>Ga0209467_1003465_pt1 | contig 10197 bp, 7 predicted proteins | sample Higcelwee11metaG_FD_187175 | JGI IMG/M metagenome (GOLD analysis project Ga0209467, IMG submission 187175) | Freshwater pond sediment microbial communities from the University of Edinburgh, under environmental carbon perturbations - High... | ecosystem: Environmental > Aquatic > Freshwater > Pond...
AGGAGCTCATACGAGCGCGGGACTTTACAGCCTTATAGAAACGGCAAAGGCTAATGGGCATGAGCCGTATAAATATCTTTGTTACCTATTCGATATGCTTCCGAGAGCAACGACGCTTGATGAGAAGCTCGCGCTCCTTCCATACCGGCTTGATCCTGCTACTTATTAATCTCTGGCCAAGACGGGGAGAATTGGACGCTTACGAATCTTCAAATGATTAGCAGGTGTCCTATAGTTTAATCAGAACTCACACTCTTAAAGAAAAAAAAGTTTTTCTTGTTAATCTCGTTGTATTTTCTCAAGACTCTTTTCGCTTGATACCTGAAGCTTTCAATTTCGTTGAAATGATTTTTCTTGTCAGAGAAAAGTTCTGAATGATTGATTCTATGATGATGAAATTCAGATACGGCTAAAACATTATAAATGCGATAAGTATTCATGAAGACAACACTATCAGGATTGATTATATTAGTTATTACCTGCATTTAGGTCGCAACCTTGGTATTTTCAACTACTACCATATAAACCTTGTTATGACGTTTTAGCATTTCACAGACGACAATATTTCTTGCAGCACCACGGCCACGTTTTCTTTAGCGTACAATACCGAAATGGTTTTAATCAATTTTGATGTCGCTATTGAATATTTCTACTGCTTCCTGGGTGAGATAAGTGACTATTACATGACCTACTTTCCGATAAAACAAGATAGCATAACTGGGTTGAATCCCAAGTAAATTTACCGCATATCTAGTGGTCTCCTTGAGCTAAAAATATTCTAATAATCGAGATTGAGTACTTTTTTTAACTTAAAATTGCTTCTTGCCACTTTTAGAGTATATAATAAGACTCAATTTACTGCAGTCCCAAATTTAATTATAACAAGTTATTTAATCTAGTATAGCTATTAATAAAAAAATTATAATAAATATTATTAGAATAAAAACTATTTTTGATAAGGATTATATGATGATAAGCTTAAAAATATCTCAGAATATAACTTAGATATGCATATATGAAGTATTTAGAATTTTCAGTAATATTTATATTTACTTTGTCTATTACAATTATTCTTTTCTATAAGCATAGTAACGAATTCTGGAGAACAGCAATTTTAATATCAAATCTTGGATTATTTCTATATAGTGGATTTGGTTTTATTATATATAGCATGGAAATAAGATACCTGGTAGCATATATTTTATCATGCATTTTTTTAAATCTAGGCATATATTTGGGTTGGGGATCTATTTATCAAAAAAAATATATTCATATTTTAGATGAAAATACTATAATTAAAGAAACAAAAATTGGATGTTTAATTAGAAAAAATTTTAATATTATTAAAGCATTTACAGTATTATATTTTATAATAAAAATAATTGGATTTTTTTATCCAGTAAATAAATTCTCAAATTTTTCTATAGCTACAATATTTAGTATACAAAAAGCAATTAATTCTCAATATGAAGATGGTTCAAGTTCTATACAACATCTTTTTTCTACAATCTCTATTATATTAGAACCATTTGCCTATATATATTTTTTTAATAAGAAAAAATCTACTACAATAGTTTTTTTAATAAGTGTTTTTGTATTTCAATATATTGATAGTAATGGATATCTTGGTAGACGTAATATTGTTATATTAGTAATTATGATATTTTTGTATCTTTATTCTAAAGAAAGAAATAAAAATAACAAAAAAAAATTAATTTTAATAAGTATTCCAATTGCGTTACTATTAATATGGATGTATGCTGTCTTTAAATATATTCGTTCTGGAATAATAATAGATACATTAAATTATGGATTAAAAAATTCATTCCTAGATTTAATATTTGATGAGTTTAGTTATGCAAAGCATTACCCGTTTACAGAATACTTATATAAAAATGGCATTTATCCAGCTAAAAAATTTTGGTATTGGCTATTGACTATTAGTATACCTAAATCAATTTTTAGTATTCCCAACTACGATATAAAAAATATTATTATCTATAGAGTATTTTCATACAATTATTTTGGAGGTCTTTGGGGTGATGAAGGAGTTGGTGGTGTGTTGCCTTCAATTGTTGGAGAAGGAATAATGTTATATGGTCCATTTGGAGCATTTATTCTGATAATACCTGCTGCAATATTTATCGGTGCATTTATACACTTTTTAAGTGATAACTCTGAATTTAAATTGTACTTATATATGATAATAATAACAATATTTTTAGGTTTTAGAGCAGGATCTCAATACTTATTGGCTTTAATAAATAATTGGATATCTATACTAATTGGTATTGTAATGATTATTATGATTAATGAGATAAAAAGAAATATAAAAAAAAGTTATGAGTAACAAAAATAAGGAAAAATAATGAAAATCAACTTAAAATTATTTAAAAACTGGGTATCGTCTAAAGATATATATATTATTGGCAAAATATTTTTAAAAAATGGTTTATATATTAAAAATATTGAATTAATTGACATATTTAATACATGTAGAACATTTGATGAATGTTTAAGTTTTGCTAAAACAATAAATGGTTTTTTTTCTATAATCATATGTAAAGGTAATGAAGCAATAATTATTTCTGATTCTCTAAGATTATATCCAGTATTTTGGACAAAAAAAAATGCAGAAATTATGATTTCTGATAGTAGTTATTATCTATTCAATAGTATTGATATAAAAAAGCTCGTAAACACAAAAATATTTACATCACTAGGATATACTACTTTCAAAAAAACAATATTTAAAGATATTTATCAAAATGAACCATCAAGTTGGATAATATTATCAGATAAAAATGATATTGAATATGGAAGATATAATAATGATTTTGTAAGTAATAAAAATTATGTTTCTGAAAATAAAAAATTTGTAAAAGAGTATGATATAATTTTAAATAATATAATTATGAAAACGATAGTTTATCTAAATGGTCGAAAAGCAATAATACCATTAAGTGACGGGCATGATTCAAGGTTGATTGCATTTTATTTAAAAAAAGCAGGATATAATAATATTTTAGCTTATACATATGGAAGAGATATATTATCAAAAGAAGTCATTACTTCTAAAAGGGTTGCAGAATATTTAGGGATAGAATGGCATTTTGTAAAATATATTAGTAAAGATATGCAAAAAGATTTTTATAATAAAGAATTATATAATAATATTGGAAATTATTGTGGAAATGGTATATCTGTTCCACATATACAGGATTGGTATGCTATAAGCATATTAAAGCAAAAGAAAATTATTGATGAGCATTGCGTTATTCTCCCAGGTCATTCGGGAGATTTTTTAGCAGGTAGCCATTTAGATTTTGATTTTATTAACAAAGATTTATATACTGGAAAAGATATAATTGATATGATTTATAAAAAACATTATGTTTTAAACATAATTAGAAATAAAAAAATTATAAATGAAATTAAAGATGAAATAAAAAGTAATTATATTATTGAGTATTTTGAAATGTTTAATAAAGAAGATGCAATTAATCTATATGAAAGATTTGATCTTGAAGAACGTCAAGTAAAGCTAATATGTAATTCTGTAAGGATTTATGAGTATTATGATCTTGATTGGTACTTACCTTTATGGGACAAAGAAAATGTAAAGTTTTGGGCAAAAATACCTTTAGAAAAAAGAATTTATAGAAAATTATTTAAAGAATTTGCTAATGAAAAATATAGCAATTTAATGAAGTATGCACCTATTGAAGAAAAAAATAGTATTAAAAATAATAATATTATTAAAAATAAAAGTATACTATATAAAATATTAAAATTTATATGGCATATTTATTGCGCATTTACTAATTATTATACCGATCCGATAAACTTTTATGGTTACATAAAGATATTTGATTATTATAAGTTTATTAGTATAAAATTTAATTATCATTATTATTATTATTTCTCAAAGTACTATGTTGATAATTTAAGAAGAATGTTTAATGTATAAAATATTTTTAAAATTATCAAAAGGTCTTATAAAAAATTTCGCAGTATTAGCAAGTGGAACTATAATTGCACAATTATTGACAATATTATCTGCTCCGATATTTTCAAGAATATATTCCACAGAGCAGATAGGAATTTATACTTTAGTATATACAGTAGTATCAATATTTGGTTCTGTAATATGTGGAAGATATGAAATGATCATTATTGCTAATAACGATGATGAAGAAGCTATAGCTTTATCAAAAGGAGCATTTGAAATAACTATTGTTTTTAGTATTCTAATTACAATAGCTTATTATTTTTATGTAAAAATTAATAATATTATACCAATAAAAAATATGTACAATATATTGAGCGCATTCCCAATTTTAATTTGTGTAGGATTAAGTAATATATTAAGTAGCTATAATAATCGGATGCAAGATTATAAAATATTATCTAGAGTGAATATAATTAGATCGTTATTAGTAAATATATTAAACATAGTATTAGGATTATTTAATCCAAAAACAATAAATTTAATAATATCACAAATAGTAAGTAATATTACTGGAATTATAATTCAAAGAAAAAATGTTAAAAAGTATTTTAAAAATATTTCTCAAAAAAAGGTAAATATTGTTTTAAAAAAATATCGATATCAGCTAATCTATTCTGTCCCAGCTGTGTTGTCAGCTACAGCATCATATTCTCTTATGAATATATTTATATCTAAGTTATATGGTCTATCAGATCTTGGATTATATAGCTTGTCGTTCAGAATATTAGGTATACCATTGGCAATTACTAGTGGAAATTTTTCTCAGTTGTTTCTCAAAGAGGGATATACTGAATATTTGGAAAAGGGAAATATTAAAGATAATTTTAAAAAATTTTCAATATTAACATTTTTAATTGCATTACCTATGGTAATAATAATGGAAATAATATCTCCATTATTGTATTCAAAAATATTTGGATATGAATGGATAAAAGCTGGATTATATATAAAATACTTGGCTCCAATGTATGGAATTAGATTGGTTGTTGCATCTATGTCTACATGCTTAATTATACTAAATAAACAAAAGAATGAGTTTTTTATTCAAACTATATATTTGATTGTTTCTATAATAATATATATTGCTGCAAAAAATTATTTATGGAGTATAGATAAGTATTTAAAAGTGTATAATTTTATATTTACTATTATATACATTTTATATTACGCAATGCTGTTTTTAAGTTGTAGAAAAGTAATCAAAAAGAATAATTAAGAGTAGAAATTAAAAATATTATTATATATAGAGTTAGAAGTTATAATAAACAAATATTTGAATATTAGTTTAGATTAAAAGGATAATCATGAATTGTTATGAAAATTCTAATAATTTCTCAATATTTTAAGCCAGAGCCTTTTAAAGTTACAGATCTTTGTTTGGAATTGCACGGTTTAGGACATAATATTACTGTATTAACTGGTATACCAAACTATCCAAAAGGTAGGCCATATAAAGGATATGGTTATTTTAAGAATAAAAGAGAAAATTTCAATGGAATAGATGTAATTCATGTTCCTTTAATATACCGAGGAAGGTCGAAAATAAGACTTATACTAAATTATATTTCATTTGCTATTTTTGGCTCAATAAGAGCCTTGTTGATAATTAAAAAATATGATATCGTTTTAGTATATCAATTAACACCTATTATAATGGCAATACCAGGTATTGTGTACTCAAAAATTCATCATATTCCTTTAGCAATTTATACATTAGACCTTTGGCCAGATAGCATTATTTCTATGGGAAAAATTGTAAATCATTGGATTGTCTTAATACTGAAAATTTTAGTCGAATGGATTTATTCAAATTCATCTAAAATAGGAGTATCTTCCAAGTCTTTTATTGAAAGAATTGTAAGTAAAAATGTACCAATAAAAAAAATAATATATGTTCCACAATACGCAAATGATCCAATCGAAGATAATTTTTGTATTTTTAAAAATAATTTTATACTTAAAAATAATTTAGAAGAATTTATTATAGTATTTACTGGAAATTTTGGCTATGCGCAGGGATTAGATCTAATCATTGATGCTGCATCAATAATTAGACATCAAGTACCTAAGATAAAATGGATCCTTATTGGAGATGGTCGTGCAAAAAATGATTTAATGAGGCAAGTTAAAAAGAATCATATTGAAGATAAAGTCAAATTTATTAACCCTGTATCAGAAAGAGAAGCAAATCAATATATTCTTCAATCAAATGCTGCTATAATCATACTTAAAAAAGATCCACTATTTTCTTTAACTATTCCCGCAAAACTCCAAACTTATTTAGCTTGCGGTATACCTATATTAGGATCAATAGATGGAGAGAGTGCTAGAATAATCATTGAATCTGGTTCAGGTCTTGTTGGAGCTGCTAATGATCTAAATGCTTTGGTACAGAACGCAATTCAACTTGCAAAATCTCCTAATAATATTCTTAAAAAATATTCTTTATGCTCTCGAAAATATTTTTTAGAAAATTTCAAAAAAGAAAAACATATAAATGGAATTTTATCACTATTTAGTTAAATTTTTCAAGAAAACAATGATGACATATGTAAGGAATCGAATATGTTGATACGTTTCTTAGATATTGCAATTTCTGGTATCGCGATAATTGTTTTCTTTCCCTTTATGATCCCGATCATGATTGGCCTGAAACTCACGGGAGAACATTACATTTTTTACCTTCAACCGCGTGTAGGGAGGGGAGGGGCAAGCTTTAATGTTTTCAAATTTGCTACAATGTTAAAAAATAGCCCAAGTCTGCCAGGCGGCTTCATAACGCAATTAAAAGATCCAAGGGTTTTGCCTATGGGAAAATTTCTGCGCAAGAGCAAGATAAATGAGTTGCCACAGCTTCTGAATATATTCATTGGGCAGATGAGCATTGTAGGTCCTAGACCGGTTGTAGCGCAGCATTTAGCTCTTTATACAGAGAAGATGAGAGAAGCGATCTTGACGATGACTCCTGGTTTGACCGGAATTGCTTCATTGATTTTTCGGAATGAGGAAGGTGTTCTGGATAAAATTGGTGGTGATAGGAAATATGTCCACGATGAGGTAATTGCTCCGTTTAAAGGTGAACTTGAGCTTTGGTGGACGGAGCATCATACGATTAGAAATTATTTTAAGATCATATTTCTCACCGCGTGGGCGCTATTCAATCCTCGTACATCCTTATGGAAAAAGTGGTTCAAAGATTTACCTGAGCCGCCTGAATTATTGAAACTTCACGGGGTCTGATAACATCTATTGATTCCTTGTTCAAGCAAATTGAGGTGCTTATGGATTTAGTTCTTGATCTTATCGGAAGAAAAAACGAAATATTCACCGCCGACCTAGCTTCCCGCGAGGTCGAACTCTCTCGCCTCGTTAAAGCCTCGCGTTTTCTTGTTATAGGTGGCGCTGGCTCCATCGGGCAGGCGGTCACACGCGAGATTTTCAGGCGCTACCCGAAGCTCCTCCATGTCGTGGATATAAGCGAGAACAACATGGTCGAGCTGGTGCGTGATCTGCGTTCGTCCATCGGTTATTCTTATGGGGAATTCGCTACCTTCGCGATTGATGCGGGAAGCGCTATTTTCGACGCATTCATGAAGAATGGTTCCGGCTACGATTACGTACTCAATCTTTCAGCTTTGAAGCATGTACGGAGCGAAAAGGATCCTTATACCTTGATGCGCATGGTCGACGTCAATGTGTTCAACACGGATAAAACCATGATGCAGGCCGCCACGATGGGCGCGCGGAAGTATTTCTGCGTGTCGACGGACAAAGCGGCCAATCCTGTAAACATGATGGGCGCCAGCAAGCGCATCATGGAATATTTCTTAATGCGCCGTAGTCTGGAGCTGCCGGTTTCCACCGCTCGTTTCGCCAATGTGGCTTTCTCGGATGGAAGCCTTCTCTATGGTTTCAATAGGCGCTTGGAAAAGGAACAGCCCATCTCCGCTCCCACTGATGTTAGGCGCTACTTTGTCACGCCAAAGGAATCTGGCGAGCTTTGCCTTATGTCCGCGCTTCTAGGGGAAAACCGCGATCTCTTCTTTCCCAAGTTGGACGCAGAGGCAAATCTCATAACATTCTCCGAGATCGCGGAACGGTATCTGAGGCATCGTGGCTATGAGCCTGTGGAGTGTGCGAGCGAGGATGAAGCACGCGCCCGTGTGGGCGAGTTGAAATCATTAGGCAAGTGGCCGGTTTTCTTCTTTGCGAGCGACACGACAGGCGAAAAGGACTTCGAGGAGTTCTACACCGATAAAGAAAGCCTCGATATGGCGCGCTTCGAATCCATCGGTGTCATCAAAAATGATCCGTCCTATGATGCTGCAGCTCTTGAACGATTCGAGTCCGAGATACGCGCCATGCGTGAAAATGGCCATTGGACGCGCGCCGAACTTATCGATCTCTTCAATGCTACTATCCCAGAATTCGCCCATAAAGAAACCGGCAAATTCCTCGATGCGCGGATGTAACGAGTCCGATCCTAATTCCTTGTCTTTTCACAGACTGCACAGCAAGTAAATTTACGTGATATAGTGAATACCATGAACCGGAGAATGCTAATGCTTAAATGTTCCATAAAGTCCACGATAGTCGCCTCAATGCTGATATTCGCTATCGGCGCATTACCAAGTATTGGCGCTCAAGCCATGGACCAGGCGGCGATAGCGCAGGCGCTGGCCGCGCAGGGCGCCTCGGGTGGAACCGCTCCGACTACGGCTCCTGCCCAGCCTACCGTGAATTCCCTTGCTTCTCCGGGGGCGCCGGTTGCGGCTGCTCCTGCTGTTGCACCGATTACCGCCATTTCCTCTCCCCTTGAATCTATGTTCGCGGGCATGGCCACGGGCCTTGGCACTCCCGCCCAGGAACTTTCCCAGTTCGGCTATTCGCTCTTTGAAAAGCCCACCGCGCCTTCGCTTGCTTCCATCGGCGACGATTATGTGCTGGGGCCTGGCGACAGCCTCGTTCTCTACCTCTGGGGCGATCCTGTCGATATCAAGGAAATTTCTGCCTCCTATACCCTTTCGGTTGACCGCAATGGGAATATCTTCCTTCCTCCCGCCGGACAGATCGCGGTGTGGGGGCAGGATCTCGCCACGGTGCGGACCGTCATTAAGAGCATGCTCGATCGGCGCTACAAGAAGCTTGAGATGAGCCTCACCCTCGCCACCTTGCGGCAGTTTCCGGTCTTCGTTTCGGGTTATGCGGGGAATCCCGGCACGGTGCTCGCTTCAGGGGCCGATACGATTCTCACCGTTCTCTCCAGGGCTGGCGGGATCAAGAAGACGGGTTCGCTGCGCAAGGTCGTGCTTACGAGGCAGACCAAGGGCGTGGCCGAGAAACTGGAAATCGATTTCTACGACAGCCTGATGAAGGGCCTTCCCATAGACTTGCGCATTCGCGAGGGCGACGCCCTCTTCGTACCGGGCATCGGTCCCGTGGCGGCCTTGGCGGGCGAACTCAAGCGGCCGGGCATCTATGAACTGAAAGGCGACACCGGCATCGCGACCGCCCTTGGGCTTGCGGGCGGCGCCTTGCCTTCGGCTCGTTCAGGCGGCGTGACGCTGCTTCGCTTCTCCGAATCGGGCAAAAGCCTTGTCTCGGGAGATCTATCCAATGCTTCCTTCTCCTCGAAACTCGCCTCCGACGGCGACTTCGTCTATTTCGGCAAGGTAACCGAGCTTCTCGTGGGCCAGGCCCAAGTGAGCGGCCCCGCCAAATACTCAGGACGGTACGAGATCGCATCCGTCAAATCGCTGGGCGCCTTGCTCAAGCAGGCGCAGCTTCTTCCCGAGACCAACCTCTTCTATGGCCGCGTGTACCGCATGGATCTTTCGGGCAGGGACAAGTCCTTCGCCTTCTCTCCTCGCGATGTTCTAGCCGGTGCCGACCTTCCCCTCGCCGAATTCGACAGGGTAGTGCTTTACCGCTACGACGATGTGGGGCTCGACCCCGATTTCGACCACTTTGCCGATACCCTCGTGGTATCGGGACCGGTGAAATACCCCGGGTTCTATCTCTATAAGGAAGGCTCGACGCTCTCAGGCCTTCTCTCCAACAACGCCCTCACCCTCGACGCCAATCCCTTCTATGGCGAGATAATCCGAAAGACCGCTTCCGGGGCCGAGGAATACTTCACCTTCTCGCCGCGGGAAATTCTCTCCGGGGCGAAGGACTTCACGCTC
>Ga0209467_1003466_pt1 | contig 10197 bp, 9 predicted proteins | sample Higcelwee11metaG_FD_187175 | JGI IMG/M metagenome (GOLD analysis project Ga0209467, IMG submission 187175) | Freshwater pond sediment microbial communities from the University of Edinburgh, under environmental carbon perturbations - High... | ecosystem: Environmental > Aquatic > Freshwater > Pond...
ATCTTTGCTTTTGCTCCGATACACCATAGCAGTTCACCCACGAAACCGGCAGCTCTTTTGTCTGATGCCTCCTTGTCTGCTGCCAATCCGTTCTCATCAAATGACTGGGTTACTTTGGGCACAGGGAACATCGCATTCACAGTCCACGCCTTCATCTTCCACAGAGTGAACTGCAGGGAGGTGATTACCTGTGTTCCGCCGAAATTTCCGTCTGAAACAGTGCAAATTGCGACTGGCTTTTTATTCCATTCGTCTGTTAGCAGGTCGATCACATTTTTCAGACTTGCCGGGTATCCCCCGTTATATTCAGGTGTGATAATTATTACTCCGTCAGCGTGCCTCACCTTTTCCGCAAATTCTGTAGCCGAAGCCAATGGCTTTTTCTGGTATTTCAGTCGCTCACTGAAAAGCGGAAAATAATATGATTTCAGGTCGAGGATCTCCGTTTCTCCAAGCTTGTTTTCAGCAAGATAACTGCTAAAATAGAGAGCTACCCTGTGACTGTTCCTGCCCTCCCTTATACTGGCTGAAATGATTACAATTTTCGACATGGTTTTTTTCGGTTAATGACCTAATATTTGTCCGGCCGTGATAGCTCCAAACGCTTTACAAAGGTATGAAATTGGTTGTTAAGGATACCTGGCCTCCCTGATGCGGGGTATCTTAAAAAATGCTAACTTTACCTGTGACCCTGAGCTTAACAGACTATATTCTAAATCTCTGATCATGAGGCTTTTCGTATCTTTGATGAGTATTCTGCTGCTGGTCGCTAAGTGTGGTCCGGAAAAACCGCAACAGACACTCAAAGACTGGAGGTCAACCTACAGGGTTGATTCCGGAGTGCCTGTCTCCCTGGCCCTCACCGCTTATAAGACTACCATGCTGGCTGACGGCAAGGATCATACCCTCATAAGAGCCACCGCAATTGACAGTACAGGCAGGGAGATCAGCGATGCAGACCTGCCGATCCGCATTTATATCACAGGTGACGCCACTGTTGCCCCGTTGCCGGGAGAACAGTCACTGAATCTCATTACCGGGGAAGACTCTGTAGCCTTCCGTGAGTCAAGGATCGTGAATGGTACCTGTTCATTTTATTTTGTTGCCGGGACAAAACCTGACAGGGTAAAGCTCGAGGTCAGATCTGACAGCCTGTGGCCTGCATCGCACGAGATTCATACAATAGGACCGGAAATCAAATACATGGTTCCAACCAGGGCACAACTGAAAACAACCCCTAAAGAGATCGGTCGTATGCTTGGGGCTGACATTTCCTTTCTGCCCCAGATGGAGGAGAGGGGAACGAAATACATTGTAAACGGAACGGAAAAAGATGCAGTGCAGGCTCTTGCTGATGAGGGTTTCAACTGCATACGCCTGCGTATTTTTGTGAATCCTGAAAATGAAAAGGGATACTCACCGGAAAAAGGCTTCTGCGGACTTGAATATACTATGCAGATGGCCCGCAGGACAAAGGATGCCGGAATGAAAATACTGCTCAATTTCCACTACAGCGACTACTGGGCTGATCCCCAGCAGCAGAATAAACCGCTTGCGTGGCAGGACCTCAGTTTTGAACAGCTTAAGAACAGAGTCAGGGAATATACGAAAGAAGTTCTGCTGGCCCTGAAAGAACAGGGTACAATGCCTGAAATGGTTCAGATAGGCAATGAGATAAACCACGGCATGCTCTGGCCTGACGGACATATCTCCAATCCTGATCAGCTTGCTGATTTGCTGAAGGCTGGCGTTGAAGCCGTCAGGGAGGTTGACCCGGCAACAATCATCATGATGCACATTGCATTGGGAGGACAGAATGACGAATCGGTATTCTGGCTTGACAACATGATTGCCCGGGATGTGAAGTTTGATATAATCGGTTTATCATACTATCCCAGATGGCACGGTACCCTCGATGATTTGCAGAAGAATCTGTTTGATCTTGTCAATAGATACAATAAGCCGGTAAATGTTGTTGAATACTCCCAGTACCCTGAAGAACTGCATGATATTGTCTTCAGCCTGCCTGACGATGCCGGAAAAGGCACATGCAACTGGGAACCGCTCAGGGCTATGTTCGGCAAAGACGGGGTGGCAAATGAAAATCTCTTTGTTTATAAGGGTATATCAGATAAATACTATTCAGTAAAAGAATAAAAGCCACAGTTGTTTTCAGGTTTTGTAAATAATAATATGATGAAAAAGGTGAACCATTTTGTAAAGATCATACTGCTGCTGGCAGTAGTACTGACTGTAAATTCCTGCGCTGTCAATCCTGTCACGGGGAAAAGACAGATAATGCTGATATCAGAACAGCAGGAGGTGGCTATGGGCCTCGCTTATGACCCACAGGTCATGGCCACTTTCGGAGCGTACCCCGATGCTGAACTGCAGAATTTTGTGCAGGCCAAAGGGACTGAAATGGGCAAGATCTCACACCGACCTACCCTTGAGTACCACGTTAAAGTCGTGGATTCTCCGGTAGTAAACGCATTTGCCGTCCCGGGCGGTTATATTTATCTCACCCGTGGGATCCTGGCTCAATTTAACAATGAAGCCGAACTGATAGGTGTTATTGGCCATGAGATGGGGCATGTGACCGCCCGTCACTCGGTAAGCCAGCAAAGCAAGCAGCAGATGGGGCAGTTATTGCTGATCGGAGGAATGATTGCATCTGAGAAGTTTGCCCAGTATGCCCAGACAGCTCTTCAGGGAATGGAACTGCTGTTTCTCAAATTCAGCCGTGACGATGAGCGCATGGCCGACCGTCTCGGGGTTGGTTATATGTCATTGGTTGGATACGACGGACACAAAATGGCTGATTTTTTTCAGGTTCTCAATAAAATGAATATGTCAGAAAGCGAAGGCGGTGTGCCCACCTTCCTTTCCACCCACCCTGATCCGGGTGACCGCTTCAACTCGGTGAACAAAAGCGCACAGGAATGGCAGGACAGTCTGAATCTGCCGGTATATAAGGTCAACGCCGACTCATATCTGCAGCTAATCGATGGCATAGTTTACGGTGAAGATCCGAGACAGGGTTACACGGAGGGAAATGTATTCTACCACCCCGGGCTGAAATTCAGGTTCAACCAGCCTGCCGGATGGAAGCTGGAGAACGCTCCAACGCAGGTAAGCATGGTACCTGCCGACGGTAAAGCACTTCTTATATTTTCACTTGCTGCCCAGAAAACTCTGGAGGCAGCGGCTGATTCCACACTGGCCGCTTACGGTCTGAAGCTGGAGAGAAGTGAGAAAAGAACCATCAACGGAATGCCGGCAATTGTCACTCTGTCACAACAGGTCTCACAGGATCAATCGACAGGCACTAAGAGTGTTAATGAAGTCCTGTCCTATTTTATACAGTACGGAAATATTATCTATGTCTTCCACGGCGTCACTGCCGAGGCGGATTTCCCAACCTATGCACCTGCAATGGAAGGAACAATGAAGTCATTCTCAAAACTCACCGATGCCTCCAAAATAAACGTTAAGCCTCAGAGGATAATTATTAAGAAAGTCCAGCGTGCAGGAACACTCGGGGAAGCCTTTGCCTTCTACGGGGTGAAACAGGATAAGCTTAATGAACTGGCCCTTCTCAATAATATGGAACTTACAGACCGGGTTCAGGCAGGGAAATCGATCAAAATTATCGGTGAATAAAGAAACTCACCAGTTATAACAGCATATTTAACTTCCACAAATGGCTAATAATCAGTTCAACAAGTCAAATCTGCCTCCCTCCTGGCAAAAATTTGCCCCGTATTACAGGTATATTATTGCGGGAATAATTCTTATCATTTTCCTCTGGTCGGGCTTTTTTCAGATCAGGCCTGAGGAGGTAGGGGTAATCACCCGTTTCGGTAAATATAACCGTACCGAAGAATCCGGACTCCATGTCAAGATCCCGATCCTCGAGAGGCTGTACAAAGTTGCAGTCGAGCGGCAGCAGAAGGAGGAATTCGGGTTCAGGACCACATCTACCGGAGGGACAAGGTCAGAATATACAAAATCCAATACAAGTGAAGAATCGATGATGCTCACTGGTGACCTTAACCTGGCAGATGTTGAGTGGGTAGTTCAGTACAGGATCAGTGATCCGTATCTGTATCTCTTCAAGGTAAGGGATCCGGTAAACACGATGCGGGATATCTCCGAAGCCACTATGCGTGAAATAGTCGGAGACCGTACTGTAAACGAAGTGCTGACTGTAGGGCGGGCTGAAATTGCCACAAGCGCTCAGCAGAAGATCCAGGAGTTGTGCACCGAGTACTCACTGGGTATCAAAATTGAACAGGTCGTGCTTCAGGACGTCAATCCACCCGACCCCGTGAAAGATGCATTCAATGCGGTGAACCAGGCACAGCAGGAAAAGGAGACTCTTATCAACCAGGCGAGATCGGAGTATAACAAGATCATCCCCAAGGCAAAAGGCCAGGCCGATGAAACCATACAGAAAGCCGAGGGATTTGCAACCGAACGCGTTAACAACGCCCTTGGCGAAGCTGCAAGGTTCAATGCCCTCTACCGTGAATATATGAAGGCTCCGGAGGTAACGAGACGAAGGATCTATCTTGAAACAATGGGAAGCGTAATTCCAAGGCTGGGACAGAAGATCATTACCGATGAATCGGGTAATAATGTTCTTCCCCTTCTCCAGATGCAGATGAAAAACAAATAACCCCCGGAATCATGCCAAATCAAAAACTAATAATTCAGCTTGCAATCCTGGCGGTATTGCTTATCGTCATTGTTGATGCATTTTACCTTGTAAACGAGACTGAACAGGTGGTGATCACCCAGTTCGGTAAGCCGGTTGGAGATGCAAAAGTCACTCCCGGTCTAAAAATAAAACTTCCATTCATCCAGAAGATAAATTTCTTTGAAAAGCGGTACATGGAGTGGGACGGAGATCCAAACCAGGTACCTACAAAGGACAAGAAATTCATTTTTGTCGACGCCTATGCCCGTTGGCAGATCACTGACCCGCTGCAGTTCTTCAAGCGGCTTACCGACGAGAGGGGGGCACAGTCGAGGCTCGATGATATTCTCGACGGAGAGACCCGCGACTATATCGCAGGTCACAACCTGGAAGAAGTCGTCAGGACCAGCAACAGGGTTCCGATGCCGTCAGGCGCAATCGGTGAGGAAATAGGCGACACCCTATCTGACATTTCAGTGGGCAGGCAGAAGATAGAGGATATGATACTCAAATCATCCAACGAAAAAGCCAGTGATCTCGGTATTGTCATCCTTGATGTAAGGCTCAAACACCTGAGTTACGTAGAGGAGGTACAGACCCAGGTTTATGAGCGCATGAAGAGTGAACGCTTCAGGATTGCTGAAAAATTCAGGTCAGAAGGCCAGGGAGAAGCCTCGAGAATAAACGGCGAGAAGGAAAGGGATCTGAAAGCAATACAGTCGGAAGCCTTCCGGAAAGCTGAAGAGATAAAGGGGGCGGCTGATGCAAAGGCAGCCGCAATTTACACCGGCGCCTATAACCAGTCTGCTGCCTCAAAGGATTTGTACAGTTTCCTGAAGTCGATGGAGACATTTGAAAAGACCTTTGATTCAACCACAACTATTATCCTCTCTACAAAAAGTGAGCTTTACAAATACCTGACAGGCCTGGATTAAGCCGGGAAGTCATATTATAGTAAAAGAAAAGCCGGCTGCTGAGCCGGCTTTTTATTTTCCTTTTTTGTAGTACTGGTCCCTTTTACCCTCTGTCGGGAAAGAGCCTGTGCCACCACCACTGTTTCTTTATTCTTGCCATTGTTTTAGAAATTGTCTGCAAATATGCTAACAATTTTTAAAATCCGGCGGCCTGCAGAACTATTTTTTCAACAGGTCACGGATTTCTTTGAGCAGCACTATGTCTTCGGCAGGTGGTGCAGGAGGCGCAGGTGCAGCTTCCTCCTTCTTAACTGCTTTGTTCATGGCCTTGATAACCATAAATATACAGAAGGCTACAATGAGAAAGTCAATTATTGTCTGAATGAACAGTCCGTAATTGATTGTTACAGGTGCAACCGCCGGGGTAATTACGGCAGCACCATCCATGACAGCCGCCTGACCCTTCGTCATAATTATTTTCAGATTGCTGAAGTCCACTTTACCCAGCAGAAGCCCTATCGGCGGCATGAGAACATCATTCACCAGCGAGGTAATAATCTTCCCGAAACTGACGCCTATTATGATACCAACGGCCATGTCGAGAACATTGCCCTTCATGGCAAACTCCTTGAATTCTTTAATCATTCCCATAATTCTCAGGTTTTAGTTGTTTTTAGAACAGGTTTACGCTACACCAAATATATTATAATTACCCCAACTCACAAACTATAAAATGTCAATGAACTTATCTGCTGCATTTCCGTTATATTTTAATCAGTTGTGGAAATTGTTTAACTTAGCAGGTACCTTATAATCATTTAGGTTACATGCCTGATTTTTTAATCCTTTTGATTATTAATAATCTAAAACAAACATCATGGCAATTCTAAAAGTTATCGAGATTCTGGCATCATCACCCAAAAGCTGGGAAGATGCAGCAGCCGAAGCCGTAAAGGCAGCAGGCAAGACAGTCAAGGAAATCCGCTCAGTCTACATCAAGGAGCAGAGTGCGGTTGTTGTTAAAAACAAAATCGCCGAGTACCGGGTTAATGCAAAAATCACTTTTGAAGTACTTTAAACCAAAAAAGACAGGAATGGGATTGATTTCATTTATTAAAACAGCAGGCGCTAAAATCTTCAAGTCTGAAGAAAAGCGCGAGGGAGAGAAAGCTGCCCTGATTCTCGCACATATTAAAAAGTTCGGATTTGATGTCTCCAGTGTACAGGTTGCAGTGGATGACGAAAAGGTTGTGCTTTCAGGAAAAGTCGACACTCTGGCCAACAAGAACAAGATCATTGTTACCGCCGGCAATATTGAAGGTATCTCGATGGTCGAAGATCATATCCTGGTCATTACTCCGCCTCCTGTTGCTCCTCCGGCGCCCGAGAAGCAGTTTTATACAGTCAAAAAGGGCGACTACCTTTCAAAAATTGCAAAGGAAGTTTACGGTGATGCAAAAAAATACCCGGTAATTTTTGAAGCCAACAAGCCGATGCTTAAAGACCCTGACCTGATCTATCCCGGTCAGGTGCTTGTCATTCCTCCGATATCATAGGGGGAACTCTATTCAAAGATCCATCGGTATGCCGGCAATCCGGCGAATGACTACGGAGGCGCATACGATTCCGAAGAGCGCCGGCATATAAGAGATCGTACCTACATTTGAGGCTTTGTTGGATTCAGCAGAGCCTCTTATAATTTTATCCTTGTCAACCACCTCGGGGCTGTATACAGCCGCAAAGCCGTCATATACTCCCAGTTTGTGCAGTTTCTTGCGCAACATCCTCGCCAGGTTACAGAATCTGGTCTCAGAAATGTCTGCAACCTTAACAGCCGTGGGGTCAAACTTGCCTCCCGCTCCCATGGAACTCACAATGTTCAGCTTCAGACGCAGCGAATGGTAAATCAGAAATACCTTGGGCGAAAGCGTGTCTATGGCGTCAATGACGAAGTCGTAAGGTTCTTCCTCAAGTATCTCGGTCATTCTTTCATCTTTAATGAACTCACTTATTACCCTGAGCTCCAGCGAAGGATTGATGTCCTTCAGTCTCAGGCCCATCACCTCTGCCTTGGATATGCCCTCGGTTGATTTCAGCGCCGGAAGTTGTCTGTTACGGTTTGCTGCGGTGACCACATCACCGTCAATGATTGTCATCCGCCCTACACCTGCCCTGCAAACCATCTCTGCCGCCCATGAGCCCACGCCACCCAGGCCCGCCACAAGAACATGTGAGTTCTTCAGTTTATCAAGTGATTCAGGCCCGAGACATAGCTCTGTGCGCGATAACCATTCTTCCATTTTTCGATCCTTATTTCCCGAAGAGGTTGTTGAAGTTATTCCTGATCCGGTCAGATACCTCCCTGTCTTCTTTGTTTGTCATCGCTGAATAACTCCTGTACACTTCACTGATATCCTCTTTCGAGTCATCGGTCTCCAGAAGCAGTCTTTCTGCCGGTATGACACTCAGCACCTCTTCCGTTAATCCCCTGATACCCAGCGAGAACCACATTCCGGCATCAGCAAGCGAGGAAGCGAGACGCTGTGGGCCCCTGAAACCGTGTATGACCCATTTCATTTCGGGGTTCAGCTCTCTGCGGGCTTTGAGCAGTGAGTCCCACCCCTTTACACAGTGTATTATAACCGGTTTGCGAAGCTCTTCTGCCAGCTCTGCCTGGAAGAAAAACGCTGACCGTTGTACGGAATGAGATGGCCCCCGTAACTGGTCAAATCCGGCCTCACCTATTGCAATCACATGAGGGTGTGCCAGGGTAAGAATGAGCCCCGTCTTCATTTCGTCAAGCAGCTCTGCAGTAATGTACCACGGGTGAATCCCTGCGGAAAAAGCGGTATTGGGAGGAAAGTCGTGCGGCACGTCCTCCCCTGCCAGAAGATTCCTTAATGCCACGGTGTCAGGGCTTCCAACCGCGTGATGGGTGTGGAAATCGATGAATTTTATATCATCCCCCAGGTTCATTATTACCTTTCTGAAAGGCGTCTGATACCGTTATCGAGACGGCGCAGCGTCTCCTCATGGCCTATCCACTCTGTTATGTCGAACAGGTGCGGTCCGCGCGAAGCTCCCACGATGAGCAACCTGAAAAGATTCAGGACTGTTCCTGTATTGTGCCCCCTGGCGGCAATCCACTCTTTGACAATCCGTTCAGAATCCTGTGCGGTAAACGGATCAATTCCGGCAACCACTTCCCTCAATTCCTTTATCAATGAAGGAGAGGTCTCGTTCCATCTCTTCTTAAGCACCTCGGGATCATATGATTGAGGCGCCACAAAGAAAAAGTCGGCCTCCTTCCACAGGTCAGACACAAACCCGGCCCGCTCCCTTACAAGTGTTACCACCCTGGCGAGCGCATCCTCAGAAGGAGCAAAACCTTTTTCAATCAGCAGAGGCAGGAAGAGCCCTGCAAGCTCCTGATCACTTTTCTGGTGAAAATACTGTGTATTGAACCACTTTGCCTTCTCAGGATCAAACCGTGAGCCTGATTTCCCAACCCTGTCAATTGAAAATGCCTCAATCAGCTCATCCATTGAAAACAGTTCCTGCTCGGTGCCGGGATTCCATCCGAGGAGTGCCAGCATGTTGACGAATGCCTCGGGGAAGTAGCCGTCTTCGCGGTAGCCGTGAGCTGTCTCACCGTACGGCCAGTAAAGCGGAAACACCGGGAATCCCATCTTGTCACCGTCGCGCTTGCTGAGCTTGCCCTTACCCGTAGGTTTCAGCAGTAGCGGAAGGTGTGCGAACAGCGGGCCGGACCATCCGAAGGACCTGTATAACATAACGTGAAGTGGAAGCGACGGAAGCCACTCCTCACCCCTGATTACGTGAGATATTTCCATCAGATGGTCATCGACGATATTCGCCAGGTGGTAGGTGGGCATGCCGTCAGACTTGTAGAGCACCTTGTCATCAAGAGTCGAGGTATTGACAACCATTACACCTCGGATGATGTCAGTGAAGTTTATATCCTCATTCTCCGGCATCCTGTATCTGACAACATAATGTTCCCCTGAGTCGAGTCTGTGCTTCACTTCCTCTGAACCCAGGGTTAGCGAATTGCACATGCTCCTGCGGGTTGTGCTTCCGTAGTTGAAGGTCTCACCGCGCGATTCATGATCGGTCCGCAGCTTTTCGAGCTCCTCCTGTGTATCAAAGGCATAGTAGGCGTCTCCCTTTTCGAGAAGCAGATCGGCATACTGACGGTAAATCACCTTTCTTTCACTCTGACGGTACGGTGCATGAGGCCCTCCTTCACGAACACCCTCATCGATCTTTATCCCCGCCCATTCAAGAGCCTCCATTATATATTCCTCGGCACCCTCAACATACCTCGTCTGGTCTGTGTCTTCAATGCGGAGTATGAATACACCGTTGTTCTTCCTTGCAAAAAGATAGTTGTAAAGAGCGGTTCTGACACCTCCTATATGAAGCGGCCCTGTAGGACTCGGGGCGAAGCGGACGCGTATTTTTCTGTCGGTCATCTGGGTATGAAATATTTGCCGCGCAAAGATAAATAAAGAGAGGGTAACTTCTTCGGCCCAACAAAAATCAGGATTTATCACCCGG
>Ga0209467_1003470_pt1 | contig 10188 bp, 7 predicted proteins | sample Higcelwee11metaG_FD_187175 | JGI IMG/M metagenome (GOLD analysis project Ga0209467, IMG submission 187175) | Freshwater pond sediment microbial communities from the University of Edinburgh, under environmental carbon perturbations - High... | ecosystem: Environmental > Aquatic > Freshwater > Pond...
GTCGCCAGGTATGCCTTGATGTCCTTGAATCCAAGGGTCTTGTGCATGAACAGGGAGAAGCGCAGTACCTCGGCAATCTCATCCCCTATCTGCTCGGGGGTACATATGATGTGCGCGTCATCCTGGGTAAAGCCCCGTACACGCATCAGGCCGTGCAGCGTTCCCGAGCGTTCGTAGCGATACACGGTGCCGAGCTCGGCCCAGCGCATCGGCAGCTCGCGGTACGAGTGGACGCTGTTGTTGTAAATCATGATGTGGAACGGACAGTTCATCGGCTTGATGTAGTAGTCGTCCTCGTCCACCTTCATGGGCGAATACATTCCTTCCTTGTAAAAGCCCAGGTGTCCCGATGTCTCCCACAGCCAGCTCTTGCCGATGTGCGGGGTAAAAAGTATTTCGTAGCCATTCTTGTAGTGCTCGTCGCGCCACCAGTTCTCCAGCTCGACGCGGAAACGGCCACCCTTGGGATGCCAGTATATCAGGCCGGGTCCGGCTTCCTCATGGGTGCTGAACAGGTCCAGCTCCTTGCCAAGCTTGCGGTTGTCGCGCTTCTCAGCTTCCTCGAGCATCTTCAGATGGGCTTCCAGCTCGGCTTTGCTGCCAAAGGCATATGCGTATATGCGGGTAAGCATCGGCCGCTTCTCGTCCCCGCGCCAGTAGGCACCGGCGACAGAGCGCAGCTTGAAGGCGTCGGGGCGAAGGTCGCGGGTCGAGTCGACATGGGGTCCACGGCACAGATCCTTGAACGCGCCCTGTTCATAGATGGTTATGGTGCCATCCTCGAGCCCATTGATCAACTCCAGCTTGAACGGCTCTCCAGCGAACATGGCCAATGCCTCGACCTTGCTGACCTCGACCCGCTTGAACGGCACATTCGCAGAAATGATGCGGCGCATCTCCTTCTCGATGGCGGGAAGGTCGTCCGGCTGAATCGGGGTTGGCAGCTGAAAATCGTAGTAGAATCCGTCATCGATGGCCGGACCGATGGCAACCTTGGTGCCCGGGTACAGCTTGATGACGGCCTCGGCCATCACGTGGGAAAGTGAATGGCGGATGGTGGAAACGGGAAAACTCATACGGTACTCCTCGACACGGGGGACATCCTGACGAGGCGCGTCCATACGCCCCGCCGGAACGTTTCCCGGCGCTCTGAAGCGTAAGGACGAATCCCGTTCAGCCCCCGCACGTCTCCGTGCATCGAGAACCGCCCGTTGCCGACAACGTCGGCGCCAGGCTCGCGGAATCCGCGGTACCACCTTACTTCGGGCTAGCCAAGTACTGAACTTCTCGAAACCAAGGAATCATAGAACAAAAAACCAAGACTTCACATATTGCCTATGATTTTTCACTCTTCTTCTCTGTGCCTCTTTGTTCAAATTCCTGAATCAAGCCCGCTCTCGAAATGCTGTAACGGGCGCACCCGGCTTCCATTAGTTGCCGCATGACACGGTGTTCACGGGAGCGGCTCCGGAGTGGTTTTCGTCGGTATCGCGTCGGGCGCCTTCCAGCCGCGGGCGGCCCTCTCTGAGGGCGCGATGATCCGGCTACTCTTCTCCATCAAAGCCTGTAGAGTTGAATATGGCGTTCGGCTGGCTGTTTAGTCAAGCGGCCAAAAATTTCTTGACACTAACCGGGGCAGACCTTAGGATCATCCCACCGCCGTAGCAGGATCGACTCCGGTGAAAGAGGAACAATGGCCATTGGATATATCATGGAGAATGATGATGAGAACCAGCGACTTGAAATCAAGACCAAGGTTGCGGTAGTCAAGCAGTTTGCACAGGCCGCGGGTCTGACTTCTGGTATGCGGGTTGTCGACGCCGGATGCGGTCCTGGTCTTACCACCTCTGCGCTTTCATCTATCGTCGGCGATACCGGTACGGCCGTCGGCTTCGACATTTCAGAGCAACGCATCGCCAGGGCTATCGAGCGTCACAAGAACGAGAGCACGTCATTTTTCGTACGCGACTTTCTGAAGCCGATCGAAGGAATCGGCAGCTTCGATTTTGCGTGGACCCGCTTCACGCTCGAATATTACAGGGCGCAGAGCTTCGATATAGTCTCCACCATAGCAGACACACTCGATGTCGGAGGCGTCCTCTGCCTTATCGACCTTGACTATAATTGTCTCAGCCACTACGGCATGAGCCAGCGCCTTGAAAATGCATTCACCTCCGCAGTACGGCAACTTGAGGGCAAGGCAAATTTCGATCCTTACGCCGGTAGAAAGCTCTATTCCCACCTGTACAGGCTCGGGTATGAAGATATCAAGGTGGATGCCGGGGCCCACCACCTGATATACGGTGAACTCACCGAAGCAGACGAGTATAACTGGGGCAAGAAGATTGAAGTTTTGGCTCGGAAGCTACCGATAGATCTACCCGGATATGCCGGGCCGGATGAATTCTATGATGACTTCATGAATTTCTTTCATGATCCGGCCCGATTCACCTATACGCCCGTGATTGCGGCATGGGGACGCAAGCCCGGGAAACAACGAAAATGAGCCGGCAGGTCAGCTGACGGTCTGCCCTATCAGAACCGCATCGAGCGACGTGTCGTTCTGGCTTCTGCGAACCGATCTGATCAGTGCCTGTATGGCAATGGCATCCAGATGATGATCGGCCTCGCCCCGAAGCATTTCTATCGCCGCTTCGAGCGGTTGCGGCTCATGGTAGTGGCGTTTGGCGCTGATGGCCTCGAAGAAGTCCGCTACGGCAATTATCCGTGCACCCAGCGGAATTTCCGAACCCTTGAGCCCCCTCGGATATCCGGTTCCATCCAGCCGCTCGTGATGGGATCCGGCGATGAACGGCACCTGCTGGTAGGCTCCGGCGAAGTTGATGCGGCTGAGTATGTCCTGGGTCTTCACGGCATGAGTCTTTATTTCTTCCCGTTCCTTGCCAGTCAGCGGTCCGCTCTTCTTCAGGATCGAGTCCTTGATGCCTATCTTGCCATAATCATGCAGCTGGGCGGCAACGCGAATTACCTCGGTAAGCTCCATGGACAGATTCATCTCTTTGCAGATGGCCACGGCATACTCCGTCACCCGCTCTGAATGGCCGGCGGTCAGCGCGTCGCGGGCGTCGATGCTGGCGGCGAGGGTTCTGAGAATCGACCTGAACTGCTCTTCCCGCTCTTCGACAAACATGGCGCTGTTGAGCGTAATGCCGATCTCCGGTGCTATGCTCATCAGCAGATTGAGATCACTCTCCAGCAACGGCCGCTTGCTCTTGAAATTGTCTATAGCCAATACGCCCAGGCACTGATCTTCATACAATATGGGGCAACAGACAAAGGACTTTGAGCCCATCTTCCTGAGCAAGTCCAGACTGTGCGCCGAGAGTCTCTTTTCGATCGACTCTATGTCGTTGATCAGGAATGGCTTGTGCTCCCTGTAGCACTGCACGAATATGCCCCTGGACTCCGGTTTGTATAGACTGAAACGCGCTCCCTTGAGTTCCTTGTACAGTTCATCGGAATAGCCAAACCCGGCACTGAATTCGAGCTCGCGCTCGCGTTCATCGGCTATTAGAATCATGCCTCGATCGTAGTCGCCATGTTCACTGAATATCCGCATGACCTGCCGCAGCGTACCATCCATGTCCTTCGATGCGCTGAGCGCGTGCCCGATCTCTCTTCCCATCAGTGCATTCCGGTACACCCGCTCGAAATCTTCGAATCCGCGTTCCGTTGTTGACCTCAGGTTTGCTATGGCCGAATCAAGCTCGAGCTTCAGGAAGTTCTCTTTGAGCAGCGACAGGAACAGGACCACAACGGTAGCGATCAAGGCGCTTATCAGCATGATATGGAGGCCAAGGACAAAGTGAATGCAGGCAAGAGCCACGACGGCGAGGGACGAGAAGACGAGGCGGGCAATCCGAAACACCGCCGCCCTCGATGCGCTCCAGGTGATGTGATACGTGCAGGCCTGGTCACCCCTAAAAACACATTCCGGATGCTCTACACGCGCATTGCGTCCATTGAAGCCCGCGATGATGGCCTCGAAGTATCCTATCCTGTTCTCGCACTGATAGGGCTTCTCCGACACGCCTTCGCGGGGGCGTACCGTCAATTCTATCTCGTTGTCGCTGATCCGCACCGACTCGAAGCTCGATGACCTGGTCAGCCTTCCTGCCAGCTTTCCTATGGCCTCGAATGCCTTCGCCGGGCCTGCAAGGCCAAGTACATAGCGGGACATCCAGCCAAGCCCTTCAGGTGAGGCGCTGTACTGCCCGGCTTCACGGGCGATACTGGTGACGCCTGTAGCCTTCGTCAGATATTCGTGAAAGAGATCAACCTGCCCCTGGCTGAACCAGTGCCCCTCGTCCGCAACCTGGTACGATTCCATTCCGGCATAATTGAGCAAGTCCGCGATGTCGATGTAGGCATACCTCCGCCTGATCAGTTCCAGATAGTTCGAGATGATCTTGCTGTTATAGAGCAATGGCTCTTCAGTCGGGCTGTCAGTATCAGGAGTCTTGATCACGGCATGTCCTTCTGAATGTGGCGCGAACTGAATCAAAGTAGGCATCGGCAAAGCTGGTGTCCAGAATCCACAATGTGTATTTCTTGTCACACGGGATCGAATATGTGTCGAGGTAGGCTTCCGGAAACACGAGGACCGGTGGCTCGTCCGACCCATAGTTGTCCATCAATGCGTGTATCGCAGAGAAGAGCATCGCCGGGCGCAGCAGTCCGGGCTCCAGAACCAGTGCATGGATACAGTTCGTCAGATTGGAGAGATTGAGCCCGATATCGCTGATCGTAAGCAGGAGTACTGCCAGTACCTTGCCATTGACCTTCAGGGAGAAGACCTGACGCTCCCGCTTGAAACCCTGGCGGGCGTATTCGGCCGACAGTTCGGAGTCTATTCCGTTGATGGTTCCCAGATCGAGGGCATCGAGCATCAGTCCACCTGAGACAGACTCGTACCAGCGGGCCAATTCAGCCAGATCGTCCTGTCGCGCCGGAAAGAGCTGAAAGGGATCAGTTTCGGCCCCGCTCAGGGCAGGTGGCCACAGATACCCAAACGTATCGAGAGACGACCCTTTGGGATTGGCCACATCCCTGGCAACATTGCCGAAGACCTTGGCAGGGAAATGGTTATCCCGCCGATAATAGCTCATCAGATAGTCCATGTGGGCGCTGGGATGCAGGTGCACATCGTTGGTGAACCGGCCCATCTCGTCGAGCACGATGACGCCGGCCAGACTGTTGCCAGTCCTGGATGCGGCGTGGTGATGAATGATCCACGAGCTGGAATAGGCGCGCAGCATGGACATGTGGCCAAATATCTGTCCCTTGTCCAGCAAGAAGAAGTGCCTGGCTATGGAGGGGCTTTCGAGATAGAGCTTGCTGTATGTTCTCTTGAATTCCTCCTTGCGGGCCTGCAGGGAGACATACTTGGACGGATAGATGAATCCTGATTCGAAAAAGAATCTCCACAGCTCATCCATTTCTATGCTGGAGCACACCCGCAGTTTTTCATCGACACTCTGATGGATCAAGGCCGTCAGGCGTACCTGATCGGCAGGCTGCATGTCCAGAAAGACGAGGCCGCACCGCACCGATGGACGGCCATTGTCTGCCCTGACAACATTGCGATACAGAACCTGGGATCTGCAGTTCAGCACGAGGCTGTTGGCTATTTCGACCACAACCTCCGGAATGATCAATCCCGGAACAAGCAATGAGCTTTCCAGAAATTCTTCCACGCAGATGCCGGTCCCAGAGATATTTTCCGACTTCAAAAAGACCCGCTTGTCGGTAAGCGGATGGTCAAAGCGGATGGTTGCCGCGGGCACCAGAACATGTCTGTCGCTACGATGCACCCTGGGCCTGTATCGCCGGATATTGTTAAAATCGGGCGTCAGCACGAGCAACCGACTCGAACCAAGCTTGTCAATCCGGGTAATCAGACACTCCCCGGAGAAGAGGAGCGTACCATGCCTGGAGAGCGTTACGGTTACATGGCTCTCCGGATTGACCCACCTGAATGTATTGGGTGCTTGTTCTTCCATCCTGACCTTGAAAGAAACCGGATTGAAATCCTCGAGCAACCCCTCATAGCGCAGGCCGGCCTGAAGAATGCCGGCCTGAATATCCTGACACGCATTTCGGTTCATCGATCGGAGGCTGCTCTCATAGCCCGACAAGGGGATTCTGAAGGACGCGCCGCTCGAATCGAGGCTGAGCATGTCTGCCTTGACGCTGATGTGGTTGTGACCGTCGCTGAGTATGAGGCTATCGCAATCGAATGACCTGAGCTTCTCCAGCGGAACTACGGCATCGACCCAGCTGCAGACGAGTATGTCGTCGGAGCAGGGCAAGGGGCGGGCCTGAAAGAAGATGAAATTGCCTCGATCCCTGTTCTTGAAGCTCACAAAGATCGTGCCTTCACGGAAGTTGACAAGATTGAGGAGGTTGAGCAGGTCGCTGCGTTTGATGCGCTTGCCCTCGACCGGCTGTGTCAGAGAAGCGGTATCTGGCAACTGCACGGGAAGCTCGCCGGCAGTTGCAGAATTCGGACCACCATCATGCATGGCAGTGGTTTCAGGACATATGGACCGGTGGAATGGACCCGCTCGGCGACAGGCGCATTAAGGATATGACCCGATTCAGGCTCAGAGCATAGCTCATATTCATCATTGTCCCCACTCGTTTCATGGTAGCACGCAATCCGATGATGCGCCCGTACATACCGCGCTGTCAATGAAAAAAGCGTTGCAGGAGGGGGCAGCTGTGGTCCTGGTCAAGCCTGTGCCCGCGTTCTCCTTGACCGCCGGAGAGTGGCGAACACGGGCACCCGCTACGCTGCGCTGTTTTCGGCCAGTCGGCGCCTGGCCGCTGCCAGGAACGGCAGCACAAGCACAAGGTTGAAGGTGGCGGCATACAGGACGGTCAGGATAGCGACCGCCAGATTGGGGCCGAGCCTGTTGCGGTCTGTCAGGTTGCGAAGCACCTCGATGATGCCCGTGGCCGAGGCCAATATGCCAAACATCCAGAAAGCGCGCCCGAGGTCCTTGAAGAAGACAACGGCAACGCGTAGTTCGCTGTCAGTAGCGGCAGCCGAACCCGGCGCCTTGAATGCCGCCACGATGCCAGCCAGGCCATACACGAAGGCCATGTACACGAGCGGCAGGATGGGCACGAGTGCGAACGATGCCGCATCTATGTGCACCCATGCAGTGGAGCCGATGAAGACCAGCAGGCTGGCATAGGTCGCGACGACGACGAGGATTGGAAGAACGATGCGCTTGATCATGATGACCTCCATTGTAGAAACGTGATGGGAGCGGGTCAGCGCCCGCCCGATCGGAGCGAGATGCCTGCCACGACAAAGAACGAAGTGAAGCGCGTGCCTGTGTCATCAGGCAGCGTCCGGGAAAGCTCGGCGGCGAGCGGCCGCGGCAACACGGTGCCGGGCCGGCCCGAAAGAGCGGCGATCAGGCACGCGGCTGCCAGGGCACAGGCCGGCGCCAGGTACTGCATGACTCCCGGCAATCCTGATCGCAGCGGCCGGAGCTGTGGCTTCCGCTGCGCTTTGGAGATCGCATCGAGGGCCAGTCCAAGTTCCAGGTCCGTTGGAGGCTGCTGCGCTGCCCGCTGTATTTCCCGATCGAAGGCAGCGCTCGCTCGTGCGTCGATGGTCATGGCGTATCCTCCCCTGTCGCAGTGCGGATGGTTGCCCGGATGGCACTGATGCGCCAGCGCACCGTTCCAGCCGGCATGCCCAACGCCCGGCCGATATCGGATGCATTCAGTTCCTCATAGAAGCGCAGCATGGCGATGCGTCTGTCCAGTTCCGGCAGGGTCGCGATGACGGCGCGGCATCGCTCGACCAGGTCGCGGTCGGCAGACTCGGCCGCATGGTCACCTGGCGCCGGCGGTTCGACAGCATCGGCATGCGGCGAGTCTCCGCCGGCCGGTGCGGCGATGCGGGCGGCCCTGCGGGGGGCCATGCGGGCGGCGCGCCGGGCCGCATCCGAGAAGCGGTTGGCCGCAATGCGGTACAGCCACGGCGACAGCGGCCGGCGCGGGTCGAACGACGGCAATGCTCCAAATGCGGCGATGATGGCATCCGCGACGGCGTCGTGGCGATCCGCATCGGCCAGGCCGCGGTACGCGGAGGCGAACACCGAGAGTCGGCGGTAATACCCCGCCCAGAGCGCGCTGAACGCGGCCCTGGCAGAATCTCCGCCGGCGATGGCCATGCCCCGCAGTTCGGCGGCCCGCAGTTCGGCGGCCCGCAGTTCGGCGGCCCGCAGTTCGGCGGCCCGCAGTTCGGCGGCTGGCAGTTCGGCGCCGCGTTGGTCGGTGGCAGACGCGGCCGCGACGTTCGAGGTACTGGCGACTGGAGACCTGCCATCGGGTTCACGCATACACCATATAGTACGGCGGGAAAGGCGCCGGTGTTGGGAAAATTCGAGCGCGCGCTGGGAGTCCGCCGGCCACGAGCGCCAGGGATCGGAGCGCGGCGGAGAGCCTGACGGCTCCCAGGGGAAGCCGGGCGCGCCCATATCCCGCCTGGCTGCGCCAGCCTCCATGTCATGCTCCTTGTTTTTATTGGCTCCAATGTTTATTTTAAGGTACGGTGGCAACAAAAAACGAGACTGAGGGCGGCGTCCTGTTCGACGAGGATACCGATACAAAAGAACCGGACGAATACCGGGTTATACTCCTGAATGACGACTATACGACGATGGAATTCGTCGTCGCGGTGATCATGTCTGTCTTTCACAGGGAATTGCTGGACGCTACGCGCATCATGCTCGACGTCCATCGCAAAGGAAAAGGCGTCGTGGGGACCTACACCTACGATATTGCCACCACGAAGATCAATCGTGTACACGAGATGGCGAGGGAGAACGGCTTCCCGCTCAAGTGCATCATGGAGAAGGCCTAAAGGAATATGAAGGTTAGCCAGCAGGTTCAAGCGATATTCAACGCCGCGTACAACGAAGCCAAGCTCAGGGGACACGAGTACCTGACGCCCGAGCATATCCTGTACGCCTCTCTGTCCTTCGAGCAGGTCAGGACGATCTTGACAGCCTGCGATGCGGACATCGAACACATTCAGCTCGGCATGGAAGCCTACTTCGAGCAGAAGATTCCGGCGGTCAAGAACCAGGAACCGATTCAGACGGCGGGTTTCCAGAGTGTCATCGAGCGGGCCGTGCTGCAGTCCCAGGGTGCCGGGAAGGCCGAGGTGGGCATCCCGGAGATACTCGTTTCGCTGTTCGATGAGGAACGCAACTACTCCGCATACTACCTGCGAAAGGCGGGCGTGAACCGCCTGCACCTCCTCGAGGTGATATCGCACGGGTTTGACGTCGACCTGAGCGACGCTCCGCCCGACGCTATCTCGGGCGAAGAGCAGGGATCCTCCGAAGGTGCGCCATTCCCCGGCTCCGACGATGATGACGACGAGGAAGAGGCCGGTGGCCGCCAGAAGGCGCGCACGACGGTGCGAGCCGGCGCCCTTGATCGATTCACCACCGACCTGACCAAGGCTGCACGCGAAGGCAAGCTCGAGCCGGTCATCGGCCGCGAGGCAGAGATAGAGCGCAGCATCCAGGTGCTGTGCCGCAGGCTCAAGAACAACCCGATTCATGTGGGCGACGCGGGCGTCGGCAAAACCGCCATAACCGAGGGGCTGGCCCAGCGCATCGTCGATGGCAAGGTACCGCCGCGGCTGCGTGACTACACGATATACTCGCTGGACATGGGTTCCATCATAGCCGGCACCAAGTTCCGCGGCGACTTCGAGGAGCGCATCAAGCGCATCATTGACGAGCTGCTCAAGAAGGAAAAGGCGATACTGTTCATCGACGAGATACATACGATCGTCGGTGCCGGCGCCGTATCCGGTGGCTCGATGGACGCGTCAAACCTCCTGAAGCCGGCCCTGACGAGCGGAAAGTTGCGCTGTATTGGCTCCACGACCTATGACGAGTACAACAAGTTCTTTGACAAGGACCGGGCCCTGTCCAGGCGCTTCCAGAAGATAGACATCGTCGAGCCGACTGTCGGCGAGGCGGTAGAGATACTCAGAGGGCTGCGGCCCAAGTACGAGGAATACCACAACGTAACCTACAGCGACGAGGCGATAGAGCTGGCGGCCAAGCTGTCTGCCCAGTTCATAACCGAACGCCGCCTGCCGGACAAGGCGATAGACGTGATAGA
>Ga0209467_1003471_pt1 | contig 10187 bp, 8 predicted proteins | sample Higcelwee11metaG_FD_187175 | JGI IMG/M metagenome (GOLD analysis project Ga0209467, IMG submission 187175) | Freshwater pond sediment microbial communities from the University of Edinburgh, under environmental carbon perturbations - High... | ecosystem: Environmental > Aquatic > Freshwater > Pond...
TCATCGAGTTTACGCCGCAAACCCTGGCCAGGGTCAAGGAATCGATAGACTGGTTCAAGACCCAGGGATACACCTCGCTGATCGTCGACCTTAGAAACAATCCGGGTGGGTTGCTGCAATCCGTTATCCAGATAGCCGACCTGTTCCTCGACCAGGGCACCATCGTGTCGACCAAGTCGCGCAATCGGTACGAGAACGCCGTCTACCAGGCCAAGGCCGAAACGCTGGTGCCCAAGGATATGCGTGTTGCCGTATTGATCAATCGCGGGTCGGCGAGTGCCTCTGAAATTCTGTCCGGCGCACTCAAGGACCAAAAGCGCGCATACCTCGTCGGCGAGAACACCTACGGCAAGGGTTCCGTACAACAGGTACTGCCGCTCGGCGATACCGGTTTCAAACTGACGATGTCGAGGTACTACACACCGAGTGACGCGAACATCGACAAGGTTGGCATAGCGCCCGATCTTGAGGTCAAGGAGCCGGCGCTGACTCCAGCGGAAGAGGCATCACTATCCACGCTGATAGAACGCGACGTCTTTGCCGCCTTCGCCGCCGCCAACCCGAATGCTTCGGCCGAAGATATCGACAAGTACGTGAAGGGACTGAGAGCCGCAGGCTCCCCGGTGTCGGAGCGCGTACTCAAGAAGATGGTCCGCAACCAGCTCGAGCGGACATCGATCAGCCCGATATTCGACCTGGACTACGACCTGCAGCTCAATGCGGCGCTCAAGGTGCTTGCAAGCGACCAGTTCGCGAAGCTGCTCGCGGCTGCCCCTTCTGTCAAGGATCTGCAGGCCAAGGCCGCAGCCGCAAAAGCGGGCGCAACAGGCACATCAGGCTCCGGCAAGTAAGGGCTGTCGCATACCATGCGCCAGTTCATCCTGCCGGCATCGTGGGACGGTGGACTGGCGTGTGAAATTGCTGGCCGCGACGCACACCGCCTGACCGCGGTGCTACGGCTCGGCCCCGGCGATTCCTTTCCGGCACGTGGCGCCGACGGCTTGTCCTACGCCTGCACGATCACAGCAGCAGGCCGGGGCCGCGTGCTGCTGTCGGTATCGCCGGCGACGACGACGGCCCGGGGCTACCTGCCCGACGTCAGGGCCGGAGCCACCATGCAATTGCCCCATGGCGAACCGCACGCATCCGGCACCATGTCGGCCAGCATGCCTCGCCTGAGGCTGGCTGTCGGCTTTCTCAAGGGTGCCGGCCTCGACGATGTCGTACGCATGGCGGCCGAAGCCGGCGTGGCCGAGATAATCCCGCTTGTCACCGAGCGCTCGGTGCCGATGGAACACACCTCGGGCCGGGTGGAACGGCTGCGGCGGGTCGCCAACGAGGCGCTCGGCCAGTCGGGTTCGCCGATTCTCACACAGGTGACCGATCCGCTTGCAATAAACGACCTTTGCCACCAGATGCCGCCCGCTGGTATTGCCAGCCTGAGGCTCTTCTTCCATGAACTGCCCCTTGCGCAGGCTTCGATCCATCGCTATTGTACGGACAAGCTGGATGAAATACTCGCGTGTGTAGGGCCGGAAGGTGGTTTCAGTGATGCCGAGATCGGCGCGTTGACGGGCGCCGGATTCCGACCAGCATGGCTGGGGCCGACGGTCCTGAGAGCCGGTACCGCTGCGATATTCGCCATCGCTTCCATCCGCATCGTCTGCCTGGAGAGTTCCTCATGGTCAACGAACGAGTTAAAAGAATAACAATACTCAAGATTCCCGTTGACATCGTGATGCCGGACGATCTGGAAGAAGTCATCAAGGCGATGTATTCCGATGGCAAGAATCACCAGATCGTGCTGTTGTCGATGACCGACCTGATGCATGCAAGGCATTCCAGCGAGTTCAGAACGATGATTGCCGGCGCCAGCCTGGTCATACCCATTTCATTATCCATCATCAAGATGGCCCGATTCTTGCGTCGCCCCCTGCCCATCCGTTATGAACCGTTTGCCTTTATAGTACAGGTGCTCGGCATCCTCGAGCGATGGGGCAAGTCCACCTACCTGTTCGGGGCCTGTCCGAAGAGCCTGACCAAGGCCTCCAGGAACATCAAGGCAACGTTCCCCGGCCTGCATGTCGTGGGCAGCCATTCGTCACGCTTCAGCAAGAATTTTCATCCCAAGATAGTGGAAGCGATACGGAAGGCGACCCCGACACTGCTGCTCGTCGGCAGGGGCGTGCCTGGCGGCGAACGGTGGATACCGCGCAACCTGAAGCACTTCAACGCTGGAATCCAGCTCTGGTGCTCCGATGTCTTTGATGTCTTCGCCGAACGCAGGCATCGGCCACCCGCCGGTCTCTTCTCAAAAGGCCTCGAGTGGCTGTTCTATCTGCCGAGGAGCCCCTGGAGAATTTTCCGCATCGTTACGTGGTTCAGGCTCAAGATCATCGGGCTGTGGTACCGCATCCGCAGATTGTGAGTCACGCGGCTGCAGCAATGCTCCCTATGCTCTCAGGAAATACATGAATCAAATGGAGACAGTTCGCATGGCGATGGTCCTGTCGCGATTGGCTCGATACACCAGAATTTATTGGCATTCGTGCCGCAGGAGGTTTTATGAAACGAATTGGTTCGCTTGCAACACCGGTGCTCTGCATCGCGGCGCTATTGCTGTCTGCATGTGTCTCCACCCCGCCTGAAACCGCAGAGACGGTTGAAGCGGTCAGTTCCGCTTCGGAGCAGGTCAGGAAGGAACGCATAGAAGAGTTCAAGACCCCCATCGTGCTCAAGGAGACAATTCAGTTTGCCGATGGCGTCATTGACCGCGTTACCACGTACACCTACGATGATGGATACAAGCACCTGCTCTCGACTGTCGCCACAAAGCCGTCGGTCACGGATCCGATTGAACGCATCGTTTACGCATACGACAACGGATTGCTTGCCGTAAAGACCGTATACGGTTCCGATGGCACGGTGCAGACCAGGACAACCTACAGCTACGGGCCCGATGGACTCATGACCAAGGAAACCATACTCGATGGCAAGGACGTGGTTCAGTCTATATCCGAATGGACCTGGAGTGGAACCATGAAGCTGTCATGGCGTGTCATTTCCGCCGCAGGCCTGACGCTCGCGAAGACCGAATATGCCTATGATCATGACCTGCTCAGCACGTCATCGCTCTTCGATGGCTCGGGCACGCCCAAAGGCCGCATCGTGTATGGCTATGGCGCAGCGAATGCCCTGGTCTCGGTCTCCTACTTCAACGCCGCCGGAGCGCAGGATGGCCGCACCGAATACAGCATCAAGGATGGCCGACCGGCCATCGAAAACGTCTATCGAACCGATGGCAAGCTGGAGCGAAGGGTATCATACGAGTACGGCACTGAAGGGGCCATGCTCAAGAAGATCACCGCAGATGCCTCTGGCACGCCGCGTGAAATCGCGACCTATGACTATGCGTACCGCACCGATACGCGCACCGTTGTCTATTACGAGTGACAGGCTCAAGCCTGACAGAAGGATTCCTATGCGAACCAGGAAATTTCTTGCAGCTGTAGCGCTGCTTATAGCCACAGCCATACCCGTTCTTGCCGATGACGCTACCAGAATATATGGGCGATTGCTGTCAGAGGCCGACACCGTGCAGCAAAAGTATGCTGTTGCGATGACCATCGCGTCGAAGGACGATCCAGACGCCGCCCCCTTTGTAGCCGACGCCCTCGACTGGGTGCTGGCCGCCCGAAGTACCATCAAGCTGGGTCCGGAGCGCGAGACCTACGAGCGGCTGACCAGGGTGCTGCTCAAGAGCCTGGGCGACTGGCATTACACGAACGCCGCAGCCTCGGTCATGCGAACGGTAGATGATTCACCGGACGCGCTGACCAAGGCAGAAGCCCTGATCGCGCTTGGATCGATGCGCGCCGTCGAATATGCGGAGCGCATATCGCTGCTCTTGCGCGACCTGAACAACCAGCCAGCCGCGGACAGCGATTATGCTGAAAAGGTCGCATACGGCTGCGTGCTTGCCCTGGAGCGAATGCGCTCGCCAGTCGGCTTTGCGCCGCTGTTCTTTGCCAGCGAGGGATGGTACTCACGCCGTGTGCGCGACCAGGCCGAGCGGAGTCTGCCTCTCGTGCTCGATGACCCCAGCGATGTCATAGCGTCGCTCCTTTCCGTTGAGACTCCCGCCCGCATGGTCAAGGCTCTGGATCTGGAGCTGCGCTCCAAGGCACCGGTCGAGGCCAGGACCAGGATCGCAGCGCTGGCGCTGTCACGCGGAGTCATTGTCTCGCCAAGAAACCGTATCGAACAGAACCAGCTCGCCGAGCTGCGCTCCAAGTCCATGAATGCGCTCTCGGCTACCGCTTCGGTAGGCGTTTCAACCGCTGCCGATGTGGCGGAGGCATATCGCATTGCCGCAACCGATGAACGGCTGATGGCGCTCAAGGCTCTTGGTGCCGACAAGTCGGCTCCGGCCGCCGGAGCGCTCAGGGATATCATCCTGGCGCTCAACTCCGACCAGAAGGCAGGACTCGTCGACGATACCAGAAACACCCTGATGCGGGCCGCCCTGCAGAACGCCGCGCGCAATGCTGGCAAGGACCTGGCACCGGCCATACAATCGGTGCTGCTCAACGACGGGTGGTCGAGCGGTATCCTGACACTGGCATCCGCAGCACAAGCTGCCCTTCAGAAATAACGGATCGGAGGAATGATGAATACATTCGCGTCACGCCGCCATGCACTCTCTGAAAGGCTCCGGGCCGATGGAATCGGCATGGCACTCTTCGAGGACACCGAAGGTCGCCGCGACCCTTCAATCAGGTACTTCTGCGGCCACCCTGGCGACGCGCTGCTGTTCATCGCGGCCGATGGCCGTTCCTTGCTCGTCCCCTGGGACGTCAACATGGCGGCAGTCATGGCCAGCATCGAAACGGTCATCGCCTATACCGACTTCAAACGCAGCCCATTTTCGGCAATGGCCGGCGCTCTTGAGAGGCTGGCCATTCCCGGCGGGTCGACAATCGACCTGCCCGCGGTAACTCCGTATCCTATGTATGTCGACTACGTGGAGGCCTGCCCTGATCACGACTTCAGGTGCAGCGACGATGGCTCGACGAAGACAGCCGCAGTGATGCGCGCCGTCAAGGATGCCGATGAGATCGCCATATACCGGCAGGTCAGCGCGATCACCGACACGGCAATGGACCGCATCGAGGCCGGTGTCCGCTCCGGAGCATTCGCAACCGAGACTGACCTGGCGCTCTTCATAGAGCGCTTCCTTCGGGAGCAAGGGTGCGAGGCAACGGGTTTCGAGACGCTCGCGGCCGGGCCATCACGCAGCTTTGGCATCCACGCGTTTCCGGCATACACGGCCGCGCCGTTCGCCACGAGCGGCATGTCCATACTCGACTTTGGCCTGTGCTACAAGGGCTACACCTCGGACGTGACGATGAGCTTCGTGCGCGGCGCCGTATCGGGCAAGCGCGCCGAGATGATCGAGCTGGTGCAGCGGGCCCATGACGAGGCGATAGCGCTCTGCAAGCCAGGCGTGCCTAGCCGCGACGTAGCCCTCTTTGTCGACAACCTGTTCTCGTCACGGGGCTATGCCATGCCACACGCGCTTGGCCATGGCGTTGGTCTGGAGGCGCATGAGGCCCCGGCAGTGCGCAACAGGGAAGACAACGACTGGATACTGGCGCCCGGCCACATCATCACCATCGAGCCGGGGCTGTACGATCCGGAAACCGGCGGCGTGAGGCTCGAAGATGACATATTGATAACGCAAGCAGGGGCCGAGGCTCTGACGCACTCGAGGATAGTGCTGCTCGGCTAGCCGCTGAAGGCGAACTCGACGATGGAGACATCGTCATCGAAGAGCGATTTTGCCGACAGGCCCCGGACGGCGTCAACGATACGTTTTATCGGTGATATGCATTCGGGCGCCTCGGTGCATTCCTTGTGGTGCGACTCGAGTAGCGCCACAAAATCGTTCCAGGGCAACATGACGCCCGACTTTGACCTGACTTCAAAGAGGCCATCGCTGAACAGGTACAGATTCGACCCCGAGTCGATCGCTTCGTCGAATTCGCCAAATACGGCTTTCTCGTCCACACCTATGACAGGCCCGTCACCGACCAGTTCGCTGACGGTGCCGTCCGGGCCAACCAGAATGGCCGGAGGGCTGCCCGCGCTCGAGAACTTGAGCAGCCGGCTGGATACATCGTAGACGCCATACCAGATCGTAAAGAACATGTTGTTCTGATCCTCGATGCGGAACGACCGGTTCAGCCGCGACAGCACCGACGCGGGCGACGCATAGTCAACGCCGCCGAGAGACAGGCCCCGGAGCATGTTCATGATCGTGGCCGACAGCAGGGCGGCCTGTATGCCGTGACCGCTAACGTCGATCAGGTACAGCGCAAGGCGATTCTCGTCAAGCCGATGGTAGTAGAAGCAATCGCCGCCAAGGCTCAGCGACGGGATGAATTCCCAGTCTGCGGCTATGCCGCGCCACCGGAGCCGCTTGGGCAAGAGGCTGCGCACATAGGCCGCCGCGTCGCGCAGCTCCGATGCCAGCCGCGCCTGCGTTTCAACCAGTCGGCGCAGTGCCTCGTCATTCTGCCGCTTGTATGCCTTCTTCTCCAGAAGGCTGCCGATGCGCGCCTTCAGGATGATGGGGTCAAAATCCCTGGGCAGGTAGTCTTCGGCTCCAAGCTCTATGCATCGCGCCATGGAGGCGGTGTCTTCAAGTGACGAAACGACAATGGTAGACAAGTCATGCAACCGCGAGTCTTCCCTGATCGCCTCGAGGAACTGAAACCCGTTCATGCCCGGCATCATGACGTCCAGAACGACGATGTCGAACGGCGCCTCCGAAAGGATCGAGAATGCCTCGCGCCCGTTGGAGGCCTGGCACACCACGTGACCCTGCCGTTCCAGGTGCCTGGCCAGGATTTCCCTGTTGAATGCATCATCATCGACAACCAGTATGCGGCCGGAAATCTGCTTGCGCTCGGGGCTCTTGACCTCGTGCAGCGCCATGGCGGCCTCGGTAAGCGAGGTTCTGGAGAAGAGCGTTGTGCCCTCGAAGAGCTCCACGAGGGCATTGGCCGCTTCATGAACCTTGTGTATGTCCGCCAGAGCGGTCTCGTTTGGGGGCATCGATCGGCGGGCGGCCTGCACCAGTGAAACCAGATCGTAGATGTGGTCGTAGACCTGCGTGCGCAAGACACCTGATGGCTCGGAGCCATCGAGTATCGATGCCAGGAATTCAAGCACGGGCTGCCTGAGGGCGGTCGCGGCCTTGCTGATTTCAGCGAACATGCTACGGGATGCATCGCTCGAGGCCACATCTGCATCACCGGAGAGCAGATCGCCGAATCCCACGACATGGTTGAGGAGTGATCTCGCCTCATGGCGGAATTTAGATCTTATTTCATCTTCGCGTGCGGTCATCAGGACGCCTAACCATTCCTTTCGCACCGTACAGTGTTGCGCGGGCTGTCGGTGCATCCTAGCCTAAGGTACCGCTTTTGGCAACAAACGAGGCGGCATTCGCGCCATTGATGCTCGCATGACCCCGGCATATACTGCCTGCATGGACAGGAATACGATCGTACGGCGTGCATCAATCATCAGCCTTGTTGGAAACGCCGTACTGGCGGCCTCCAAGATACTCGTCGGCTTTATCGCCGGATCGCTTGCTGTGGTCGGTGATGGCATAGACTCCTCGACCGATGTGATAATATCGATCGTCGCCTTGGCGGCCTCGGCCATCAGCATCAAGCCTTCAGACAAGGAACACCCCTACGGGCATGCCAGAGCCGAGACAACGGCGACTACCATTCTGGCATTCTTCATTTTCTTTGCCGGCGCACAGTTGCTGCTCTCTACGATCCACACGATGAGTGAGGGTGTAGTCAGGCCGATTCCGGGCATGTTGGCACTCTGGGTCACCCTTGCCTCTATTGCGGGCAAGCTGTTGCTCGCCTGGTCACAGCAATTTGCCAGCAAGAAGACAGGATCGACGATGCTCGCCGCGAATGCGAAGAACATGCGCAACGACGTAGTCATATCCGCCAGTGTGCTTGTCGGTTTGACCCTTTCCACCGTGCTCAAGGCACCCTTGGTCGATTCGATCATGGCGCTGCTCGTCGGCCTCTGGGTCATGCGCTCGGCGCTTGGAATATTCCGTGAGGCCAACGACGAGATCATGGATGGCAAGGCCGATCCCGCACTGTACCACGCCGTGTTCGACGCGGTCAGGTCGGTCCAGAACACCGGCAACCCGCATCGGGTTCGCGTCAGAAAGCTGGCATCACTGTATGACATCGACCTCGACATCGAAATTGACGGCAGCAAGACGGTCAGCGAGGCCCATGAACTGGCGCAATCGGTAGAGAGCGCGATCAAGCAACGGATCGACGGCGTCTATGATATCGTCGTGCATGTGGAACCTGCCGGTGGCGGCGAGCACGACGAGCAATACGGCCTGAACGAGAAGCGACTCGACGAATGAACATTGGCATCGCGTCGCTGCAGCTCCATTACCCCACACTGCTGGTGTCGCTTGCCGTTGTCTATTTTGGAAGTGTAGCATTCGCGCTGCTGTTGTTCCTGCTGCGACGCAGATTCCCCGGAGCGGGGCTCTGGATTCTGGCCCAGACATTGCTGGCGGTCGGCGCGACCGGTGTAGCCCTGCAGTCAATGCACCTGCCATACGGCGTGCTTGCGGTCTCAAATGTAGCCTTGCTCGCCAGCGTCATTGTGATGGGCAATTCAATCTGGCGTTTTCGCTTTGGCCCAGGATTTCCGCACTGGACCTATGCCATCATACCGATCAGTCTGGGCGTATGGTTCGCGATGATGAGCCTTGGTGTCGGCTTCAGGATCATCGTGTTTTCCGGCGCGCTCGGCATCCTGGCAAGCCTGGTATCGCTGTTGTTGTTGCTGAAACCCAGACTGGAATATCGCGCGGCATACCTGGTAGCCGGGCTCTTCTATGTCTCGGTCGCGCTGACCGGTTTTGGACGCGCGCTCCTCGTCGTATGGGGACGCGTGCCACAATCGATTGCCGACTCGGGCTCGATGGATGGATACATCTACCTGCTTGGCCTTCTGACCGCATTCTTCAACCTGTTCGGGTATTCGCTGATGGCCTCTGCCAGAGTCGAGCATGACCTCTTCCTGCGCGATGATGAGAAACGGCGCCAGAACGAGGAGCTGATGGAGACGCTGGCTACCAAGGACACGTTGATAGCGGTGCTCGGCCACGATCTACGTGCTCCGGTCTGGAGCGCCTCCCGATACGTCCGCGGTCACCTGGTCGAGTTCAGCGGTGACCTCAATACGAAACGTGAGAATATCGAGACTCTGGCGGAAGGTCTGGAACGCATTTCATCGTTGCTCGATTCATTGCTGGAATGGGCGATGTGCGCATCCGGCCGCATAAAGCTGAACCCCGAGTCGATCAGCGTTGCCACGGTGGCATCGGAGGCGAGTGCCGACCTGCTTTCAACGGCCCGGGCCAAGCGGGTTACCCTTGAACCTCCCGATGGCGATGGCCTCATCATGGCCGATCCGCGCGCGTTGGCGACGGTATTCAGGAACATCCTTTCGAATGCCATCAAGTATTCACGCCAGGACGGCACCGTGCGTTTCCACGTACGGGCGACAGAAGAGAAACCGCCCCGGCTCAGGATTGCCATCAGCGATACAGGCGTCGGCATGAGGCCCGAGCAGATGGCCAAGCTGTTCGTGCCGGGCAGCACAATACTGACTCTTGGTACCGGCGGAGAGCAGGGCAAGGGGTTTGGCCTCGCGACAAGCAAGCTGTTCGTCGAATCGATGGGCGGAACGATGAAGGTGGAAAGCGAGCCGGAGCGCGGCACCACATTTGTGATAATCTTTCCCATCTCGAGCCCCTGATACAGAGAAATATTTTCCCAACCCACCACAACAACAGAGCGTGGCTCTTCCGGCACCGCGCCAGAAGAACACAACTAAATCCATACCTAACAACATCTTACAAGAATCGCATCAAAACAATCACGAAGTGTAACCCACATGGCACGATCCTTGCTTAATAATATATGCCGTTGTGTAACGGCCACCGGCCCTGTTGCCGGCGACACTGTGAAACGCAAGGAGTTTTATATGAAGCGTATTGTTACCGTTTGCATCATCGGGCTGGTGGCGCTCGGCGCCGTGTCCGCGCAGGGATTCGGACC
>Ga0209467_1003472_pt1 | contig 10187 bp, 7 predicted proteins | sample Higcelwee11metaG_FD_187175 | JGI IMG/M metagenome (GOLD analysis project Ga0209467, IMG submission 187175) | Freshwater pond sediment microbial communities from the University of Edinburgh, under environmental carbon perturbations - High... | ecosystem: Environmental > Aquatic > Freshwater > Pond...
TTTAATACTTCCTGATTAGATCCATATAGAGTTATTGTGATTAAAAATGTGTATGGTGGATTCTGTCCTAACTTACGATACTGCATTTCTTGCATAAAGAATCTTGGATAATCATGATTAAATACAGAATGAAACACATAATGATCCTGTAAATCTGATTGAATAAGAACCTCACTCTTTAATGAACTTCTACCACTTCTACCAGCTGTTTGTAAGATCAGTGAAAATGCATCTTCAATACTACGATAATCTGTTCTTAATAATGATCGATCAATATCTAAGATAATAGAACCACTCACAAGTGGATTATCTAAACCCTTCGCAATCATTTGAGTTCCTAATAGAATATCAGCTTCATGATTATTGAAGGCATCAAGAATAATCTGATGACCATTTTTCTTGGATGTAGAATCTTTATCCATCCGTAATATTCGTATTCCTTCAATTCTAGACATAATTTCTTCTTCTAAGCGTTGAGTTCCATATCCCATCATTCGTAACTGATGTGATCCACAACTTGGACATGCATGCGGAACAGGATGGGATAAACCACAACTATGACACTTTAATAAATTATCTTCTTTATGATAAACCATTAATCGATCACATGCTTTACATTCAATGCCTTTAGAACATTCTACACATTGAAAAACAGGCGCAAATCCTCTTCTATTTAACAGTAGAATAATCTGTTCATTCTTACTAACTTTACTCTGAATAAAATCAATGGTTTCTTGTGCTAGGATTGTTCTTCTGTGTTTAGGATTATGAACAAGTTTTATTTCAGGCATTATCCCTTTAACGCGCTCATCCAACTCCACAAGTTGATATACATTCTTTAGAGCACGTGCATAAGTCTCAAAACTTGGTGTAGCACTACCTAGTAATACTTTAGCCTTAAAATAGCTTGCTCGTTTAATCGCTATATCACGCGTATGATAATATGGTAGAGCTTCTTGTTTATAGCTTGAATCATGTTCCTCATCAAGGATGATCCACGCTAAATCTTTAAAAGGTAAGAAGATACTTGATCGTGTTCCGACGACTAAGGATACGTCATTTTGACTTACACGTTTATATTGTAAATAACGTTCATGGTCGCTTAAATGTGAATGATAGACAACTACATCTTGTCCAAATCGTTCTTGTACACGTCGAACCATCTGTTCAGTCAAAGCTATTTCAGGAACACAGATTAAACTTTGTTTACCTTGTTTAAGAGCTTCTTCTGCTAGTTTTAAGTAGAGTTCAGTTTTACCTGATCCTGTTTTACCAAACAAGCACATAATGTCTTTATCTGATGTATGAATTATATCCAACGCATTCTTCTGTTTATCGCTCAGTTCATAATCTGGTAATTTTTGGATATAAGTTTGATCTTGATAAGTCTTTTCTTTGGTATAAACTTCGACAAAACCATTCTTAATCATATTATTCAAAGTCGATTTAGAGCCTTTAATCTTAGTCATCAAACAATCAACAGCAAGTTCTTCCACAAGCTCTAATTGATATTTTGAACACTTTTCAGGTCTTTTAATTAAGTGAACCCAACGTTCTAATTGTGCATCTTGATAACTTGAACTTATCCGTTTTACTTTTGGCAACATGACTTGAAAACAACTGATAACAGGCGAAATAGTTTCATTTGCCATCCAGAAACCTAAGTCAATTAATTCTTGAGTTAGTACAGCTTCCGTATCAATAACGCGTAATACTTCTTTGATTTCAATGTCTTGATCACTAAATGCCTTAAGCTTAGTTTCGCTAAAATCCTCACACTTCACAATAAAACCAATACACACTTGAGTATTAAACTGTACTTCAACACGCATACCTACTTGAGCGCTTATTGGCGCTAAATAAGTATAGGCTTGATTCAACTTTAATTGTCGATGTTCAATGTATATTTGCACGAATTTTAACATGCAAATATTATACCATATAAAAAAATATGGAAGGCTAAGCCATTTCCATATGTCTTTTTATAATAAGTGAGATGATCGACGCAGCTAATTTAGGATCATCATTACACACTACGAATTTATACTGACCTACCATTTCCATCTCTTTAGACGCTTTTGCTAGTCGTTTTGCGACAACCTCAGGCGCTTCACTCTTCCGTCCTCGAATTCGTTTTTCAAGTTCTTCCATACTAGGTGGGACAATGAATATCGTCAACGCATCCGGTATTTTAGCTTTAACTTGTATTGCACCTTGAACTTCAATTTCAAGTAAAACATTCTTACCAAGATTACGCAATTCTTCTACTTTATCAACAGGTGTTCCATAGTAATTTCCTACAAACTCTGCATATTCCAATAATTCATCATTATCTATGGCTTCTAGGAATCGCTCCTTAGACACAAAGTAATAATCAACCCCATCTTCTTCGCTTACCCTCTGTGATCGTGTCGTCATAGATACGGAAAATGCTATATTTAATTCCGGATCATCAAAGAATAAACTTCGTACGGTTCCCTTACCTACCCCACTCGGTCCACTCAGTATAATTAATAAACCTTTCTTCATTTCTTGCCCTCTTTTATCAAGTATCATACTCACTGAGAGTCAATGTGTCAATGTGATATAATTAAAATTCAAAAGAGGTTTACTTATGGCACTGGATGGAATACTACTAAGTCGAATTTTGACGCCTTTACAAGCATTATGTCCTGTAAAGATTCAAAGAATCTATAACTTATCCGAGAATGAGATTCTTTTAAATATTCGTTCAAATAGAGAGAAACAACAACTCTTATTATCAGCACATTCTGTGCATAATCGTATTCAATTATCCAATCAAACCTTTGTACCACCGCAAGAACCGAGTAACTTTGTGATGTTGATTAGAAAACACATTGAAGATGGTTTAATTTTATCAATTAAACAAATTGGTTTAGATCGCTTAGTTGAAATTAGTATTCAAAAACGTAATGAAATGGGTGACTTACATCAATATAAATTAATGATTGAACTCATGGGGAAATACGCCAATATCGTATTTTTAGATGAAGAGAATCGCATCATGGATGCGCTTAAAAGAATTCCTGCCTATGAGAACTCAAAACGCACAATTCATCCCGGCGCTGAATATACACTTCCTGACCAACAAAATCGTAATGACCCCTTTATTGATGAATATAATCCATCACTCACTATCATGGAACAGTTCCATGGTTTCTCACCTTTATTAGCCCGTGAGATTGAACATCGTTTATCGCGTAGTGAAGATTTTAAATTGATTATGAATCAGATACAAATAAGCAATGAGCTTCATATCGTTAAAGATAAAGAAGAAGTGTTTCATTGTATTCCTTTAACTCATGTCTCTAGTACATTTAAAGTATTACCACTGATGGATGGTTTAGATTATATTTATCAATCATTAGAAGAAAAAGAACGCATTAAACAACATTCAGGAGATGTGATTAAGTTTATTCAGCGTGAACTTAAGAAAGCTCAGACGAAACGCCCTAAGTTATTAGAAGCCTATGATGAAGCATTAGATTGTGAGAAATGGCGTACTTTTGGGGATTATTTATACGCCTATGGGATGCAGCTTCCTAAGGGATTAAAGACATTTGAAGTCAATGACTTTGAGACAGACGCAATCATCACCATTCCACTTGATGAAAAATACGATGGTAAACAAAATGCTCAACGCTATTATAATAAGTACCAAAAAGGCAAAAAAGGTCAAGCACATATCCTAAATCAATTACGTATTAATCAAGATGAACAGGATTATTTCTTGGCATTAACCCAACAGTTATCCCTTGCCAGTGTCCATGATGCGATTGAAATAAAAGAAGAGCTTATTCGAGGTGCGTATATACGCGCAAAACTTCCAAAACGAAGTGCTAAACAGGTTAAAGTTCATTATTTACAACTTAATCTTGATCATGATATCAGAATTTATGTCGGAAAGAATAATCTTCAAAATGAAACTATTACATTCAAAATCGGTCAAAAGAAAGATCTATGGTTTCACGCAAAGGATTATCATGGAGCTCATGTTCTACTACAAGGTGATAATCTAAGCAATGAGCATAAGGAGATGTCCGCTTGTTTAAGTGCATTCTATTCTAAAGCACGTGGTTCTAAAAAAGTAGAAGTACAAGTTGCGACTTTAAAAGACATAAAAAAAATCCCGGATTCTAAACCAGGATTAGTGAGTGTTACTCAATATACAAGTGTTTATGTCGAACCCATTGAAGAAGAAATTACACAATGGATTAAAGACTATCAGGTTAAATAACCGTATTGATAAGGCGTCATTCGACGTCTTTTTTTATAGTCAGGTAAGATACTTTCAATCGCAAGATAGAATTCTTTTGAATGATTCATGTGCTTTAAATGCATCAATTCATGCACACATACATACTCTATGAATTGAGGATCACACTCAATCATCTTTTCACTTAAGCGTATATTACGATTTGAATCACATCGTCCCCAGCTTCTTTTTAATGCCTTAAGTTCAATCTTAATTGGACGAAGCTGTGTTATCTCAATCATCTTATGCATTATCGGTAGAATTATCTCTATCGCAAGTTGTTTACGAACTCGATTAAGCGCCGTCTCTGGTTTCATTGATTTAGGGTGTAGAATTGTAATTCCATTATCATCTAATTGATACCCTAAACGAGTATGATTCTGATAACTTAGCTTTATCTTACGATTTAAATACCACATTGATGTATTATCAGTAAGTATCTTAGCTTGTATCCTTGAATGTCTAAGAATCCAGTCTTCCTTTGTCTTAATCCAATCATCTATACTCTTTAAAGGCATATTTAAAGGAGCCTTAACCTGTAAAGCTCCATCTCTGAATCGCATAACGATTGATCTACGGTTTTCAAGCACAATTGAATATTCAAAAATATCCTCATGTATCTTAATATGCTTAATAATCACCTATTCACCACTTTGTAAGATAATCGATGCGGCATGTCCTAAGAAAGAACGTCCATCTTTACATCTAACTTGTAACATATCACTTTCAGAGTAGTCTTTCCATGAATCAACTTCACATTTAATCGTCTCATCTCCAACATTGATATAGGCATAGTCATACCTCCAAGTTGTATCAATAACTTGTAAGTTACATCCACTGAGTAATACTGCAAATAGACTAATAATAATTAATTTCTTCATCTTGATTCTCCTTCGCTTTTTGATGTCTAATTTTAAAGAATAGAATACCACCTATAATAAGAATAAGATAAAAACTGAAAAATCGCCATAGAATCATAATGCTAGCGGCAGATGCTTTACCTAATACTGTTGAATACGTTAAAACAAATAAACTTTCAGTCGCACCAGCAGCCCCAGGGAGTGGTACAAATGTATTCGCAATTGTGACAAATGATGCGAGAGCGATAAGTTCTATAACCATTGACCAATGTATTTCTAAATTTAAGAGTAAACCAATCATAAGTGGTGTTGAGAAGTAAAATAGTATTTTTAATGTATTTAAACCAAACAACTGCCATAACATACTTCTATTCTCCGTCACAACAGTCTGTGCTTCATAAAAGTGTTCTAGGATTTTATCCCATGCGTGTATCATCTTTTCTTTTTGTTTAACCCATTTCCAGCGTTCCGTTATATGGAAGATGAAATGCATTAGTGTACGATAGAGTTCAGGTTTAAAGACCATAAGCCCTAATAATACAATAATAATGATGTTTATAAGTAGTCCTAATCCGAAGACTAAGGTAATCGAACTATGCGCAAATTGGGTAAAATTCGTAAAGAATAATAATAAGGCAATTACGACAAGTGTTATTGAATAAAGAAAGAAATCAAGCCAAATGATACCCGCCCCATGACTTCCATTAAGACCTTGTTTCTTAAAGGTATAGGATTGTGCAAATTGTCCACCTGTACTCGATGGGGTAACACCTGACATGAATCCACCAACAAGTGAATTAATGAATCCATCGATAAATCGATACTTTGGCATCATATGACTTGCCATAAGTTTAAGAATCAAACCATGTGTTAGATAAGGCAATAATCCCCAGAATGCCATAACTAAAAGCGATAACTTATTTACTTGAGAAATCGTTTGTAGGACTATATCAAAACTATCATAGAGAGCTAGTCCTAAGGCTAGACCACTTAAAATCAAAATATAAAGAATTGTGAACCATGTTTGACTAAAAAGTTTTTTCATACTTATTCATATTATCACACTCTATCAGTAAAAAAGCACAAAATATTGTGCTTAATTGAGTTGATTCTTTATCCTCACAACATATTCATGGTTTTCATAATCCACCAATATATTCGCATCTTGCGGAGGATTATTCTCTAAAATAAAGTAAGCTAATTTACTTTCTATCTGTCTTTGTATATGACGTTTCATTGGTCGAGCACCATATTGAAGGTCTGTACCTTCAAGAATAATATTCTGTTTCGCAGCTGTAGATACATCGAGTCGGTAGTTTTGAGCTTCAAGTCTAACACGTAAATCTTGGATAAACTTGTCCGCTATTTGAGCTAATACCGAGTTATCGAGCGCATTAAATATCACAATCTCATCAATACGATTAATAAATTCAGGTTTAAATGTTCTTTGAACTTCTGCCATGACAAGTTGTTCACGTCGAGTTTCATCTTTATCAAGAATATACTGTGATGCTAGATTACTGGTCATAATTACAAGCGTATTCTTAAAGTTAACCACAACACCTTGATTATCGGTAATCCTTCCATCCTCAAGAATCTGAAGCAGAATATTAAACACATCTGGGTGTGCTTTCTCAATTTCATCGAGTAAAACAATTGAGTACGGTTTACGTCGAACCGCTTCTGTGAGTTGGCCACCTTCTTCATATCCAATATAACCTGGAGGAGCTCCAATCAAGCGTGATACAGAATGTTTCTCCATGTATTCACTCATATCAATTCGTACAATCTTACTTTCATCATCAAAGAGTTGAGCTGCTAATGCTTTAGCGACTTCTGTTTTACCTACCCCTGTTGGACCTAAGAATAAGAATGATCCAATCGGTCTATGTTCATCTTGAATATGTGCTTTTGAGCGCATAATAGCGTTACTAACAAGCTTAAGTGCTTCATCTTGACCCATAACTCTTTGCGCAAGTATCTTAGGTAATTGAAGCAATTTCTGACGTTCTGTCGATAATAAACGATTGATATCAATGTGAGTCCATCGCGATACTATCTTTGCGATAAGCTCTTCATCCACAATCTCTTGGATAAGTGCTCCTTCTTTTTTCTTCTCTTGTTCAACTTTTATGCGTTTTTCAAGATTCGGAATTGTTTCATATTGAAGTCGAGCTGCCTCTTCATAGCGCGCATCGTTTGTCGCATTGTCTAATTCTAATCGTGCTTTTTCTAAGTTTTCTTTATCTTCTTTAACTTGATCGAGGTATTTCTTTTCTTCTTTCCATTTCAAATCAAGAATCTTATGTTCTTCTTTTAAATTGGCTAATTCTTTTCTTAACTCCTCAAGTCTATCCAATGTTCTTTCATCAGTCTCTTTCTTAAGGGATATTTCTTCTATCTCTAACTGCATTATCTTACGATTCAAGTCATCGAGTTCCTGTGGCATAGAGTCCATTTCAACACGTATTGTCGCACAAGCTTCATCGATTAAGTCAATCGCTTTATCTGGTAAGAATCGATCATTAATGTATCTGTGAGATAGTTTTGCGGCCGCAAGGATTGCCTCATCTAGGATATTAACCCCATGATGAGATTCAAAACGATCCTTTAATCCACGTAAAATAGAGATGGTATCTTCAACACTTGGTTCATCGACAAGTATCTTTTGAAAACGACGTTCAAGCGCTGCGTCTTTTTCGATGTGTTTCTTGTATTCATCAAAAGTTGTAGCCCCAATACATCTGAGTTCACCACGTGCTAACATCGGTTTAAGTAGATTAGCCGCATCCATTGAACCTTCCGTTTTACCTGCCCCAACTAAATTATGTAATTCATCGATAAATAGAATTATATTTCCTTCAGCTTGTTTTATTTCATCAAGAACAGCTTTAAGTCTTTCTTCAAACTCGCCTCGATACTTAGCACCTGCGATAAGCGCTCCCATATCGAGCTCTATGAGCTGTTTCTCCTTCAGACCAAATGGAACATCACCCTTCATAATACGCCATGCTAAACCCTCCACAACTGCTGTCTTACCAACACCTGGGGATCCAATCAACACTGGATTATTCTTAGTTTTACGCGATAGAATTTCAATGACTCTGCGTATTTCATCATCACGTCCGATAATCGGATCAATCTTACCATTGCGTACATCTTCAACTAAATCACGTCCATATTTATGTAAGGCTTCTAATTGATTCTCAGAATTCTCTGATTGAACTTTCTTACCTTGAAGACTCGAAGATATCGCTTGTGATACAACCGAATTATTCAACTTAAAAGTATCCACAAGCTTCTGACTTAAGCTTGATTTATTAAACAACATTACTTTAAACAACAATAAAGCCCCTAAATGTGTTTCTTGGTTCTTCTTCATTTCATTCAACGCATTAAGAATACTTTGATTAAGATCTTTGGATAGAACAGGCTGATTTGCCTCAGATTGTACAGGACATTGTTCAATGGCATGATTAACCAACTGTTCAAACTGAGTTGAATTAATGTTTAAACGCGATAATATACCATCCAAAATACCATCTTGTTTCATCGCTAAATACACATGTGCACAGCTTATCTCTGAATGATTATTCGAAAAGGCTAATTCAGCTGCTTTACTTAAAATAAACTGTAACTTTTGGGTAAACTGATTCATACTCATAAGTCTAAACCTCCTTTTTACAAAAAAGTAACAGGATGACTGTTACTTGAAAGCTTTTTTGAAACGATCGTAAATCGAGTCTTTTCCTTTAATATTTCGTAATTTTTCGTAGAGTTCTTTCTCTTCACGACTTAACTTCTCATCGACTTGAATCTTAACTTCAACGTATTGGTCACCCAAATTATTCGTATTCAATTCTTTAACACCTTTTGCCTTAAGTCTAAATTGTGTCCCTGTTTGTGTTCCTGAAGGTATGGTTAATTCCACATCTCCATGAACAGTAGGTACATCAATCTTACAGCCTAAGGTCGCATCAAGCGAAGAAATTGGGACTGAAATATAGATATTATTACCTTCACGTTGGAAGTATTTATGACGACTGACTAAAATTTCAAGGTATAAATCGCCATTTGGTCCACCCAATGATCCACGCTCACCTTTACCAGGTACACGTAGTTGTTGACCGGAATGGATACCTGCAGGGATCTTCACATCAACCGTAACACGTTTACGCTCATACCCCTTACCATGACATTTATTACATTTATTAAGAATCTTCTTACCTGTTCCCTGACATTCAGGACATACACTGGAAGATTGGAATACTCCAAATGGTGTACGTTGTTGGGTTGTGACTTGCCCTTTACCATTACAGGTTGGACATACTTGTACATCACTCTTACTGTGTGCTCCACTTCCCATACATTCGGAACATTGTTCCTCAACATCTAAGCTAATACTTTCGGTTTTTCCAAAAATCGCGTCCATGAAATCAACCCGTAACTGCATAAGACGATCTTCGCCTTTACGTGGGCCTGCTTGACGTCTTTGTTGTGATCCAAAACCACCACCAAAGAATGAACCAAAGATATCATTAATGTCTTCAAATCCACCGGATTGGAAACCACCAAAACCACCTTGTTGATCCATACCTGCATGACCAAACTGATCATAACTAGCCCGCTTTTGAGTGTCACTTAAAACTTCATACGCTTCTTGTACTTCTTTAAACTTTACATCCGCCCCTTTTTCTTTATTGATATCAGGGTGAAACTTCTTTGCTAGGCTTCGATAGGCTTTCTTAATATCCGCATCTGTGGCGTTTTTACTAAGTCCTAATACCTCATAATAATCACGTTTACTCGCCATATTTCGCCTCCAGGATAAAACCTAGGGATAAAATCCCTAGGCTGATGTTATTCTTTTTCTTTAAAATCCGCATCGACAACATTATCATCTTTTGGAGCTTCTGCTTCACCATTCTGAGCATCTTGTTGTTTATACATTGCTTCAGCCATGGAATGAGCTGCTTGTTCCAATTGATCAATCTTTTCTTTTAAGACATCAATGTTGTTATCGGTTAAAGCTTGTTGAAGTTCATCACGTA
>Ga0209467_1003474_pt1 | contig 10185 bp, 3 predicted proteins | sample Higcelwee11metaG_FD_187175 | JGI IMG/M metagenome (GOLD analysis project Ga0209467, IMG submission 187175) | Freshwater pond sediment microbial communities from the University of Edinburgh, under environmental carbon perturbations - High... | ecosystem: Environmental > Aquatic > Freshwater > Pond...
CGCGTAGCGATGAAGCCCATAGCTCCAGGGTTGTCTCGATCGATGCACTGGTCATCTGCTCTCTCCCAGGCAAGGGAATACATCAAGCAAGGCAGATGAAGGCTAAATATGCAACTGTAGTGCTAGGGCATAAGCACAGCAGATAGCCCACCAAGAGGCCGGCTACCTGCTTTGGCAGTAAATCTACTGCCAGTTGGCTGCTATGACCGAGGCAAGAGCAGCTTGGTAATTCTCTGGCAGAGTGGTTTGACCAGCAGAGGGCGGAGAGAATGAAGCCATGGCATCAACCAGGCTTTGCACTTGGCCTTCCAGCAGAACCTTGCCATCAGCAACCTCAAACTGCTCGACACGGTATTGCATGCCGACAAACCACTTATCGATGATGAGCCTATCCTCCGTGCCTATTACACTGAGCTCTAGACTGGTGTTCTTGCCCTTACCAACCTCACGGAACCATAACTGCTCCACCTCGATTCCACTCATGAAGCGAGCAATATCATTGTTACCGATAGTGGAATCGTTTTCGCTGATGGTATCTGTGCCATGGCTGCGCCCTAGTAGGTAAGTGTCGCTGCCCAAACCTCCGATCAGAGTATCATTGCCCGCTCCGCCATCCAGAGTGTCGTTACCGTCCCCACCACTCAGGCTATTGGCGACACTGTTGCCGGTCAGCCAATTGTCCAACGCATTGCCAGTGCCTTTGATGGTGCCGCCACCGGTCAAGGTCAGATTCTCCAGGTGGTTGCCGAGGGTATAAGCGATGTTGCTATGAACCGTGTCGATACCCTCACTGGCATATTCGGTCACCACGTCCTTGGTCGAGTCGATGTAGTAACTATCGTTACCCGTGCCCCCCAGCAAGGTGTCATTACCAAGCCCGCCATCAAGGATGTCATCGCCCGCCTGCCCCTCCATGTAGTCATTGCCGCCCAAACCGTTGAGGGTATCGTTGCCCGATCCACCAACCAGTTTATTTTTGGCAGAGTTGCCCGATATCAGGTTATCCAACTCGTTGCCTGTGCCATCGATGACTGCGGATCCCGTCAGGGTGAGATTCTCGATGTGCGCGCCCAGCGTGTAGCTGGCGCTAGTCTCAACGCTATCCATGCCCTCATCGAGATGTTCGATAATCTCCTCCTTCAAGGAGCTCACCACATAGGTATCGTTGCCGATGCCGCCAACCAAGATATCGCTGCCGTCACCACCGATCAGCCGATCATTGCCGGCTCCACCGTCTAGCAGGTTGTTGCCGCTGTTGCCGGTGAGGGTATTGCTCAGCTCGTTACCAGTACCATTAATATTCGAGACGCTCAAAAGGGTAAGATTTTCCAGGTTGGCACCTAGGCTATAGGAAACCATCGACATCACCTTGTCGGAGTACCAACCAGTTGTGCTTGGATTTTCGATGATCCGGTCAAGGGCACTATCTACATAGTAAGTATCACCTCCAACTCCACCTATCATCAGGTCATCCCCGACGCCTCCGTCGAGAATACAACTAGCATCCGAGGCATAGAGCGTGTCATTACCTTCACCCGCATAGATATCCGCATTGGCGTAGAAGTAACTGCGCGAGTCGACGTATTCACGCGCATCGCGGGCATCAATGAGATTATCCAGGGAGTTGCCATAGAGCGCAGCACTGGTAACGTAGCCGGTAAAGCGCAAGTCTTCTATGTTGCCGGCCATCACGAATTGGTCACGGTAATCACCATACACGTTTCGCTCCATAGGCGTCACCGGACTAATGATAATTCGGTCATGCCCTGCATCAACCTCTTCGATCAGTACATCGCTATAGTCATCCAGCCGGTAGATATCATCACCCTCACCGCCAAGTAGCGTATCAACGCCCAATCTTCCCTGCAGGTAGTCATTACCAGCAAGGCCCTCTAGCCGATTGTTTCCGTCATTGCCCCCCAGATTGTTGTCGAGATGGTTGCCCATACCGTCAATCGACGTCGTACTGCTCAGATATAAATTCTCCACATTCGCCCCCAAGGCGTATGAAACGCTGGAGGAAACTGTGTCCGTCCCTTGGTTGGCAAGCTCGATAACCCGATCATCCGTACTGTCGGCGTAATAGCTGTCATCGCCCAGCCCGCCTTCTAGCGTATCGGCTCCCGCAGCGCCATTCAGGCTGTTGCTCACACTGTTGCCCCGCAGGTGGTTGTTCAGCGCGTTGCCGGTCGCCTGGTAGCCCGCCGATTCGGCCAGCACCAAGTTTTCCAGTCCCTCCTGCAATACCGCTGCCGTACCATCGATCCAGACCAGAGTGTCGATACCCTCTCCTGACAGTTCCACTATGCTGTCGCTGCTGTCGGCGACGTAGGTATCATCCCCGCTCCCCCCCACCAAGGTATCGGCCCCGGCGCTGCCATCCAGCAGATCGTTTCCGGCTGCGCCGTACAAGCTGTCCTGACCTGCACCACCATAGAGCAGATCGTCGCGGGCACCGCCGCTCAGGCTGCCATTGCCGCCAAGAATAGTGAAGGCACCATTGATATCCGCAACATTCCACTGACTGCCATCGGCGAAGATGAACCGCTCGATGCTGTTGCGCGGACCTCTGAACCACTCCAGCAGGGTGACACTGTCGTCACGCCCGGCAAGTCCGATACGTAGGTCAGCATCGACTCGGGTAATGATCAAGTGCTCGGGATTGATATCGCTGGCAAAGTACAGCCTATCCAGGCCGGCGCTATCGAGGATGCGATCATGCCCCTGCCCCTGCCCCTGCCCCAGCACCGAGTAGCTGTCATCGCCTGTACCGCCAACCAGGAAGTCGTCGCCAGTACCTCCGTTCAGATAGTCATTGCCAGCCTCACCGTACAACTGATCATCGCCCTCTCCTCCCTCCAGGCGGTCATCACCATCCCCAGCATACATCCGGTCGTGTCCCTGATCGCCGCTTAGCAAGTCATCACCGCCGTACCCTATCAGGTAGTCACTCCCGTTCGCACCATTCAAGGTATCGCCTAGAGCAGTGCCGTACATGTTATCGATGCTGTCGGTACCCTGTTGCACCAGCAAGATCTGGTTGAGTTCGCTTGCGGTAAGTTGTGTACCATCGGCGAACTCAAAACGCTCCACTATCCGACTGCCATCAGCGTAATTGAGCCAGGAATAAACGTTAATCTGCCCTCCGTCAGCCAGAGTGATGTGCAGATCACTGCCCTGCCGCCGAAACTGCATATTGTCGAGCGAAATACTCGGACCGAAACGCAAGGTATCGGTACCGTTGCTCTCGCTTATATTGAGGCTGCCATCACCAGCAGCATAGAGATACAGGTCATCACCTTCACCGCCAGCGGCATAACCACCATCCGGCCCTGCGGACAGGGTGTCATTGCCTTGATCGCCATAGAGATAATCATACCCGGCGCCACCCTCGAGGTAGTCGTCCCCGCTGTAGCTCTCTAGATGGTCATTTCCACCGCCACCATGCAAGGTATCGCCAAACTCATTTATTCCCTCTAAGTTGTCGTAGTCGTCAGTACCCACTTGGGTCAAGGCTTTGCGGGTCAGCTCCTCGGCAGTCCAGACACCACCATCTGCGAGGCGGATTTCCTCCACCCAGGCGTGGCCATCGGCATAACGGAACCAGTCTTTGAAGGTGAGTTTGTCGCTGTCGTTCGCATGAGTCAGAACCAGGTCACTTCCCACTCTGCTTACTTGAATATCCTCAGCCGCAATGCTAGAGCCATATACCAACGAGTCCTGACCACCTGTTTCTGTCAGGATATCCTGAGCATCACCCAGCTCAATCATATAAACGTCATTGCCCAGACCACCAACCATGATGTCGTTGCCGGTACCGCCTACCAGCTGGTCATCGCCACCACCACCGTTGAGAGTATCGTTACCCGCCAGACCATAGAGCGTCGTGGACTGGTCAAGGGCTGATAACACATCATTACCGGCGGTGCCGCTTTGCATCGTCAGGTTCTGGCGGATCCACTCCGGCGTCCATAGAGTGCCGTCGGCGAATTCGATACGTTGAATCAGTGCCGAACCGGAGGCTAGCCAATGCGCGAGAATCAGGGTTTCCCCCGCGCTCTTTACCCTGAGTAGCAGGTTTTGCAAACTGTCGGCCGCCAATTCGATGTCTTCGGCGAACACCCCTGCCATAAAACGCAGAGTGTTGGTGCTGCCGTCATTGGTTTCGACGATGATGTCGTTGCCGTGACCTTTGCCGTAGAGGTAGAGATCCGCCCCATCGTTACCAAAGAGCTGATCGTTGCCCGACCCGCCCATTAGCGTATCGCTGGCAGCTCCAGCCGAGAGAGTGTCATCATCGCCATTACCCGACAAGAAATCCGAGAGGTTGCTACCTAGCAGATTATCGCTGGTATTCCCTCCACTGACAGTGAAGCCGACCCCGAGCAATTGCGCATAACTCACCGATGTACTATCGGCAAAGTCGAAGTAATCGATTGCGCTGCTGTTGGCGGCATTGCTCGCATCGAAGTTGTGAATTACCAGCTTGCCCGACGGCTGACCGCTGATCAGTACCTCCAACGTTCCAGCAGTGCCCGGCGCCAAACGGACATCTTGCATATGGATGCCTGTCCCGAACCGAATTCGATTCGGTGCCGGAGTACCATCCGGTAGGGTATTTCCACCCGTGTCGTAGATATGGTCAACGCCATCGCCACGCTCGTAAAGATAGATGTTACCACCACCACTACCGGTGAACGTGTCATCTCCGAGTCCTCCGCGGAAAGTGGAGAGACCGCCTGTAGCAGACAACGAATTATTCAAGGCGCTACCTACCAGGTTGGCATTGCCTGTGGTAGTCGTCTGATCAGCGGAGTCCTGAGAGTTCCGCGCATACAGTCCCTCAAGGGTGAAAGCGCTACTGTCAGCAAATTTGACTGTACGCACTCCGCTGGCCAAACCGCCCATCAAGAGCAGCGAGTCTCCAGAGCTATATTTTAGTTGTAGCATGCCCGGGTATTGGGTCAGTTGTATATCATCGGCAGCGATCCCAGATACAAACTCCAGGGTATTGCTTCCCTCATCATCCTGGATGCCCTCGGTGTATCCCACTGGCGACATGGCGCTATCGCCAAGGCTGAACACATAGGTGTCATTCCCCCCACCTCCCGAGTGATAGTCAAAACCACTACCACCAATCAGGCGGTCATCACCCTCTCCGCCCCACAGGGCATCATCACCGGCACCACCCTCGAGAGTATCGTTCTCACCAAATCCCGACAGGTTGTCGTTACCATTCTCACCATATAATCGATCATTACCGTGGTTTTCGAGAGGCAGATCCTCATCATCACCATAAAGGTTATCATTGCCCTCGCCACCGATCAGCGTATCGTGCCCGCCATCTCCCCATAGCAAGTCGTTACCGATACCACCATCGAGCAAGTCGTTGCCGTGAGACTGGACATCGAGTTGCGCGATGTTGGCGTCGCCAATCAGCCGATCATCATCCTCTTCACCATATAACTCATCATCACCGCCACTACCGAACAGGGTGTCGAAACCTGCACCACCATGCAGAGAATCACGGCCATGATAAGCCCCTGCCAGCACCTCCTCGATACCATCCCCGGTAAGCTGGTCATCACCGTCAGCGCCCAGCAAAATATCGTTGCCGGCATTGCCAAAAATACGATCATTCCCCAAGCCGCCATCAAGATGATCATCACCATGCAACAAAGGATCTATCTTGCTGTTATCGCCAGACAACTGATCGTCATCATCGCCTCCGTACAGGATGTCACTGCCACCATCTCCGGACATGGAGTCATTACCGGAGCCGCCAGCCAGATAGTCATCCCCATCCTGGCCAGTGGTCTCAGCTCCATTGTCGCCAGCGATCACATCGTTGCCATCACCGCCGAGCAGAGCATCGCTGTCCCGGCCGCCGAACAATACATCGTCGCCCAGGCCACCGTTCTGATAATCCTGGCCATTCTGGCCGATCAACCAGTCATCGCCAGCCCCGCCATAGAGGACGTCGCCGTCCTGTCCGGTTTCAGGCATCACCTCTGTCCATAGACCGACAAAGTTAACCGAATAGGTATCGATGCCGTCCTTGAACTCTACGACCCGGTTATATCCCCAGTCTGGCGTACTCCATATATACTGAGCGTCACCATAAAGCACATCGTTACCGGCGCCGCCATACAATATATCTCTGCCACTGCCCCCCATCAGCAGGTCTTCTTGCCGGGCTCCGACTACAAAATCCTTGCCATCCTCGCCGGATAGCAGGTCACCCCTTCCAGCTACCCTGTTGTCCAACCCGTTAGCTGCGTATACATCCTCATCGCTCAAGAGTTCTTCAGCATACAAGCGGTCGTCGTCTTCCTGACCGTTCACACGATCAGAGCCAATACCGCCGACGAGAGTATCGTTGCCTGTACCGGCACGCAGCCAGTCATCGCCACTGCCGCCATCGAGCAGATCGTCGCCACCACGATGGGCATTGAGGAGATCGTTGCCTCCATGCCCATTGAGTTCATCGTTATCGATGCTGTCGTAGAGCGTGTCTTCGCGATCCGGCTCGGCCTGATTAGGATCAACGATGAGGTTACCGAGCTCATTCGTGGCGGTTTGAATGCCTTCCTGAGCAGGGTCTTGGTCGATCGGCTTCTTATCGCCCTCGATGACAAGATTCGTTACGACCGGAGTCGGTTCATCGGCATCCAGCAACTGAATGCCGAACTTTCCGGGCACCCAGTCTTTTACTGTAACGGTATTGGCGCCTACGCTGATTACTAAGTTTTGAGTGGTGCCTTCGCTGACCAGCGTATAAATAACATAGTCGCCCTGCCATTGCTGGGCACTGGGAGATGTTGCCTTGCCACCAGCCAAGACATGATCCTGGTATTTGATAACACCACCATCCAAGTCATCAATGATGTCTGCACCAGCGCTGCCATCAATGACATAGATATCCTGACCGCTGCCGCCTTTGAGAGCATCGTTGCCGGAACTGCCGATTAGAGTGTCGACTCCATCCTCACCGTCAAGAATATCATCACCTGTACCACCGACAAGATAATCGGCATCCGCCATACCCCACAAGGTATCATTGCCACTGCCTCCATATAGCTCATCTTCTCCATTATTTCCCCACAGATAATCCGCAGCATTGCCACCCTCTACGTAATCATTACCTTCACCAGCAACTATGGCTACACCATAAAGCTCCCCATAAGACTTCAACAGGGACCATCCAGGCAAGTCACCAAGTTTCAAATCCGCTATTATTGATTCTGACTCATTAGTTCCATATATTATAGCCTTGTTCTGAATAAGAGCTCTAGTAACACCCTGCGACCAAAGTTCCCAATTAATAGCCTCTAAAGCTAATGGAAGGGTGCCAGCATAAGTAAGCCCCATAGCCAAGTGCATTTCATGGGCCTCAACATCAGCAACATAATCACTATAACTATAATCTCTAGGAGGAGCTGATGAGCCGGCAAACTCTATTACAACCTGCCTCCCAATACCCCAAGGGTCAACTGCAGGCCCAAGAAGAGAATTCCCTATATCCGCCAAGATGTTGCCACCAACGAAATCGAAGTTATCCTCGCCTCGCGGCACAATGGCATAATTTTTGATCTGGCGATTTCCTTCAGCATCCACGACGAACCTAACGTCATCTGAAAGCATAAACGACTGAGAGTTCCAAATATAAGACCTCACCCAATAATCATCAGAAAAGTCACCCAAAAGAACATGCTTAATATCAATCCCATAGAAACCAAGGTCAGCTCCACGAGCCACAAGCTCAGCCCTTATCTCATCCTTTGTATATTCTCTACCAATCTCAAGCCAACTCAAATCAGTTAAACTTGAAAAAAATATCTCAACTAATTTAGGTTGAGAACCTAGGACGAACCGACCTGGACCAGATTCCATAAACGAAGCAGTATTAACTTGAATTTTCAAAACATCAGCAGTAGAGCTTCTGATCCACTCATCGCTCGCAAGATTAGAGGGTGTAGCTAGGGTTCCATAGAGATATAAATTGGTGATTTCATTAACGCCAATTTGATTCCATTCGTAAAGCATTTTATCTTCCTGTTTCTTTAATTTGAATTACACGTTGATAGGTATCTGGCAACCCCATGTCTGAGCTCCTTAACAGGCCACAACCATCAAAGAAAAACCGATAATTATTATCACTCCCAGCTATAAAAGGCTTATTTTTTCTAGGATTTACCTCGACCACAACATCTCCTTGCCCAATCATTACAGCAAGTAGTCTTGACCTGTTATCTCTTGTGACGCGACAGCAATTCGGGTTGTCAGGATCAAAATCCCAGTCTCGATATATCGAATCCTTAAGTTTTACTCTCTCTACTTCTCCATTATCGATTACGCTTGTACCAACCATCTCCATCCTTACCTGAATGGCATTCTTTACAGCCTCAATAAACTCCTCATCAGGAATATATCTTTCTTGATAAGAACACCACCCTAGAGCAGGAGCAACCACAAACCTCAAACAAACAACAAGCGAAGCAAATAAAAAACCCAAAATAGAAAACCAATAACTAAATCTTGTTTGATCATGTATTTTTCCCATAACGACCATGCCCTTTTAGTGCAAAAAATCGGCCGCAAAAAGTTAACTGTAAAGCACAACCTTTCCAGCAATATCCGCATTCGATTGTTGCAATCCTCATTCTTCAATGTTGAGCGTCCTTGTCTGTTTTTTATTAAAACTACGCCCTCAGCTTCCCTACCAACCCCAGTGCCTCTAGATAAGCGGTTAGCAAAAAGTCAGGTTGTCATTTGCGAGCACATACCATTTACACATGCCCCTCAAACCCTTGAGGTTGCCCGTGACCGGGTTCGGCAAGGGTTGAAACCTGACTTTTTGTCGGGCACTTAATGTCTCTTCCCCACCTCACTCGAATCCCCCTGTGCCGTGCGCCGCGCTGCTTGGCACAATTCGGTGTATTTTTGGGAGTAGGTAAGGGCCTGCGTTGCCTGCTTAGCGAGTGTCTGGGTATAGAGGAAGTCCACCAATAAGCCATTCTCACAATGCCCGATGACCTCCCGCACTGGCACCGTATCCGAGCCAACAATTAGGCACCCACAAGCCATGGCCTCCAGCAGTGACCAGGACCACACGAAGGGATAAGTCAGATAGACATGTACAGCCGAGACTTGCAGTACCCGCTTGTAGGTCTCATACGGAACTTTGCCAAGAAAATGCACACGATTAAGATCCACCGGGTTTTCCGCCAGCAACTTGACCCGCCAGTTGGCGGCACCTTTAGGCCGATTTCCATAGCTGGCTTCATCGCCTCCCAACACGACCACCTGGCAGGTCGGGTGCTCACGCAATATCCGCGGCAATGCGCGCATGAAGATATGAAAACCGTGATACGGCTCCAGATTGCGGGCTACGTAAGTGACGATCGGCTCGCCAGCCCGGAGTATCCGGCCATTGGGCAGCCGCAGGGTTGCCATCGGGTCTGGCCCCACGATTCCCTCGTGAATGATCTTGTCCCGGTAGGCGGCGGGGTGCAGGCTGTGCTGCCACTGGGTGGGGGTGATGCCCAGGTCGCAGCTTTCCAGGTTGAGCAGGTGCAACGCATTGCGGCTGCGCACACGTGCCTTATCATTGAGGGTGATAGGGGATTCGGGATCGAAGCCCAGATCGGCACCTTCAGTCTGGTAGTAGTACTCACAGAAGTGAATCAGCTTGGTGTCAGGAAAGGCCTCCTTGACGTAGAGACTTTCGCCCCAGCCGGGATGGGCCACCACCACATCCGGGCGGTAGCCCCGACCTTTCAGGTCGAGCAACAGGCGCAGCACCTGCTGGCCATGCAGCACTCCCTCCTCGAGGAGGCGCGCATAGGGATGGGTGTGCAGGCTTGCAGTTCGATGGGGTTTGTAGCGCAGCAACCGAACGCCGGACAGACCTGGAGCTTGCTCGCGGCCAATAGCCAGAACATCAACGTCCGCTTGTCTGGCCAAGTGCACAGCAATATGCCGGAACTGGCCTGGGAAGTTCTGGTGGATGAACAGCACTTTCATGTGCTTCTCCTTGTCGTCCCTGGCGCTGCTATTAGAGCATTTTTTGAAAACACGAATTCGACACGCAGGGGGTTGCTCTTCCTGGTCATTTCGGTTCTTCTCTCCTGCTCGGACAAGGAGACCAGAATGGCTCGGGCATACAGTACGGACCTTCGCCGG
>Ga0209467_1003475_pt1 | contig 10185 bp, 12 predicted proteins | sample Higcelwee11metaG_FD_187175 | JGI IMG/M metagenome (GOLD analysis project Ga0209467, IMG submission 187175) | Freshwater pond sediment microbial communities from the University of Edinburgh, under environmental carbon perturbations - High... | ecosystem: Environmental > Aquatic > Freshwater >...
AAGGAAATAAAAGTGGTCCATATAAGCCCAGTCATACAGACCAAATATATAAAGTAATGAATTTTAATATTATCAAAAATCAAGGGAAAAGCGTTGGTGGATTTGCGCTCAATAAAGAAAAAAGAATTTAGAGCCAAGATGGTAGAAATCGATGTAAGCAAGAGATATTTAGTTTGTTTGAAAAAAGGCATAAGAATTGTTGTAATCGTTAGAAATGTTCTAAGTGTTAAAGTTGAAAGATTTATTGTATCTAGTAATCGGTAACTAGCAATCAGTAATCATAGATAAAATTAAAAATTGTATTTTAATTAATTATGATTGTGTGTAATTGTTGAAATGTTAACATGTTTTATACTCTAAGTATAACGAAAAAGCTTTAAAAAGAAAAGAAAAAACACTCTATCGGAGTGTTTTTTTTGGAGTTTAATATTTTTTTAGTATTTCTGGAAGTGGCAGATATTGGAGAATAATCCTTGTTTATTTTTTTCAATGGTGTTGTTTTTTAGGCTGACTGATTCTGACCATAGAACAGGCTTGTTAGTTTTTAGATTACTAGGGGTATCACACTTTATGCCAAATTGTTTATTGGAGGTAATTTTATTTTTTTCAATACTATTGTCGCTTACTGAGCTCAATCCTCCTTTGTAGGCTTGCAGCGCAATTCCACTAGCTGAATTTTTGTAAATCTTATTTTTATCAATATCCATCTTTGATCTTTCCACTATAATTTCAATTCCACCCTCACCATTTTTATAAATCTTATTGCTTTTGATACTCCCCTTGGCGCTAGCGCGGACATCTATTCCCTCTTCATCATTGTCATAGATTTCATTATCATGAATTCGGGCATAATTATCTTTTTTGATATAGATTCCTTTGCCGTCATTTTCATAAATTTCACAATCGCTTATTTCTACTAGTCTTTTTTTACTAGACTCTTCAATTTCAATACCAATTTTTTTGGTTTTTTGAATTTTAACATTTTTGATTGTTACTTTGGAATTTTTTTCGATGGAAATTCCGGTGTTACCTTTATAAATTTTAATATTTTCTAAGGCAGTTTTGTTATTCATTGCCACAGTAGTACTTTCGCCAGTGCCATTGATTATTGTGTCACTTTTACTTTCTCCATAAAGCTCCATTCCTTCTGTCAAGGTGATGCTTTCAGGATATTCACCATTTTTTACATAGATTTTTCTGGAGTCTATATCATTGGTGGTAGCCATTTCTAGCGCTTCAGTGATTGAATTAAAGGGATTGGTTTCACTCCCATCTTCAATTCCAGAGGTATTATTAATATCGACAAAGATATTATAATCCTCGGCAGAAATTTTTAGGGTAGTAAATAGAGATAGCGCCAAACTCACGGTCAAAATTTTCTTGTACATAGATTACTTTTTAAAAGCTTTATTAAATTTGAGTAAAGCCAAATCTTGTTTGGTTACCCCCTTTAGAATATATAATATTCCAAAATAAACCAAAAGTAAAGCTAAACTGATTGGAATAAATGAAATCTTTCCAGCGGGAATAAGGGAGGCTGAAAAATACAAAATTATTCCAGATAAGAGCACTTTTAAAAGCTCCATAAAATCCAAGGAAGCTTCGAAATGTTTCTTTATATAATAGAGCATAATAAGCATTACAACAAAAGACGCGACAGTGGTAGCCCAGGCAGATCCAACAAGACCCATCTTTAAGATTAAAATATAATTTAAAACGACATTGACAATTAAGCCAAAAAAAGAAATCATCATTGAAACAAATGTTTTGCCACCCCCGTTGGCAGCAAAGCTTAAAACATAAAAGATAGTTAGAAAGCCAACGCCCCAAACCAAGACTGACATAGGGACTGCTCCAGCTAGATATTTTTTGCCATAAAGCAGTTCCAAGGTTTGATGGGCATAAATAGAGAGTAGGACAACCATCGGAGTTAAGAAAATTAACATAATGCGAATGGCATTGTTGATAATTCCCTTGGCATTGGTTAAATTATTGTTGGCACTTTTTTTGGAAACCATCGGTAAGAGAAAAACAGTCATAGCATAAAAAATGTAATAGGGGATGCGACCCACCGTTAGGGAGGCGTTGTAAACCCCAGTTAGTGCATCATCATGTAAAAGTCCTTTGACTAAATATAAATCAATACTGATTAAAAGTTCATAGGCCAAAAAGAAGACGACTATTTGCCAACCGTAGTTAGTTAGCTTTCGCCATTCAAATTCAGTCTCTAAATTTTTATCCTGGGGAAACTGAGCGATTTTTGCTTGAATTTTTTTATTAATGACAAATTTGTCGATTAGATAAGCAGCTACAAAAACGGCAAAGGGAGCGATAATGTAACCAGAAATTGAACCATAGAGACCAAAAACAACAGCCATGCCAACGACAAAAATAATACGTAAGAAAGAACGCACAGTTTTTAGGGTGGCTTGGGTATTAAATTCATGCAGGCCAGTGTAATAGGAAAAGTAAAAAGAGGCGGCCGCAAAGGCGGGAATTATAAGAGAGGAGAATTGAAATAGGGGAGTAAGGGTAGTGTCTCCAAGAGCTAGGGAGATTAACGGAGCACAAAGAAAAAATACAACAGTTATAACAGCAATTAAAACAGTCTGAATTATTAAGGCTTGCTTTTTTATTTTTAAAATTAATTGTGGATTGGTCTCAAAGATTTCGCTGATATATTTAGACATGGCTGTCGGGATACCGTTGCCGATGAGAATTATCACCATAGTTGTTAATGTAACAATGATCCCATAGCGACCATAATCAGCGGGGCCTAAAACTCGCCCTAAAATAGAGTGGATTATGAAGCCTGAAAGATTGAAGATTATTTCTGAGACAGTGACCCAAAGGGCGGATTTGGCAATATGATTTGTTGACATTGTGTGTAATTAAATTTCTTAGTAAAGTAATTTAATTCTAGCACAGTTATAATATTTTGTGCACAAATATAATTAAAAAACAGAACTATCATTTTTAGAGGTTCTGCTTATATGACATGGGTTAGGAAATCTGTATTATATGCCTACTATGAGAGTTTTGATTTCTTGATGGATTTCATCTTTAGTTCGATCGCCATTTACAATGCGCATTTCAAAAATAGAAGCATATTTATCATAAATAATCTTTTTGTCTATTAAATATTGCAAACCTTGTTCAGGCTTTCTGTCTCGGTTTATTATTAACTCTGGATTGACTTGAAGATAAACAGAAGCGCTAGGTTTGATAATTGAATAATTGCAGGTAATTTCTTTTTTGGATAAATATTCAATATTTATAAGACTGTCATAAAAGTATCTATCAGAAATAATATAATCAAAACTTTCTTTTTCTAATTTTTTTATTAGATTTTTAAATCGGCACAAATCTATTTTTAAAAATAACTTTCTTAAAAATATTTGCAAACAATTAGCTTTAGTAACGCCAATTTTTTCTTTGTTAGAAGGAAGTTTGCACTTGCCAGTGATTTTACAAATTAAGCAATATTTACTTTTGAAATCAGCAATTTTATTAGCCAAGGAAAATTCAATGGCATGGAAATAAAAAACTTTTTTATTCTGTGATTCTAAATAGCTCTTCAACATTTCAATTTGAGTTGATTTTCCACTACCGTCAGTGCCTGAGATGGTTATGATGCTTGTTCCATCGCCTTGCTTGTTCCATCGCTTTGCTCGTTCTATTGTTGAATTTATATTCATATTATTTATTTCTACGTAATGATTTATCCAATGCTATTAATTTAAAATACAGCTCTTTTATTTTTGAATCTATCTTTTCATATTCAGTAGAATCGATATAATTCAAATCTATGGAAATTTTTAAAGCAGTATCCGTTTCAATTAGTGAACCAATTGCTATTCTTATGAAATTAGCAAAATCTTTTGTACTAATTTTTCCACTACCTTCGGCTATATTTAAGGATATTGATATAACGGCACGACGTAATTGACTAACTAATCCAAATTTTTCCTCTGATGGAAATTTCTTTGTTAAGCCATAAACATCTAAAATTAAAATTCTCGATATTTTATATACTTCTAAATTTTCACAATTAAATTTCATTTATATAAAATTATATCCTTGTGTTTAAAACAATTTTAACATTTACAGCAACTTTAACACTTAGAACATTTACAACATTATTTAATACATAAGAACAGCTACTGGTTGCATTTTCGCCACAACATGAGCAACACCATTTTCTTCTACGCCCTGGATAACTTTATCAATGTTTTTGTAACGAGCAGAGTCTTGATTGATGACAATTGAAGATTGGGCATTATAAAGTTTGATGCCTTTAGCTTCCATTTTGGCGAATAATTCGTCTTTATTGGTTATCGATTTCTCGTTAGTATTTTTGCCCTTACCAGTGCCGTGTGGAGCGGAGTAGAAGCTTTGTTCATTTCTGTCAGTTCCCACGCAAATATAGGCATCAGTGCTCATAGAAGAGGGTATAAAGGCTGGTTCGCCAGTTTCTTTATAGATGGGATGGTGGGACATTTTGCTCGGACCATAGGCGCGAGAAGTATTACTACGATGAACCATTACGTTTTTACCAAAGTGCTCTTCGCGAGTAATGGAAATGTGCGGTAAGTCATAGATTAAATCCATTTCGGGGTCACGCCCTAATAATTTTTTGATTGCTTCAGAGATATTGTGGGTAATAACAGCGCGATTAGCGGTGCCAAAATTAGAGGCAGCGGCTCGGGCATTCATATAAAGTTCTCCATCAGGACCATTGGCATCATATTTCAAAAGTGAATCATCTTTGATCATATGATTTTTAATTTTGGTCTGCATTTTATTATAGGTATCTTTTTTACTAGAATTAAAAGTCATTTTACCTAGGGTAACCATCAGAGATTGAGAGAGATGTTCACGTTTTTTAGCGGTGTGAGTATACATCGTATATTGACCCAATATGCCGCTCCCGGTGTGAATCATAAAAAGATATTGACCCTTTTTAATGCCTAATTTTTCTGCCATTTGAGGATCAACAAGTTCGTTAACTTTCATTAAGTCGAGGAAATGGTTACCAGCAGCCCCGATAATGCCCAATCGATACTTGGCAAAATGAAGATAAAGTTTTGGAATAACATCAAAAATATCTTGGCGACTCATTTCTTTATCAAAGAAATTTCCACCGCACTGAGTGTTTTCTAATTCATTTTTGGTTTTAATTCCAAGATGTTTTATGATAGCAGTAGTTCCTTGGCAACAAATATCAGCTACAACATCAAAGGGAACTGTCGTGCCGACAAATTTTTTAGTAGGCACAACCTCAACTAAGGTCTCAAATAATTGATTTATTTCTTCGGGAGAAATGTTGTCTTCATTTAGGTTTGTTTTAACAAGGCGCATCCCACAGTTAGGATCAGAGTCATTGACTTGGGGTAAGATATAATTTTCAGAAACAATGGTAGTTCCTGAAGCATTTTTTCGGCCTGGTTTGGAGCACACATCAGGCATTGCGACGGTATGTTTAAAAAATGTTTCTTTATTAGAAGCAATGTCTGCTACTTGGGCAAAAGTTTCCTCTTCTGGCAAGAGATCTTCACTCATAAAAAAAAGAGCTGGGACAGACATTCTTTCGGTTTTAAATTCATGTAAATGTTCTGATTTTGGGGTTGTATTATTTGACATATGATTTATTTTATTGTATTATCTGATATCGCTTTTTAATAAATTAATATTATCATAATAGATTTAATAAATCCAACTCATATTGGGGGGTAACGATATGGATGTTTATGATTTTTTACCTGCTGATTTTAATGATATCGGGGTATGGGCTGGCGATGAAGTTTGTCTTGGTCCAATAAAATTTTTTATTGCTCGGCATTATGCAGATTTTATACTTTTTTCTGATGGTGATGTTGGACCGTTTAGAGTAGTGGATACTTATCCTGCGATCAACGCAACGGAGATCATGGTTGGAAATAGAAGTATATTAGTTCGTAATGATTTATTAAAAGAATTTTGTTGGAATTAAAATTTTTAGCAATCAAAAGGGCGGTTTTCGTAACATCGAAAATCGCCTTTTAAAATTGTCTTATTGTTTTTTAAGGGACCAAGTTCCCAAGGGGGACTCGGTTCCTTTAAAGTTTAATTTTTTATAATTGATTATAAATTTCTATATATTCTTGGGCTGCCTTTTTGATATTGAAATTTTCTCTGACATATTGAGAGGCATTTTTTCCAAGGGTTTCTTTTCTTTCTTTGTTTTGATAAAGCTCTATAATTGCCCCGGCTAATTCTTGAGGGGAATCTTTTTTGATGCTGACAGAATTATTTTCATTGGAAAATTCTTTGAGAATTGGAAGGTCAGAAATTATTACCGGCTTACCACAAGCCATCGCTTCGATAACAGCAAGCGGAATATCAAATTTGCCCTGCATATTGCTCACTGGAAAGATGCTGATGTCGCTTAGATTATAAATATCACTCATTTTGTAACTGCCACTATCATGAAAGGAAACTTTATCTAAAATATTTTCTTTCTGGAGTTTAGCGATAACTTCTTCTTTTTTTAGAGCATCTTTTTCGTTTTTAACTCGCACCGCTAGAGATAGTCTAGCTTCGGGAATTTTTCTACTAACTTCAATGAAGCCATCAATCACAGTGTCCATGGCGCCCAAGCGAATGTATTCACCAGAAAAATTAATGATGAAATCTTCTTTTTTAAAATTAGCTTTTTCTAATTCTGATGCACTTTTTTCTCGCGGAAAATAATCATCCAAATCGATGCCAGGATAAATTTTAGAAACATTTTTCAAGCCCAATTTTTCTAATTTTTCTTTAGCATAATTGGAATAAGTTATAATAGCATCACCAAACATCATTTCCTCGATTTGATTATCAGTAAATATATCTTCACGAATGGTAGCTACTGTTTGGATAGTTTTGGCATTACCCTTGAGGAAATTTTTTATCAAATTAGAGCTTTCGGGAGTAGGAGTAAAAAAATAATGCTTTATATCAAAAGATTCTCTATTTCTATATTGGAAAAAGATAGCCCTTATTTTATCAGAGAGTTTATAATCTTTTTGAGAAAATTTGTAGATTTTTTCTTGGATGATGTTTTGCGACAATTCAGGCAAAATTAGCGAAGTCATCAAATGAACTTCTAATGAGCTATCAATAGATGAAACTCCCTTAGCTAAATTATAGGCAAAGTTTTTGCTAGCTTCGTCCCAAGGTGGGGTGATGGGGCGGGAAACATAGAGGATTTTTTTAGGGGTTTTATCTATTGACATTTTGGTTGTTTTATGCTAATATTTAAAATCGTAGCTTATGTTTACGATTAACGGTCTTTATATGGTTTAGGATATCATACAGGGGCTAAATTATAAAGTTTTTTAAAAAAAGGAGAAGATGATGAAAGCTTTACGCGTAGTACTAATGATTTTTTGCCTGTGCTTATTATCTCAAAAGGCAAGCGCAGACCCGCTTATTTTCAAGCCAGGAGAGTCGAACTCGGTTGAAGTTGGTCAAACGGTGATTATTATTTCCAACAATGAAAGCAAGCATAAAGTCATCGTTGTTGATAAAAATAGCAAGCAGATAAAGATGTTTTTGGATTTCATTCTGCCAGGATTTAAAATGGGCATGTCCTTCGACGAGTTTGGCGGAAAAAAAGTTTCTATATCTTGTGAAAGAAATGACATAAAACTGGAAATCAATTAAAGGGAGGTGATGCCTGATTTTCGTTAAGTTTCTTCCATAGTGGATGGGATGGAATTTTAATTAAAATAGGTGCTCCATTGATATAGCAAGAAATTACATATCTCTTTTTTTAGAGAATACGCAATCCTACTGGCAAAGACTTGTCGGTAGGATTTTTTAATTGACATTTTTGTTATTTTATGGAATTATTTGGTGATACAGTTTTTGTCTAGTTATTTGAATTGGCGAAGTTGGTTTTATAAAATCAAAGATAACTTGAAAAGGAGGAAGAGTATGAAGTCTTTATTACTTGGAATTATCTTATTGATGTTTGGTAGTGCGCTTTTTGGCGGAGCAGTTCTTTCTCCTCAAGGTTATTTTGATTCTCGCCAGGTTCTTGCTTTGACAATTTTGATCATATGTTCTTTCACTTTTGGTATTGGTCTTGTTTTTTTCGGTGTGGGAAATGAAAATTTTAAAGCCAAAGAAGAACTCATTGCTGATATTAAAAGTGAAGGCGTTGTGGTTAGCTGTGCGATAATTGAAAGAGTAAGTAGATCCTGAAATATGTCTTCGCTATCCCGCTTGCAGATTGTTGTAAGCGGGAGTTAATTTTTAAACACAAAAATCACCGCTTGAGGCGGATATTTTTTTCAAACTATAAAAATTTGTTATTTATAATTTTTCTTACTAACTTTTTGACAGCAAAAAGTTACAAAAACTGCCACACGTACTACTAAAATATAAATAAATCTAACTCTCATCGCTAAAACTTTGTGTTCCGCGTTCGCTCCATGACAAAGTTTCTTAACGCTCCCTCGAGTTGATTTATTTTATTTTATCCGTAAAGTGTGGACGGAAGATGCTGATATGTGTCAAACAAATTTTAGATTTCTTCATTTCTAAATTTTTGAGTACAAAATTTATTCGGCCCGCTTCGCCGTAGCCCTGCCTACCGGCAGGCAGGTTTAGTGAGGCGAGTTGAAATGACATCCCTACATTCTCAAATTCCTAAAATCCTAAATTCTTAAATTCCTAAACAATCCCTAAATTTGACTTTTTTACTATTTAGCGCTATGATAGACTATGTTTAAAGAAGATTTAAAAAGAAATAATTTGGAAGAAAAAAATAATAAAACGGATAAAAAAGTGTCTGTTTTTTCTTTGGCATTTGAGCTGGGGTATTTAATCGCTTTGCCATTGGTTATTTTTGCCTTAGGAGGAAGGTTTTTGGATAGAAAGCTTGACTCAACTCCTTGGCTCTTACTTTTGGGAATAATTATTTCTATTTTTCTTTCCGGATACTTAGTGTATAAAAAGACAAAGGAAATTGTGGATAATAAATAAATTAAGTTGATTATGGAGATTTCACTAACACCAGAATTAATAACAACCATTCTTGGTTTCCCTATTACAAACTCTGTTTTAACAACTTTATTGGTTAGTATTATAATAATTATTGCATCTCTTTTACTACAAAAGAAAACTTCAAAAATTCCCAAAGGCTTTCAGAACGTTGTCGAATTCGTTTTGGAGGCTCTTTTAAATTTAGCTGATAATGTGACTGGAGACAGGAAAAAAAGTAAAAAGTTTTTTCCATACGTGGCAACTATATTTATTTTAGTAATTGTTTCTAACTGGGTGGGACTTATCCCAGCGCTTATTCCAGGAGGATCTTTGGGGGTTTATGAAACTCATGGTGGAGAAAGTATCCTAATCCCATTTATCAGAAGTGGTAGTGCTGATTTAAATATGACTTTGGCAATTGCTTTGATTTCTGTAATCACTGCTCAGATAATGGGAGTAATGATGATTGGAGGCAAGCACTATGCGGGCAAATTTTTTGTTAATCCTTTTAAGAAGCCATATTTTATCGGGACTTTTGTGGGACTTTTAGAGATAATTTCTGAATTTGCTAAAGTAGTTTCATTTTCCTTTCGTTTGTTTGGAAATGTGTTTGCGGGAGAAGTTTTGCTGACTGTAATGTTAATGCTTGTTCCGTATTTTGCTCCATTGCCATTTTTATTTTTAGAAATATTTGTCGGATTTGTGCAGGCCTTGGTGTTTGCAATGTTAACACTGGTTTTCTTTAAGATGGCAACCGAGTCACATTAAAATTGTTAAATGGCTATATTGTTAAATTGTTGAATGATTTAATGATATATCAAATAATAATTTATATAAAAGTTTTTAAAACTAGCAGATAGCAATTAATAACTAGGAACTAATTTTATGGCAGTAGAAGAAACAAAAGCAGTTGTTGAAGGCGCTATCAACAATGTTGAGGGAATGAAATCAATCGCAGCCGCAATCGCTATGGGATTGGGAGCAGTAGGACCTGGACTAGGTATCGGTATCTTGGCTTCTAAGGCTCTTGAAGCTATCGGAAGAAACCCAGAGGCTGCACCACAAATTCAAACTAATATGATCTTGGCTATCGCTTTCACCGAAGCTATCGCAATTTATGCTTTGGTAGTTGCTTTGATTATTAAATTCGTTTAGGTTAGTTATTGGTTTACA
>Ga0209467_1003480_pt1 | contig 10174 bp, 10 predicted proteins | sample Higcelwee11metaG_FD_187175 | JGI IMG/M metagenome (GOLD analysis project Ga0209467, IMG submission 187175) | Freshwater pond sediment microbial communities from the University of Edinburgh, under environmental carbon perturbations - High... | ecosystem: Environmental > Aquatic > Freshwater >...
TGTTATGTTTCTTCTACATTATCTCGTTCGTAACACTTTCATAAAGATGGCTCAAACCTAAAAATGCTCAAGATCTCAGACAAGCCCGGCCATTTCAAGGTTCGTTACGCTGCGCAATGCAACGACATATATAATTTATTTATTTAATGATTATTAATAATCTTACCCACGATATCGCGTTTTACCATCCAGACTAACGTTCTTTTCCATACTCAGTTAGTAGATGTTCCGCTGCCGCCGCAGGCTGGACATAACATGCGCTTAACTCGCGAACCGTCATTGGCGCAATTTGTGCCGCGCGTAGCGCGATAGCACAAATTGTGACAATAGGTGAGTCGAGTTGAAGCAGCTGTTATGTTTCTTCTACATTATCTCGTATGTAATTCATTCATAAAGATGGCTCAAACCTAAAGATGCAAAAGATCTCAGACAAGCCCGGCCATCTCAAGGTTCGTTACGCTGCGCAATGCAACGACAAATATAATTTATTTTTTTAATGTTTATTATTAATCTTACCCACGATATCGCGTTTTACCATCCAGATTAACGTTTGTTTTCATGCTCAGTTAGTAGATGTTCCGCTGCCGCCGCAGGCTGGACATAACATTTGCTTAACCTGCAATTCCGGCCCGAAGGGATTGGCGTGAAAATTGCTGAGCGAAGCGATGGGCAATTTTCATGCCAAAAGGAATTGTCAGGTTGAAGCAGTTGTTCTACGTCTTTTTCGTTAATCTTTTTGTTTCAAGTTTTTTTGATTTTCCAGATAAATCATATATATCAAGTAATATGTGTTCAATTATGTCAAATGCAATTTCAAGATCTTCTTTTGAAGGAATATCTAATTCATGAACAGCTTTATTACCAAGAAATCTAAGTTCATGTAAAGCAGACATCTGACTAATATTAATTATTCCAGCTTCATAAAGACCATTAATTTTCCCATCCAATTTCGTAGATACTTTATTTATAACTGTCCCATTATTCTTTTTTATTACTATATTCCCTTTAGTTATTTTCCTATTAATACAAATTCCTTCGAGAATAGATCTGATTCCTGTTGCACAAAGAATATATTGATCATTGTTAAAACATTTTACAGATTCATTATAAATATTTTCTAGATTATAGGGTAAATTGTCATATTCCTTTTCTATTTTATTCCCAAGGATACTCGTAGGATATAATTCTTCCCATTTTCCATTAGAATCATAATCACAGTATTCTGAAAAATATTTATCTTCTCGAAATGTATATTCATCACAACCAGCACATTTAATTATTTGATAATCTGTATATGCGTTTACTTTGTAATCTATATCGATCTCTTCACTTTCTTCTTTAATTGACTTAACAACAAGATGATTTATATTTTTTTGACATTTATTACAATATGTCTTTATTAATTGTCCTACTGAATAACCATCAATTGTTTTTACTTTGACATTGCTCATTGAGAACCTCTTGATATATTATTATCCGCGCGCGCAGCGTCCGTAGAACATTTGCTTGACCTGCGAGACGTAATTGGCGCAGTTTGTGCCGGCCGTAGGCCGAAAGCACAAACTGTGACAATAGTCGAGTCAGGTCGAAGCAGTTGTTAGGTTCATTTTTGTTCTCATAATTTCAACATCAATAGTATTATTTTGATCGGGTATACATAGTATTTTTTTACGGTTGTATCTAACAAAAACCATAGCATCTATTTTATCTATTTTTGAAATTTCATTCCAAAGTATTCTAATAAGCGCGTTATCGCTTTCTATTTCAATCCCTATTTCGTTTATTTTCAATCTTTTTGTTTCAATAAGTCGCGGATCTCGCAAATATCTTCGCATTAATGTTATATACACATAAACTATTAAAGCGATAAATACTAAAAAAAGTAGAATCCAATCAAAGAAATATTCGAAATTAAATACTATTCTACTATTATTAAAGTCAATAGAACCAAAAAAAATACTGCTAAGAAAAAGTATAAGAAAAATAACCACATACTTTTTATATACATAAGTTAATAACTTTTTATAATCTTTCTTTGTGTACTTAAAAGAATATTCAATAGACTCCATAATTACCTCTGATTTGTTTAATTTAATGTATTTATTTTAAGAACACTTAAATGACAGTGCTAATTATCATAAACTGTAAATGTATTTTATGTAGTATTTTACAGATCCGTTGTCTAAAAGTGACGACTTATTTGGTGAAACATTAATACTATTTAATGAATCTAATATTTCCCATTAAAGGGGAAAAAGGATAGATTTATTACTAATATTTTCTTCTGCGCCGAAGGCGTCAACCTAACATTTGCTTGACCTGCATTGCGTACATTGGCGCGAAACTTGCCGAGCGAAGCGACAGCAAGTTTCGTGACAATAGCAATGTCAGGTCGAAGCAGTTGTTAGAACTGTTGCTCTTTATTTTTCTTGAGGTATTCGCTTGTAAAAACGAAAACAATAATTAATGAATAAATAATTGTAAAACAAAAATTGATTGTTTTTGTTATTGGAGTAAAATCAAAACCGCAATATAGGGCAAGAAGCCAGTAGTAATTTTTTCCTACAATAAGTAACAAGTTAATACAATATAAAGGTAGTAATATCCTATTATTATTAGTTATAATATTCATATTTTTTGTTATAATATTATGAGTTATAAAACTGTCATTTTCTACACTAACTACATTTAGAATAAATATTAGTCTGTAAAACCATGCTGTAAAACAAAAGTTTATAATAGCTACGATGAAAGAAGAGTCATATTTATTTCCAAAGTCTAACTTGTAATTAAATATACAAAGTGCAATAAAATAAATGCTTACTAATATACCAGCTGAAATAAGTGCTATATATAGAGTTTGTATCACGTTTATTTTAATTGTGTGTAATAATGTTTTATAGAAAGAATTATACTTTATTGAATAACCTTGTGTCTTGCTGAAGAAATCTAGATATCCTCTTTGAAAAACGTAAAAAGCCCATATAGTACCAATAGAAGCAATAAGCGAAAAAATAACAAAAATAATGATTCTAGTGATTGATGAATACTTATCTGGATAACTTGCGGAAGATATAACATCTGAAAGTAATGAAAACAATAAGGTATATAATAAAAACTTTACAATGATTTTTTTATTATACTTCAAGATCAAGCCGTAAGACTGTAATAATGATTTAATAGTTTTCATGCTATATTCCTTTCAATTATTTATTGGCAGCATAATTGCTGTATGATTAATTAGTATTTGTATGGTCAGAAAGTATGTTGAATTAGTTATTTTAATCGCGCCGCGTTAGCGGCGTCGTTCTAACATTTGCTTGACCTGCATTGCGTCAATTGGCGCGAAACTTGCCGAGCGAAGCGACAAGCAAGTTTCGTGACAATAGCAATGTCAGGTCGAAGCAGTTGTTAGGATTCTGATGTTAATACTAATTTGCTTGTTTTCGATTCATAATATTTGAGTAAAACATAACGAATAGCACGTTCTAACCCAATAAAAGTAGGCGCATATTTGAAGATATTTTCTATTTCCTTGTCTTCATATATTGGTATGCCCAAAAGCATATCATTACATTGATTATCAGGTTTTATGTTATTACCAAAAGAAATACCGGTATGAATATATTTACTTCGTAAATCATATGATGATTTAATACTTTTTTCGAATGTTTCTTTGGTAAATACCCGAAGATTTGATGTTGATTCGTTTGAAATGAAAAAATTATCATCAATAAATGATAGTATTGTTTTAACGTATTTAGATTTAATGCCAAATAATTCTTTTTCGATTTTTTTTCGTATTCGTGTCCCATTTTCTAGTTTAGTCTCGATCTGAGATAAATAACTTAACATTTCAGCATTAATTATTTCTTCACTATTATAATTAAATGAGTTTGATAATACTTCTCCAGCGGTTATTAAATCTAGATAAGCCATTTCAGGGTCACTCTCGACATTGCATATTGCTTTCCAGTAAAATTTACAACAAGTAATAAATGTTAGTAAAAAGCTTTTATCTAATGTTTTATCAAGAAATAGCTTTTCAAAATTAATAAAATAGTAAAGATTCAATTCAACAGGAAATGACTTTCTAATACTAAAGGAATTCAAAGGAAGATTATTATTATATATTGATCGAGATGAATTTGTTAAATCTGGAAAGTGAAAATCTCCCATACTCTCAAGAATACCGTGATTTTCAAAACGTTTACCAAAAAGTAATGACAAATATGAGCAAACAATGTTCCCGATAAATGTATAATTTGTAATTACTACACCGGCTTTTATCTCAACAGGCTCAACTTCAAAAGCAAAAACAAATGCGTTTCGTGACACTGGACTCTCTTTGTGAGTAAAGGCAGAACCTGGATGATCATATAGTGTCCATGCATGAGTTAATAAAGATGAATCTGATTCGTAACTTCCGAAAAAACTACAGGGAGAGGATATTAACATTTTTGTAATTGTTTCTATTGGTAAAAACTTGCTTTTCATTTATCCCTCCGCGCGGAGCGTCGTCCTAACATTTGCTTAACCGGTAATTTCGTGCCCGTAGGGCTTGGCGTGAAAATTGCATGAAGGAGCGCAGCGACCATGCAATTTTCATGACAAAGAAATTATCCGGTTGAAGCAGTTGTTAGAATTCTTTATCATTTTTAACATGTATTTTAATTTCATCTACCATCAAGGTTTGTAGTATGTGATATAAATATCAAATAATTAATACCACATTGTTCTGGCTATTTAATTGTGTAATAATATAGACGATTCCTACAGTTATTTTTAAACATATCAATTATTTTTAAGTTTTCATATTCTATAATACCTGATGAGGTCAAGATAATAATCTTATCCCAATTACGTAATGGATTTAATCTATAATTGCTACTATTGGCGGGTCTGCTATTTAGTAAAAAATCAACAACAAGACTAGTATTTGGTAGTAATTGTACCGTGATACTTTCTTCATCTCTTGAAATAATCGATGTTTGTTGGAGAGAAGACCAATAGTCATTATTATAAAACATTTTGCTTAATGGATTTGATGAATTAATAATTCTTAAGTCTTTTATGATTGTGTTTTGCTCTTGTATTATTTTCTCTTTTGTTTCATTGTTTTTTATAAAGTTATATTCTGTGTTATTCAACCTTGCCTGAAATTGTAGTTTGATTGATACAGCAAATTTACTTGTGTTTCTAATAACCAAATCGTATTTATATGTGCATGATGTGAAGATCATAACACTTATAAATAAAATCACACATAAAAATGTCTTGCTAGGAATATAATACATTTTATTATTTGTCATTCTATTAAATCCTTCAAAATTAACTTTATTGATTATTATCCTCGGCCCGAAGGGTCATTCTAACATTTGCTTAACCGGTAATTTCGTGCCCGTAGGGCTTGGCGTGAAAATTGCCGAGCGTAGCGACAGCAATTTTTATGACAAAGAAATTATCCGGTTGAAGCAGTTGTTAGAGTTCTTTTTTCATACATACAGATGATTTTGGGCATACATCCGTGAATTCAGTTGTTCCCTTTATTTCATCTGGAGCTCGTTCTCTTTTAATAGTCATAAATCCTTGATTAATAAAATAATTTTCTGCAGTAGTTGTTAATAAATAAATTATATCTATATTTTCTCTTTTACATGTATCAATTATTTTATTTAATAGTATCTTGCCTAAACCTTTTCGTTGATATTCCTTTTCAACTGATAAAGATCTTAAAAGTGCATACGGTTTATATTTTTCTAAACCAACTATACCTATTATTTTATTATCATTACTTCTCTTTATACATAAGAAACTAATCGAACTATTAATATCGGAATGGGGTAGATTGTTTTGAATCAACAATTTATTAATAGCAGAATTATTCCATGTAATGTTTTCGATTACAAAGTCTTTCATGACAAGCTCCTAAACGACACGTTAATATCGTGTTATTCTCGTAAGTATTTCTTTTAAGTAAACGTTAAAATATTATTAACCTGCAATGCATGTTACGATTAATATGTAATACAAAAAGCTTAACCAGTGATTAGAATAATTAGTAATATTAATTACTAATTATGGTTATCCGGCAAGATTAAAAATTTGAAGAGAGAAAAGAATCATACAATTAATTCCAACAAATATTATCGCAAAGGCTGTTTAAGTAGTTCCTGGTCTTATTAAATAAATAATTCAATAGATTGGAACAGTTGTTGATGATATTTAAAGAAATCTTTCAAGAATAACTATATGCAGTAGTAATTTTCAATTTTTCTTCGCCGCGCCGAAGGCGTCGCTCTAACATTTGCTTGAGCTGCATTGCCGTGCCCGTAGGGCTTGGCGTAAAACTTGCCGAGCGTAGCGACAGCAAGTTTTATGACAAAGGCAATGTCCGCTCGAAGCAGTTGTTAGGCATTTCTTCTTTTTAATATTGTCGTGAGAGATATTATTATGAACAATGCTATCCATCCATAAGAATGAACAAAACCTTTAAGGCCTAAAAGCCTTTGCTTTTTTGTGTCATATATATATTCACGATCGTTCTCGTCAAATATATGAATTTGTTTTTTAAATAAATCTACTTCTAGTTTTTTTATGAATATATCTTGTGAATCTCCTTCGATGAAGAAGTCGCGATATGTTTTATAAATATAAAGATTTTTAACTTTATGTGTAGTTATATCATAAATTTGGATAATGCCACCATAATTAAAGCCGAAACCATTTCTTGAATAGTGAACTACTCGATATATTTTACCTTCTAAGACAACCGCAGGTACATCATTCGGTTCAACTCTTTTTGCGCTTAATGTGTTTACAATTATGAATAGTAATCCTAATACTATAAATATTTTTAGTCGCATTTATTTTCCTTAAAACAATTACTATATAGAAAATAGAAAAATAGACCGTAATATAGTATTCGTAATACAAACGATAAATTTAAGTAATAAACTATAAAGATAGTTCTACCAAAGCCATATGAAAAAAAACAAAATAATGAGATGTAAAAGTAATATCTCCATACTTTACGAAATGGTAATTCGATATCCATGAAATACAAAACCATGAATAGTATGTTAAAAACTTTGATAACAGTATCAAGTATCTGCAGTACTGTATAAGTATCATATTTCAGGAAAAAAGAGTTAATTACAAATGAAATAATCGCTGTAAAAAAGATTATCGTTAATATCAACTTGTATAATCGTTTTGTGATACTCGTTTTCATATTATTCCTCGCCCCGAAGGGTGTGCCTAACATTTGCTTGACCTGCATTGCGTACATTGGCGCGGAACTTGCCGAGCGAAGCGACTGCAAGTTTCGTGACAATAGCAATGTCAGGTCGAAGCAGTTGTTAGGCAAAAAATATTAATTACTTCTTCAATAATTTCTTGAATGGATTTTCATAAGGTAGCGCAGTGTCAACGAAAATAAACCCATTGAGATTATTATTATCAATTATTGATTTTATTTCTTCATTTACATAAATTGATTTTTCATACCCTTTAATTCGGAAGAATCTATTTTGTGATGTAATACTATTATTGAATGAATAAACTTGTATTTCCATTATACGTCCGTCAGAGAAATATTTAATTGTCGAATTATGATGATCTAAACAATCTAGAATATTAGTTACATTGAATAAATAATAATTTTGGTCGCTATTGTGAATAGTAACTGGAAGAAACTCTGCAATGTTTGTACATAGACATTCAAGAATGTTTTTTGCTTTCTCGCTAACGATTGGTTCTGAAAATGTTGGATAATCACCAAGTGGTAGTTCTGGTTTCTCTTTTAATTTTCTTAAATTTAGTGGTTTCCATTTATTTATTAATGATTCGCCTCTCATTTCTGATAGTAGCTTATAATACTTTTCATTAAAATCTATCCATGAATAATTATTAACATCTGATTTTAGCTCAAAAAACCTCATTGTTATCCTTTTCTTAATCCGCGCCCGCAGGGTCTGCCTAACATTTGCTTAACCTGCGAGGCGTACATGGCGCGATTCTTGCCGAGGAGCGAAGCGACGACTAGCAAGAATCGTGACATAGCCGAGTCAGGTTGAAGCAGTTGTTAGGTTTTTTTAATTTTCTTTGATACAACTTCATAAATCGTTGCTATCGATGCACAAATCCCAGTAATAGATGCAAGAATATTAAATTTATTACAGATTAAGATTAATGTAATTATAAATAAAATAGCTATGATTGCATATAATGCTTTTGATATATGATCAAGTCTAGTGTCCTTCACTAATAGTTGTTTTTCAATTAAACTATTTTTTTCTTTAATTGTATTAAGTTCATCTTGCATTATTTCCATTTTCTTTAAGTTAGTATCTAAGTCATCACTTAATTGAGCAACTACCGTTTCTAGTGTCTGTGATTTTACTTCAAGTTCTTCCTTTTCACGTACTGTTTGAACTAATTGTTTCTCTTTTTTCTCATACGCGATTAATGATTCATCGATTATGGTGTCTATTCCACTCGTAACAAACTTTTCATTATCAAATATTACTTTACATAACAAATAACCTACTTGTTCTTTTGAAATCTCGCCACGTTTGTATTTCTCTTTAACTGCTTCATAATATGAATACCAATTCTTAATTGATAATCTTGTTGAATTAAAATGTGCATTAATAAAACTTTGTGCGGACAAACCCTTTGAATTTTCTGGATTCTTATAATAAAGTAAGAAAGCAAGTGCACTATCACCCATTACATATGATTGACCATCAGATGGCATTGATCCTTTAATATATTGTCGTAACGTGTAATCTGCAGTAACGAAATAATACTTTTCTTTTTCAAATGTTTTTGCCGAATGTCCATTTCTCTTTCCTATTATATTGTAAACATTTAACAAATCATGTTTTGCTTGTTTGAGATATATTTCAGGGCGGTCTTTACTTGGATCAAAAAGTTCTCCCTGAAGTTCACACTTATGCTCATGCTTAATTTTTGCTAACTCATTCATACGAAAATCAAGATCTGAATATTCTTCTCTCCTAAGCGTGAATTCATCTGATATATCTATATTTAATTTTTCTAATTCTTGATTAATTTCTTCAAGGAAAGTTCCGATATCATTTGGATTAACATTTCTATTTTTCATTACTTGATAGATATGCGATACCTTTCCATTTCTAAAAAACTTATGATAGTTATATGAATAACCATATATTAGCGATCGAATTTCTTCCCAAGTGAATGCGGATATAGATAACGTAAAATTAGAGTCATTCACATATTTCTGAAATTCCTTACCTAATTGATTATTTAATTCATCCTGAAGCCCTAATATTCGTAAAATAAGATTCGTATCAAGAAAAAGATGTTTTGAGCCATGTTTATCTACATTCGTAAAAAACGAAGGACAATTCTCGTATATATACAACAATAGTATACCATTATAAATATGTTCAAATGCTTTAAGTAATGATTGATTAACTATTACTCGCATTATAATAAATTGCTCGATAATTTTAATAACATCATCATTTTCCTCATCAGCATTGATGATGTTCTTTCGTTGATCAAGCAGAGTGATTATTTCTGATAGGTGATTTTTTATAAATTGTGTTAGCTTGTCAAATACTTCACCGTAAGTTATTCTATGCCCATTATTACTAATTTCATTAGTGTAAGTTTGTAATTCACGGAAAAATTGCTCAACATTTTTTTTTGATTCATCGAAAGCAGTATTATAACTCACATTTGATTCAATTAGTTTATATTTATGATATTCTTTGTCATAATCTATAAATCCATCGTTCTGTAAACGTGACAATTCGCCTCGGATAATTAACAAATCAAAATGTTTATTAAACTCGGAATATATATTACTTTGAACCTCGTCAAGAGTAAAAAGTGTTTTTCCAAGAGAAATTATTCCTCGTATAATTATCGGCTTAATTAGTTCTTTTGGACCTGTGGATCTTGTTTCATTTGAAAACTCGATATAAGCATACAATAAAGCTTCTTTCTCTTGTTCTGTCATATTTATCTCCTTTGCGCCGCGATAGCGGCGTCAACCTAACATTTGCTTGACCTGCGAGACGTAATTGGCGCAGTTTGTGCCGGCCGAAGGCCGAAAGCACAAACTGTGACAATAGTCGAGTCAGGTCGAAGCAGTTGTTGGGCACTTTTTCTTCATAAA
>Ga0209467_1003484_pt1 | contig 10170 bp, 7 predicted proteins | sample Higcelwee11metaG_FD_187175 | JGI IMG/M metagenome (GOLD analysis project Ga0209467, IMG submission 187175) | Freshwater pond sediment microbial communities from the University of Edinburgh, under environmental carbon perturbations - High... | ecosystem: Environmental > Aquatic > Freshwater > Pond...
CTCGATAGGCCCGGGCGCCCTCCACGCGTTTGCCGGTTCATTGGCATCGGCCTCGAATGGGATCGGTGTCTACCATATATACGGGGATGAAACCACTCACGACGAGGGACCCAATATGCAGCAGATTCCCATCGGCAGGCAGGGGGGCTTCCTGTCCCTGGCGAACACGATGGGATCGGGATATCAGATCCATACGCCGGAATCTGTATTCACGGCCCTGAGGCTGGGAGCCTCCACGGTTTTCAGCCCTGATTTCCCGGGGCCTTTTTTCCTCCTCCTGCCCATGAATATTCAATCCGCGGTGATGGAGTCCTGCAACCTTCTGGAACTTCCGATGCCTCCTCGGTATGCTCCCGCAGCCTGCGTCGACCAGGAGATTTTCGCGGAAGCCACCCGCCTGGCCAGCGCCGCGAGCGCTGTGACCATCAAATTCGGGGGTGGGGCGGCTGACTGCGGGACCGAGATGCTCGAGTTGGCTGAGCTTTTGGACGCGGTGATCGTTCCAGGGGCCAAGATGAGCGGCGTCGTTCCCTATTCCTCACGGAGGTTCATGGCGGTGGGCGGCTCGAAGGGGAGCACTTGCGGAAATTTCGCCATGAATGAAGCCGATCTGGCGATAGTGATAGGCGCGAGGGCCGTATGTCAGTGGGACTGTTCGGGAACGGCGTGGAAGAAGGCGCGGGCTGTGGTCAATTTCAATACCCGAGCCATGGACGCGGGGCATTACAATCGAACGGTCGCTGTCATCGGCGACGCGCGAACTAATCTGCGGTCCTGGATTGGCTATCTCAGAAAAGAGGGGGTTAGGCCGAAAGCCGGTACCTCAACCTGGCTCGAGGCTAATATGGCTAAAAAAGAGGAATGGCAGGAGCTGAAGGGAAAGCGCTATTCCAGTCCCACTCTTTTCGACCCTGTCTGGGGGAGAAAGGTGCTCACCCAGCCGGTGGCCATAGAGACTGCCTACCGGTTCGCGGTTGAAAAGGGGGCTGCGCGGTACTTCGACGCCGGCGACGTGCAGGCCAACGGCTTCCAGATAGTGGAGGACGAGACCGCCGGCCTTACCTTCTCCGACACGGGCTCATCCTATATGGGGCTGGCGGCGAGCGGACTTCTCTGCACCGCTCTCGCTGACCGGCCGGTCTACACCTTCGCGTTCAGCGGCGACGGCAGTTTCACCATGACCCCCCAGATAATCTTTGACGGGGTGGAGCACGGGGCGCGGGGATGCCTTATCATCTTCGACAACCGAAGCATGGGAGCCATCGCTGGTCTCCAGATGGCCCAATACGGGCATGCCTACAGGACGAACGATTCCGTGGAAGTCGATTACACGTCCCTGGCGGGATCGGTGAGGGGAGTGAACGCTCTCTTCGGCGGCTACGATGCCGTCTCCTTCAAGGAAGCTCTCAAAAAAGCTTACGCGTACGACGGACTCTCCGTGGTCACCGTGCCCGTCTATATCGGAGATGACGAACTCGGCGGCCTCGGGGTGTACGGAAACTGGAACGTCGGGAACTGGTGCGCGGAAGTGCAGAAAGAGCACCACCGGATCGGGCTTTGAAACTGACAAGGGGGAATACGTGCGGGTAGCCGTAGTAAATGAAATCAGCGCGGCCGACAAAAATGCCGCCATCATGTCGGCGCTGAAAGGACGAGGCCTTGAGGTTCTCAACGCGGGGATGACGAGCAAGGGCGATGAACCCCAGTTGCTCTATACCCATACCGGGTTCATATCAGCCCTGCTTATCCACCTGGACATCGCCGACATGGTGATAGGGGGCTGCGGCACCGGTCAGGGCTATCTGAATGCCGTAATGCAGTACCCGGAAGTGACTTGCGGCCATATCCTCTCCCCGCTGGACGCCTGGCTTTTCGCCCGCATAAACAGCGGGAATTGCGTATCCCTCGCCCTCAATCAGGGCTACGGCTGGGCAGGGGATATAAACCTCGGATTCATCTTCGACCGTCTCTTTTCGGTCGAATGGGGCTCGGGATATCCTGAAGAGCGGCGGGAGCCGCAGAAAGAATCCAGGGAAGCGCTCAAGGCCATATCCAAGGCGACGCACCGGAGTTTTCCGGAGATTATTCTCTCCCTTCCCGATGCGATCATTCTTCCCGCCCTGGAACACCTTGTTTCAAGGGGAATCCTGGACACCGGCTCCCTAATGAATGAAGCGGTCAAAAATGCCATCACTACACGGCTGGGGAGGAAATAAAATGGAAGTTGAGGCCATGAATGAAGGTTTTCTCTCCCTCCTGCGGATCAAGGACTCCGACATCAGAATCCTCTGCCTCGAACAGGGGAGGGACGCGATCGACAGGGGCATCCACATCGGCGGGGCATTTTCCGCCGTTGTTCCCCTGGTTGCCCTCTACTATGGCGGCATCATGCGGTATTCGGTGGAGGAACCTACCAAGCTGGGGCAGGACATGTTCGTCCTCAGCAAGGGCCATGCCGTGGCCGCCCTCGCTTCCGTCTATGCCGATCTCGGCTATTTTAACAAAAGCGTACTGAAGGATTCCCGTTCGCGGGAAAGCATCCTGAACGGCCATCCCGGCCCCTTGCTTCCCGGTATCCATATCGCGACAGGGCCTGAGGGGCATGGGCTCGGCGTCGCCCAGGGATTTGCCCTGGCCGGCAAGGAAGATCCCCGGTTCGACGTTTTCTGCCTTACCGGGGACGGTGAGCTCCAGGCAGGGATGATCTGGGAAGCGGTGATGTTCGCCGGAGGCAAAAAACTCGACAACCTCTGCCTCCTGGTCGACCTGAATGGGGGGCAGTTGGATAATCCTCGGGCCATGGCCTTTCCCATGAACGGCGTGGAAGGCTGGTTCGAATCCTTCGGCTGGAAGGTGGCGTCGGTGGACAGCTCGGATTATGGCGCCGTCCTGCAGGCTTTGCGCGAATTCAAGGGGAACCCCCGCAACGGAAAACCTACCGCCATCATCTGCCGGACAAGGAAGGGCTTCGGAGGCTTTTCAAGTTTCTGCGTGAGCCACAAGGGGGATATCTCCGCCGAGCTGGCCGCTCAGGAGATCGGGTTTCAGGAGAGGCGGAGACAGCTCCGTATCGAACGATACCGGGAGATTTCCGGCTCCGACCTTCGCGTGGATGAAACCGGCTCGCGAGTCCGGAAGGCCGAGCCAAGGGACAAGAACATTCCCTTCGACTCTGCGCGGCTTCCCTTGCTCGATCCCTCTCGTACCTACATGGCGAGCTGGGTTGTGACCGAATGCATGAAGGAGTTCGGCAGGTCAGGAAAAATAGCGACGGTCGACGCCGACCTCGCCTCCACCAGCGGCCTGGAGGGGGGGCTTTCCTGGGCCGATTCCACGAAAGCTTTCAATGTCGGGGTGGCGGAATCCAACATGATGAACGTGGGCGAGGCCCTGGCTGTCCTCGGCTACAATACCTGGGTCAGCACCTTCTGCCCCTTTTTCGACTGGCGCGTGATGCGGAGGATAGCGATAGGATACCAGGAGCGCAGGGAAGTGATCGAGTCCGGAGGATGGCTCTCGGATGGCCACAACCTCGACCTGACCTTCCTCGCCACCGCCCCGAACTTCGAGACCAGGACGAACGGATCCACCCACATGGGGAATGACGATTCCCTCGTATTCAGCGAAATCGCCCATCTGAAAATTGTCGACATTTCGTGCCCGAACCAGCTGATCGGGTTCATGAAGTGGGTCATGGAGGGAAATAGAGGGCTCATCTACGCCCGGATCATGCGGGCCGCGTCCGCCGTCATCCACGGCCGGGACTTTGTCTTCACCTATGGAACAGGGTACAGGATCAGGGGTGGGGCGGAGGATGAAGCCGTCATCGTCTCGAGCGGCCGAGGAGTTCACGAGGCGCTCTCGGCGGCGGCGCTTCTGGAAAAGGAAGGGATCAGCGTTGGCGTGATCGATATGCCTTCTTTCGATCCCGGGCTTATGACCGCGCTCCGGAAAGATGCTACACTCATCATCGTGGCCGAACAGAACAACGGTTATCTCTACAAGATGACCAGGGAACTTCTTTTTGGCGAAGAGGGAACAGGGCGCGTTGTTCCCATCAACGCCCTGGATTCGGAGGGGGAGCGCCAGTTTATTCATTCGGCTACCTACGATCAGCTCCTGGACGAGTTTGGACTTTCCCCCGCGGGGATCGCGCAGACGATTCGCGAGGAACTGGGCCGCTGAAACAGGCGATGGGTGCTCGAAACCGCGAAGCAGGAAGTGACAGGGAATGGAAACCATAGGCATTGGAATCATCGGATGCGGAAGGATCGCTGATATGGCGTATGAAGGCTACCGGAACATTCCGGGAGTCAGCATAGCCGCGGTCTGCGATTCCGACGAAGCCACCGCCCTTCGCCGCCGTACCGAATGGGGGGCGGCGAAGCACTACAGCGACTATCGGAAACTGCTTGAGGATCCAGCGGTTGACGCCGTGGAGATTCTCACCCCGCATACCACCCATGTCGACATCACCCTGGACGCCATATCAGCCGGAAAGCATGTTGCCCTGCAGAAACCCATGGCCGTAAGCCGGACCGACGCCGAAAGGCTGGTCAGCGCCGCCGCTTCGGCTAGAACAGTGTGCAAGGTAACGGAAAATTACATCTTCTATCCCCCCATCCGATTCGTCTCCCGCGTAATCGCTGAAGGATACATCGGCACCCCCTCATCCATCTCTATCAAGCTGATTGCGGCCGGAAAGGGCGGCTGGCCGATCCCTGCCTCAGCATGGGCTTGGCGGTTGGGAGAGTTCGCCGAAGGCCGTGGAATGCAGACCTTCGATCACGGTCATCATCTCTGGTCCACCGCGCGCTTTCTTCTGGGGCCGATCGAAAAAGTATCCGCGTGGATAGGCACGACTGCCTCGGTCATCGATTCCCCCGCGGCTATCATGTGGAAATACCGCGACCGGGAGGCCTTCGGACACTGCGAATACGTGTATAACCAGGATATGGAGATACCTTCCCGGTATTACGCCAACGACGAATGGATCCAGGTCTCCGGTTCGGCCGGATTGGTCATGGTGAACCGCTGCACGGGAGAGCTTGTCGACGGTCCTTCGGTCAGCCTCTATTCCCGGAATGGGTGGCGCCACTTTCGGATCCCCTCGGACTGGAAACTGGGGTTTATCGGATCGGCCTGGAACTTTGTCAGGGCTATCAGGGGAGAAGAAGAGCCCGCCTTAAGCTTCCCCATGGCGATGGAGATCCTCTCGGTCAACCTGGCGATTGCCCGCTCCGCCGCGACGGGGAGGGAGATCAACCTGAAACCCGATGGCGCCATCCTTCCGCCCTTCGCCGCTTACCTGAAGAAAAGGGGCGAGATCCAGAAAGCCCGGGCGGCGCGTAAATTCCTGACAGAGGCGGAAGGGACGGACAGCTCCGCCGAATCGGCCCGTTCCTCGGTTCAGCTCACACGCGAATTGCCCGCCAGGTTGGTCGCCGGGGCTGTAACACAAGAGAGTCTGTCGATAGGTCTGGAGCTTGGCGGAGCGGCTTTTCCTGGGTGTATAAAGCTGATGTCCATCATCATAAAGGAAGGCGATGTCCAGATCGAAGAAGACAGGCTTCCGGAAAGCCCGGACCTGGTCATCAAGACCTCAGCGGGCATTTGGGCTGGCATCCTGTCAGGGAAGCGATCAGTCGAAAAAGCGTACCTTCAGGGGCGGCTGAAATTCGTCGGGTCAGCGGAAACCGCTCTGGCCCTGAAGAAGCTCTTCAGCCTATAGCTTCCGTCCCTCCGGCGAGAAGGCTGTTGATCGCGTCGGCGGCTTCCCGCACGATGCCGATGTTCCGATCCAGATCGGGCAGGCCTCGATCCGTAGGTCCGGAAATACCTATGGCCGCGACGATCTTGCCCTGGTAATTCTTGATCGGACAGGCGAGGCATACCACCCTAGGCTCAAATTCTTCCATATCCACCGCGTATCCCTTGGTTTTCACATCCTGGAGTTCCGCTCTCAGGGCATCCAAATCCGTTATCGTCCGATCCGTAAACCGCTCAAGCGTACGTCCGTTGAAAAGGATATCCAGTCCCTCGGGGGAATAGTCGCAGATAAGGCATTTGCCCACTGCCGTACAGTAAAGCTCTTCCATATCCCCAATATTCGTGTTGGTTAAAATCCGGTTCGTCCCCTGTTCCCTGTCTATGAAGACAGCCTGAGTGCCAGACCTTACCGCGAGATGGGCGTTCTCGCATGTCTTCCTCGCTATCTCCCGCAGGAAGGGAGAGACGACAACGGGAAGTTTCATCTGTTCGTATAAGGAGGAGGCGAGGCCGAATATCCCAAAGCCGGGTCTATACACCTTTTTCCCCTCCTCCTGCCTTACCAAGCCATGCCTGAAGAGGGTGGTCAGAATCCGGAAAACCGAGCTCTTGTCGAGATTCATCACCTCCGCGAGCTCGGTCAATGTCAACTTTTCCTCAGGGTGCGAGGCGATATACTCGAGGAGGAGGAGGGCTCTGTCCACAGATTGGATGACTGTGTTTTCTTCTTTCATATCTTGGGCATTGTACAATGGACCGATGTTGGTATGCAACGAAGCGGCGACAGTGTCAAAAGCGTTTCATTTCATCCAAATGTTATACACACATTTATCGTACGACTATTTGGCATCGCAGAGAAATTATTAAAAAGACCTTGCTCGGAGTGTCCTGTCGATCCTGCAAATCCGGTTATCCTGTCTTTACGCGAACGCCCTTGACGATATCGACGATGCCCTGAACGATGAACTTCAGCGAATAGAGGCCCATGACGGCCGACGAGATGGGCATGCAGGCATAGATGATCTTCTTGGGGAACTCGAAGACGGCGGTCACTTCAATGGCGCGGTTGAACAACTGCAGAGAATACCAGAAAAATATGGCGATGAAGGCGAAGGCGATGAGGTCGACGACAAGCCTGTAGGCCGTCCGTGCCCTCTGGTTTTTGAGCAGCTTGCCGATCCAATCGCCCGCGCTGAAATGCCCCTTCAGTATCCAGACCGCGGCCGATCCGAAGAAAACCATCCACGCGAAGGACAGCTCCACGATCTCGTCCAGCCAGTGCAAAGATATGATGGGCACGTAGCGGACGAAGACGTTGGCGGTGATGATGAGGGTGAGGATGACGAAAAGCGTCACCGATATCCACTTGAAAACAAAGAGGAGTATCCTGTCGATCCTGTCCAGTATCGCCTTGGCCTTCATTTCGCCACCCCCATGATGAGGTCAGGCAGGCAGGTGGAGATCGCGGGCACATAGGCGATGATGACGGTGACGATGAAGATGCCCACGAGATAGGGCAGGCATTCCTTGGACAGTTCCCCGATTCCTATCTTGGTGAAACTGGACACCGCGTACAGGCACATCCCCACGGGCGGGGTGAGGTTCCCGATCATGATGAGGAGGGTCATCACCACGCCGAAGTTCACGAGGTCGAAGCCGTACTGCGTGGCTATGGGAATGAATATGGGAATCGTTATCAGGAATATGGCGTTTCCTTCCATAAATAATCCCAGGACGATGATGACGACGATGAACATGGCCATGACGCCCGGTCCGGTGACGCTCAGGCTTGTGAGGGTCGCGATGATGTTGTCGGGAATGCGCTGGTAGATGAGGAACCAGCCGAAGAAGTTGGCTGCCGCCATGATGAAGAGGAGGGCTACGGACTGCTTGATCGATACCCAGAACATCTCCGGCAGATCCTTAAGCTTCAGTTCTTTGTAGAGGAAGCCGAGGAAGAGGGCGTAGAGGCAGGCGATGACGGCCGCTTCGGTCGGGGTGAAGATGCCTGAGAAAATCCCTCCAAGTATGATGACGATGGACAGAAGAGAGAGGAAGGACTCCTTAATGGCAGTCCAGATTTCCTTGAGACTGGCCTTGGGGTAACGGGGAAAGCCGCGGGGCTTGGCCATCAGGCCGATGGCGAGCATTATGGCCCCGCCCATCAGGGCTCCGGGAAGAAAGCCGGCCAGGAAGAGGCGGGGCACCGACACCGAGGTGAGGGCGCCATAGAGCACGAATGAAATCGAGGGCGGAATGATGGGGCCTAGTGTGGATGAGGAAGCCACGATGGCGGCCGCCACGGGCTTCGAGTACCCATTGTCCGTCATGGCCTTGTACGAAACCTGCCCCAACCCGGCCGCGTCGGCCACGGCCGAGCCCGATATGCCCGAGAAAAGCATCTCGGCGACCACCGAAACATGGCCTAGGCCGCCGGGTATGTGACCTACGAAAGCCTTCGCGAACCTGAAAATCCGGTTCGTGACGCCGCCCGTGTTCATGAGATTTCCCGCCAGGATGAAGAAGGGCACTGCGAGAAGGGTGAATCCCGTAGTGCCCGCATGCATTCTCTGGGGCAGGAGGGCGAGGAACTGACCTTGCCCTTGCCCAACGAAGAAAGCCACCGCCGTAAGGCCGATGGCTACCACGATGGGCAGGTCGATCAGGATGAAGATGAGAAGGACGAGGAATACCGATACGGTTGCCATTATTTTGACTTCGCCAGCATAGCCTGGAAAGCCTTCCAATCCGCGTCGCTGACCTTGGATTTCAGCGTATCCCAGACTGAGGTCGTCCCTGCCTGGAAGGGCGTTGTATCGGGCGAGTTTACTTCCATCCCGTTTTTCACCATCTCCTCGATCTGAGACTTCTCGCCGTCCCTGATGGTCTTCTGCATGAACTGCCCGGCTTTCACGGCTTCCTCGAAGAGGATCTTCTGCTGATTAGCCGAGAGCTTGCTGAAGGATGCTTTGTTCATGATCAGGTGCGTGGCGACATAGGTGTAGTTGAGGATGGAGAGATACTTCTGCGTTTCCCACATCTTGCCGGCGTAGATGGTCGCGATGGGGTTTTCCTGCCCGTCCACGACGCCCTGTTTGAGGGCCATGGGAAGCTCGGCGAAGGCGATGGTCTGCACGATTCCACCCAAGGCTTTCACGGTTTCCTGGTTTACGAAATCCGGAGGCGTGCGGATCTTGAGGCCCCTGAAGTCCTCAGGTTTGGCGATCGGCCGCTTGGAGTTCGTGTAGGTGCGGAATCCATACTCCCAGCGCGCGATATACTGGAGGCCGGCCTTGTCCAGATCAGGCTTGATCCAATTGACGAAGTCCTCGCCCGCGAAAAATTTGTCCACCGAAGCGTAGTTCTTGAACGCGAAAGGCCCGGTGATGAGGTTGACCTTGGGCGACCACTTGGCCAGGGCAGGTTCCGTGGGGAGCACGAAGTCGATGGCGCCGAGGATGGTCTGCTCGACCATCTCCTGCGAACTTCCCAGCTTGCTGTTGGGGAAGATGTCGATTTTTAGGGTGCCGTTGCTGCGTTTGGCCACATTCTCCGCGAGCATGACGGAGGCGAGGTGCATAGCGTGCGTTTCAGCGGAATAGTGGCCAAGCTTGAGGACGACCGCTTTGTCCTGAGCGAATGCCGAGGCAGATACGGCGATCATGAGCATCACGAGAGCCAGCTTTTTCATAATACCTCCATTTTACCGTCATCGTGTTCCATAATGTGGAACACGATTCCAAATATGATTCAGTGTAAACCCGCCACTCCGCTATTGCAAGCATGTTTAATTGAATAATGCAATTTTTATTGAAATGGGGCGATTTTCCGGGAAGATCGTGCCATACCGCGGGTGGCTTGCCGTTTGGCCCGCAAAACTGCTACTATCATTGAAATATCCACGCTGTAGCGCGCGAAACCTTTTTCCAGACAATCCGGAGCGAAGCAAATGGCGAAGTATCCTTTTGAGAGCATCGAAAAAAAATGGCAGAAGCGCTGGGAGGAAGATAAAACCTTCGCGGCGGCCGAAGATCCCTCGTTTCCCAAGGAAAAGCGCCGCTATGTTCTCGACATGTTCCCCTATCCCTCGGGCGCCGGCCTCCATGTAGGCCACCCCGAAGGCTATACCGCCACCGATATATACTGCCGTTTCCTTCGAATGAACGGCTTCAATGTCCTGCATCCGATGGGCTTCGACGCCTTCGGCCTGCCCGCCGAAAACTACGCCATCCAGACCGGCACCCATCCCGAAGTAACGACAATGGCCAACGTCGAGCGCTTCCGGACCCAGATCAAGTCCCTGGGCTTTTCCTACGACTGGGACCGCGAAGTCTCGACCTGCCTGCCCGACTACTACAAGTGGACCCAGTGGATATTCCTGCAGCTTTTCAATAAGGGTCT
>Ga0209467_1003486_pt1 | contig 10165 bp, 9 predicted proteins | sample Higcelwee11metaG_FD_187175 | JGI IMG/M metagenome (GOLD analysis project Ga0209467, IMG submission 187175) | Freshwater pond sediment microbial communities from the University of Edinburgh, under environmental carbon perturbations - High... | ecosystem: Environmental > Aquatic > Freshwater > Pond...
GCCGCGCTTTCTGTTGCAGATGAGAACCGTGAAAGGATGCTGAAGGAATTCTTTGCCTTCTTCAGAAACAGTGCAGAAAAACCTTCCTTTAATTATAAGACTGTCATTGTAAAAGGAACCACCGATGCAGCTTCAATGCAATCGCTGAAGCAGCTTCTTGAAAACAACCAGATAAGATATGATGCACCCCGGTTAACCGGGAAAAAGATTGTCGCTTATGACTACCGGACAGACAAGACAGGAAGCCTGACTCTCTCCGCTGGTGATATCCTGATAAGTGCTTACCAGCCACAGGGCCGGCTCATGCAGGTTCTCTTCGAACCGGACTCCAGATCATCGGACTCAATCAGTTACGATCTGACAGCCTGGGCGCTGCCCTATGTATATAACCTGGAGGCATACGCTACTGAAGAACGGCTGCCGGTTGCAGACAGTCAATCATCACCGGCAACCACTGCGAAGACACCGTCAGACACAGTTCTTCCATACGCCTACGCAGCTTCAATGACCGGCTTCAGTGAACTGAAGTTCATGGCACAGCTTTACAGGTCGGGGGTTAATGTCCGCTTTTCACTTAAACCCTTCACAGCCGGAGAATCATCGTTCACCCGCGGATCCGTAATAGCTGCAAGGGGTGATACCCTGAAGGTGACAGGCTTCGATGAGAAGGTTGCCGCGGCCGCATCGGCAAGCGGAATCATGCCGGTGAGGCTTGGAGGAGGAATGGTCACCACAGGCAAGGACCTCGGATCAGACTACTCCCCGGTGAACAAGGCTCCGGCAGTGGCCCTGGTCGGCGGTGAAGGAACCTCTCAGGCTTTCGGGGAGATATGGTACTTCATGGAGCGAGAGCTCGAATACCCGGTGACGGTCATAGACGGGTCCGACCTCAAGGATGCAGACCTGGATGACTATGATGTTATTATTCTTCCCGGCGGAAGCCTCACCGAGTCTAAAGACAAAATCATGGCCTATATCTCCGGAGGGGGACGCGTCATTGCTATGGACAGCGCCCTGACCCTGTTTAAAGCGGAAAAGACAACAGGACTGGGTAAGGCATTCGAGGCCAAAGAGGCAGAGGAGAAGAAAAACCTCAAGCCTACCGGCGCTGACACCACGCTTCTGAAACGGTATGAAGACCAGCGCCGCCTCACGGCAACAGACAGGTCAGCCGGTGCCATATTCAGGGTACGCCTCGACGACACACATCCCTTCGCCTTCGGGATGGGGAAAGAGTGGTTCCTCATGAAACGCAACGAAGGTCTTCCCTTCCTGGAAAAGGGCAACAACATCGGCTTCATCACCGACAATACTCCTGTGTCCGGATTCGCCGGCTATAAGTTCCGGCAGAAAATAAAGAACACCGGCGTGATTGTATCGGAAAATATCGGCAAGGGGACAGTTGTATATCTGTCGGATGATCCTTACTTCAGGGCCTACTGGAAGAGCGGCAGAGTTCTTCTGGGGAACCTGGTTCTGAGGTAATGACATGTGAAAGGAGCCGGGATCATTATTGCATTTCTCATCCCTTAACATTATTTTTATTTGCTTAACCAACTCATCCCCCGATGCAAAATCTCCTTACAAGGTTTCTTGAATATGTTCGCTTTGATACCGGTCCTGACGAATCCAGTTCATCATCGCCCTCTTCGCTTCAACAGATGCTTTTTGCCAGGCGCCTGGCAGACGAGCTCGAAGAAATCGGGCTTTCAGATGTAACCCTCGACGGGAATGGATATGTCATGGCAACACTGCCTGCAAACATTCAGTCAATTCGCCCAGTGATAGGATTTATTGCACATATGGACACCAGTCCGGATGCACCCTCTGAAAATGTCAATCCACTGATTCACAAAGAATATGACGGCGGGGAAATTGCACTTACCGCTGACCGAAGTGTTATTCTGTCGCCTGATGATTTCCCGGAGCTTGCACGGTACAAAGGGCAGACAATAATTACAACTGACGGTCATACGCTGCTTGGTGCAGACGACAAGGCCGGAATAGCAGAGATAGTCACTGCTGCCGAGTACCTGCTGAAGAACCCCGGACTGGAGCATGGTACAATCAGGATCGCCTTCACCCCTGATGAGGAGATCGGCCGGGGTGCTGACAACTTTAACGTCAAGACCTTCGGGGCCGACTACGCATACACACTTGACGGGGGTGGCATCGGTGAACTGGAATATGAAAACTTCAATGCCGCAGCCGCGACAGTGACCGTCAGGGGCCGCAGCGTGCACCCCGGTACGGCAAAAGGGACAATGATCAACTCGCTGATGGTTGCAAAGGAACTCGACTCACTCCTGCCAACCGGCGAAAGACCTGAGCATACAGAGGGATACGAGGGATTCTTCCACCTTTATGACATAAAAGGCTCTGTGGAGGAGACTGTGATGAAGTATATCATCAGGGATCATGATCCTGTACGGTTCGGTGAAAGGAAAAAGGTGATGAATGACGTGGCTGAAGAGATCCGCAGGAGGTACAGGGGTGCCGGTGTGACTGTGGGACTGAAGGATCAGTACTTCAACATGAAGGAGATTATTGAAGCAAATTACTACATAATTGAAGAGGCCGTTAATGCCTACCGTAAGGCCGGAATTGAACCGGTTATCAAGCCGGTAAGGGGCGGCACCGACGGTGCGAGGCTCTCGTTTATGGGCCTCCCCTGCCCGAACCTTTTCACCGGCGGACATAATTATCACGGCCGGTTTGAATATATACCGCTGCAGTCTATGGAGAAAGCAGTTGAGGTAATCGTCAACCTGTCACTCTCAGTTAAAACACCCGAAAAATGAAAAAGTGCACACTCCCGTTTTTTGCCCTGATAGTTCTTGCAGTATTTAACTCCTGCGATGATACGCTCAGCAAGGCGACTGCAACAATTACCGCCGGTGAACTCCGCGAATACACATCTGTTCTTGGCGCCGACAGTTTCATGGGACGAAAGCCCTTCACCCCTGGCGAGACAGTGACAACGGCATATCTCGCTGAAGAACTGGAGAAGATAGGATTCAGTCCGGCATTCGGCGACAGCTGGTTCCAGGAGGTCCCGATGGTTGAGATAACCACCAGGGTCAGCGGTAAGGTGCTTGTCACAGATGGGAAGGAAAGGCTCGAGCTGTCAGCCCCTGATGATATAGCCATTGAATCACCCTCTATGAGCCAGCTTGTGGAACTTATTGACATACCCATGGTCTTCTGCGGGTTCGGTATTGTGGCACCGGAATACGGGTGGAATGACTATGCCGGAATCGACGTGAAAGGCAAATGCGCCGTGGTGCTTGTAAACGACCCGGGACTCTACACAGGAGACTCTGCCCTGTTCAAGGGGAGGCAGATGACTTATTACGGTCGCTGGACCTACAAGTATGACGAAGCAGCAAGGCAGGGCGCCGCCGCAATTCTTATAATTCATGAGACCGTCGGCGCAGGTTACAATTATTCCATACCTCGAAAGAGTTCCGTCTCACCGGGATTATACATGGAACCGGGTGAGGGAGATATCACCGCCTGCGCGGTAACAGGATGGTTCAGCGCAGAGGCTGCTTCCAGGATCTTCGCGGCACGGGGCCTCGAGGTGGAGACCTTAAGGAGCGAAGCATGCCGCCAGGGTTATGCCGGGTTTGATATGGGGACTTCCATATCGCTGAGACTTGAAAACAGCCATATACGAAACAGCTCCGTCAATGTGGCCGGCATTCTCACCGGCAGCACACACCCGGAAGAATGCGTGGTTGTCTCAGCCCACTGGGATCACTTCGGCATCGGAGAAGCCGAGAACGGCGACTCAATATATAACGGTGCCGTGGATAACGGCACATCTATGGCCTGGGCATTCGAGATCGGAGAAGCATTCGCATCAATGAAACAGAGGCCTGATCGCTCTGTTATCCTCTTCTTCCCTACTGCCGAAGAACAGGGACTGCTCGGATCATCATGGTTCGCTGCAAACCCTCCCGTTAAACCTGAGAACATCATCGCATGCTTTAATAACGACTTAATGCTTACCATAGGCAGGATGAAGGACATCATGGTCACAGGCTACGGACAGTCGGAGCTTGATGACATGCTGGCTGAGGCAGCTGTCGCACAGGACAGGTATATACTTCCCGATCCTAATCCTGAGACTGGCATGTACTTCCGCTCAGACCACTTCCCGTTTGCACGTATAGGCGTACCTTCCCTCTTTGCACGCGGCAACTGCGACAGCAGGGAATTCGGAAAAGAGTGGGCGGCAGAGAAGGAGAAGGAATACCTCACCCACATGTACCACAAGCCGGCTGACAATTACTACCCGGAGATGAACTTCGACGGCATTGAGGAAGATACAAGGGCTGTCTTTGATGTTGCCTACAGGATAGTTACGAGTGATATCCGACCCGCCTGGAAACCCGGATCCGAATTCGCAAGTATCAGATCAACAAATAATTAAATTATGCCAGAACAAGTCGCGCTAATTGTTTATAATTATTTTGTGTTATTTTTATAACAGTGTTATTACAATAACAATAATTTAGTATCTTTGCACCATGAATTTACTTATAAGGCTCTTCTGAGATATAACAACCATGAAAGTAAGAGAAATTTGTACGGTGACGAATGGTGAACTGATATGCGGCGATCACAAGAATGACAACGAGGTAAGCCATGCTTTTGCCTCTGACCTGATGAGTGACGTACTTACAGTTAATTGCGACAGCCTCCTTTTGATAACAGGACTGGCCAATCTACAGACAATACGTACTGCAGAGATGTCTGACATAAACTGCATCCTGTTTGTGCGCAACAAGTCCGTCACCACCGAGATGAGAGAACTCGCCGAGGAGCTGGGCATAACACTCATCAAATGCCCCTCAACCATGTTCAGGGCATCAGGAGAACTTTACAGAGCCGGAATAAAAGCCCTCTACTGAGACTCATGCCAATGAGCTTTGAATATAAGGTTCAGGGAGGCGATTTCACCCATGCAGGGTATGCCTCCAGCCAGGTCAAGAAGATGCTGAAGCAGCTTGGCGTGGACAGTACCGTGATCAAACGCGTGGTGGTCTGCCTGTATGAGGCCGAGGTAAATATCGTGGCTCATGCCTACAGCGGAACAATCAGCGTCGCTCTTGACACTGACACAATCACAATGAGGCTCGCTGACAGCGGACCGGGCATACCTGACATACCGAAGGCAATGCAGAAGGGTTTCTCAACAGCCTCCCCGGAGGTAAGGGAGATGGGATTCGGTGCAGGCATGGGTTTGCCAAACATCAGTGCCAACGCCGACAGGTTTGTAATAACGAGTGAACCGGGAACGGGTACCACTCTTGAGATACTAATTAATCTTAACAGCGTTGCTGTCTGACATAATGGAAAAGGGATTCTTTCATCACGCACTCACTATCCGCGAGGATATATGCAACGGTTGCTCCCTGTGCATGAGGGTATGCCCTACAGGAGCCCTGCGCATACGCGACGGCAAGGCCCGGCTGACAGAAGACCGGTGTGTAGACTGTGGCGAGTGCTTCAGGAGCTGCCCTGTACATGCAATCATAATCGAACAGGATGACTTCAGCCGGATATTTGACTACAAGCACCGCGTAGCACTGGTGCCTGCCGTCCTCCACGGACAGTTCAGACACGAGGTGTCGATGGCGGAGATTAGCACTGTCCTCCGAAGCCTCGGATTTACATGGGTATACGAGGTCGAACACGGGGCTGAGGTATTGAAACCCGCCATAGAGGATCTCATGAAGGTAAGGACCCTCCCCCGTCCTCTCATCTCGACTTACTGTCCCGCAGTGGTGCGCCTGATCCAGGTCAGGTTCCCTGCCCTCATACGCAACCTTGCTACCCTTAAGGCCCCGCTGGAGATGGCAGCGTTCTACTGCCGGAAGGTGCTACGCGACAAGGGCGCCCATAACGCCGAGATAGGTGTTTTCTATGTCACACCCTGCGCCGCCAAGATAGCCGCCGTGAAATCGCCGGTCGGCGAAGAGTCTACTCCCATCACAGGTGTGATAAACATGGACTTCATCTACAACAGGATAAACCGCACCCTCAGAAACAAGGGGGAGCTGGCAAGAGGTGAAGAGCATCCCTATACAGTGGATCCCGACACACTGTTATGGAGTCTCACCAACGGCGAGGCCTCCTGCGTGAACGGACGTACACTGGCCATTGACGGTATCAACAACGTCACCGAGTTCCTTGAGCAGCTTGAAAATGACGAGATTACAGGCGTCGATTACCTTGAGCTCAGAGCATGTGATGAGGGTTGTGCCGGAGGCGTACTGCTCTCCTCAAACAGGTTCCTGGTCGCAGAGCGACTCCGGACAAAGGCGCTTACTCTCAAACCGGCGAAAAACACCCCCGGGACAGAGGAGATACCGGGGATAGAGGCTTACAACGATTATCTCAAGAGCAAGGTGCGCATCACTGATGAGATCAGGCCGCGCTCAATGTACAGGCTCTCTGACGACCGTGATGAGGCTATGAAAATGATGAAACGGTCGCGCCGCCTGATGTGCTGGCTGCCGGGTACAGACTGCGGACTCTGCGGAGCTCCGTCATGCCAGAGCCTGGCAGAAGATATAGTCCGCCACAAGGCAGACATTTCACAGTGCGTCTTCATCCGTGAGTCAAACATGGGAAAAGATCTCATGGATAAGGATCGGTCTGCCGACATTATGAGACGCATATGGGGAGACAACAACTTTACGAAAAACTGCAATAAGAAAGGAGCTGAAAATGAAAGTAACTGATATCATTGAAAAACTTGGGCTTACAGTCTTCTCAGGCCATGAGGGTCTTGGCCGCGAGATAACCGGAGGGTACTCATCCGACCTGCTCAGCGACGTCATGGGTCATGCCCCGTCAGGGGCAGCATGGGTGACAATCCAGACACACCGCAATGTGATGGCTATCGCCTCGCTGCGTGACCTGGCTGTGGTGATTATCACTGGCGGCGAGACACCGGGTGAAGACACCATGGTGCAGAGCAACGAAGAGGGCATCCCCGTGTTGGGAACCGCACTCAATACATTCGAGCTGTCCGGCAGACTCTACTCCCTCATAACAGAATAATGAAACCGTTCAGGGCTGACCTTCATATTCACTCCCTCCTTTCGCCCTGCGGCTCACTTGACATGAGTCCGGCGGCGATCATCCGCCATGCTGTCGCGAGAGGGCTTGACATGATTGCCGTCTCTGATCACAACACCACGCTTCACTGCGAGCTGGCCGTTACCCTCGGCCTCGGGGCAGGCATTACAGTCCTCAGGGCTGCCGAGGTAACAAGCTCCGAGGAGGTCCATTCACTCGTGATACTCCCTGACGGGGAGGCCAGGGTCTCTTTCCAGGCATGGCTGGAGCAGCACTCTACCTTTGTCCCCCATGATCCGAAGATCTTCGGTGACCAGGTTGTAATTGACAGCGATGAGAACATCATCACCGAGATAACCCATTACCTGCCTGCGGCGCTGGATGCCACCCTCGACGAGGTTGAGGCCGCAGCCCACCGTCACGGGGCTCTGTTCATCCCGGCCCATATTGACCGGCCCTCATTCAGCATCACCAGCCAGCTGGGATTCATCCCTGAAGACCTGTACATTGATGCCATCGAGGTCACAGGACCCACACCCGACCTCCTCTACCCGGTCATCCGCAACTCTGATGCCCATATCCCTGAGCATATCGGCCGGCGCTACACCTCCTACATGCTTTCCCGGCCATCATTCGAAGAGCTGGCTATGGCGCTCCGGGGCGAGGCAGGCAGACATATAATTGCAGCTGAGAGATGAAGGAGATAGCTCTTCATATAATGGATATAGCCCAGAACTCGATCAGGGCCGGCGCAGATGAGATCATGATCACGGTCAGCGAGGCGCCCTCCGCAGACACCCTTACCCTGACTGTAAAAGATAATGGCAAAGGCATGGATGCGGAGACAAGCATGAGGGCCACCGACCCGTGGTTCACCTCACGCACCACCCGCAGGGTAGGAATGGGACTGCCCCTGCTGCAGATGAACGCCCGGCTGTCCGGCGGCGAGATGATAATCACCTCCGCTCCCGGCAAAGGAACGACAGTCACCGCCACTTTCGGATACTGCCACCTGGACAGACCTCCCCTGGGCGATGCAAGCGGCACAATTGCACTGCTCATCTCAGCCAATCCTGCAATCAACATCATCTACACCCACTCCTTCGAAGGAACAGAGTGGAGCATCTCAACAGCCGAGATAATTGAGGAACTTGGAGAAGAGGCCGTGACAGATCTGACGATTGTCAGATCACTGAAAGAGATCATCAGCGAAAACCTGGCGGAGATAACAAATTTCGAAGCGTGATATGACAAATATTAGGAATTTAGTAACTTATACAGGGTAGTTTTGCAGATCAAAACAGAGACAACATAAAATAGAATATATAATATCAATTAAAATGGAAAAACTAAAATCACTGGCAGACCTGAAAAAAATCCGTGAAGAAGCACGGACAAGGCTTGATCTGAGAGTCAAGGGCGACAGCCCGGAGGGGCTCGTACAGGTTAAGGTTGCCATGGCCACATGCGGCATCGCATCAGGAGCCAAGCCGATAATGGATTTCTTTGTTGATGAGCTCGACAAGAGAGGCATCGGGGCTGTTGTGACCCAGACAGGATGCATGGGTTACTGTTATGCCGAACCCACCGTTGAGGTACAGCTGCCGGGCCAGGAGTCCGTTGTGTACGGGTTTGTCGACAGGAAAAGGGCCGACGAGATCATTGAGAAATATATCAAGAACGGTGAACTGGTTGAAGGAATCATACCGGTAAACTATGAAAAAATAGACTAATCTCAGGGAGGAAAAGGATAATGTCAAAATTCAGAATGCACCTTCTTGTCTGCGGCGGGACCGGTTGTCGCGCCTCGGAAAGCAATCTCATAGTTGAGAATCTGAAGAAGGAACTTGAAGAAAAAAGCCTCAGTAATGAGGTGCAGGTCATAATGACCGGTTGTTTCGGTTTCTGCGAAAAGGGACCTGTTGTGAAGGTTATGCCTGACAATACATTCTATGTGCAGGTTAAACCCGAAGACGCCCCTGTAATAGTGGCAGAACACGTCATCAAGGGAAGACCGGTACAGAGGCTGCTCTACGTTGATCCCAAGAGCAAGGAGCATATCGCCGATTCAAAACATATGGGATTCTACCGGAAGCAGATCCGTATCGCACTGCGCAATTGCGGTTTCATCAACCCGGAAAACATAGACGAATATATTGCCCGTGAGGGATATGCCGCACTGGGCAAATGCCTGTCTGAACTCACTCCTGAAGGTGTCATTGACATCGTAAAAAAGTCAGGACTGCGCGGACGTGGCGGTGCAGGTTTCCCCACCGGATTAAAGTGGGAGATAGCCTCAAAGAACAAGGCTGATCAGAAATATGTTGTCTGCAATGCTGACGAGGGCGACCCGGGAGCATTCATGGACCGTTCGGTACTCGAGGGCGACCCTCACTCCGTACTCGAGGCAATGGCCATTTGCGGCTATTCAATGGGCGCATCAAAGGGACTTATCTATATCAGGGCTGAATATCCGCTGGCAATCCAGCGCCTGAAGGTAGCAATAGGCCAGGCACGTGAATACGGTCTGCTCGGCAACAACATCTTCGGAACAGACTTCAGCTTCGACATTGAGATGAGATACGGTGCCGGAGCATTCGTATGCGGTGAGGAGACTGCGCTGATCCATTCCATGGAAGGAGCGCGCGGTGAACCTACCAACAAGCCTCCCTTCCCTGCTGAAAGCGGGTTCATGGGCAAACCCTCCAACGTCAATAACGTAGAGACTTTTGCAAGTGTTCCCGTGATCATCACCAAAGGCTGGGAATGGTACTCCTCAATAGGAACCGAAAAATCAAAAGGAACAAAGGTATTCGCACTTGCAGGTAAAATAAATAATGTCGGCCTGATTGAAGTACCGATGGGAACCACCCTTCGCGAGATAATCTACGAGATCGGCGGCGGAATCAAGAACGGCAAGAAGTTCAAGGCCGTGCAGACCGGAGGGCCCTCCGGCGGCTGTCTGACAGAGGCGCATCTTGACACCCCCATCGACTTTGACAACCTCGTGGCTGTAGGATCAATGATGGGTTCAGGAGGCATGATTGTGATGGACGAGGACGACTGTATG
>Ga0209467_1003487_pt1 | contig 10159 bp, 8 predicted proteins | sample Higcelwee11metaG_FD_187175 | JGI IMG/M metagenome (GOLD analysis project Ga0209467, IMG submission 187175) | Freshwater pond sediment microbial communities from the University of Edinburgh, under environmental carbon perturbations - High... | ecosystem: Environmental > Aquatic > Freshwater > Pond...
CTCTCCTCGCCGAAGCGGGCGCGCATGGCCTCCAGCAGGTGCGTGGCGTGGGTGTGTGGGTAGGTCTGGAGCATGCCCAGGCAGAACTGGGCAAGCTGCGGGCTGCCGTCGATCTTGCCGGTGCCCAGGCGGTGGCGGCCGTGGTTGCCCGCCAGCCGCGCCAGACCCTCGCGGTCCAGCGCCTTCTGCCAATTGCGGATGCTGCCCGCGCACAAGGTGGGCACGGTCTCGCGCGCCCAGCCGGGCACGGAAACGCGGCCCGTGTTGTAATCCAGGGCGAACAGCTCCGTGCCGCGACGGCGCGGCAGGCCGGAGGTGGCAAGAAAGTCGTCGCACATGCGGGCGATGAGCGCCCGCGCCTCGGCCCGGCGCTTGCGCGGCTCGGGCAGGGTGGCAAAGGTGGAAAGCGCGCCCTGGCGGCTGGTCTCGGCGGAACGCTGGGCCAGATCCTCGCGCAGCTTCAGCGCGGCGGCCTCGTGGTTGGTGGTGGCGGTGGCTGCGCTGGCCAGGGCCAGGCGCACGTCATCCGGCAGGGTGGACAAGGGGAATAGCTTGCCGCCGCCACGGCCGGAACGCTTCGCAAAAGGCCAGGACTCGCGCTTGGCGCGGCGAAAAACGCTACTCTGAACCAGCATAACGGCCTGTGCAATTTCATCCAATGTGTAGGCGTCTTTGGCTGCGTCCATGGTCTGTCCTGCTGTTTGCAAAGGTCCGGCTCCTTCGGCTATGCCTGTTGTCACCACTCAACCCTCAAGCTGTGGGCCGTTCCCACACCGAAGGAGCCGGAAATGTTCTCTCACCCTCGAACGTATTGTGCAGAGAGCAAGCGGATCGTTTCAATGAAGAACAACGGGAGCTGCCCAGGCTGCGGCGAAATATGCAGGCCATACCCGGAATTCATGCGGATTCTTGGACGCTTCACACGCGAACTAGAGCGGCTTACCAAGCTATATCCAATTGCTTTCAACTGGCTCGCCACACGCGGGGAAACGGAATGGGGTGTCGAACTGTCCACGCTGCTGGACGAGGCAAATGAACGGATTGAACAGCAATACGCCGACATATTCTTGCCCCACGAGTTACCGAAGCTTGACATCATTGCCGTCGCCATTTCTCATTCCGCTTCCAAAGAAAGAGTCCTCATCCACGATGACCACTATGATGATAGATTTTATTGGAACAGCGCCAGCTGTCGCCCTGTCTGTCTAAGTCACGCAACATGGCGAGGCCTTAACGAAACTGTTTTTGAGCATGACCGTAAAACTCCGCATACAGCTCTTCAATTTTTTGAATTGCAGCTTTCATTGCATCTTCTTCAGTCTCAAAATGCATTGTGGTATGCTGCACTTGCGTGCAACCATTACATAATGCCGTCTCGCAATCCGTGAGAGCTGCGTTTGCCTTTTCAACGAACATGTTGAATTGCGCGTGCATCTTTTCAAACCTGTACGGCTTTGCAAAAGGTATCCCTCTAGCGCTATTACCAAGCATTACGCAGCCTCCTCTTTGTGTTCAGGGATAAAGAGATACTTTTCAGGCACTCCCGCATCACGCAACGCCTCAAGCACACGGCGGTTATTTCGGCTTCCGCCGATGGTCCCGACCACAAGGTCTTTATTCACCTTCAGCCGCCGGGCTATCTCCAACATGTTGAGCCCCCGGCGCTCCAGGTGTTCACGAATGCGGAAACGCATCTTTTGGCGCTCCGCCCGGCACTCCAGCGGCGTCATATTGAATCCTCCAGTATTTTCTTTCTCTTGCGGGCTTCACGCTCGGCCAGGCAGGCCCGGCCATAATCCCGGTGCTTCTTGTCCTCGGCCGTCATTAAGTCCAAGCCCAGGGCGCGCAGCAGCACGCCCAGCGCGCTTGCATCCTTCGTGGCCGAACAAAACGCAGCCAAGGCGAGGATGCCCGGCGTGTGGTCGCGGTCATTGGGGTTCAGCCACTTATCTAGTGTGTCTTTGCTGATGATCTTGGTGTTTCCGGCTGTGAGCCGGATGCCTGCAAGCTGTGCCACCGCGTTGATGCGGTCCACAAGCAGCTTGCGTCCGGCCTCGTCCTCGCCAGCTGCGCGGTTCATTGCCGCGCGCATGGCAGGAAGCAGTCCGGAAATTCTGCCGGGATCGTCGTCAAAAAGGGAGCCTTGCCGCATTTGCCGTCCACCCTTGGTCGAAAGGCCGTCCAAACTATCCTGGGCCTCGGACGTTGACCCGTTAGCGCGGACCGGGTAGAAGTGGATTAGCGAGAAACCATTTCCACCGTGCGTAGGGTTTTTTTAACTCCGTTTGGGATTAAATGTAAACCCTATTTGGGTGTAAAAGATGTTTTTTCCCCAAAAAAATATCCCGAACAGGTTTAGACAGTTACAGAAAAAGCCCTGCCACAGACGGTGTCACAGACCAAACTTTCTTTTGAGACACGCATGAATACACTTCCAAAACGTATCCTGGCGATCCGAGGTGGGCTATCCCAATCGGAGTTTGCTTTAAAACTTGGGGTCGCCCAGAACACATTGGGCCGCTATGAGCGGGGAGAGAGGACACCGGACGCGGACTTTTTAACGGCGATGGTCGATCAGCTTGGTGTGTCCGCTGAATGGCTTTTACGTGGTGCTGGCCCAGCGTATGACTACACAAGGACCAAAGTCGTGGAGGCAACTTGCGAATCTGGCTGCGATGAACCTTTGTCCCGTGTGGTTCTTGCCAACACGCCGCTGCCCTGTGACGTTGATATGGTCTACGTGCCCCTTGTGGAGGCTCGGCTTTCCGCTGGCACCGGGTCTTTTCTGACTGGCGGGGAAACTGACAGGCGCTATGGCTTCCGTTCAGACTTCTTGACTCGAAAGGGACAAGTCTCCCAAATGGTGCTCATGCGTGTGGACGGGGATAGTATGGAGCCGGAGATTCACCACGGAGACGTGGTGCTTTTAGACCAGAGCCAAACTACGCCAAGGGCTGGGGGAATGTTCGCCGTAGGCGTTGAAGATGTGGTGTATATCAAACTGGTGGACACCTTGCCGGGCAAAATCATCCTAAAGAGCTACAACGCCGCATATACACCGCTTGAGATTGATGCGCGCGGCGATCTAGCGGACGGTATCCGCATCATCGGCAAAGCTGTGTGGCTTGGGAGGGAACTGCGGTGAGATTGACGCGAACGATTTTTTTATTGCTCTTGAGCCTGGTAATTCTAAACGCTTGCGGGAATGAGCCCCAACACAAGACATTCAAAGAAAAAATTGGAGAGTGCGAGAATACAATTTATGCGCTTGATAGCGAGATTTCCTCTGCCCATGAAGCTTACTTTGCGGCTGAAAGCAATGCTCCTATTCATAGCCCTAAAGAAATGGCTTCGTACTACGCAAGTAATGTAATACCAAGCATTATCAAGGCTGAATCCAAATCGAACGAAGCTGTATCAAAGATAGAAAATTTATTAAACAATATTCAAAACGACTCAACATATTCTGATTCACAAAAGAAATGGTTTTCGTCATTTCTTGGACAGATGAAAAAAGTATACTCGTTTAGAGCGGAGTACTACTCAGCGACTTTGCTTGCTACAAAAAACATTGGTAGCGACATCATGATGGTAAAGGCGCTACTTAGCGAAGCGGAAGGGAAGAGAGGGGCGAGCGATGCAAGCCGCGTCTTGGCGGCAGCGCTGCTCTCGGCTGTAAAAAATCCAGTACCCGCAAAGCCTGATGCTGATCAAAAATAACCGTCGCCTGTCGGTTCTCGCTCAAAAGTAACCGTCGTTTTCCTCAAAATCGTCTCGCGCCGGAATTCCTCCCGCTACTTGCCTGAATTCCTTTGCCGCAGTAGCCCCGCGCGTCCCTTCTTGTCCCGCAATATCCCGGTTTGTCCCGGCTCTCTCCTGTGCAAGTCTAAGTGTCGTGGCACATCTTGCCCCAGGCAGTAAACCGGCGCGCAATTTGGCACTGATCGGCGCGCAATTTGGCACCGGCCGCTAACGCCCCCGGCAAAAGCATTTACGCCCCGCCGGGGGCCATACCCGCTTAGCAGGCGAGCGCCCGTCCCTCCCCCTCCGGCTTCAGATACGGCAGCACCGGCAGCCTTAGCCGGGCGTGCCAATTCCCCTTCAGGAAGTACACGTAGCGGAACTGCCGCAAAGCCATGCGTTTGGCCCGGTGGATGTTCCGCCGCAGGTATTCCCCGCGCTGACCGCTTTTGAGGTGCGCCGTCAGCAGCATCTTATGGTAGGTCTCGCCGTCCAACTCGTAGAACTCCGTCACGTGGTGGCCGCAATACAGGAAGTTGGCGGCCTGGTAGACCACGCCCCAGCGGCCGCAGCGTTCGTCCGCGAAGCTTTGAATCCACGCCACTGTGGGCATGGCCCGGCGAATGTACTTGATGGCCTGGCCTATGGCCCGGCTCTCGCTGTTGCGCGGGGCGGCCGTAGTGGTCGCCCCGCCTCAAAACTCTACGCCAGCCCGGCCAGCTCGGCCCGCAGGGCCACGGCCTGGGCCTCCAGCTCGGCGATGCGCGCCACGTCCGCCGCCTCTTTGGCGCTGCCTGATGTCGAGCAATAGCATTCGCATTACGCAGGCGCTGGGCTCGTCATCCCGTACACGATGTCGCTTACGAACCTCTTGAACGACTCGTTCTGTACGAACTGCTTGTATATCTCGGTATCGTCCTTGAGAAGGAGCTGCATGACCTTGCCCAGCGCTTGGTCGTGAGCCATTCGCGCGGTGTGCGGCGTGTTGGCCTTGGCGTTCTGATAGGCCACATCGGCTGCGACCTTGGGGGCGATATCGTCGCGAATACGCTGCACTACGCGGTCGCCATCGGCGAACAAGGTGCCGAAGCGCTCGTTGAAAGACTTGAGGATGTTGCTCAGACGGTCGAGTTCTGGCTCTGGCTTAAAGCCTCCGCCGTCCACAGGGATGGGGGCGATCTCAGAGTCTTTGTCCTCTAGTGCAATCTGCTGAACAGCTTTCTTCTCCACGCGGTAGCTGTCCATGTCGATGGACTCAAGGATGCCCTTTGCCAAGTCTTCTTCCTTCGGAGCGGGAAGCTTTGGCAGCAGCAGGTTGAGGAAGATGGAAAGCTTCTCCCATTCGCGATTGCTGGACACCAGCACAGACGCGAGGAAGTCATAGGTCCGGGTGAACGCTTTGACCTTGCCTTTGAAGTCTACCTGCTCGTCTTCATCGAGCTGGGCCATGTAGACATCGCGACAGGCATCGAGGATGGGGTCAAGGGCGTCCCGGTCAGCATCTCCAAGGAACAGGGCGACAAACTGCTCTACCTGCTCCTGTGAGTACACTTGTGTGTTGTCCAGAGCCGATTTCAGGTCGTGCAGCTTGTTCGGGTCGGTTTCATCCGCCAACAGCGTCGTCCTGTAGTAGTCTTGGAAGGCATGTGTGATCGTGTCGCTGTTGTTCAGGAAGTCCAGCACAAAGCAGTCATGCTTTTGCGGGTGCGCCCGGTTCAAGCGAGAAAGCGTCTGCACGGCCTTGATACCCGACAGCGGCTTGTCCACGTACATGGTGTGCAGGAGCGGCTCGTCGTAGCCGGTCTGAAACTTGTCGGCGCAGACCAGGAAACGGTAAGGGTCGCCCTGAATCGACTCGGCAATGTCGCCGCTTGAAAAACCGTTCAGGGAAGCCTCTGTCACCTTCTCACCCTTGAAGTCATACTCTCCGGAGAAGGCGACGATGGCCTTGTACGGGCTCTTGCGCTCCTCCAGGCAGGTCCTTACGGCGTGGTAATACTGGATGGCGTGCTCAATGCCGCTCGTCACCACCATGGCTCGCGCCTGGCCACCGATCTTTCCCGCCGTCAGCACCTGATCGTGGAAGTGGTCCACCATGATTCCGGCCTTGAGCTTGATGGCATGGTCGTGGTGCTCAACATAGCGGCGTAGCTTCTTCTTGGCCTTCTTGGTGTCGAACTCCGGGTCGTCTTCGATCTTCTTGATCAGCTTGTAGTAGCTGTCCACGGGCGTGTAATACTTGAGCACGTCCAGGATGAAGCGCTCCTCGATGGCCTGCTTCATGGTGTAGTTGTCGAAGGGGATGTGCTTGATTTTCCCCTCGGCGTCAGGGTCGAGCGCGATGCCGAACAACTCAAGGGTCTTATTTTTGGGCGTGGCGGTGAAGGCAAAGTAGCTCGCGTTCTTGAGCATCTTGCGCGCGACCATGCGCTTTTCCAGGGCCTCGTTCACCACGTCTTCCGGATCAGCCTCCCCCTCGTCGCCAGCGGGTGCTGGCGTGCCCAGTGCCTTGTTCATGGCAGCTGTAGTCTTGCCGCCCTGGCCGGAGTGCGCCTCGTCGATGAGGATGGCAAAGGTCTTGCCGCCCTCGCTTGCGATCTCGTCCAAGATGAACGGGAACTTCTGCACAGTGGAGACGATGATCTTCTTTTGCTGCTCAATGAACTTGCGCAGGTCGCCGGAGTGCTCCGCGTGGCCCACGGTGGAGCCAACCTGCATGAACTGCTTGATGGTCTTCTGAATCTGGTCGTCCAAAATGCGGCGGTCCGTCACCACGATGACTGAGTCGAAGACCTCCTTGCCCTTGTGCTTGGCCCCGATGAGCTGGTGCGCCAGCCAGGCGATGGAGTTTGACTTGCCGCTGCCTGCGGAGTGCTGGATGAGGTAGCGTTCGCCCACGCCCTTCTGCCGAACGTCCGCAAGGGCTTTGCGCACAACGCGCAGTTGGTGGAAGCGGGGGAAGATTTGCGCGCGCTTCTTCTTCGCGCCCTTCTTGGCCTTGCTCTCCACGATCTGCGCGTAGTTCTCCAGAATGTCCGTTAGCCCGGTCGGCGTCAGCGTCTCCTTCCAGAGGTAGTCCGTCTTGAGGCCCTTCTCATTGGGCGGGTTGCCTGCGCCGTCGTTGTGCCCCTTGTTGAAGGGCAGGAACCACGAGGCCTTGCCCTTCAGCTCGGTGCACATGCGCACCTCGGCGTCGTCCACGGCGAAGTGCACCACGCAACGCCCGAACTTGAACAGCGTCTCGCGCGGGTCGCGGTCGGCGCGGTACTGCTGCACCGCGTCTTCCACGGTCTGCTTGGTGAGGCTGTTCTTCAGCTCAAAGGTCGCAATGGGCATGCCGTTGATGAACAGGCAAAGGTCCAGCGCCCGGCGCGTTTCGTCCAGGCTGTAGGCCAGCTGGCGCGTCATGGAGAAGCGGTTCTGCGCGTTGAGTGCTGCTGCCTTTGCGTTGCCTTCCGAGGGCGTGCCGTAGAACAGGTCGAAGTGTCCGGCGGGATGGTGCTCGATGCCTTTGCGCAGCACGTCGATGACGCCCCGGGTGCCGATCTCGTTCGAGAGCCGGGAAAGAAACCCAAGCCGCTTGATGTCCTTGGGGTTGTCGGCGTCGGCCATGCCCAGCTTCTTGAAAGCTTCTGGCTGGGTGGCGCGCAGAAAGGCGAAAAGCTGGGCCACGTCGAGGGCCTGGGCGCGGTCGTAGTCCTTGGGGCTGCCTGCGAAATAGCCGGTGCCGCTGGCCGGATGCTGCGCCACTGCGCCGGGCGCGACGTTCAGGCCGTCGGTGCCGGTCATGTGGCGGGTGATGAGCGTCTCAAGTCCCTTCTCGCTGGTGTCGGTGGGCATTAGGCAACCTCCTCCTCGGCAAGTTCCGCAACCTCGTCTTCGTCAACCTGATCCTCATCAACCTGGTCTTCTTCCGGCTCCACGTCTTGCGGCAGCTTGGCCGCAGCCTCGCGCACGTCCAGCTTGCCCGTTACCACGTCCGCAACAAGCCGCGTCCGGTACTCGCGCAGCAGCTCAATTTCGCGTTCGAGGCGGGAGATGGCGGTGTTTAGTGACTTCGTTTCATTCTCTGCGTGCGCAACAATCGCTACCTGTTCTTGGACTGGGGGTACCACACACCTAACGCCGTAGAAGTTTTGATTTGACAGATTTTGCAAACCAACGGTCATGCCGTTTGAACGGCCAGCATAAATCGTACGATATGGATATGTGTGAAATAGAAGCTCAAAATACTTCGAACAGAGAGCGCGCCTTGGTGCGAGCACGCCATAGTGGAAAGAAACTATGCCTCGCAGCGTAGCAGCAAAAAAAACTCCAAGGTGCGCCTTGAACCTATTGAGGACAAGGTCGCCAGGCAAAGTCACTTTCCAATTATCAAACGTTGACGTTTGCAGAGAACGTTCTTGCATGTCTTTTGTTGCGATCAGGCCATCCTTTTGTGAAAGCGACAGCTGGGTTTCAGCAGTTCCTCCATGTGGCCGAATCTCTTCTCTGAATACGCGCGAATTGAGCGGTGTTTCCCAATGCTCCGGTATCTCTCCCAGCCACGGCACCCCGGAAGGCTTCAGCCGCACATTCGGGTCCAGCCCGCGCGTGACGGCGCGATGGATGATGGCCTGCTTCTGCTCGTTCAGCAGTGCGATGACCTTGCGCTTGGCGCGGATGGTGCGGGTAAGACGCCCGTTCGCCCAGTCGAGGAAGCGCACGATGGCGGCTTGCTCGGAGGGGGGAGGGAGCATCACTTCGATACGGTACAATGCGTCAGAATATAACCGGAGGCGGCTTTCCACGACACCTGTCGAAACAGCTTTGATACGCGCCTTATATGCTGGAGAACGCAGAAGGTTATGGTAATACCAGGGAGCTATTTCTGGGCCAAAACGATAGACACAATATGCGGGGCTAGTGATTCCTGCGTACGAGGATAGTCCCATGCTGCCATTCCAGGCGAGCATGATGTTGATGATAAGATCGTTAGGTTCGACACGCTTATAACCGAGCAATGACTCCGCACGAGTATCGGGTCCCTCACTACCATCAGCTCTGTGGCGTTGTGTAACTCCTGTATACTGCGAAACTCGCAACAACTGTTCTTTGCCCGTCGTCGAACGTGAATCGGTTTCTCGCAAGAGGTACTTAAGACGCCGCACTTCCCAATGAGCCGGAATTTGACCCAGCCAGCCCCCTTCGGCCACGCGGTACTCCGCATACGGCTTCAGCTCGTCAATCACAGCTGGCCTCCGTCACCCATTTGCCGTTCAAAGGCCTGGCGTACCAGCCCCATCACATACGGCAGCTCGGCCATGCCGGCGAGGCCCACCTCAACATCGCCATTGCCCCAGCGGCCAAGGTCCGTCACGTCCCGGCAAATGCCGCGCGGGTCCTTCAGCTCCGCAAACGGGAGCTTGATGCTGAGGCGCAGCCGCTTGGCCTGGGGGATCACGTCCACGAAGTTCGTCTCGGCCTTGTAGGCCACGTAGAGCTTCAGGAACTCCTCGCTCACACAGGGGTCCAGCGCCAGCACCTCCTTGCGGAAGGCTGCGAACAGCTCGCGCATGCCGGAGGCCAAGAGGAAGGGATGGTCGTTGATGGTGTACGTGCTCGCGGCGGTGTCGGGCCGGTAGGCGTCCAGAACCTGGGCGTCGAGCTTCGGCGTCTGCCACACGGTCAGCGCCTTGTCCGCCAAACGTGCGGCGCGGGCACGGATGGCGGCTTCGTCCCAGGCCGGAAGCTGTCCGATCCCTTCGTTCAGCCGAAGGGGGCTTTCCTTGAAGCCGCCGACGATGGTGCACTTGTCTGCAAAGGGGCGGTCGCTCAGTTCGCTGTTGTAGCCGGTGAGGGTGAGGTTGCCCAGGGTGTGCAGCAACTCCTCGTGCACGCGCTTCCAGTCCGCGCCCAGGGCCTGCCGCCACGCATCGCTGAGGTTCTCGTTCTGGGGCATGATGTGCTCGATGGTGTACTCGTCCACGGCGATGGGTTCCTTGCGTCCGTGGTTCTCCAGCTTGCGCAGCCAGTAGCTCCTGGTGCGGAAGCCGTAAAGGTCGCGCATCTGTATCTCGCGCCGGAACTCGTCGTCGCCCGGCATGCGGCGGTAGGAGGGCAGAAGCAGGAAGTGGGCGCGCAGGCTCTCCAGATATCGGTCCTTTTTGAGTTCCTTGCCCACGTTGGCGAAAGTCTTGTTCAGGGAGTTCGTGGCGATGCCGCAGACGGATCGCCGGAACACGTAGCTTTCGATGAGCCGAGTCGCTGACAGCAGTTCAGCGGCGTCAAGCAGGCCGGTGGCGTGGTCGTGGTAGAGTTCGAGCAGAAGGGGATAGGCGACATCCACGCGCAGCTCGCGCAGGTCCTGGAAGGCTTGGCGCAGGGCGGCATCCTTCTCTTGGCCTAAGGCCATGGCGCAGTAGTGGTGCGCGTACTT
>Ga0209467_1003493_pt1 | contig 10147 bp, 9 predicted proteins | sample Higcelwee11metaG_FD_187175 | JGI IMG/M metagenome (GOLD analysis project Ga0209467, IMG submission 187175) | Freshwater pond sediment microbial communities from the University of Edinburgh, under environmental carbon perturbations - High... | ecosystem: Environmental > Aquatic > Freshwater > Pond...
GCCACCGACCACGACGCCACGGACCACATCGCCACCGACCACGACGCCACCAACCACAACGCCACCGACCACGACGCCACCAACACCGACCACTCGTTGGGAGTTGTCTCAACTCCAGTTGGCGACGCGGCAAGGACAACTCTCCCGCTGGGCGGAAGGCGCGGGTGCGCTGGAAGACGGACCCGCATTCTGGAATCTTTGGCTTCACCGCCTCATAACACTCGAGGTTCCCTGGCGACGGTTGGGAGTCAGCCCATGGCTTCAGCAGTCGATCTTCAGTCATTCCCACGTGATGATTGTCGGCACGAAACAGGCCCGGGACCACTACTTTGTCGTCGACAAGACTGGTTGGCTTCGGGATGGCCTGGAAGCCTTCTTGACGCTTCAGACCCGTCCGCTCCCAGTGACAGACCTCGAACACCATCGGTATCGGCTAGTTCGACTGGTTCGGAAGTTGGAGGCCGAGGTCAAGCGCCATATTCAGGCGCTGCTTGCCCCGGTCCAGGGGCAGGCCTGGTCGCCCGTAGGTGCCGTCGTCCAGGTCGGACTGGCGCGCGCCTGGCTCCGGGGGACGCTACGACCCGAGATGAATCTAGTGGATCAGTGGGCCTACCTCTTCGAGACGGAACCCTCTGCCGAGGCATCGCCAAAAAAACGGGTCGAGAGCTGGAGTACGCTATCTGCACGGACCGCTACTTTACCTGGCGCGTTGGCTACTCGGCTCAGACTTATGGTCAGCCAACCACAGGGCGTGGTTTCTCCTGAGCTACATGGTGCCAGCGAGTTGGGACTTGCGGATCCGTCCGAAGCACTCGTGGCAATGAAGGATTTCTTAGCGGGTCTGACATTCAGTTACTCCCCGCATCACGACAGGGTGAAGTGGGATGAGTTTCTTCCACTCGTGCTGAAAATGATTGGCGACATGCAGGATCTTCCTCAAGTCCCACGGCGTGAGGGACGGAGGCTGTTAGACGTCGCACGGGAACTAGAACATCAGACGCCGGGAGAGTCACTTCAGGAGTTTGCTCGCCGCGTCCAGGAGATCGTAACCCAGCTTGCAGGGGTACTCCCGAGCGCCCCCAACGACGCCATTCAGGGCTGGACTGTACGATACAAAGATGAAGCGCAGCGGGGAATACTCGCTGCCGGAGCAGAGGCGCGAGTCGAGAAACTGGACGATTTCAAAGCGGACCAGCACCAGCGATCGCTGGAGAGCTTCGTGTCGCCAGCGGCGCTCCTGGACTGGTGCATCCTAGCACCTGCAGATGATCTTCAATCGGCGAAAGAGCTCGTCGCGCAGGCGGATGTCTCGCTGCGGCGTCTGATGGACCATGCAAGGGATATCCTGAGCGATGCCTCGGCCGCCGAGGGCGTATCGCTTGAGCAGCTTCGTGCCGAGGGCGCTGTCCTCAAGGCAACCTGCTCCACACTTCTGAGCTTGATTCGGGAGGAGCCATGAGCTTACTCGATGATTCAACGACCACTTCCGGCCCACGCGACCTCGACCAACTGACGGCCCTTCTTCTTGATGGCAGCCTCGTGCGAGCTCAGGAACAGAAAACGCTCGGCTCAGCGCTGTCACAGACGAAACAACGGATAGTCGATGCCGATTTACACACAAAGTTGGCTGTGCTCGTGCCGGCGGCCAATGTCGTATCACCACATCTCAGACATAGAACGGAAGTGGATCGTGTGCTTCGGCAGATCTATGGGATCGGAACGGCTCTTCAGGACGCCCAAACCCGAGATGATTTGGAGAGAGTGCGCCTGACGCTTCAGAACTCGTCTCAATCTTGCACCATGGTCGAGCGCGACGTCCGTGAGGCGTGGGAAGCATGGATTGACCTGACGTTTCGGAAGATCGGGGTATTGGGTGAGTTGTTGGCCCGGTTCTCCGACACTCGCAGCGTCGGAGACCAGCTGCGAACCGGATCGGCCGAGGGGCTGGCGCTCAGATCGCGTTTTCCGCCTACGCAGGACCAGGTCAGTCGAGCACAGGCGCTCATCGGGCATCATGAAACGCTTCTTCATGGCTTACGCCAACAGGAAGCACATGTAGACCTACTAGCCTTTCTGGATCGTGTGATGGTTGGACATGCAACCCTGGAGCATGTGACCCCGAAGCTGCTGGAGTGGCTTGTGGCTAACAAGGCTATCGGCCTTCTCAGGATCCAGCTATGATCGGCATGTGTGTCCCTGAGCGCCTCAGGTGGAAGTGTCTTGGTTCAAAGTGAGCTGTAGTTGATGCGGGCTGGACTTTTGCGGACGGGCTTGCTGTCGGGGTGTCACTCGGCGGCGGGCCTCTTCGTAGATCTGGGTGGCCAAGGGCGCGCGGGCGCAGTGGCAGAGGCGTCTGTGGGCCTTCCGTGCGGCTTCGAGCCTGCTGTCGCGGGCGGCCTTTATGGCGTTGCTTTGGCCCTCCAACTGAGGCACGCGCTCTGCGTTGACCTGCGGTCCTCGCGCGGTGTATGGCCGCGCCCGTCGCGAGTCCAGAGCGGATCGCGCCGTCGAGCTGGGGTGCCGCAGTGGGGTGGGCGCTGCCCAGAGGTTAGGCGCCGGTGATGGCGAGTGCTGGGCGCTCTTGGGCGACGGGTGGTGCTTGTAGCGGCGTGTTGGGGCCGTGTCTCTGGCTGTGCCACCAGTGCCCTGACAGGGCAGAACCGGGCGCCACGGGGCACCGGGAGGTCGTCTGTGTGGGGCTGCGGGAGCTGTTTTGGGCGATTCTTGTGTATTGCAAGCCCTCAAGCCGCCGCTCCAGCCGCGCGGCATGGGCGTTGGCGAGCCGTCGAAAGGACTTGGCGGCCTCCTCTCGGCTGCGCTGAAGCTATTCCGACGGCTTCAATGCTCGCACGGGCCGCCGCGAACCGCTTACGATCCCCTCGGTTCATGGGTAACCCCTGGTGGGCTTGGATCAAGCTAGGTCTGTTGACTTCGGTGAAGCGCCTCTTTGGTGAATGGCTCTCGCTGCTGGAGGGAGCCCGCACGAGCGACTCCCCCCGAGCGAGGGCGTGCGCTCGCCAGTGAGGTGCCTATGGGCGGGGTGGGGCTCAGCGGGGCGGGCGTGGGATGACTATGTTGGGTCGCGCGGCGCTTGTGTCTCGGATGCTACAGCCGCGGGCCCCTGAGCCTCGCCCCGTGCCACACCGCGAGCACCTCGACCAACTCGGCCCGGTGGTCCACGGCGTAGTAGACGTGAAAGCCGCTGGCGCGCAGCAGCAGGCGGCGGACCTCTGCGCGGCGGGAGCGCACGCACGCCCCGATCTGGGGGGCCTCGGCCAGGAGGGTGAGGGCGCGGGCCAGCTCGTCCTCAAAGAGGGTGGGGGCCTTGTCGCGGTGCGTTAGCCACCACAGGCCGATGGCCCGGACCTGCTCCCGCGCGCCGGGAGCGACACGGGCGCGGAAGCTCACGGCCGGAGCGCGCGCAGCATCCCCAGCACCTCATCAGCGGTGTAGTGCTCACCGCGGGCGAGCTGGGCCGTTGACTCCGCGATCACGGCCTCCAGCCGCTCCCACTCCTCCTCGTCCAGATCGTCACCCTCATCGTCTACGACGAGGCGAAGCGGCGGCAGGTCTTCGTTCGGCCCGTTTTGGAGAAGGAGCTCGCCTTCGTGAAGCTGGGCGGTGAGCGTGGGCATGAAGTCATCATAGCGCAGGCGGGACCGGGTGGCCAGAGGGCCAGGCCCCCGACGCTCCCGCAACAGCGCCATCGCGGGCCGCACGTCGATCTCTTGATGCGTCGCTTCCCGCCGTCTGCGCCCGCCGTGCGCTCGCGACCACACGAATGGCCTTCGGGATGCGCGCGCTGAACCGCCCCGCCGGGATGGTCGTGTCCACATGTGCGCCCCGCAGCCTCACGAGGCACACGCCCTAGGCCTTTAGCGCCTCGGTGACTCCAGCAGGTGGCTCAGGGGGCGGGCCAGGCGGTGGAACTTCCAGAGGATCAACAGCTCACAGCGCCCCAGCCCCACGCTGTCCGAGCGCCGGTTCGGCCCCGTCCTGGACGCCGTAGCTCACGAGACGTCGTCATAGGCCCCCGTGACCTCGCCAGCCCGCTGGGCGGCGACGGCGCGGCGCTACCTCCGGCCCGTCGGTAACGCCCGAGGATGTATCGGGCGCGCCCGCTGACCGAGGTGGTGCAGCGCATTGGCCTCGCTGACCTTCACGACGGCTTCGCGAGGCCCGTCGCGTAGGCCGGTACCCTTCTGGACGAGTTGCATTGCGCGGCCTCGGACGGTCGCCGTCGGGGGCTGCGCTCGCGACTGGGGCGGCGTGCTGCTCGAGGAGGAACAGGCCCTCACGCCCACCCGCTTTGGCCACTCAGGCGCCGTGCTCATTGGACCGCCGTCTGGCCGAGGCCCTAGAGGCGATCCTCAACTTGCTCAAGGATCGCGGCGGCCTCAGCGTGGTCTCGCCGTGATCTCAAGGATCTCCGCACGCCCCTGTCAGCACCCGGCACTTTTTTGATCTCAAAACGCCGCCCCCTCGCTATGCTGATCGGGTGAGCCCGCGCGTCGGATCCGCGGGCCTTCCCTGAGGGGGGAGTGATGGATCGGGTAGAGCACGTTCGCCAAAGACAACCGGCCGCCGCCCAAGCCGCGACGATCACCAGCCCGGCGCCGCTCGACGCCGTCCACTCGACGCTTGGCGCCGTCAGCAACACGACAGCCCTCGCCGCCTTGCTCGACGGCGACGACCTCGACGGCTGGGGCGCCTTGGTCACTGACGCCACGACGCTCAGCCTCGCCGGGATCACGCCCCACGCCGGCCCCGCCCAAGGCTCAAACCAGGCCACGCTGGCGGTGATGCGCCTCGCCCGCGCTGAAGGTGTCAACCACGCGGCCCTCGCCAGCCTGCGCCTCGGCGGCGGTCGGCCCCTTCCGCCCGCGATCCTCGCCCGGGTGAACGCCGTCTTCGGCGCCGACTTCAGCCACGTCCGCCTGCACCAAGACGCCGCCGCCGCACGAATGGCCGAGGCCGCCCAGGCCCGCGCGTTCACCGTCGGCCACGAGATCTGGTTCAACGCCGGTGAGCTAGACCTTGGCACCCCCGAGGGCGTCGATCTCCTGCTGCACGAGGTCACCCACGTCATGCAGCACGACGAGGGCCGCCTGCCGAGCGGGCCGGGCCTGAGCGTGTCATTGCCGAGCGACCCCCATGAGCAAGAGGCCGAGCGGGTCGCCGCGAGCCTTGCCCCAGCCTGGGAGTCCGCGTCGTGGGCTGAGGATCCATCGCTCGTCGGCGAAGGGCTCTTCGATGACGCCGCCTGGTCCTCGGCGGTGGACGCCGGGCCAGCGTCGGCGGAGGGCGTGGCGTCGCGGGCAGAGGACGATGAGGCGCGCTCACTGCGACCGTCAGTGCAAGGCGTCACGGTCGGCCAATGGACAGATAGCGGTGTGGCCAAGCTCATCGGCGGCGCGGAGCTAGAGCCGCCGACCCCAGAGCAGCTCGGCTTCCCTAGCCGGGGGGAGGCCGTGGCATGGGCTGGGGCCTCGCTCGCGGACGCGGGCGCAGACGGCGCGGTCATCGTGCGGGGCGGGGATCGCTTCTTCGCTTTCGGGATGTCCGTGGAGTCTTGGCTCTACGACTTCACCGCGGAGAACGTCACGTCAGGGCTGGCCGAGGACAGCCTGCACGCGGACGGCGCCGCCGTGCCGGGGATCGAGGGCTTTGTGACCGTAGACGGCGTGTTCGACGTGCCGCACACCTTCACGGAGGTCGAGGCATCGGGTGAGGTTCTCGGCGGAATCAATGTGCTCAGCGGGGATCACACGAGCGTCCCGACCGAGTCGGACTTCGCGGAGCTCGCCGCGATGGCGCGCTCCGACGCCGCGCTGCCGCTCAACGCGGATGGGGCCGTCGCGCTGTTTAAGGGGCTGCTCAAGTCCAAGGCCCTCGCCCGGCTACGCGAGAACCGTGCGGCGCTGGAAGAAATGGAGGCACGGTACGCGCCCGGCGCGGAGGGCAGCGACGAGCGCTGGGCGCAGCTTGACACGATCATGGAGATTGACGAGCTGCTGGCGCGAGAGGAGGGTGAGCTGGAGGCCGCCCTGGCGGGGATCAGCATCCCCATGCCCCTCATGCTCCGGCTGATGCTCTCCAACCCGGGGATGCTCACCGCCGAGGAGCTTGAGCGCGTCTCCACGAGGCTTCAAGAGGTTCAGCAGCTTCGCGACCGTCTCCAGATTGAGGTGCCTGAGTTGGCCACCCTGTCCTCCGTGGATCGGAGCGCGCTTCAGGAGGAGCGACATGCCGGGATGCGCGCCCGCATCGCCGATGCCACGGCCTCGATGGACGACGTGTCCCAGCGGGTGCTCACCGAGGACATCCCGCTCACGAAGCTCGGTCCCATCGTGCAAGACACCCTCACCGAGCTCAATCTCACGCCTGAGCGCGCGACCGCTGGGCACACGCTGAGCGCCGACGTGCTCGACTGGATCGCCGGAGAGGAGCTTGAGGAGCAGATCATCACCTTGGGCGGCTCGGCGCTCACGCTGACCCTCACCGTCGGCGCGATCCTCGCCTCTGGAGGCTGGCTGGCGGTGCTTGGCGTCAGCGCCCGCGCCGCGCAGGGGATCGGGCTGGCGGGCGCCGCGGTGGGGTTCGGGGAAGCGGGATACAGCTTTGAGCGCGCTGATGACCTGAACGTCGCCGCGCAGGCCAGCGGCGCTGGGGCGCCAAACGCGCTCCTCGATGACCCGGACGCGGCGCGGTTCAATTATGTGATGGCGTGGTTGAACCTTGGGCTCGCGGCGCTAGACCTTGGGGTGTTCGCTAAGTCCATGACCGGCGGGCGCGTCGTCGCCCAGCTCAGCGACCTCAACGACGTACATCACCTTCGGGCAGCGGTGAGCAGACGAATCTCTGGAACCAAGGGGCTTGAGCTCAAGTACACCGATGACGAGCTGCTCCAGATTCTGCTGAAGGGGCGCGAATCAGGGCTTTCAGAGCAGGAGATCGTCGATCTGGTCTTCATCGCGTCCCGCGACGCCAAGAGACGTACTGCCGCAGAGCTCATGGAGCAGATGGACCACATCCTGGCGTTTCGTGCGCGTGGCTATCCAGCGCACTTCAAGAGCAAAGAGGAGTTCGAGAGCTTTGGTGCGGCCTTCAAGGAGGAGGTGTCCAAGCTCGGCATCTCGGCCGATGACATCCGCGTGCAAGGCTCCGCGGTGCGCACGCCCGACGCCGACGACCTTGACCTCGCGGTGATGATCTCGGAGGACAACTTCGTGGACATTGTTCGGGGCGCGTTCAACAACAAGATCAAGGTTCAAGATGCGATCACCAAGGAGATCACGGTGGTCGACATGGCGAAGATGGGTCAAGCCGAGCTGGATGATCTGATCATTCGGTATCGAAGCACGCCCGAACAGTTCGTGAATAAGAGTGTCATCGATGACTTCGCTTACGTGTACGGGCAACGGGTCATCAACGCCAAGGGTATGAAAAGAGTGTTTAAGGATGTCTTCGACGCCAAGAGCGTGTTGACATCGATGAAGGCACGTTTTCCTCATCTCAAGTTTGACAACATCTCATTTCAGGCCCCCAATGGTTCCTTCGACCTCCAGCCCTACTTTCCAGTCCCCTGAACTCCAGGGTGCTGGCGCGTCGCTTTGTGCAGCGCGAGTCAAGCTGACTTCCGGTATCTTCGGCGCCACGCTGCGGCGCCGCGTCCCCGCCACTGAGCAGGGCAGGGCTATGGCGAAGGCGTCGTTTCACTCCGAGAGCTCCATCCACCTCCTGCTGAGGCCTCCATGCCCCCCTCCTTCATCCTCAGCGGCGCGCTGTATGCGCCGGACCCAACGCAGGTCTGGAGGGCGTGCGCCCGAGCTCTGCCGTCGGCGACCCACCAAGTTACCTCTCTGGGCGAGCGACTCCTCGTGACACCGCCTCCTGCGTCCCTGGAGGTGGAGCGCTCCGATCTTGTGCCCCTCCGCTTCTCCTTGGAGCTGCGAGTGGTTGGAGACGAGCCTTTGTTCTGGCGTCTCACAGAGGCGCTGAAGGTAGGCCTGCTCGCCGAAGACGTGCTTTATGTGCTGTCGAGCTGGGCAGAGGACGAGGACGGCGCGAGCGATGCGGAGGAGATCGAGCACGAGCACCCGGACTTCTCCGCGCGTTTCCGTGCGCTCCATGAACGCTGAGCTCGACAAGCGCTCACCGAAGCCGGTTGTGCCGACCGTGGTTGCAGCGGTAGTGAGTCAGCCGCAGGTTCCCGATCTCGTCGCAGGCGCTCGCTCCTTTGGGGAGCACATGGTCGAAGGTCATGGCGCCGCCCAGCGTCGGCTGGTGGCAGATCTGGCAGTTGTCGCCGTCACGCTTAATGAGGCGTCGCCTGCGGTTTCGCTTCGCGCGGGGGTGAGGTTCGCCATGCTCGCTCCTTCGGGTGAGAGGTCGGCGCGAGGTACGCGCCTAAGACGCACAACCGCGCGCCGCTCGGACACCGAGGGGCAGCTTGCCAGCACCACCACCCCTCACAGGCCCCTGCGTGACGCGGTGCGCCTGCTCAAGCGGTGGAGGAGCGGGCACGAGCTCCCGCTCATCTCTTACGCCCTGGAGGTGCTCGGAATGCACACGCGGGCCACACGAAGGCTCAGCACGCCCACCGGGATCTTTTTTGGGGTGTTGGACGGGGTCGGCGATGGGCTCCTCCTCGACGGGGTACACCTGCCCGACCTCTTCCCCGAGCCCGGCTGCGCCGACCCTGTCCGCGTGTTTGACCCCGCCGACCGCAACAGCAACCTCACCGCGAGTCTGGACGAAGAGGACGCCGAAGACATCGCCAACCACGCGCGCTTCACGTTGGGGAAGCTACGCCGGGCCGTGAAGTATCCGCGAAGCGCAGAGGAGATCATCGCGGAGGCGTTCGGTGAAGAGGAGTGAGCCGTCGCATCGGAGCCGCCCGTAGCCCGGAGTCGCCACCCCCTCCGCTCGCCCTCAGCGGCGGCCCGAGCGCTAAAAGAGTCCTCCAGCCGCTCCCTCGGCCATCGTGAAGACGGAAAAAAGGCCGAGCGCCGGTCGGATCCGCGTGGTCACCTGGTGAGGCATCCCGACACTGGGGGCCCAGCGTCTGGGTCGAGCGCGGAGGGCGTCGGAGTCAACCACCGAGAGGTCAACCACGACGAGCGGGACGACACCAAACGCTGACGGTCGCGGAGGTCCGGGCCGCCCAGGTCTGCGCGGTAGATGCTTCGCGCCCCCTACCCCGGCCCCCGCCCAAAATACGCAGGGTCATGCCACACGATCTCGACCAGCACCCGGTCGGGATCCTCCACCATGAGGCCGTGATACCCGCGCCGATACCGCAGCACCATGCGCCCGTCCCCGGCGGGCCGCACGCCGAGCTGGGCGAGGTGGGCCTCGACGCGGTCCAGGGCCTCGACGCTCGGGACGGCCAAGGCGACATGGTGAACCCCGGCCATCTTGCGGTGCTGGCGCTGGCCGAGAAACCTCGGCTCGACCTGGGAGAGCACGAGCACGGCGTCCACGCCGTTGGTGAGACGGACGTACTCGCCGGGCGCTCCGTCGGCCTCGGTGAAGCCGAGGGGCTCCAGCACGGCGAGGTAGAAGCGCAGCGAGGCGGCGAGGTCGGTGCAGTTGAGGGCGATGTGGCTGAACATCCACCCCTCCTAACCCGACCTCGCCCGACCGTGCGCTCAGCAGCGCACGACGAAGCGGTGGTGGTACAGCCGCGCCTGGGCCTCGACGGTCAACGACACCGGCCCGTCCCCAGCGCCCACGAGCCGCAGGCTAGCCTCTCGTGGACCATGGAGGGTAAACGCCTCAACGCCCACCTCGGGGCGATCCGCCTCGACGGTCGTGCCGCCCTCGTAGAAGAAGCCGTCCTGCACGACGCGCAGCCGCACCCGGTCCCCATCCCGCGAGGCCTCCACCATGGGCTCGGGCAGGGGCATGTCCCAGGTCTCGGCGTGGAGGATGGGGCCCATCGGCGCGCCGCGCTCGTCGCCCTCCATCCAGAGGTAGTCCATGCTGACCGTGTTGGGTCGGTCGCCGGGGGTGTAACAGTCTGTGGCGGTGAAGGCCGCGACATGGGGCAGCTCGTGGTTGAGCCGCGCGGAGGCTGGGAAATGCCGACCTCCGGCCTGGGAGTTGCTGGCGTAGAGCCGCCCATCGGCCATGAGCACCATAC
>Ga0209467_1003496_pt1 | contig 10142 bp, 8 predicted proteins | sample Higcelwee11metaG_FD_187175 | JGI IMG/M metagenome (GOLD analysis project Ga0209467, IMG submission 187175) | Freshwater pond sediment microbial communities from the University of Edinburgh, under environmental carbon perturbations - High... | ecosystem: Environmental > Aquatic > Freshwater > Pond...
TCCTCCATGATCGCCAGCCACTGCCCGGCCGGGCACTTGTTGGGCGAGACCTGTTTGCGCACGCGGTCCACCAGGATCTCCGCCCCGCCGCCGGGGATGGAGTCCAGGCCCGCGGCCTTCAGCCGCTGGATCACCTGCGCCGTGGTCAGGCCCTCCTTCTGGGCGAAGAAGGCGATCTCCGGCGGCGAGAAGGCGTGCACGTGGATGGGGTAGGTGTCCTTGATGAAGGCCAGCATGTCCTCGTACCAGGCGAGCGGCAGGTCCGGGTGGTGGCCGCCCTGCATGAGGATCTGCGTGCCGCCAAGCTCGATGGTCTCCTCGATCTTGCGGCCGATCTCCTCGAAGGAGAGCACGAAGCACTCCGGGTGGCCGGGCGGGCGATAGTACGCGCAGAAGCGGCAGGCGCAGACGCAGACGTTGCTGTAGTTGATGTTCCGGTCCACCACGTAGGTGACCAGGGGCTCGGGGTGCTTGCGCAGGCGCGCCCGGTGCGCGGCGTGCATGAGTTCGTGCAGCCCGGCGTGGCGGTAGAGGAGCTGGGCCGAGGCGAAGTCCAGGCGCTTGCCAGCGGTCGCGCCGTCCAGCAGGGCCTGGAGGGCGGCTTCCGAAGGCCCCTTCGGGGCGACCACGGGCTTCGGATTCTCGACAGGATTGAAGCGCGCGTCGCGCTCCACCGGAGTGAGCCCCATGCCCCGGATCATGGCCTCAAGCTGGCTCTTGCTCAGGCCCTGCTCGCTGCTGGCCCCGGCCATGTGGCCGATCTTCTCCTCCACCACGGTGCCGTCCAGGTCGTCGGCCCCGAAGAACAGCGCGGCCTGCGCCTGCTTCACCGTGAGCATGACCCAGTAGGCCTTCACATGCGGGATGTTGTCCAGCATGAGCCGGGACACGGCGATGGTGCGCAGTTCGTCCAGGCCGGTGAGCGGGCTTTTGACCGTGATGGCGCTGTTCTCGGTCTGGAAGGGCAGGGGGATGAAGCAGGTGAAGCCGGCGCTTCGCGCTTCAAGCGATTCGTCTTGGCGCTGGCGCAGGCGCAAGAGGTGGTCGAGCCTGTCCTCGATGCTCTCCAGGTGGCCGAAGAGCATGGTGCAGTTGGTGGCCAGGCCCAGTTCGTGCGCCTCGCCGTGGATGCGCAGCCACTCGTCGGCGTCGCTCTTTTTCGGGCAGATGCGCCGGCGCACGTCCGGCGCGAAGATTTCCGCCCCGCCGCCGGGCAGCATCTCCAGGCCCGCCCCTTTCAGGGTGGCGAGGACTTCGCGGGTGCTTACGCCCTCAAGCCTGGCGAAGTGCGCGATCTCCACGGCGGTGAAGCACTTCAGGGCCGCGTCGGGCAGGGCCTGCTTCACCGCGCGCAGCAGGTCCACGAAGAACGTCAGGCGCAGGTCCGGGTGGCAGCCGCCCACGATGTGCACCTCGCGCGGGGGCAGGGGCGCGCTGGCCAGCCGCTCCACGGCGTCGGCGATGGACAGCTCGAAGCCGCCTTCCTCGCCCTTGCTCCGCTGGTAGGCGCAGAAGGCGCAGCCGTTGACGCAGACGTTGGTGTAGTTGATGTGCCGGTTGACCACGTAGTGCGTGTTCAGGCCGTGCAGCCGGGTGCGCGCGTGATGCGCCAGGGCCCCCACGGCCGTGACGTCCGGGCAGGCGAAGAGCGCGCGGCCGTCGTCCAGGCTCAGGCGCTGGCCCGTGCGGACCTTGTCGGCGATGTCGCCCAGTCCCAGGGCCGCGAAGCGGTGCATGTCGAGCATCAGCGTCTCCATCTATCGCGAGCGGTTAAGGCTGCTGTGCCAGGCCTCGGCAGAGGAGCTCCGCCAGTTCGGCCAGGCGTTGTTCACGCAAGGGTTCGTCGTCGCCGGCAAGGCCCAGACCGGCATCCAGCAGGGGCGAGTCCTGGGCGGCCAGCGCGCGGTCGAGCACGGCCTCGATGAGGAAGGCGGCGGCGCGCGGGTCCAGGCCCTGGCGCAGCTCGCCGCGCGTGAGCGCGCCCTGCACCAGCTCCTGGAAATAGGTCAGGGCCTCGGCGCGCACCTGGGCCAGCAGGGGCTCGCGCAGGGGGAAGTCGTCCTGGGCGACCATGCGGCGGTACACGCGCCAGATGAGCGGGTGCGCCCGGGCGAAGGCCGCGCCCGTGACGAACACCCGGCGCAGGCGCTGGTCAAAGGGCAGGGCGTCGTCCGCGTCGCGGATGGCCTTGAGCGGGGCCTTCAGCTGCTCCAGCGCGCGGCTGAAAAGGTGCCGGAACAGGCCCTCCTTGCTGCCGAAGTACTGGAAGAACGAGCCCTTGGCGATGGCCAGCCGGGAGGCGATGCGGTTGATGCTGGCCTGGTGGTAGCCGTGCTCCGCGAACTCGCGCAGGGACTCCTCCAGCACGCGCGCGCGCTTCTCCTCGGCCAGCTTGTCGAATGTCGCGCTGGGCATCGCGCCAGGTATCTGCTCGTGGCTGTCCATGTTGTTGCCGCTTGCCTCTCCGGGCCGTGCCGGGTACTCTTTCCGGTGAAGTGACCGGGTGGTCATTTTCGTATTCCTCGCGCGCGGCCCTGTCAACCGGGGCCGGAACGTTCACGGATTCGGAGCCGCCATGCGACTGTCCCTGGCCTTTTCGCCCTGCCCCAACGACACGTACATCTTCCACGCCCTGGCCCAGGGGCTCGTGTCCATTCCCGGCGTGGAGCTGGACGTGAGCCTGGCCGACGTGGAGCGGCTGAACGAATCCGCCGCGGCCGGAATCCCGGACATCTGCAAGGTCTCCGTGGCCGCGGCCGGGGCGCTGCTGGACGAGTACCGCATCCTGCGCGCCGGCGGGGCGCTGGGGCGCGGCGTGGGGCCGTTGCTGGTGACGAAGTCGGCGGCCAGCCTGGCCGAGCTGCACGGCAGGCGCGTGGCCATCCCGGGTCGCCGCACCACGGCCAACCTGATCTTCGGCCTGCTCTGCCGCGAGCAGGGCGTCCGGCCGGAACTGGTGGAGCTGGTCTACGACCAGGTCATGCCGGCCGTGACCTCGGGCGACTGCGCCGCCGGCGTGGTCATCCACGAGGGCCGCTTCACCTACGGGCTGCTGGGCCTTTCGCGCCTGGCCGACCTGGGCGCGTGGTGGGAAGAGGTGCGCGGCCTGCCCATCCCGCTCGGCTGCATCGTTCTCCGCCGGGGCTTTGCCCTTCATTTGGCTCGTGCAGTCAACGAGGGGATCAGGCGGAGCCTGCTCTACGCGCGGGAGCATCCGGAGGCCGGGCGCGAGTACATCCGGCAGCACGCGCGGGAGATGGACCCGGAGGTCATCGCCCGGCACATCGCGACCTTTGTCACGGACGCCAGCCTGGAACTGGGGCCGGAGGGCGAGGCGGCCACGCTGGCGCTCTTGGCCGAGGCGCGGCGCGCGGAAGGGCTGGGGGCGCCGCCGGCGGACGCGGTGCTGCCGGCCTGCTAGGCCGAGGCGGTGGCCTTGGCCTTGCCGCCGCCGTCCTGGCTCAGGAACACCCCGGCCAGCACCAGGCCCGAGGCCAGGTACTGCCCAAGGCCGAAGACCTCGCCCAACACCAGCCGGGCCATGATCACCGTGGCCACGGGGATCAGGTTCACGAAGGCCGAGGCCTGCGAGGCCGGGATCTTGCTCACCCCGTAGCTGTACAGGCCGTACGCGCCCAGCGTGATGGCCGCGCCGAGGTAGATCACCGAGAAGGCCGGAATGGCGACGAATTCCGTGGGCAGCTTCTGGCCTGGCAAAAACATCAGCGGCAGGAAGAACACGCAGCCGATGAGCGCCTGGGTGGCCGTGAGGAACAGCGGCGAATAGCGCGCCGAGAGCTTCTTCAGCAGGATGGTGTAGCCCGTGGCGCAGCACATGGCCAGGAACTCCAGGAAGTTGCCCAGGGCGGGATGGGGCGCGTTCTCGGTTGCCGTGGACAAAAGCGAGAGCAGCGCCGCGCCGCACACCGCCAGCAAAAAGCCCATCATGGTGCGCCGCGAGACCTTTTCCCTGAGGATGAAGTGCGCGCCGATGGCCACCATGAGCGGCAGCATGGCCACGATCATGCCGGCCTGCGAGGCCTCGGTGTTCTTGATGGCCGTGGTCTCGAACAGGAAGTACAGGCAGGGCTCGAACGCGCTCATGAGCAGGATGGGCTTCCAGTCGCCGGCGCGGTAGCTCACGGCCCGGAAGCGGCCGAGCAGGGGCAGGAAGCAGACGCAGGCCACGAACATGCGGCCGAAGAGCACGAACATGGGGTCGTAGGCCTCGAAGGCCAGCTTGAAGGCGATGAAGGCGCTGGCCCAGAGGATGCTGGCCGCGGTGAGCGCCAGCACGGGCATGAGCGCCGCGCGCCGCTGTTCGGTCATTTCACCCCTCGCTGCTGCCCCGCCACAAGCAGCGGGTAGGCAGGGGGTATCACCCCTGGGCGCGGATGAAAACGTTTTTATGGGCGGGAACTTGCGCGGGAGTCCTCACCCGCTGCCTCTCCGCCCAGGGCCGCCGCCCTGCGGAAGTATTCCTCCCGGCAGAAGCGCTCCACGTCCATGAGGCTGGCGAAGGCCTCGCGGAAGTCCACGGCCCCCAGGGTGAACAGCCCGTGGCCGTAGACGATGACGCCCTTTTTTCCGCGTATGGCCGGCGGCAGGGTGTTGCACAGGCCGAAGGGCCCGGCGCCCACCTCCCCGGGCACGATGGGGATGTCCAGGCCGGAGGCCGGGTCGGCCACGCGGCGCGGCGCGGCGCAGGCGCGGTGGCACTCGCCCTGGCCGGGGCAGTCCAGGCGTTCGCAGTCCAGCGAAAGAATGACGGCGAAGCGCGGGTGGCCGTGCAGGATGGCCCGGGCCGCGCCGCCTTCGTAGATGGCCTTGTGCGCCGGGTACTCGCTGGAGGCCGTGAGCGCGGCGCAGCTCGATTCGTCCATGCGGCAGGGGTCGAGGCACGCGGCCAGATCGTCCAACGAGCTGCCGGTCTGGCTGATGAGGATGGTGTCCGTTTCGCCGTCCTTGAGCCGGTAGGAGATGTTGCCGAAGGAGGAATCCACCAGGCCGTACTCCACCGTGGCGCGGCCGGCCTGGATGAGCGCCGCGCGCGCCGCGTCCTCGCTTGTGAACGGCCCGGCGGCCAGCGCCGGCCTGTCCGTCCGCTCCGGGGGCAGCAGGCTTCTTGTGCGCGCGAACTCCTCACGGCGCTCGCCGGTCATGGTCCCCAGGCGCAGGTCGCGCAGGTGCGCGGCGAAGTAGGCCACGAAGCAGGCGAAGCAGAGGGAGCTCATGGTCACGAAGGCCTGCTCCGGGCTCACCGCGCCGAAGGCCGCCACGTGCGCCGCGCCGTCGTCGTCGAGGACCACGCAGCCCTTGCGCCGCGCGAGCGCCCCGGCCATGCCCCGGTCCGACAGTCCCCGCACCACCGGGATGTCGTGCAGGAAGGTGCGCGTCTCGCAGTCGCCCGGGGCGATGATGTGCGTGCCGTCAAGGAGCGCCCGGCGCGCCAGGCTGGCCATGACCGCCTGGTACACGCCCGTCGGCCGGGCCAGGAGCAGCGCGCTGCAGTTCAGCCGGGCCAGCAGCCGCTGCATGAGCGCCTGGCGCGGGTCGTTCTCCATGTTCCAGGAGATCGCATCGTCCAGGGCCGCGATGAGCGCGCCCCCAGGCAGGGTGAGGCCGCTGGCGGCGAGCTTGGCGGCGTATCGCGCGAGCAGGGCGTTCATGCGCCGCCTCCGGCAGCTCCGGGCTGGGGCCACTCCAGGCCCAGCGCCGCCGCCTTCTCGCGCGTGGGCAGGCCGTCCGGGGTCAGCCCCCGGATGCGGTAATAGGCCGCGCGGCAGGCCAGGAAGTCCGCGCGCGGGATGGGCGGCACGGGCAGATCCGGCGCGCCCGTGCCCGGCTCCGCGAAGAAGCGCGGCGGCAGGTCGTCGTCCGCCGCCGTGAAGCCGTTCTGCGCGTTCATGAGGCGCTCCCGGTAGTCGATGCGCTCTCCGGCCGCCAGCAGATCCTGGGCCGTGGCGGAAAGCCCGGTCACGGCCGAGTACGCGCGGGCGTACTCCTCCAGCGACGCGGCCAGGAGCAGGTGTCCGCACACGCTGAGCGAGTCCGCGGCGGCGATCATGTCCTCGGCGGTCTTGATGATGCGCGCCTTGCCCGAGAAGCTGAAGCGGTCGGTGGCCACGGGCTTGCGCAGGATCTCGTGGCTCGCCGCCCCGGCGCGCTGGTGGCAGCCGCCGCGCGTGGAGACCGCGTAGCCCAGGGCCATGCCGTAGGCCCCGCGCGGGTCATAGGCCGGCAGCTCCAGGCCCTTCACGCTCATGGACAGCTCCGGCCGGCCCAGTCGCGCGGCCAGGCGCGCCGAGCCCTGCGCCAGCTCCGCGCCCTGGCCTTGGCCCGTGCCCATGCCCCCGAGCAGCGCCAGCAGGCGTTCGCCGTGCAGATCCTCGCCGCTGATCTCGCGGTGGCAGGCCAGGGTCGCGGCCGCGCTCACGGGGTCCAGGCCCAGGCGGTCGCAGAGGTCGCTCGCGCGCAGGGCCAGCTCCAGGTCCGCGTTGCCTATGAGCGCGGTGAAGTGGCTCATGGCCTCGAACTCGGGCAGGCCGCGGCCATCTCGGGCGCTGCGCAGGCAGGCCACGTGGCAGCCCAGGCAGCCGTGCCGGCGCGGCTGAAAGCGCGCGGCGAAGGCATGGGCGTTCATCCCGCCGGCGGCGGCGAAGCGGGTGGCGCGGAAGTTGTCGGTGGGCATCATGCGCCGGGCGTCCACCAGGTCGTACAGGCAGCCCGTGCCGAAGCTGGCCAGGCCGTGCCGGCCCATGAGCGCGGGCGAGGCGGCGGCGAGGCGCAGGATGTCCTGGCGCGCGGCCTTGAGCCCGGCCGGGTCGGCGATCCTCGTCCTGCCCGTGCCGCGCACCGCGAGGTACTTGAGGTTCTTGAGCCCGGCCACGCGGCCCAGGCCGCAGCGCCCGGCCGCGTGGCGGCCATCGGCCAGGAGGGTCGCCAACAGGCAGCCGGAGTCCGCCGCCGGGCCGCTGACGAGGAGTGAGCCGCGCTTCCGCCGGCCGCGCAGGCGCGCGTCAACCTCGGTGGTCTCCAGGCCCGCGAGCGCGGAGGCGTCCACCAGGCGGACGGTATGGTCGTCGATCTCCACGCCGCAGGGTTTCTCTGCGCGGCCGGTGATGACCACGGCGTCCCAGCCCGCGCGCTTGAGCTCCGTGCCCAGGCGGCCGCCCAGGCTGGCGTCGCCCACGGCGCCAGTGAGCGGCGAGCGCGAGGTGAGGTGGCAGCGGCCCGAGCCGGGCGCGATGCTGGCAGTGAGCGGGCCGGCGGCGATGACCAGGGGCAGGTCCGGGTCGTCCGCCGCGCAGGTGGCGAAATCACGCAGGAAATGGCCGCCCAGGCCCCGGCCGCCGAGCACGGCGGCGTAGACCTCCGGCGACGGGCGCAGGGTCTCGGCCGCGCCCGTGGACAGGTCCAGGCGCAGGATCTTTCCGGTCCACCCGCACATTCCGCCGCACATTCCGCCGCTCATGCGTTCCCCCTGCCTCGCGTCCGGGGCCTTGACCCCGTGGCGGAAAAAAGTATGCTCTGCCGTCAGGAATCGCAAGGGCTTCGGCCGTGGAGGGCGTGGTGGCGAAGGAAGAGATCGACGTTTCCAGGCGCAGGCTGTTTTTCGGGTTCCTCGACCGCATGCGCGGCGAGGAGGGCGCGCCCATGGCCTCGGCCTCGGAGACCGCCGGCGTGCTGGCCAGGGCCAACGCCTGCTTTGGTGCGGGCGACTTTGCCGGCGCCTGCGCCCTGTACAAGGAGTTTCTGGCCGAGGAGCCGAACAACCTGGAGGCGCGCCAGCGCCTGGGCGAGTGCCTGTACCGCCAGGGCCAGCACATCCAGGCCAAGGTGGAGTTCGAGCGCATCCTCCAGAAGAAGCGGAAGGACAACCGCGCGCTGCTCTTCCTGGGGCTGGTGCTGGCGCGGCTGGACCGCGTGCACAAGGCCGCCGTGGTCTGGAAGCTCTTCTTCGACCCCCACGCCGTGGCCCTGCAGCGCGAGCTGAACCTGCAGATCGCCCTGGTGGAGACGGCCGCCGAGGGCCAGCTCCCGGACGCCGCAGGCGTGGCCGAGGCCGTGGAGCGCGTGGTCTTCACCGCTCCGGCCAAGCCCGCCTAGTTGCCTTTCTTGGCCTGCTTTTTGGCCAGCTCGGCCACCCTGGAACGCAGGAAGGCCGCGGCCGCGTCCGCCGCCTGAGCGTTCTCGCCCAGGCCGGCCATGGTGGACTGGCTCGCGCCAAAAGCGGCCAGGTCCGCCGCCATCTGCTTCTCCATGCGCTCGGACTCCAGGAACATCAGGAAGGCCAGGGACAGCGCCGCGGCGCTCTCGTCCGTGCCGTCGCACAAGAGCGCGGTCTGCTCGCGGGGCACGGTCTCGGAGAGCCGCGCCAGGAACATGTGGATCCAGCGGCGGTACAGGCTGGGCAGCACGGGCGGGATCATGGCCGCCAGCGTGTCGGCCTGGTCGGGGTTGCCGGCCGCGCTGGTGAGGCAGAGGTAGTCGCGCAGGGCTTCGGCGCGCCGTGCCTCGTCCTGGGTCACGCGGGCCATGAGCACGGCCTCGATGTGCGCGCGCATGGCCTGGTCCACTGCCAGATTGGCGGCCGCGCTGTCGGGTTCGGTCATTGCTGTTTCTCCTGGGCGCCTGAGGGGATATGGGCGGAGGGCGGCCCGGCGGCCGGGGGCTTTTCGTCCGCGCGCAAAGGGAGTATCACCGCGTTTCGCCGCTGGCAATGCGCCGGGCGGAATCCGGAGACGCGCGTGGCCGACACCCTGATGCACCTGCTCCCCCTCGGCAAGGTTCTGCTGGCCTTCGCGGTGATGCTCGCCGGCCTGCGCCTGCGCCAGCCCCTGTGGCTGTCCGTGCTGGCGGGCGGCGTGGTGCTGGGCTCAAGCTTCCACATGCCGCTTTCCGTGTGGGCCTCGGTGTCCGGGGCCACGCTGTTCCAGCGCGAGACCACCTACCTGGTGATCATCCTCACCTTGATCCTGTTCCTCTCCGAGGTGCTGGAGAAGAGCGGCCAGACCAGGCGGCTGATGCGGGCGGCCACGGGCTTTTTGGTCAATCCCCGGCTGCGCCTGGCGTTCTTCCCGGCCCTGGTGGGCTTTCTGCCCATGCCCGGCGGGGCGGTGTTCTCCGCGCCGCTGGTGCGCGACATGGCCGACGGCCTGGGCCTGGCCCGGCGCGACACCGCGCTGGTGAACTACTGGTTCCGCCACCTCTGGGAGCTGTGCTGGCCGCTGTATCCGGGCATCATCCTGGCCTCGGCCCTGGCGGGCGTGCCGCTGGCGCGGCTCATCGCGTACACGCTGCCCTGCGTGCTGCTTTGCGTGGTCCTGGGCTGGGCGTTCATCATGCGCCCGGCCGTGGCGCACCTGGAGGGCGCGCCGGAGGACGCCGTCGCCGCCCCGCGCCCGCCCCGCGACATCCGCGCCACGCTTCGCGAGGGCCTGCCCATGCTCATCGCCATCACCTGCGGCCTGGGCTTCGAGGTGGCCATGACGCTCGCCGCGCCGGAGCTGCCCTTTGAGCTGGGCATCATCTGCGCGCTGGTGCTGGCCATCGCCTGCGCGCTCATCCAGAACCGCGTGGGTCCGGGCTTCGTGGCCGGGGTGCTGCTCGACCGCGAGCTTTACAGGCTCGTGGCCCTGGTGGTGTCGGTCTTGATGTTCAAGGATGTCTTGCAGGCCTCGGGCGCGGTGGAGGAGCTGGCCCAGGTGGCCTCCGGCCCGGGGGCGCTGTTCGCCCTGACGCTGGGCCTGCCGTTCCTGGTGGGGCTCATCTCGGGCATCACCGTGGCCTTCGTGGGCGCCACCTTCCCCATCATCCTGGGCGTGCTGGCCAAGCTCGGGCCTGGCGCCCTGGGCGGCGAGCACCTGCCGGCCTACCTGACCCTGGGGCTCTTCGCCGGCTTCACCGGGGTGATGATCTCGCCCCTGCACGTCTGCTTCATCCTGTCCTGCCAGTTCTTCGAGACCGACCTCGGCCCGGCCTGGCGGCGGCTGGTCATGCCCTGCCTGCTGCTCTTGGCCTGCGGCGTGGCCTGGTTCCTCGCCCTCACGCGGCTGATTCTGGTCTAGAGCAGGGAGAGCGCCCAGCGCCAGAGCGGCAGGGTCAGGAAGGCGAGCGGCGTTCCCACGCCCACCATGAGC
>Ga0209467_1003497_pt1 | contig 10141 bp, 15 predicted proteins | sample Higcelwee11metaG_FD_187175 | JGI IMG/M metagenome (GOLD analysis project Ga0209467, IMG submission 187175) | Freshwater pond sediment microbial communities from the University of Edinburgh, under environmental carbon perturbations - High... | ecosystem: Environmental > Aquatic > Freshwater >...
CCTCCCCCTCGATGTCATGTCAGTATACTGGCACTTGGGGAGGAAGTGAAGGTCTCGGCTGTTCCGGGATTATCCTATGCCGCGACCGTACAGCGCAGGTATGGCATCCATCGAATCGACCAGCACACTGGCGCCGGCTGCGCGGAGCTCGTCCGCACCGCGAAAGCCCCACACGGCGCCGACTGCCAGCATGCCGGCGGCATGGGCCGTCATCATGTCGACGTTTGAATCACCGACAAAGGCGCATTCGGCTGGCGAGACACCGCACGCCCGTGCCGCCTCAAGCGCCATCGCCGGATCGGGCTTGGATGGCACCCCATCGAGGCCGCCCCTGACCATGGCAAACCGTATATCGCCGAAGAGGCCCGCCACGAATGTCTGCGTGATGCGGTCCGGCTTGTTCGAAACCACTGCCAGCGGAGCACCTGCGGCAGAAAGCGCCTTCAGCGCCGCAATCGCACCGGGGTAAGGTTTCGAATTGCCTATGCCCATGGTGTCGTATACCCCAAAGACCTCGGCGTAGAATTCATCGACACGGTGTGACTCCGAGACGGGCACCGCATCGCGTATCAAGGCACGCAATCCCCGGCCGACGAGCAGCCGGTACGCATCGCGCCCGTGCTCCGGCCACGACCTGGAACGCAGGAATGCGTTGATCACGGCGGCGATGTCGTCGAGCGTATCGACGAGCGTTCCGTCGAGATCAAAGAGAAAGGCCTTGATGACGGCATGACTGCCGTTGCTGGATTCGGAGACGGGCATGGGCATGATCCTTGTCAGACGGTATACAGGTAGAGTACGAATTTGATGCACCGCAGGTCAACTGACTGGGTGCTCGATAAGGAGACCGGATGGGCCAGCAGGAATTTGATGAGCGTTTTGCCTCGCTCTTTGGACCGCGATGGCCTGGCTTGCGTGCAGCCCTGCTCGGTGCTGGCGACGCGGTCGATTACTCCGAAGGCCTTGCAGCCCCGTACCATCTGGATTCGGCATCGGTGGTGGCCGCCAGAGCGCTGCGCCTGCCCGAAGCCGGATCGGTGCTTGATGCCTGCGCCGCCCCCGGTGGCAAGAGCCTCGTTATGGCATCGCTGATGGGCGCCGGCGTGCGGCTCTTGAGCAATGAGCTGTCGAGCGAGCGCCGGCGCCGCCTGTCAGGCGTCCTGGACGCGCATCTGAGCGCGCACCTGCGGCAGCAGGTGACCGTATCCGGTTTCGACGCGGCTGCAGCCGGCGGCAGGCCCAGCGAGCGCGGCAGATTTGCGGCGGTGCTGTTGGACGCTCCCTGTTCAAGCGAGCGCCACGTGCTCCGTGACCAGGCCGCGCTCGCTGCCTGGACTCCGGCTCGCATCAAATTCCTGGCCCGGAGGCAGTGGTCGCTGCTTTCCAGCGCGTTCCTGCTGCTGGCTCCCGGCGGCTCGCTGGTATACGCGACCTGTGCCCTGTCGCCAGAGGAGAATGATGGCCCGATGGAGCGGCTCTTTGACAAGTACGGCAGCGCGGTTGCAATGGATCCTCTCGATGATGTCGACGCTGGAGTCGAAAGGACACGGTTTGGCATTCAGTTCCTGCCCGACCGGGCGGGTGGGGCAGGGCCGCTGTACATTGCTCGCGTCAGCAAGGCGAGCGATTACTGAGCCGTAAGATCCTCTTCCTTGCCGCCGGCTTTCTTGAAGGCGGCTTCCTTGGCATCTATTTGCGACTGCAGCTCGATGATGCGCTCTATCGTCTCGCGCACGGCCGGAGAGTCGCGGCTTACCGTCTTCTGTGCCTTCTCGACGAGCACCTCGAACACTTCTGCTCCGAGCATGGCGGTCAATTTCTCAGCCTGGTTGCGCAACTGGACTACCTCGAGCTTCAGTACGCCCATCTCGCCCCACTGCTGGGCCTTGTCTCCGGCCTGCTTGACCAGGTCCTTCGACGTCTTGATGCCCTGATCGACGATTACCTTCATCCGTTCCGAAAATGTCATGATGTGGTTCCTCCCATATCGATTGTGTCTGCTCCAAAGGTCGCGCCAATGACCGCAAAATGCAAGAAACCGGCGCCAGATTGTCGAGTCAGCTTCAGAGACGGCGTATTCGCTCTTTTGATATTGACAACCCCTATAGCATACACTATATCCTGTCGGTGATAGCAGGACATATACCAGCGATAGTATGGATGCACATTGTGACCGATGCACGTGCCCAGAGGATGTAAACAATGAGATGCCCACATTGCGGCTCGATGGATGATCGCGTCACCGACTCGCGCACGCTCGCCAATGGCGAGAGCATCAGACGCAGGCGGGAATGTCTGTCGTGCGGTTTCAGGTTCACCAGCTACGAGCGGATCGAAGAGAAGCCCCTGATGGTCGTCAAGCGCGATGGGCGGCGTGAGCCGTTCGACCGTCAGAAGCTGGAGCGCGGGTTGCAGCGGGCTCTTGAGAAGCGCCCCGTCTCGCAGATGACCATCGAGAACATCCTGAATGAGATAGAAGATGACGCGGCGATGCTGGGCAAGGGCGGCAACGAGGTGCAGAGTTCTGCGCTCGGGGAGATGACGCTGCACATGCTGTATGCCCTGGACAAGGTGGCCTACATCAGGTTTGCGAGCGTCTACCGGAAATTCGAATCGATGGACGAGTTCATAACCGAGATCGGGCGCCTCGAGAACGCGCGCGAGGGAGCGTAGCGATGGCAGAAACCCAGCAGGTCTTTCCGGAGTGGCGGGCTTTCCTTGGCACTGGCGCCGACGATGCGCGTTATGTCGCCAAGCGCTCGGGCACGGTCGAGCGATATGACCGCGCCCGCATCGAGGCTGCGATCGAGAAGGCATTCAAGGCGGTCAAGGGCGTGGCGGACCGTGAGCTGGTCAAACGCATAGCGATGGACACCGAATCCAGACTGGCACTGCTATTGGCTGGCAGGCATCCGAACTCGATTCCCGCGATCGAGGAGATACAGGATCTGGTCGAGATAGCCCTGATCGAGGCAAGGGAGGCCCATGTTGCCAGGGCCTATATCCTCTACCGTGCCAAACGGGAGGCCGTTCGCGATGCCAGGCGATTGATGCTCGACATCAATACGACGATGGACGGCTACCTGGCACAGGTCGACTGGCGGGTCAAGGAGAATGCCAACGTCAACTACTCGCTGGGCGGGCTGATACTGCACAATTCCGGCACGGTTACCGCCAATTACTGGCTCAAGAACATATATCCGGAAGAGATAGCCGAGGCGCATCGCAACGCCGATTTCCATATCCACGACCTGTCGATGTTTTCGGGGTATTGTGCCGGCTGGTCGCTGCGGCAGCTGATTGCCGAGGGGCTCGGCGGGGTGCCTGACAAGATAACCAGCGCGCCGGCCAGGCACCTTTCGACGCTCGTCCAGCAGATGGTCAATTTCATGGGCATATTGCAGAACGAATGGGCCGGGGCACAGGCGTTTTCCAGCTTCGACACGTACCTGGCGCCATTCGTCAAGGCCGACACGATGAGCGATGCCGACGTCAAGCAATGCATACAGAGCTTCATGTTCGGCGTCAATACGCCAAGCCGCTGGGGCAGCCAGGCTCCCTTCACCAACATTACGCTCGACTGGACCTGTCCTGCCGACCTGCGAGACAGGCAGGCGGTCATCGGTGGCGTCGAGCAGGCCTTCTCCTATGGCGACTGCCAGTCAGAGATGGACGTGATCAATCGCGTCTTCATCGAACTGATGCTGGGCGGCGATGCGGACGGTCGCGGCTTCCAGTACCCGATTCCCACCTACAACATCACGAGCGACTTCGACTGGGAATCTGACAACGCGCGTCTCCTGTTCGAGATGACGGCCAAGTACGGTACGCCATACTTCCAGAATTTCGTCAACTCGGACCTCGATCCCGGCGACGTGCGCTCTATGTGCTGCAGGCTGCAACTGGACAAGCGCGAGCTCCGGAAGCGGGGCGGCGGGCTCTTCGGCTCCGACGAGCTGACCGGTTCCATCGGCGTGGTTACGCTGAACATGCCCCGCATCGGCTATCTGTCCACCGGTACCGCCGAATTCTACCAGAGGCTGGACAGGCTGATGGACCTGGCCGCCAGGAGTCTGTCAATCAAGCGCAAGGTGTGTTCGCGCCTGCTCGAGGGCGGCCTGTTCCCGTACACCAAGCGCTACCTCAAGACGTTCGACAACCATTTTTCAACGATAGGTCTCGTGGGCATGCACGAGTGCTGCCTCAACTTCCTGGGCAAGACCATAGCGGAACCTGAGGGCAAGGCCTTTGCCGAGGCGGTTCTCGACCACATGCGTGCCCGACTGCAGGAGTACCAGGAAGCCACCGGCGAGCTGTTCAACCTTGAGGCGACACCGGCAGAGAGTACTTCGTATCGGCTGGCCAAACACGATCGGACGACCCATCCAGACATCATATGCTCGGGCAAGGACGAGCCGTACTATACCAACTCCACACAGTTGCCTGCAGACTATACCGATGACCTTTTCGATGCACTCGACCATCAGGAATCGCTGCAGGCCAAGTACACGGGTGGCACGGTATTCCATGTGTTCCTTGGCGAGGCGGTCGACGACTGGCGGGCGATACGCGATCTGGTGCGGACCATGGCGGCGCGGTACCGCATTCCATATTACACGATATCACCGACGTTCTCGGTCTGTCCAATCCACGGCTATATATCCGGAGAGCATTTTACCTGTCCAAAGTGCAAGGCCGAACGCGAGTCACGGTTGCGCGACGAAATAGCGGCGCTTGAAGTCGAGCTGTCCGGAGGCGCGCTGTGAATATGGAATTCGAGGGCGGACATGGTGTCGATGCAAGGCAGGAGGGAATGATGGAGACGATGGAACAGAAAGTGGCAAGGCTGGCCGAACTGAAGGCTGGACTCCTGTGCGTCGAAGGTACACCAACGGAAGTTTATAGCCGCATTGTCGGGTACTACCGGTCGGTGCGCAACTGGAACGCAGGCAAGCGCGAGGAGTTCAGGTCGCGGGAGGGGTACTCATTCCCGTTGGCTGCCGACCACCGATCCGCGAGCCTGTCGTCATACGTGCTCTTTACGAGGCAGACCTGCCCCAATTGCCCGGCGGTCAAGGAATTCCTGGCATCGAGCGGTCTGCCGGGCACGCTCGTCGATGTGGACACCGAGGCCGGCCTCGATGCTGCCCGACGCTACGAGGTGCTGTCGACTCCGACGGCAATTCTGCTGGGAGGCGATGGCGAAGAGCGTTGCCGGGCCTACTCGAAGCCGCAACTGATGGCACTTCTGGCAGCAGGCCAGGCACCAGATACGAGTCCGGCCAGAGCCTTGCAGACGGCATGATTCGACACGGATCATGGCGCCGCGCATAGGGCTTCAGAAGACCAGCCTGGTCGATTATCCAGGCAGGGTCGCTGCCGTTTTCTTTCTGGCCGGCTGCAACCTCCGGTGTCCCTACTGCCATAATCCTTCGCTGCTTGTACCGGAATCAGGCGATCCGGATACCGCGGATGACCTCACCTCCATCGACGAGGCGTTTGCCTTTCTTGAGCACAGGAAGTCGGTGCTCTCCGGGGTGGTGCTGTCCGGTGGTGAACCGACGATGCACGCCGATCTGCCTGCGGTGGCTGCGCGGATCAGGTCGATGGGGCTCCTCGTCAAGCTCGACACCAACGGCACGTTTCCGGAGCGCATCGCGCCGGTTGGTGCCAATTATATAGCGATGGACCTGAAGATGGCACCGGCGCGCTATGCCGAGTTGTGGCCCGGTGCGCCCTCCGATGCCGATGCACGGATTGCCGAGTCCGTGCGGATGGTCAGGGCATCGGGCGCCGACTACGAGTTCAGAATTACCTGCGCTCCGGGGATATTCACCCTGTCAGATGCCGAAGCGATGGCGGCGCTCCTGGAGGCCGATGATGCGGTCTTCCTGCAGCGCTACCGTCCAGGGCACGTCCTCGATCGGGCATGGGCCGAACGCGTCACGCCCTATACCGAGCACGATATGGCCGAGCTCCTCGGCATCATCAGTGTTGCCGCGCCCAGGGCCAGGATCAGGGGATTCTAGCCGGCGTGGTCTGCAGCCACGAGGCAACGGCAGTACTGATGCCATCGTAGTCATCGGCGCCGAACCAGCGCACGCCTGGAATGGCGCGCATGAAGGTCAGCTGTCGCTTGGCATAGTGCCTGGTGTGCAGTTTGATTGCCGCGCTGATATCGCCAGGGCTCGCGTCGCGGTCAAAGAATTCTGCATACCCTATCGCCTTCATGCCCGGCGAGTCCTGGCCGTACCCCGCGGCGACGAGACGCTCGAACTCGGCCTGCAGGCCACCCGCCAGCATCGCGTCGACGCGCGCTTCTATCCTGGCATAGAGCTCGTCCCGTGGTCGGTCAAGGCCGATGATCAGCGTGTCCCAGCGTTCGCGCGGCGTTGCAGGTGGTGTGAAGCTCGAGAGTGGCCTGCCCGAGCAGCGATACACTTCAAGAGCGCGCGTGATTCTGTACAGGTCGGCCGGAGCGATCCTTGCCGCCGATATCGGATCGACGCGGGCAAGTTCACGCCTGACCGCATCAGCGCCGCCATTGGCGCCGCCATCGGCGCCGCCATTGGCGCGGCAACCAGCGAGCATGTCCTGGATGGCGGCACGTACCGCAGGATCGGAAGGCGGGGCGGGTGGAGCGCCGAACAGGAAGGCCCGTATGTAGTAGGCGGTGCCCCCGGACAGTATGGGCAGGGATCCCCTGGCGCAGGCCCGCGAGCAGGCGTCGTCGGCCATACGCGTAAAGTCGCCCACAGAATACGGTTCCGCCGGATCGCGGACATCGATCAGTTCGTGATCCATCCGCGTGCGTTCTTCTATTGATGGTTTTGCAGTACCGATATCCATCCCGCGATAGACCTGAGCCGAATCTGCAGAAACGACAACGACCGGCTTCACGTGAAGCCGGCCGTCTCGTTCGAGTCGATCGATGGTGGCCGTCTTGCCGACGGCGGTTGGTCCAAAGAGGATCAGTACCCTATTCGAATCGGTACTCAATCTGCTTGTTGAATACTTGGCGCATCGCAAGGGAGACGACCTTGCCATTGTTCTTCTCCACGTCGGGAGTCTTCAGTACGGCAAGCTGGTATGATCGCTTGATCACAGCCACGGTAAATTCGTAGGCGTTACCATCGTATTCGAACAGGTCTTCGAGCGGCATGCTCATATTTCTCCTCCGGTACGCGAAAGCGATGCATCGATCCTTGATATGAGCCGGTCGGCGACCGTGCCCAGATCGACACCGGTCTCGGGAGTGCCGGAACGCGATGACGCGTCAAGCCGCTCCCGGTACAGCTCATCTACAAGGAAAATGGCCGCAAGAATGGATACCTTGAGTGGATCGTCGACCCTGGCGGTGGCCTTGACGGTCTCCACCTTTGATCGCAGGTACGCAATCAAGGACTCAACATAATCCTTGCTCTCGTCGGTCTGTATCGTGAACGAGGCGCCGAGCAATTCGACGCGCACGGTCTCGATGGCCATCAGAACAGGTCGAGCGCGTCCGCACTGTCGGCGACCGGAGCTGTCTCCGGTTCCTCTGCGGACTCGAGGGCATCCTGTGTCGGGTTGTCGGGGAGCGTCTGCCTGGCAGGCTTCGTCGCTACCGCCTCGTGAACCGAGTCTTCGAACGAGTCAAGCTTGCGAAGCGCTTCGATGATGCCGGCTTCGATTCTGGCCTGATCCTTCTGGAACTCGGCTACGAGTGCCTCAAGTTCGGCCACGCGCGAATCCGCAGTCGAGAGGCCGGAACGCAACGATGCGTTCTCCATCCGGAGCGACGCAATGAGCGCGACGGCCTTTTCTACGCGGGATTCAAGCGCGTGGACCTGCTCGAGGCTTATCATCGGCGTTACGCCTGGAGCGCGGCCTTGGCGCGCTCGACAACGGCCTTGAAGGCATTGGGGTCCCGAACGGCGATATCGGAAAGAACCTTGCGGTCAACCGCGATCTGGGCCTTTACGGCGCCTTCGACGAACCTGCTGTAGGTTATGCCTTCGGCACGGCATGCGGCGTTGATTCGGGCGATCCAGAGGGCGCGGAACGTCGGTTTCTTGTCGCGACGATCGCGGTACGCATAGGAAAGCGCCTTGGCGACCGCATCCTTCGCGGTCTTGTGGTTGGTCGATCGGCGACCGAAATATCCTTTGGCCAGCTTCAGGATCTTCTTGCGATGATCCTTGCGCTTGGTGCCTGCTACTGCTCTTGGCATGGTAAATCTCCTTGAATATATAGAAAATCGGCAAACAGAAACTCAGTCTGCCACCGATACGCCGCGGACGGCGTCTGCTCTCTTGGTTATATGGTAATCAACCGTACGGAAGCAGCTTCTTCTTGATCATGGTCACCGGGCCAGAGGCGACATAGCCGGCCTTGCGAAGCTTGCGCTTGCGCTTGGAACTCTTCTTGGTGAGAATATGGCGAAGGTTCATTTTCTTGTACTTGACCTTGCCGTTCGCGGTAAGCGTATAGCGCTTTTTGGCCGCACGCTTGGTCTTCATCTTGGGCATTACGATCCATCCTTCACGCTTGAGTATCCGGCGCGGCTTCTGCAGCCGGCCGAGGAGCTTCCGGTTTCTTGGCAACCGGAGCCTTTGGGTTCAACATCATCGACATGAAGCGGCCTTCCATCCTGGGCGGGCTCTCCATGGCGTAAAGTCCTTCGATTTTAGCCAGGACGCTCTTGAGCACTTCCTCGCCGATTTCGGTGTGCGCCAGTTCGCGCCCCCTGAAACGTATGGTCACCTTGACCTTGTTCCCCTCTTCGAGGAATCCGCGAACGTGCCTGGACTTGAAATCCAGGTCATGATCATCGATCTTGGGCTGCATCCGGACTTCCTTGATCTTGACGATCTTCTGGTGCTTCCGGTTGTCCTTGAACTTCTTTTCCTGTTCGAACTTGAACTTGCCATAATCGAGGATCTTGCACACCGGCGGATTTGATTGCGGCGCTATCTCGACGAGGTCGAGGCCAAGTTCCTTGGCCATGCGAAGGGCCTCCGCCATGGGCAATACGCCCTTCTGCTCTCCGGTGTCGTCTATCAACCGCACTTCACGGACCCTGATCTGTTCATTGGTCCGCAGGTTCTTGTTGTCCGCCAATGGACCTCCTTCGGCTTGCCCTGCTGATTTCTATAGTGTCAGACAGTCTACCATAGAGCGGCGTATCGCGTCAAAGGGTCAGGCAATTTGGTTGCATTGCCCCTGAATTTGACAAAAACACTCCGGCGTCGTATCGTTTTGGCATGAACCAAAATAGTGCGGGCGCGGATATGACGGTATCGGCCATATGCGAGGGCGCAACCGAATGCTACCGCGCGGCAGGGAAACTGATCCAGTCTCCCGCGATACGCAAGGTGCTCGAATCGATCATACGCCAGAAGAGTGCCCATGTCGACCAGTTACGCCCCCTTGATGCACAGTTTTCGGGGCTGCTACAGCCGCTGGTTCCCACAGAGAGCCAGGATCCACTCGACATACTTAAGTGCGTCGTTGCCCATGAACATGCCTTTGCCGCCGACATGGACACGTTCGCGGCAGCCCTCACCAACGATGAGGCCAAACACACGGTCAAGGCCATAGCAGACGCGGGCAGGAAGTTTGCAAGCTGGGCCCAGGATCACATCGACCTTCTGGCCATGTTCTAAATCTGACGGTCCCGCCCGGTAGCCCTGCCACGGGTACGACATATTGCATGCGGGCCAGAGGCCATGCTATTTTTGCTCCATGTACCTATTTTCGATGCTCGCGATGCCACTGTCATTTCTGGCCATTCTGGCATGGACAACCGGTGGCTCCGAGATGATATGGCGCGCATTCGCTCGCGGGGCGCTGTTCGGGGTTCCGGCAATACTGCTATGGCTCATCGCGCGGCCACTCTTTACGCCGATATGGGGCTCACCGCTCCTTGTGCCCGGATTCCTGCTGCGCTACTGGATACTGCCCCTTGGACTGACGACGCTTGCCTACGAGCTTTCGACCGGGCTGTCCGGTCTGGCGCGAGGTGCCGAATACGGGCGATTCGTGGCATTTACCTTTGGATCGATGACGATGTTCGGCCTGGCTCAGACCATCCAGTCATGGGGCAACCCCAGCAGGGTCTATGCCATACTCGTACCACTGCTGCTGGTTTCAAGCTGCA
>Ga0209467_1003498_pt1 | contig 10141 bp, 3 predicted proteins | sample Higcelwee11metaG_FD_187175 | JGI IMG/M metagenome (GOLD analysis project Ga0209467, IMG submission 187175) | Freshwater pond sediment microbial communities from the University of Edinburgh, under environmental carbon perturbations - High... | ecosystem: Environmental > Aquatic > Freshwater > Pond...
CGTTTTGAGTCTTGCCGCTGAAAAAGGGCTGAGGGTTCATATTTCAACACAGGCCAATATCACCAATACCGAAGCCGTGCGGTTTTATTCCCGTTGGGCCGATGTGGTGGTGCTGTCGCGCGAAATGTCGGTTGAACGAGTAAAATTATTGCACGATAATATTATCAGTCAAAACATTTGTGGCCCATCCGGAAATTTGGTCCGGCTCGAAGGTTTTGCGCACGGCGCTTTGTGCATGGCCGTCAGCGGCAAATGCTATCTTAGTCTCGATAACATGAACCGCAGTGCCAATCGGGGCGATTGTACTCAAATTTGCCGCAGACCCTATTTGGTAAAAGATCTTGAGGGAGGTGTTGAATTGGAAATCGACAATAAATATATCATGTCGCCGCGCGATTTATGCACCGTCGGATTTCTTGACAAACTTGTGGAAGCAGGCATTTCCATTTTAAAAATAGAAGGTCGTGGAAGGCCAGCCGAATATGTATCTACTGTTGTTTCGGTATATAAAGATGCTTTATCGGCACTTGAAAACGGGACCTACACAACTGCTGCAATCGAAGGATGGATGCAGCGGTTGTCTCGTGTGTACAACCGTGGTTTCTGGGAAGGTTATTATATGGGAAAACCCATCGGCGAATGGACCAATCGTCATGGTTCATCGGCCACCGTGCGACGCGAATTTATTGGCGTAGTGACCAACTATTTTTCGAAGTTGGGCGTTGCTGAAGTGCGGGCAGAAACCGGCGAAGTGCATCCGGGCGAGTCTATAAGTATAACAGGCCCTACTACAGGCCTGTTAGAAACAGTTATTTCAGAAATTCATCTCGATAAAGGATCTGCTCCGATGGCTCCGAAAGGAGCTTTGTTTGCTTTTCCTGTTTCGCGGTTGGTACGGCGGGGCGACAAAGTGTTCCGTTTGGTGCGGCAACAGTCTTAATCGATTAGTACAAAACGTACAGGCAGTGTCAGTTTTACCCGCACCGGTCTTCCAAGACTGTTTTTCCCGGGTGACCAGTTCGGCATGGCCGATACTACGCGCATGGCTTCAGCATCGCATTGTCCGCCTATTCCACGGGCCAGCTGCACATTACTCACCGCTCCGTTTTTTTCAATAATGAACGAAACATAGACAATTCCGTGCAATCCAACCTCCCGGTCCAGCTTCGGATAGTGAATGTTATTTGAAAGGAAATTTTTGAGTCCGGCTTCACCACCATTAAATTCAGGCATAATTGGCGAAATTAAAATGACTGTATCCGGAACTTCGACATCGATGGTTGGGGCAGGAACCGGAAGAACCACGGGCCCTACAGGCTCACCTGTGATTTCGGGGTTAAACAGGATTAAAGGCGTAGTGACCTCTTTTTTTGTGATTTCTATTTCGGTTGTTATGGGCTTCATTGGCGGAGGTGGAATCTTTTGTTCAATATTAATAATCGTATCATTTTCCATAATGACATAACTCCCTTCGCTGATGTTCATTGAAGAGGCTGGGGCTGTTTTCCATTCAAAGGCAGCCAGCACAATAAATAATGCAGCTACCAGACCAATTTCGAAAAACAGGTTTTTATACAGTTCCATGTTTTTCGATTTGTTTTTTTTCGGGCTCATAATAGGTTGATTTTAATTTGCATCAAGGTACATAACCCTCCATGTGAAATCAACACAAGCTCAGTCTGGGTGCGGTTTTGCAAAGGTAACGGCATAAAAAAACCGGCGAAAGCCGGTTTTTTAGAAAATCAGAATTTTTTTAGTGCAGAATAAAGCGCACAGGCAGGTTAAATTGTACACGTACCGGCTTACTACGCTGTTTACCGGGTTTCCATGCCGGCATGTCTTTTACGACCCGCACAGCTTCATCGTCACAACCACCACCAATTCCACGGGCGACTTTCACATTGGAAATAGATCCGTTGGCTTCAACAATAAATCCCACATACACTGTTCCCTGAATATTGCTTTCGCGGGCAAGCTGCGGATATTTGATATTGTTTCCAAGATAAGTTAACAGTGCTTCCTGACCACCGGGAAATTCGGGAGCTTCTTCAACGACGAGGAACACTTCGGTTTCGACAATTTCTGCAGTACCGTCGTCTTCGATGGGTGCCACAAACTCGCCAACCGCGTCATCCTGATTAGCTTCAGCATCGATATCCAAATCACTCTGAACTTCAACATCGTCATCAACAATTTCTAATTCAGTGGTCTGGGGTTCTGGTGCGGGAGGTGGAGGTGGTGCTTCCCGGGTAATCTGAACATCCTCTTCCATAATTACGGCAGGTCCGGCAACGACGGCTTCTTTTTCTTCCTTATCGTATTTCCGCCATTCGAACGCTGTGAGAATGAGAGCCAGAGAAATAACCAAACCTATCTCCAAAAAAAGACTCTTGAAGCGTTCAAGGTCGTATTTCGGGTTTTTCTTGATTTGCATGGTATATATTTTTAGTGTTTTTGAAAAGATGCAGAGAAATAAAACTTTCACAAACAGAATATCAGAATATGGTCAATCCGGATAAGTTTCTGGTTTGCAAAGATGTTTATCCCTGACAATTAGTGACCAGTCTGATTTTTATAACTGGCGGGATCCAGCAGGTCATTGAGCTGTGCAGGATCGGTGATTTTAATTTTTACAATCCAACCTTCACCATAGCAATCTTTATTGATCAGATCGGGGGTTTCTTTCACTTTTTCATTAAATTCGAGAACCTCGCCGCCAACGGGCATATACACATCAGTAACTGTTTTTACAGCTTCAATAGTACCCAGAGCTTCTTCGCGATCAAGGGTTTCGCCAACGGTTTCAACTTCAACAAAAACCACGTCGCCCAGTTCGGATTGAGCAAAATCAGAGACGCCAACATAAGCGATTTCGCCTTCAACGCGAATCCATTCATGACTTTTTGTGTAAAGCAGATTTTCAGGAATATTCATTGTTCTTGGATTTTAATGCCCAAAATTACATTATTTTTCAAATCCGGCAACATGTGCCCGGAAAAATTATTGTGCCAGGGAGAAACGCAGGCTAATACCAGCGTTGGTATTGCTGTTTAGGAATTGTGATGAAATATATGGGTTGTTGATGACTTTGTCGAAGAAGGCCCGGATGGTGAATTTCTGACTCAGCATATATTCAGCCGATAAATTGATGGAGTAAACTCTTTGTCCGGCGCTGATCTGGTCAACATTTTCAACGATTTTACGCAAGACCGTTTTGTTGTTGCGGATTGAAAAATCGGCTTTCAGACTGAGATCGCTTTTAAAGGTTTTGCCGCTGCTGAGTACCAATTGAACATCTTTGATACGATATCCAAGCCCAACCGTAATTTCACCCGAAACAACTTCAGTCATTTGGTTGTTGGCAAAACTGACAGCGAGATTACGCGATTTCTTATACTCGATTTTGCTGATGATGCTGTTTTTCCAGGTGAGATCTATGTTGATGAGGGGACTGAATTGCTCAGTTAAGCTCACCTGTGCAATTTCATACTTGGGTAAATAATTTCCAAGTGCATCGCGGACAGTTGTAAAACCATCACCATCGTCATCGGAGAACAGAATATTTGAGGTGTATCCGCCAATATTATAGGTCGATCTGTATGCGTGTGTGATGGTCGCCGATTTAAATCGTTTTTTAACCCATGGAATTTCGGTCAGACCGTTGTATGAGAATCGCCAGTTGGGAAGCGGGAGACTCGGGAATTTTGATTTGATAAATTTAGCAGGGCTGTTGCCGGTGTACGCAGCCAGAAAAGCCGGAATAAGAACATCCTGCGAGGTAGGTCCATAGCCGGTCGGGAACACCTGTCCGGTGGTTGAATCGTTGTACCATGTGCCATCCCAGTTGTTGCTCATAGATGCTACTTGTGCCGCAATTTCGGGTCGGAGGTTTTTAAAACGTTCAAAGGTTTCGTTTGAATAGTCGTCGTAATCTTTCACAAAGGCAGTGCTCCACGAAATAATCGAAATACTGAAACTGCCATTGTCAATTCCCGAATAGCTTTTAAACATATCATCGTCCGGATTATATTTAAAGTATTCGCTGTGGTTAGCCGTAAAATTGCGCATGGCAGTCAGCTCAATTTTCATGTTTTTGGTTGGTTCCAGCGAAACGCGGGCATTCAAATTATTGTTGCTGCGGTTGGCAAAAGCGTTGTTGAAGAGAGAGTCTTTCGAAAGCAGATTATTCTGAATCAGAGAAGGCCTTATGTCGCGCTGGTCGCCGAAGACAAAACCCCAGCCGGGAGCTTGATTTTCGAGATCCATTCCAAGAATGTCAATGCCGCCCCGATAGCCTGGCAGATAAGTCCCATCGGCTATGGTGTAGCTAAGCGATGCATTTTTGGTCATCATGACAAACTTGAGGAAGTTGTCGGCAATGATTTTAAAAATGGGAATAGTGTCTTTTTTAGGAGTTACGGTAGAATCGGCAGGGTCGGGAATATCGCGCCGGTTATTGGCTGTGGGTCGCGGATTGGACTGATTCAGTTTTTTGAGATATGGAATTTTATTGTACAGATTGACCAGATTTCCGTTCACATTGGCCGAAATAGTCCGGTTATTTTCGAGCGTGTTGCCGTAAGGACTTTCGGCGTATTCACCCAGAGAATCCTTATACAATGCCGCTGCTGTCCATTTGTAATCGCCGCCATATTGAACAGAAGAGCTTATCCAGTCGAGCATTGGTAGTTTATTAATGGGCAGCGCATAATTGACTTTGAGCGACTGATTGTAGTTGGTCACACGCCCCATCGATTTGACATTCTGCCAGATAGAGTCCATCTTTGCTTCATAGTCACTGTCTTTTTTGTCAATACTTCCGGGTGGCTCATCAATTCGCGCATTGGCATTGGCAATGAAATCAATTTTAATACTTTTTGTCAGGTCGTATTTTAGCGAATAGGTTCTATTCCAACTGAAAGTTTTCAGATAAGTTGGCTCAATAAGAATAAGTGCGTCTGATTTGTTGCGATACAGATTTTCTTCATAGCCGCGGTCCAGATCGGTTCGGAAGGACAATGATTTGGGCATCAGATAAAAGTTGAAATCGCCAATCAGTTTGAAAACTTTTGCCTGCAAAAACTTGACTTTTTTGAAAGGGATATAGTTTTTGGGGTTTGAAGAATAGTTGTAACCGAGGGCGCCTCTGTATGTTTTTTTCAGATTATACTCAATATCAATATTGCGTTCAAAAAGCTCGCTGTAAGCATACGTGAGATCAAAGTTGGACAAATCATAAATCCGGTTTTTTGTTTCTGTTCCGGTTTTTTCTTTTCGCATGTTTACGAAGTTGAGACTTTTCCGCCGCGAATAACTTTGAACCTGCTTTAGTATGGAATCGCGCTCTATCGAAGAGGTGTAAGTAGCGAGATCCTCTTTCAGAAGTATGTCGGGATTCAGTGGGTTATATTGCGGATTGCTGTAGGTCTCGCTTAAATCGAAGTGCATGGGAATTTTGATACCTGTTTTTCCCGGAATAAATTTTCCGAGCTCAATGTTTGTAGCAACGTCATACGACATAATGTCTTCCTTCTGGCGCTCTGACACTTTTTTCTCAATACTACCGAATCCGGCAGTTGAAAGATTTCCGACCAGCGCGACATTACCAATATCAGCCAGATCGGCGGTAACCCTAGTTGTTGCAGCCCATCCGCCGTCTTCGTCAAAATTGGTTAATCGAAGTTCGTTGACCCAGATTTCGGCGCATTTGGCCATGCCGTCATCGGCCAGATTTACCGGGCTTCGCTTTGGATTACGGATACCGATCATAATGGTTCTGACGTCGCTCAGGTTCGGCGTACCGACAATGGTCATTTTATTGGCGCCATCGTAGCGATAAAAAGGAGTCATGAGGTTAACGGCCGAGTTTCCGGAGCGCATTTCAACGTTGCGGGCTTTTTTTAATTCAACCAGACTGTCGAGTGTAAGATCAAGAGAGTCTCCCCACACCAGAAAAGCGATGTTGGGATCCAGTGAGCTTACGTTGAGTGAGGTTGGGTGAAGCGGAATTTCGTATTCGTAGAAATTGTTGGTAAAGTCTGTTCCGAGGCGTATAAAAATACTAAGATCGCCATCATTGAGCGAGTACATATCCGGAGAAGACAATTCGGAATGGATGAACATCTTCATGGTTTTATACTGGCGGATATCGAAATCACAGGTTTTATACACGGCGCGGGCATCACCGTCAATCAGATTACAGGCTTTAAGCACCAGTGACTGCTCATTCATTTCATACGAAGTGTTCGATCCCCAGCCGATTTCGCGCTCAATACTCGGAGGCAGTACATACGGAACTGGTGTCCTGTTGCCGTTTTCTTCGATGTTGACAGCCGAAATATCAAATGATGTACTGTTCTGATCGTCGCCAGGGATATATTCGCCGGGATACAGCAAAGCGTTTTCATATTTTCGCCATTGGCTACGGGCCAGCTCCATTGTGGCAAAGCGCAGCACAATGGGTTCCGAAAATTCGCGCAGGAAAATACGGAAGAAGCGGATGGATTTAAAATCAGAGATGTCGCCGACAATCAGATCCGGATCTTTGACTGGGATTTTAAACTGATACCATTTTACGGTAGCGGTTGTTTGATCGGCTAAACGTGCCGTAGCATTGAAAACATCGGTAATGTAATTCTGTCCCACCACCATTTTTGAAGGCGCCAGATTGATAACATACTGGAAATATCTTTCCGATTCATTTAGCGTGTTATCGCGGTTGATGTCCTCAACATTGGGAATGGTGGTTGAGGAGGTTGGATAACTTTCATCCGACTGATCGCTGGTGGGGCTGTTGCCATCCACGCCATTGTATTGCTTATAACGGGTGAGAATATCATATTCAAGGTCATCATAATCGCTGTCGCGAAAATAATTGAAATTGTCGGTGGCGGGATCATCCACTGCATTCAGATAGGCTTGAGACCCTGTGCCAAATGCGGTTTCAATAACGTCGAGATACTGATTCATGAAATATGAACTTTCATCGTCATCGGATAAACCATCAAGTCCTACATCCTGAAACTGGCGCGAGGTGGCGTCGTTGTCAAATGAATTTACAAGTGCCTGCAACAGCGGTACGCGACCCCATTGCGTTGTGTCAACATTTTCAATGACAGATGAGGTTGGCAAACCGTTTTCGTAGCTTTTACGGTGGTCGCGCAGCACATCCTCTGAGATATCTCCGATGTTAAAAACCAGCTGTCCGCCTGTATGAGCAGGATTATAAATAAACGGATCCATCATCCAGAACTCAATGTATTCGACGTTGGTTTCTTCGAAATCGGGAGTTTCGATTTTTCGCATCATGCCGGCCCAACGCGATGACGGGTCGTTTAGTTTCCCGTTTGCATCGATACCAGCTGAAACACTGGACGGATTCACATCGAAATTATAAGGTCCTTTTTCATCGGGATAATAGGCCAGATCGAGTACTGCAATGTTGGTAACGATGTTATTGATGTTTTCTTTGTTTGGGAAAACCTCGGTTTCGAGCACTTCGCGCATGTAGTGATTCGACAACATCGCGGTATTGTTGGCGATGTGATCGGGAGTCAGGTTGTTGTTGCGGAAAAACAGCGGATCGATGACATACCAGGCCAGACGGGCGCGGTTATAGCCGCTGGTGAGCGTGCTGTCGTCACTTGCTTCAGGGAAAACAGAATACTGCCCTTGTGGAATAGAAGAATGGAACCAAGTACCCACACTCTTAATATCAATTGAAGACTTACTGCCTTCGAAATCGTCGATGTAAGCGGTCCCGGTTTTTCCGATGGCGCGGGCATGTCCGGGAATCAGGTTAGCTACTTCAGCATCAATCGAAACGCGCGATGGTGCTTTGGTTTCAATCACCGGAAGAAAATCGACCAATTTGGTAATCAGCCGCGATTCGGTCTGATAGGAAAGATTAAAACCCAACATGGTGTTTGAAATCGGTTCTTCGCCAATATTTACCTTGTAAGTATAAGGTCTTTCGGTCAAATTCATCAGGGTAGCACCGACCTGGAAGTTTTTACTGATGTCGTAATCGACATGTGTGCCGAGGAAAGTCTTGGTCTGAATTGAAAAGAGTGAATTGCTTTCAAGACTGATATTGATCGGGGCGCCACTGTTCAGAATTCCTTCGTTGATAATTTTAAGGCGACCTAAAGTGTAATCAACAGTGTAATCAACGTTTTCAGTTAGCAAAATGCCACCGGCAGTGACTTTAACACTACCCTGCGGAATATTCATGGCGTTGAGAGAAATTTCGTTACCTACCGAAGACTTGAATTCACCGGCAATGGTAAAGCGGTTTTTATTCGGATACTGCCGGGCGCCGGTTTTGGTCATCGTATACAGCGAGTCGTAGCAATATTTATTGGCCAATGTCTGATTGCCCAGTAAATCGCGGAGGTCTTGTCCGAATGGCTCCAGAAGTGGAAAAAAGATTCGGCCATTTTTTGAATTGATTGTACCACCGTTGGTAGCGGCATTATCAATAAAATCGAATACGCCATCGGGCTCAGGATCGCTGTTGGCATTCAGATTATCCATGTTCATGACCCGGATGAGAGGAATACCCTGAAGGGTTCCTTCGGTAAAGTATCCGGCGGGAACACCCATGGCGTCGCTTTTATACAATACATCGAGCCTGAAATCATCCGGATTTACCTGATATCCGCCAATGGCATACACGTTTTTCATCATCAGATCCCAAAGCGGAACTTTGGTGTTTTGAGCCGTTCCTTTCAGGAGTTTAACAACCAAACAACCCGGGGCTGCAATACCGCCGTTTGAGAATTCACCCACCTGATATATGCTGTCCTGCCCAAGCACGGTGAATTGATAAGCCACAGCGAGCACCTGGTCGTCGTTGAGAGATGAGTTGAGCGAAATAAAACCGAGTTTGGAATTGTAAGTATATTCAGTTGGAGCCAGTAACCGGGCATTTTCGATTTTTTCGTAATCGGTTCCGGCAACAAGTCCCGTTGAGTTCATGTACGCGTTTACGCCATTGATGTCGCGAACTTGATTGATGTTGACAATTGAAAAAACGTTGTTGGATTCATTATCGGGGAAAATGGCCTCGGGGTTTCCATACCCGGTGATAACCGGATTGTAGGGGTCGTTTTCGCCCAAATCCATCAGGGCAACAATATTTCTGTTTTCCTGAGTGGCAGAGCCGATATTGGTTACCCAGACCTCCATTTTGGTAATATTAATCGGAGAGCCGACAATCGGCAGGTTTTCGAGCCATTTGTTGTAATTGTTGCGGAAATAGTGGGCTACCAAAAAGTGTTTTTTCTCTTCGTACTCATCACAATAGAGTTCAAATTCACTTTTTTGTGCACCGCCCGAAACAGTAATATTGGAGGTCTGGCTTTTTTGCTGAGAGATTACACTGGTCACCGTAGCTTTTCCAAATTGCAGCTTGGTTTTAATGCCAAACAGGCTCTGACTTCCGTTGATGAGTGTGGTGTTCAGCGGGAGTGTTACATCTCCGGCTTCAATACTTTTTATAATTTCATCTTCCTTGCCTTCGTATTGAAGCTTCATTTTGTTTTCGAATTCGAAGGAGGATTCTGTATTGTATTTAACACCAAAATCGACTTTATCGCCGATTTTAGCCTGAACATTCATCTGAATTTTTTCCTGAAAGTCGAAATTGGCCGTACGTTGCTGCTTGACATTGAGTGAGGGGTCATCGCGACGATTGGCATTTACGCCAAAAATCAGCTCTGCGGTACCGGAGGGACGGATATCAATGGTATTGGACCCGAAGATTCCTTCGGTTGCTCCACCCGGAATATTGAATGAGAGGCCTGTTCCGCCCGATTTTTTACCGGCCACTTTTGCCCGTTCAACCCAGTAATCGTGTATGGCTTTGTCAAAGTCGTATTCGAAATACTCCGTTTGATTCATGCTGAATGACGGCCTGTAATCAAGACTTCCGAGCTTTCGTTCAAATATGTATTCGCCGGTTTCGGGGTTGAAAACAATGCTGTCGGTAATGTTTTTTGGGTCGTTGAGAAACAGAGGGTGGTTCAGGTCTATTGCAGAATAAAACGGATCGTCGTTGAAGGGATAAGGCAGGGTGTCGCCGGTATCGGGTGGAGTAATCATCCAATTGCCGGAATTCAGGTTGTCGTAGTCTTTATGC
>Ga0209467_1003500_pt1 | contig 10138 bp, 5 predicted proteins | sample Higcelwee11metaG_FD_187175 | JGI IMG/M metagenome (GOLD analysis project Ga0209467, IMG submission 187175) | Freshwater pond sediment microbial communities from the University of Edinburgh, under environmental carbon perturbations - High... | ecosystem: Environmental > Aquatic > Freshwater > Pond...
CAAGAAGATGACCAAGAACAGAGCCGTGGGGCCGCCGAACGCCCACCAGGTCACGGCGACGGCGAGGCTCAGCCAGAGGAGGTCAATGTAGCCCAAGAGCTTCACCGACTCCACGGGCACGGCGTTCGCCAAGGGCTCGGCGAAGACCACCCAGGCCGGGGAGCCGTTGAAGCCGTGGTCCCACAACATCTGAATCCACAGGTCGTTGGTGAACCCGACCATGTCGCGCTGCAGATAGATGAAGTCGTGTTTGAACGCCGCCCAGCGCTCGGGGCCAAACTTTGCGCGGATGCGGTCGTGCCACTCGGTGTCCCGGGCGAAGGCCTGGGTGTCGACCATGTAGTAGTCTTCTTCGTTCTGGGTCTGGAAGGTGGGCGGCTGGCGGCGGTAGTGGCGGCCCTCCTCTAAGTCTGCGAGCACGATGGCGGGGTAGAGGTCGAAGTAGCCCAGCTCTTTGTAATACTTGGAGTTTAAGTAGTAGTGGCTGAGGTCGTAGGTGTCGACGCGCTCCACCCAGACGTAGGTGCTGTCCAGGCGTGAGTAGTTGAGGAAGCTCAAGGTGGCGAGCAGGCCGAGGCCGAGGGTGATCGCCCCCCGGGCGCGGCTGGCGAGGGCGTTGGCCTTGGGCTCTAGATGGCGGTGCCAGAGGTAGGTCATGGCGGCGAGGAGCGCGGCGCCCCCGGCGAGCCAGATCTTGTTCTCCTCGGTGCCGTCGCGGTGCAGGGGCTTCGCGCCGCCGCGGGCGAGGTCCACGACGATGAGCAGGGCGGTGAGGCCCGCCAAGGTGGCGAAGGTGCCGAGCACCCGGGCGGCCAGGGGCTGCTGCTTGCGGTCAAGGCCTAAGCCCGCCGCGCCCAGGGTGAGGGCGATGAAGAGCGCGATGAGGGCGTGGTGCCACGCGGCCTCAAGGGCCGGACCAGGAGCGAGGGGGAAGAGCATAACGGAGGAGGATAACCCACCTTCCGGGCTTTGACGCTTGCCCCGGCGCGCTCAGCGGGTGAGGTGCAAGGGTCAACCGCTGGAGACCCCATGCGCTCGCTGCTCGTCCTGCTCGCCCTCGCCCTCGGCTCCTGCGCCCCCGCGGCCAACGCGCCCCAGGCGCGCATCGTCGCGTATGGCCCGACGCCCCAGGCCCGCCACGAGAACGCGCTCAGCCAGGCCGGCGGCGCGGTGATGAGCGAGCGTATGATGCTCGACCTCGAGAAGCAGACCGGCAAGATCGCAACAGACCTGCCCGAGCGGGTGAAAGGCCTGCCCGAGAAGCTCAAGGCCGTGCCGCTGTGGGACAACGCCGAGACCGCCGCCTTGTGGTGGGCCGGGGACGAGGCCGCGGTGGCCCAGCGCCTCTTGGATCAGGGCGTGCAGTTTGTGCTCTTGCGCCGGGATGTTGTGCCCAGCGTCGATCGTGGCGGCGCGACGATCTCTCGCCTGTACCACGACGATGAGCGCGCCCGGTTTATGCTCGTCTCGGCGGACGCGGAGTACCTGCTCTACGCCGTCTCCGACAAGACCGCGAGCCTCGCCCCCCAGGCCGCCACCTTCATCACCTCCAGCCTGCGCACGATCCTCAAGGGTGAGAAGCCCCGGGGGTTCCCCAGCATCAAGGCGCCCCGGGGCAACAAGTGGCACCTCATGGCCACCCTGCGCCTGCCCGGCGGCCGTGAGCTGGCCTATGGCCTGTGTGTGCGTGAAGAGCTCGGCGAGTGTGTCATGGAGCTGGCGAACGATCTGGAGCGGGAGCACCGCCGCTACGCCGAGTGGTACGGCCTGCCCAAGCTCGCGTCGTCCATCGACAACATGCTCTTGGAGCTGCACCTCGTCACCGACCGCGCGAAGATCTACGCCTTTAGTGAGGACGATCTCAACGAGTTTTGGGAGATGGGCATCGACGGCGGCATCATCCTCAACCGTGAGACGGGGGAGGTGGCGATGATCCCCGGCGCGGTGAGCTACACCCGGGCCTATCGTGACGCCGACAAGCTCCTGCGCACGGCGGCGCGTGAAGGGCACATGGACAGCCTGCGCCCCTGGCGAGATCCCGGCTATGACCTGGAGAAGATCCGCACACAACACTACCTCGACTGGCCGGGCCGGGGCATCATCCCGCTCTACCGCGGCGTGCCCCCGGTGCCGATGGAGGTGGTCGATATCCAGTCCATCGAGCGCAGCATCTTGCTCTCCGGCGAGTGGTATCTGCGAAACCTGCACCCCAACGACCAGCCCATCCCGTTCTACAAGCCGGGCCAGGTCACCTACAAGATGTGGCCCGCCGAGAACCGCTACTCCGATGAGTACAACATCGTGCGCCACGCCTTGACCACCTGGAACCTGGTGCAGGCCTACCAGATCGACCCCCGCCCCGAGTTCATCGAGGGCGCGCGCCGGGCCCTGGACTTCACGCTGTCGTTCCGCAAAGACGAGGAGAACCGCTCGTTCATCGCCCATGAGAACAACGTGAAGCTCGGCTCTGTCGTCATCGCCATGATGGGCATGATCGACCTCGCCCGCGCCACGGGCACGAAAGAATACGACGAGCTGTTGAACCGTTTCGGCGAGTTCACCGTGTTTATGCAGGAGCCCTCAGGCCGGTTTGATCCGTACTACGTCGAGGCCGATCACCCCTACGCTGAAGAGGTCAACGACATCGTCCCCGGCGAGGCGGCCTTGGCCTTGGTGATGCTGTACGAGTACACCGGCGACAAGAAGTGGCTGGCGCCGCTGCCCAAGTTCTTCGAGTATTACAAGCCGTGGTGGCAGGAGCGGGTGTCGAAGATCCGCCCCGAGGCGCCCTCGCCCCATGAGACCTACGACACAAACGATCGTCTGGAGCTGGTGCAGTTCGGCCCGTGGTCGGTGATGGCGGCGAACGCGTACCACCGCGTCACGGGCGACGCCGAGGTGGCCAAGTTTGGCCTGGAGGTCGCACGGTGGATGGTCGAGACGTATGAGTACACCGGCGAGGACTCCCCCTGGCCGGACTACGTCGGCGGCTACTACAAGCTCCCCGGCGAGCTGCCCGCGATGCAGGCCTTCTGTTACGGCGAAGGCACGGCGGCGGCCTACGCCTTGGCCCTACGCGCTGATCCTTCGCAGGCCCCGTTCTTTGAGAAAGCCACCCGGGAGACCGTGCGGTTTGGCCTGATGATGCAGTTTGATGACCTGCAGATCTACCCCTTCACCCGGGGCGACGAGGTCCGCGGCGGCACGCGCTACACGATGAACGAGACCAAGGTGCGCATCGACTACGTCTACCACGCGCAGTCCACCCTGGTGCAGTACCGCGACGCCGCGCTCACCGACCCGAACCTGCCCCCGGAGGTCAAGCGGTCGCCGCTTCGGGACGAGCTGGAGGCCGCGCAGAAGAAGGCCGCCGAGGCTGCGGCGGCGGCGGCGGCGGCTGGGACGAGCCCGCCGACGAGCCCCAGCGAGACCCCGCCGGTGATCCCCGGCACCGGCCTCCCGCCCAAGGCGCCATAAAACGGCGCCGCGCCGAGGGTTCTGCGGTGGTATCGTAACGCACGGAGGCGTCAACCCCCCGTGCTCACCCCGCTCCTGCTGCTCACCCTCGGGCTCACCGACGCCGCCGCGGCGACGACGGTGCGCCTCGTGCTCGATCGCCCCCTGGACACGATCCCCGCGGGGTCCACCGCCGAGGCCCTGCCCGACGGTCCCTTGCCCAGCGGCGAGGAGTTTGTGCTCACCGTGGACCTGCCCCCCGGGGTCTCGGCCACCGCCGCGCTCAGCGTGTGGCCCGCCCAAGGCCGCCCTTGCGCCGCGACTCCACCCGCCGACGGCCCCCAGCGGCACACCGTCGGCATGGCCCCGGACGGAGACGTGCTCAGCGGCCGGGTGCCCGCGCTGCAGGTGGGCCAGACCTACTGCCTGAGCCTCGCGCCGCGCCTGATGTTGGGGGAAGAGGGCATGGCCCGACTCGCCGAACAAGCCGCCGCCGAGTTGACCTTACGCCTGCCCGATGCCCGCTCGTGTGATCTGGACTCGGGCTGGACCCACTTCGCGAAGGCGCTCTCCGGGGGCCTCGCCGCCGCCGGGTTTGGCGCCGCCGACGCCTCGTCGCTGGAGGCCGCCGCCCGGGAGGCCCAGAGCCGCTACCGCCGGGGGGAGGGCCCTGACGCCTGCGCCGCCCTCGTGGGCGCTCAGGGGGAGGCCCAGGCGCTCCAGAGCATCCTCGACGCTGAGGGCGCACGCCTGCCCAGCGCCGACCGCGCGTCGATGACCCAAGACGTGCTCTCGGCGCTCCAGACCGCGCAGTCCCAGACCGAGACCCTCAGCGCCGCGCTCATCGAGGCCCTGAACGCCACGTCTGTGCGCCAGCGCATCGTCGTCGCCACGGGGCCGGTGACCTTAGGCGCCCAGACGGCGACCGCTGCCACCCGGGACGCGGTGAACTTCGCCGTGCCCGCCGCCGGGGTGTCGTTTGTGTGGTGGCCCGATCAGTCCCCGGCGCTCGTGGGCTGGGGCGGGGTGTCGTTTTATTCAACCGCCGTGGACCGAGACGTGCCCCTGAACGAGCTCGCGGGCGCTCCCGGCGACGTGTTTCGCCAGCGGGTCTCGCTCACCGTCGCCGTGGCGCGCTCGACGCCGAGCCTGCCCGGCTACACCACCTCCCCGGCCTTGGGCAGCCTGAGCCCGCTCATCGCCGGGGGCCTACGTCTCACACACTACGCCCAGCTCACCGCCGGGGCGGTGTTTGTGCGTGTGGACGACCCCAACCCCGCCTCGGCGGCGTCAAGCGTTCACGCCGCGCCGGTGGTGGGCCTCTCCGTCGATCTCGCCCTCGTCTCGCTGTTCCAGACGCTCCAGAGCCCCTAAGGGCCTCACGCCCAGGAGTCCGCCGTGGCCTTGCGAATGATGATCCCCGACGCCGCCCTGGTGGGCCGCCCCGTCATCCTCGCGCTGCGTGTGACGGGCGCGACGCCCGACGCCCGCGTGACGCTCATCGTTGAGCTAGACCGCGGCCAAGGCCAGCGCGCGCCGCTCTCACAGTCCGAGGTGCTCGCCCAGCCCGACGGCGGCGCCGACGCCACGGTGAGCGTCACCCCACCCTTCACCGACGACGCCGAGGGCCTCATCGTCGCCACGGCCCGGGCTGAAGACGGCGCCTTCTTGGGTGTGGCCACGGGGCTCTTGCGGGTGATGGCGTGATCCTCCTCGCCCTGCTGCCGCTCTTCGCCTGCGTCTTGCCGCCCCAGCCTGAAGAGGGCGACGTGCTCACCCTCTCGTTCTGCCCCGACGGCCTGCCCTGCGAGCTGGTCGCCGACGGCCAGAGCCTCATCACGGTGGAGGCCTGCGTGCCCGAGGCCGTGGAGCTTCTGGCCGAAGACCTCACCCTGAGCCTCGTCACCTCCGGCGGCCTGTGGATCGACGGCGCACAGTCGAGCCTCTCTGTGCCCCTCGGCCCCGATCGTTGCGCTCGTCCCGCGCTCACCGCGCCCACCCACGGGCCGGAGCTGCTGGTGGAGGGCACCCTGGCCGAGGTCGGCGTCACCGCGGCCACCTCACTCACCCCGGCGAGCTTCGGTGGCCTCGCGTTGACGCCCAGCCCCGCGACGCTCAACCCCCAAGAGCCGAACCTGATCCTGCTGACGGTGAGCGCCTGGGGAGACGACGGCGCCCGCGTGAGCGACGGCAGCCTGGCCGCGTTGACCGTGCTGGATTCCGAGGGCGCCGACGTGCTCGTGTCGCCCGCGGAGCGCCTCTTGGACCCAAACGGAGAGGCCACCTTCACCGTCACCAGCGCCGGAGGCCTCACCGAGCTCACGCTGCGTGTGGTGCTGAGCGCGCCGACGTGGGACGGGGTGAGTCGACCGGCGAACTTCAGCGAGGATGTGACGTTGGTGGGGGGCTGAGGTTTGGCGAGCGGAGTCCGGCGCCGCACAACCAACCCCTCTGTGTCCCGCCTCTGTGCTTCGTTCCAACGAGCGCGCACCCGCCTTGAATAGGCCCTGCGCCCCGCCCGTGGCGTCTGCCGCCCGGGGCCTTGGCTCGGGCGCAGGTCGGGTGGGGAGCGGGCGCCGGGCGGCCCAGGCTCGCGGGGGCCGATTCTGAGGCAGATCGCCTCCCTGAGCCTCCCAAACGCGCATTCTCGCAGAAAATCGTCCTCGCGCGCCTCAAGGAGCGGCGCCACCTACGGCGAGGGGGTAGCCGCGGGACGCCCAGATGAGCACACCCTCGTCTAACACATAGGCCTGGCTCAGCCCCTCGGCGCGTAGGGCGTCTACGATCTTGCCTGAGGCGGCGTGGGGGCAGGCGCAGTAGACGACGATGGGGGTGCCGTCTCGGGGCAGGTGGGGCAGGATCTCCGCGACGCCGTCGTAGAAGGGCACGGGCAGGGCGCCGGGGAGGTGGCCCTGCTGCCAGTCGGAGGTGGGGCGGGCGTCGAGCAGGACGAGGCGCGCTTGGTGACGCATCGCGGCGTTGACGTCATCGACGGCGACGAAGCGGCCGTCCCGGGCGGTGAAGGTGGCGGCGGGCGCGGCGGGGTTCTGCACCGCGGCGGTGAGCTCGGGCGGGCGCAGGACGACGGGCGCCGGAGCGCTCCAGCCCGCGGCGCGGCTGCGCAAGAAGGCCGTCACGTCGTCGATGGCCTGGGGGGTGAGCGTCTCGGCGTAGGACAGCATCGGCGTCCCGGCGCGACCCCGGGTGATCACGTCGCGCAGGAGGGTGTCTGAGGCCGTCGCCAAGAGCACCGGGTTGGCCAAGGCCGGGGCGCTCACGCCTTCTCCTCGGGCGCCGTGGCAGCTATCGCAGCGCTCGGCGTAGACCTGCTCGCCCCGCGCCACGTCCCCCGGCACCGCCGCCGCGGCGATGGGCGTGGGGGTCTCGACCCCAGACTCCTCCACGAGCCAGTCCACCAGACGGCGCTGCGCGTCGTGATCCAGGGGCCCGCCCTGCTCCTTGGAGAACGCCGCCATCGGCGTGCCGGGCCGACCGTAGGAGATCGTCAGCCACACAAACGACAGCGGCGCGCGGTCGTAGAGGTCCGGCGTGCGCAACGACGGCGCGTTGTCGGCGGCGTAGCCCTCGCGGTCGGCCCCGTGGCATAGGGCGCAGTATTGGGCGTAGAGCGCCGCCCCGTCGGGCTGCCCCTCGGCGGCGGAGACGTGGGCGCTCGCCTCGGCGCCACGGCGCCCCGCGCAGGAGCCCAGGCCGATGAAAGAGAGGAGGAGGAGGGCCGAGACCCAAGCGGCGCGATCATTCCACATACGTCAGCTCCTGGGACGCGCTGGGCGCCCGACCGGACCTCTATCGCATGCCTCTCCTTATTGCATATCAATTGCAATAATGGACGACATCGGCCACCGCGACCGCTCGTGACCGCCCCCCACATCATCCCGGTCGCGGACCGCCCCTCAGAGCCGTTACTCTGCTTGTTCCTTCGCGGATGAAGGTGCATGCAAGACGCGACCGATTCGCCCTCACCGCCTTGGCGGCTCCCCGATGGGAGCGTCCCGGCCTCGTCCCTCCAGAGCGGCCCAGCGCCGGTCGCGCCGGGGCGTGGCGAGCCTGGGGCCGAGCGTTACCAGGTGGGCAACGTGCTCGGCGAGGGGGGCATGGGCCGGGTCTCCGTGGCCCAAGACGCCCACCTGGGCCGGGACGTCGCGCTCAAGGAGCTGCACCCCAGCCTTCGACACCGCCCCGACGCCGCCGCGCGGCTGCAGCATGAGGCGTGGATCACCGCGCAGCTCGATCACCCCGGCGTGGTCGCGGTTCACGACGCGGGGCAGCTCGGCGACGGGCGGCCGTTCTACACCATGCGGCTGGTGCGGGGTCGCACCTTGGCGGCGGCCTTGGCCGAGGCTGAAGACCTCAGCGCCCGCCTGCGCCTGATGCGCCCTCTGCTGGCCGTGTGTGAGGCCGTGGCCTACGCCCACGCCTGCGGGGTCGTGCACCGGGATCTCAAGAGCTCCAACGTGCTCCTGGGCGGCTTCGGCGAGACCCAGGTGGTCGATTGGGGCCTGGCGGTGCGTGTGGGGGCGCCCGGCGGTGTAGGGCCCGTGGGCACGCCGGCCACGATGAGCCCGGAGCAGGCCGCGGGGGCCCCGGCCGACCCTCGGGCCGACGTGTGGAGCCTCGGGGCGATGCTCTGTGAGCTGCTCACCGGGGCGCCGCCGTATGGGGGCCTCGACCAGGACGCCACCCTCGCCGCCCTGCGTGTGGGCCCGCCGCCGCCTGTGCTGAGCCCGCCCGCGCCGCCGGAGCTCGCCGCGATCACCGCGCGGGCCCTCGCCTGGCGGCCTGAAGACCGCTACCCCGACGCCGGGGCTCTGGCCCAGGAGCTCGGGCGCTGGTTTGAGGGGCGCAGGGTGCTCGCCTACCACTATTCGCCGTGGGAGCTGCTGCGCCGGGTGCTCAGCGCTTGGCGGGTGCCCGTGGCCGTGGGGGCGGTGGGCGCGGCGCTGTTTGGCCTGAGCGTGGCCGTGGGCTTCGCCCGCACCGAGGCCGCCCGGGAGCGCGCCGAGCACGCCGAGGCCCAAGCGCTTGAGGCCTTGGACACCGCCGAGCGGAGGCTCGCGGCCTTGCAGGTCGAGCAGGCGCTGACCGCGACCCAGCGGGGCCAGCGCGCCGAGGCCGAGACCTTGGCCGCCTTGGCCCTGAGCGTGGCCGAGGATCCCCTCGCCCGGGGCGTGCTCGCCGGGTTTGGCCGCGCGCCGCGACCGGCGCGGCTGGCGGTGGAGGAGTCCCCGGCCTGCCTCTGGCGCCAGCTTCGCGACGACGGCGGCGCGATGCTGTGCGGCGAGGCCAAAGGCACCTCGTTGTGGACCTTGAGCCCGCTCACCCAGGTGTGGCGCAGCGAGGCCGTGGGCGTAGGCGGCGGGCTCAGCGCCGGCGGCGCGCTGTTGTGGGACATGAACCACAGCCTCACGATCTTGGGGCTCAGCGACGGCGCGCCCACCCGCGCGCTGTCGCTGACCAACATGAGCCAGCGCCCGACGAGCGGCCCGCGCCACATGCTCAGCCCCCAGCGCCGGGTGTGGCCCGACGACACCCCCGAGGGCGCCCAGGGCGTGTGCCCGGCGGGGGTGCAGGCGGCGACGATGTCTGAGGACGGCGCGCGGGTGGCCCTGGTGTGCCTGGGCGGCGTGGTCGCCGTGGGCCCGCCCGACGGGCCGATGCGCGCCCTGGGCACGGCGTTGGGCGAGCGCCTCGGCGCCACGGCCATCCGGTTCACCCCCGACGGCGCGGCCTTGATCATCGGCGGTGAAGGCGGCGTGCTGCGGGCCCTCGACCTCCAGACCGGCCTGGAGCGCCAGCACTTCCAGACGTCCTTGGGGGCCATCCGCCGCCTGCAGGTCTCCCAAGACGGCGCCGTGGTGGCGGCCTTGGGCGTGCGCGGCGGCGTCGGCCTGTGGAGCCTCACCGCCGGGGCCTGGCTGGGGGAGCTGCCCGCGCCCCGGGACGCCGACGTGGCCATGCTGCCAGGCGGGGCCTTGGTCGCCGGGGACACGCTGACGCGCTGGTCGTTGACGGGCTTGGAGCGCCCGATCCGTGTGCCGGCCTCGGCGGGCCTGAGCGACCTGGGCCTCTCCCCCGACGGCGCGGCCTTGGCCCTGGCCCAAGGCGACGGCCAGGTGCGCATCGTAGACCTTCACGACGGGCGCCCGCTGGGGGTGCTCCGGGCGGGGCGAGGCGTCGTGAAGGGTGTGGGGTTCAGCCCCGGCGCCCTCTGGGCGAGCGTGATGGACGGCGCCGGGCTCGTGGGCTGGTCGTGGCCAGAGCTCGCGGCCTTGCCCACCCCACCCGGCAGCCGGGCCCTGCGGCGCCTCACGACGGCGGGCGCGGGGGCGCTCTGGGGTGTTGACTTCGGCAGCCGCCTCTTCGCCTGGGACAGCTTGACCGAGGAGCCCGCGGTGCTCGACGTCGGCGGGCCCTACCTCGACATGGAGCACGGCCCCGGCGGCGTGATCACCCTGAGCGTCGCAGGAGAGGCGCGGCTGGTGCCCGAGGGCGGCGCGCCGCGACGCCTCGCCCAGCTCGACGGGGCCTTCGCCGTCGCGCTGGGCGCTGAGGTCTGGGCCTGGGCCGGAGACGACGGCGTGACCCTGCTCGCCCTGAACGGCGCCTGGACCCGCGCCTTGCCGGCCCCCGGCGCGCGACCGCGCGACCTCACCTTCTCCCC
>Ga0209467_1003502_pt1 | contig 10135 bp, 7 predicted proteins | sample Higcelwee11metaG_FD_187175 | JGI IMG/M metagenome (GOLD analysis project Ga0209467, IMG submission 187175) | Freshwater pond sediment microbial communities from the University of Edinburgh, under environmental carbon perturbations - High... | ecosystem: Environmental > Aquatic > Freshwater > Pond...
TGCGGTCTTGCAGTCTTGCGGTCTTGCAGTCTTGCAGTCTTGCGGTCTTGCGGTCATGCGGTCTTGCGGACTTGCGGCCAGTCAACCTAATAATCTGATAATCAATTCTTAATTCTTAATTCTTAATTCTTAATTTTTGACTACTGCCTCATCCCACTCCATCACAACCCGGAACCCCACATAAAAACAATCCGAGTACCACCAGATACTCTTTGGCATCTGAGGGTCGGTCTTAAGCCACTCAGCGGTGCGGGTGTGGTCACGCGCTGCGCTCCTCACACCTGCCGCTCCGTCGCGGTAGGATCCGCCCCTGATGACATGCTCTTCAGTGCCTTCATAAATGTCAGAACAGAATTCCGCAACATTACCGCTCATGTTTATCAGTCCCCACGGGTTGGCCTTCACTGCCGAAGGCTCCTGCGTCTTTGACTGGCTGTTGCCACGGTATATAACAAAGGTGTTGATGACAGAAGTGTCGGGCTTTCTTCCGAAGAGACCCTTCTTCTCGTATGCTTCCGGATCACCTGTAAAGAAATAGGGTGTCCCGGTCCCTGCCCTGCATGCATATTCCCATTCGGCTTCTGTTGGCAGACGGTAACTTTTTCCTGTCACCTTTGAAAGCCACCGGCAATATGTTTCAGCTGCATGAAAACTCATCGATATTGCAGGCCTTCTCCCCATCCCCCAGTTCTGATCAGGCTTCCCGTAAGGCGGCGTGGCCCCGCTGATGGCATCAACACCGGCCTTACTCAGCCGTGCCCCTTCTGTGTCTGTCGATCTGCCTTCAGATGCAGTCTGCCTGTAGAACTCCATGTACTCGTCCCATGTCACCTCCACCTCTGCAATGAAGAAAGAATCTACTTTTACCTCTGCTGCATCCTCATCGGCATCACGCAACGACTCATCCTCCGGGCTTCCCATGGTGAACAGGCCCCCGGGTAATGCAATCATCCTGAATGATACCCCTGAACCGGGGATCTGCTCTGTGAAATCCCCGAACGAGGTGACAGTGGCAGGGCCGCTGAAGATAGTGTCCGGCGTGCCGGCGGTGTTGCCAAATCCCTTATTGCTGCCATGCAGATAACCTTTGATGTAATGACCTGAATTCAGGTGGCAGCTGATACACTGAAGATCCTCTCCTTTTTCCGTCATCTGCTTATAATACAAATGGGCATCAGATCCTTCGCGGGTAAGGGCGGCAGGGAAAAGATTCTCGTGGCACTTAAGACAGGAGGAGTTATAAACGTGTTTTGAGGCTCTCTCGAGCGTCGATGCCGCTTCCCAGTCGAACTCTGTAGAGTCCTTGGTCCAGTGACTCCACAGATCGCGCATTCCAGTCTTCGCCTTTTCAACAAGATAGCCATCCCCTTTCGGTGGAAGATGACATTCAGCGCATGAGACACGGTATCCTGACTCAGTAGCATAATGCACACCCTGTTTCCAACTGGAGGTAGCCTGCGGATGGACATGACATGAGGCACAGAAATTGTTTGTTGAGGTCGCCTGAACCGCCTTCCCCAGTCCTGTAAACAGAAGGACACCGGCCAAAATGCCGGCTACAAACCACAACCAGATCTTCTTCCTCACAAGCCTCATATTAGAGTGGTCAAGATAATAAAAATCAATATCCGATCAACCTGCCGGACAGCATACACTCCAACAGGTGCAAGCTCCTGCTCATGTGCGTGGCAGAATATACAATTCCTCACGGGATTCCACTCCGCTGGCGAGAGCTTCGGCATTGCCCCCTCCTCACGGGGTAACTCTCCGGCAGGCGCTTGCTCCTGCTTCCTTTCGGAGTTAATTACTACTTTTGGGGAAACGCCACAAATGAAACGGACTATACTTGCATTTTTGCTTCTGGTTTTGATGATGCCTGCCGGCTCCCATCCCTGGAAGCCAAGACATTACGTGATAATCGACACCGACGGCGGTATTGACGACCTGAAGTCAATCTGCCTGCTGATGGCATCACCGGATGTAAGAATACTTGCCATCACTGCTTCGGATGGCTACCACAAGGCGCCGGTTGCCTATGAAAAGATCAGAACTATGGCCGACAGCCTATGGCACGGAGGACTGCCCGTTGCCGGCGGAGAGGATGCCGTCAGGCTGATCCGTGAGGCGTTGGAGGCAGAGACCACCCCCGTGACTTTTATTGCCCTGGGCTCACTGAAGACTGTTTCTGACGCGATGGATCAGGTGCCTCAGTTCGCTAAAAAGGTGAAGCAGGTCATCTGGAGCAACAGCGGCCTGCCGGGGATGGATGGATTTAATTACAAGGCAGCGGCCGAAGCAGCCGGGAAAGTCATTGCCGGGACTCTTCCCGTTACCGTTACCGGCAGCGGCGGGGAGAACTTCTATGATGAAGCCCTCCTCGACGAGATCGGTAAAATCCATTCCCCATATGCAACCAGGGTAATGGCTCTGATAAACTCAATGCCAACCCACTCGTTTGTATATACCGCATTTGACGAGATGGCGCCACTGATGCTGCATTTCCCCGGGCTCTTTGCCTCCACCGTCACAGATGACCGGGCCAGGTATCTTGCCCCTGCAGACATTGATGCACTGAGGCAGGCAACGCTTCAGATACTCAGGGGTGAGACTGTTGAGAGGATGCAGACAGTCAGGAAAATGCCGGCTGATACTGCATTTTACATGCGTGATATTCAGCCTTTTGTCAATGACATTAGGAACAGGTACGGAGAGGATGAGTGGACCTCGGGAGTAATTGCAAACGAACTCCACCGTCACCTGGGGGTATTTGCAATCATCGGAGTCAAGATGGGCATCAGGGCTCGCGAGTATTTTTGCACAGGGGTCGATGAGATGAGCGTAACTACCCATGCCGGCTCCATCCCTCCCCTGAGCTGCATGAACGACGGCATCCAGGTAAGCACGGGAGCAACACCCGGACACGGACTGCTGACTATAAGCACAGAAAAACCTTTTTACGGTGCTGCTGACTTTACACACAAAGGCCAAACAGTCCGGATAACCCTTAAAAAGGAACTGTCCGAAAAGGTTTCCTCGGAACTTAAGGAGATCAATTTCATCTACGGCCTTGACAGTGACATATACTGGGAACTGGTCAGACAGAACTCCATAAAATACTGGCTCCAGTTCGACAGACACGAAATATTTGATATTGAGATTATTAAATAGCTGATGACATGAAATTTACAAGTCTTGTCCTGGTGATCGCAACTGCTCTCCTCATGGCGGCATGCCAGACAGCAAAGGTCACTGCTCCTGTCGTGATCCCGCAACCGGTGATGATTGAACAAAAAGCAGGCAGTTTCGAGCTGAGTCCGGCAGCACAAATCACATTCAGTGGAGACCCGCAAGCCGGAGGGGTGGCAGAACAGCTTGCCGGACTGCTTCGCCCGTCCACCGGATATGCTCTGAATACCGGGGAGGGGGATGACGGCGACATAGTACTTGTAATCGATTCCACCGTCACATGGAAGCGCGAGGAGTACAGGCTTACAGTGACAAAGAAAAAGGTGCTGCTGACAGCCGGAACCGCGGAGGGTCTCTTCAGGGGGATACAGACAGTACGACAGCTTCTGCCTCCGCAGGCAGAGGGCCGCAGCACGGTTAGTGACGTGGAGTGGTCCATGCCCTGCGTTACTGTTACTGATTATCCGAGGTTCGCGTGGAGAGGCATGCACCTCGATGTAAGCCGTCATTTTTTTGATGTGGAATTCATCAGGAGATACATCGACATCCTTGCCATGCATAAGCTGAATGTCTTCCACTGGCACCTGGTTGACGACCAGGGGTGGCGGATCGAGATAAAGAAGTACCCTGAACTCACAGAGGTGGGTGCATGGCGCGTTGACCGCGAAGACAGGCCGTGGGACTCGAGGGAGCCTCAGCAGCCCGGCGAAAAGGCAACCTACGGAGGCTTTTATACACAGGAAGAGATAAAGGAGATAGTGGCCTATGCCGCAGAGCGATTCATCACCGTGGTGCCCGAGATAGAGATGCCTGCCCACGTGGGATCAGCCCTGGCAGCCTACCCGGAATATTCATGCACCGGCGGACCCTTCACTGTGCCTCCAGGCGGGGTGTGGCCCATTACCGATATCTATTGCGCTGGCAAAGATGAGACATTTGAATTCCTGGAGGATGTGCTTACTGAGATCATGGAGCTCTTCCCCTCTGAATATATCCACATAGGAGGCGATGAGGCCGACAAGACGGAATGGAAAAAATGCCCCGATTGCCAGGCCAGAATACGGAAAGAAGGGCTTGAGGATGAGGCTCAACTCCAGAGCTACTTCGTAAAACGAACGGAAAAGTTCCTGAACGACAAGGGACGCAAACTGATTGGCTGGGATGAGATACTACAGGGCGGACTGGCCCCGGAAGCAACGGTGATGTCATGGCAGGGTTTCGAGGGGGGTGTTGCCGCCGCACGGTCAGGTCATGAAGCCGTAATGGCCCCCGTATCACACTGTTATTTAAACGTTTACCAGGGTGACCCTTCTACCGAACCGGAGTCGTTCCGCGGATTGCTGACACTGAAGAAAGTATATTCATTTGAGCCGGTGCCGGCAGAACTGACACCCGAAGAGCAGAAATATATAATCGGTGCCCAGGGCTGCCTCTGGACGGAATATGTGACTGATGGCAAAACAGCGGAGTATATGATCCTTCCGCGACTGACGGCTCTCTCGGAGGTAGTGTGGACACCGGCAGAAAAGCGGAGCTGGGAAGGGTTCAGCGCGCGCCTGCCGATGATGATGGAGCGGTTTGACGCAGCAGGCTTCAATTACTCACGGGGCTCTTACCATGTGGATATGTCAGCATCATGGGATGAGACATCGGGAAGTATAACCCTGGAGATGACATCAGAGCAGCCTTCGCCCGAGATCAGATACACAACCGACGGCTCGGAACCGCAGGCAGGATCGCCGGTTTATAACGGACCTCTGAAAATGACAGGGAAGGCTGCCGTCAGAGCGGCGATATTTGATGACGGCCAGATGGTGGGCAATATCAGCACCAAGAACATCAACATCAACAAGGCCACCGGGATGAAGGTGCAGTATGGCATTCCATTCTCAGACAGGTACAGGGGTCATGGCGACCGAACCCTTGTAAACGGCATAAGCGGCAGCGGCGACTTCAACGACGGCCAGTGGCAGGGATTCGAGGGAACAGATATGGATGTCGTAATTGATATGGGGAATGAGGCCTCAGTCACCTCGATCTCATCCGGTTACATGTCAGCTGTCGGCAGCTGGATCTTTCTTCCGCAAAGCGTTGAATATTCTTACTCAACCAATGGCACTGATTATACTGCCCTGCCAGTCCTCATGACGCTGGTAGTACCGGCTGATCAGGGTAACAGGAGTGAGATATACGGCTCCTCCTTCCCCGTTGTAAGTGCAAGATATGTACGTGTGGTTGCCAGGGGTCAGATCACCTGTCCCCCGTGGCACGCCGGTGCAGGAAGCAAAGCCTGGCTCTTTTGCGATGAAATAACAGTTGAATAGGCTTGTGGGTTGAACGCCCCGTTAGCCGTAAGACGTATCACGGCATTTAGTTTGAGCTAATTAAACTCCCCGAACAACTTCGACTTATTGTACATCTTGACGACTACCCCATACAGCAGCGCTGTCCAGAAAGAGAAGAGGGCATAGACGAGGGCTGGCTTGACCATCTCGTTGCTCTGGATAAGCGTTCCGGCAACCAGCAGCGCCAGGGTGGTATTCTGAAGCGCCACCTCCACCCCTATTGTCCATGAGGTTCTTATGCCTGTTTTGCCAAACATGCCCATTGCCATCCCTGCAGCAAAACCGACCAGGTTTATTATAACGGCATACGGAAGGATACTCCACAGATCAGCCCCGGTGATTCCCGAACCGCCGCTTGACTCTTTGGCGAAGGCAATTATCCCGTAAACCCCGGCAAAGAGGATGATCATCACTGTTCTTACCGGGCGTTGAATCTTGTCAGCTATCTTCTCATTGTAATATCTTAACAGAACACCGCTGAAGGCAGGTAACAGAGTTATGAAAAAGATCTGAAGGAAGGTCTGCAGCAGGGGGAGTTCGAACGGAGAATGCCTGCCTGTAAAAACCGTCAGCGCCAGGTTGACGAGAAGAGGAATGGTTGCCAGGGTCAGAAGGCTGTTGATGGCTATCAAAGAAACGGAGAGTGCCACATTACCCCTGAAAAGCACCGTAACAAATCCTGAGGTGGTGCCGCCAGGACAGGCAGCCAGGATAATAAATCCAACCTTTATTGTCGGGGGAAGGTCTGTGAACCCTATTATGAGGAAGACTATCAGAGGCAACAGTATCATCTGGGAGATCAGACCAAGAATGAAAGCCCTCGGCGAACGGTAGATCCGCTGCAGATCATTGAAATTGATCGAGAGCCCCACCCCAAACATGATAGTTGCAAGTACCGCACTGACAAGAAGATCGATATAGGTCAGATTCATGCGCGCAAAGTAACCGGTTTTTAACGGAATGACAATAATATTTCCGGGTCACCGGCTTAAAATATCCCCCCGGAAATGATTCACAATAATTCTAATTAGTAAATTAGATTCCTGATAAGGAAGGTGGGTTAAGTATATCTGCATGTATTTTTTTTCGCATATCCGGAAGTCGTTTATCCGCAATGAACGCTGGAGAAGAAACCTGTTGGCAAGAATTCTCTTTGTCTTGCTCGGGTTCTATTTTATTAGCCTGTTCCTGATTCTTGGATTTAGTATAAGTTCGGCTCTTGCAAGTGAAGGCGGGGAAGCAGCGGGCAAATTCATGATGTGGATTCTTTACTATCTCGCAGCCGACTATATAATGAGGTGCTTTCTCCAGCAGATACCGTCGCTGGAGGTAATACCCTACCTGCGGTTCCGCATCAGGAGAAAGAAACTCGTGACTCATCTTCTTGTCAGAAGCAGTCTGAGCCTCTTCAACATCCTCCCTTTCTTCTTAATCATCCCCTTTGCTGTGACGGTCCTCGGCCCGTCAAAGGGGTTTGCGGCTGCCCTGCTTTTTATTGCCGGCTGCATCCTGCTGATCATCCTGAATAACCTGGCGGGGCTGTTCACCGGCTTGCTCACGAGGATCAATTCCGTTTACTGGGCTATACCTCTGGGGTTTGCTGCAGTCATTGCACTGGCAAAAGGACTGGAAGGGTCACTTAACGAGCCCTCCCGTGCGCTGGGCTATGCTCTGGCAGAGGGCCATCCGCTGCCATTCCTGGTTGCAGCCGTGCTGATTACTGTCGTCATCTGGCTGATCCACAGGTTACTGCACCGGCATTTGAGGGTGGACCTGGGAGGCACACGGCACCTCATGAGGGCAACTCTAGCCCCCTTTTCCGGAAGATTCAGCAGACTGGGTGACACTGGCAGGTATATGTCGCTTGAGATATCTATGCTCTTTCGCAACAAGCGATCCAGGAAGACCATGCTCATCGTACCCTTCTTCATGGTATATGCAGTATTCTATTTCCTGATAAATGATGAAATTCAGGGAAGATTCTTTACTATACTCATTACAACAATGCTCCTCGGACTGGGATCGATGTCCTACGGTCAGCTTCTGTTCAGCTGGGAGAGCTCTTACTTTGACGGATTAATGGCAAGAAAGAATGATTTCATTGCTTATGTCAAAGCAAAGTATTACCTGCAGGTGCTCCTTACGCTGATCAACTTTATTCCACTTGCTGTTGTGATTGCGTTCTCAGGCAGGGTTAACATGGTTCTTCTGATAGCTCTGATGCTTTATACAATTGGCCCCAACAGCTTCATTACTATGCTGCTTGCAACTCTCAATGATGCCCGGATAGACCTGGACGCAGGCACTTTCATGAACTATCAGGGTATGAAGGGAACCCAGTTTATAATGACCTTTCTGTTCGTGCTGATTCCTACCGGAATATATCAGCTGGTCTCCCTCGTGTCAGATGAGAACACGGCCATAATCATCCTTGCCTCCCTTGGCCTCATTTTTATCGCTTCCGCCAAATGGTGGCTCAAAAAGATCATCGCTGAAACTTTCATGCGACGCAAGTACAAATCCCTCGAGGGATACCGTAAACTATCAGCTTAACCCGACATGCCATGATCAAGGTTACCAATCTTATTAAAACATATAACAAAAAGACAGTCCTCAATATCAGCGACCTTACAATCGGCAACGGAGAGATATTTGGCCTGGTTGGGAATAACGGAGCAGGCAAGACAACTCTGCTTCGGCTGATGCTTGACCTTATCAGGGCCGACAGTGGCGAGGTGTGCTCGGGTGAACATATAGTGGCAAGGACAGAAGACTGGAAAGATTATACGGCTTCGTACCTCGATGAAGGGTTCCTCATAGAATACCTCACGCCTGAAGAGTTCTTCAGCTTCATTGCAGATGAGTATCGCCTTATGAAAGAGGTGATGGACCTGAGGCTGGCTGGGTTCAGCGATTTTTTTAACGGTGAGGTATTGGGTCAGACCAGAAAATATATCCGTGACTTTTCAAAAGGGAACAGGCAAAAAATCGGCGTTGCCTCGGCCCTGATCACCGAACCTGGGGTGCTTATCCTCGATGAGCCGTTCAACAGCCTCGATCCTACTTCTCAAATACTGCTCAAAAGATTGCTGTCAGACTTTAACAGGAAAAACGGTGCTACAATCATCATCTCAAGCCATGACCTGAACCACGTTACTGAGATATGCACCCGGATTGCAATCATAGAAAAAGGGATAATCATCCGTGATCTGCAGAATAACGGCCAGGCTATGGCTGAGCTGGCCAGCTATTTCTCGGCAGGGCAATCTCGGACTCACTGAAACTAAGATTAACGACCCGTCATCCCCGGGAAGAGCTCGTTACTCCTTGTTTCTCACTGACATTTGTGTTAATTATCTGTTTTGCCTCCCGTGCTTTCATTTTAAGAATACATTTGCACGATAATTCAAAAAAGTAAAATCGTGAAAGCATTGAAATTAGGGAACCTGGAGATCGCAGTACCGGTCATACAGGGTGGCATGGGAGTGGGGATTTCACTTTCGGGACTTGCCTCAGCAGTAGCCAATGAGGGCGGCGCAGGCATCATATCAAGTGCAGGCCTCGGTCTGATATATAAAAACCTTTCGGAAAATTTTCTTGAAGCAAGTATACAGGGACTTAGAGAGGAGATCAGGAAAGCCAGGGAAAAAACAGCGGGTGTAATTGGAGTAAACGTCATGGTGGCAATGACAAACTTTGCCGACACTGTCAAAACCGCTATAGCGGAAAAAGTCGATCTCCTGATCGCAGGAGCCGGCCTGCCGCTCGATATGCCCTCGTTTCTCACCAAGGATAGTAAGACGAAGCTGATTCCAATAGTCTCCTCGGCAAGGGCAGCAAAAATTATATGTGAAAAATGGAAAGCTAATTACGACTATCTGCCTGATGCCGTTATTGTTGAGGGCCCGAAGGCCGGTGGCCACCTCGGATTCAGGGAAGAACAGATTTTTGACAGCAATTACACGCTTCAAAAGCTTGTTCCTGAAATAGTCAATGAACTGAAGCCATTTGAAGAAAAATACGGCGTTCAGATACCGTTAATTGCTGCCGGAGGTATATATACGGGACAGGATATCAAGGAAATCATGGATCTGGGAGCATCCGGCGTACAGATGGGGACAAGGTTTGTGACAACTGATGAATGCGATGCTTCACCGGACTTTAAACAGACCTATATTGATGCTACGGAGAAGGATATAGAAATCATCAAAAGCCCGGTAGGAATGCCGGGAAGAGCAATTCTCAGCAATTTTATCGATAAGGTCAGGGCAGGCAAAAAGCAACCAAAAGCATGTCCCTTCAAATGCATCAGGACCTGCGATATTTCATCAAGTCCCTACTGCATTATAGTTGCTCTGATGAATGCACTGAAAGGAAATTTTGAAGCGGGTTATGCCTTTGCCGGTGCAAATGCCTTCAGGGCTACCCGGATTTTTTCGGTTAAAGAGGTATTCCAGTCTCTGATGATGGAATACAAAAGCAGCACTTAAAGAGAATCATGTTTTGGTGAGGTGCAGGCACCATCCGCAAAATCATCCCATTCGACAATCGACAATCGACAATCGACTATTACCTTGGATCAACCACCTGCCCCATAAACACTA
>Ga0209467_1003504_pt1 | contig 10132 bp, 9 predicted proteins | sample Higcelwee11metaG_FD_187175 | JGI IMG/M metagenome (GOLD analysis project Ga0209467, IMG submission 187175) | Freshwater pond sediment microbial communities from the University of Edinburgh, under environmental carbon perturbations - High... | ecosystem: Environmental > Aquatic > Freshwater > Pond...
ATTCAAGCTCGAATGCTTAAAAATAAAAACCGCTCTAAACCATTTCGCACTCAGAACCAAACTCCTCATCCGTGCCAATCAAATGGCGTTTATGGAATTACAGAGATTGAAGAGTGCGTAAGGTCAGTTATATAATAAGGAATCAGATGAATATAACCATTGTCAATTTTAAAGGGGGAGTAGGCAAATCGATGATCGCCCATCAACTCATTTCGGGTTTTGGATTTAGCGGATACGAAATCGATCCGTACGGTTCACTCTCTGATCGGCTGCCGGAGCGGGTAGTGCGGATTGACATACAGCAAAAATCGATTGAACGACCGCAAAAAGAGACCATTTTTGATTTTGGGGGGTTTGATGACATCAAACTCGATCAGGCAATCAGCTATTCGGATTTGATTATTATCCCTTTTATTCCGACATTGGAGACGATTCAAGGGACGGTGGATACATTGGTGCGGGTCGCGTCGGCGAACAAACCGATTTTGATGGTGCCGAACATGAGCCAAAAAGAGAACGATATCAATGATGCGAAATTTGTTTTTGAAGAGACATTAGGATTTGAGATAGAGATGTTTCCGATACCGATGAGTGTCGCGTTGCAAACTGCTATTAATGAAAATCGTTCTATTATTGATCTTTCAAAGCAGGGGGGGATTAAAGCTTATGCGTATAAAAAGAGTTCCAATCTGATCCGTGATTTGCACGCAAAAATTCGAGAATACGAAAATGTATAAAAGTGGATGTAGAACATGGAAAAGATAAAAGAGAACAAATTTGCTGCACGGGTAACACAGCGGGAACTTTCAACCCATAAAGCGATCCAAACGGCGAAACACCCAGGAGGACGCCCGAAGAAAAACGATGAGGTGAAACAAAGTGAGAAAGTTTTTTTAACCCTAACCAAAAGTGAAAAAGAGAAAATTGATATCTATGTGGGGAAAACAGGAGAGTCAATCGCCGGAGCAATCCGCCGAGCACTTAAAGAGATGGGAATAATATGAAGGGAAAAAACTCCCCTTTTTGTACCGATGAAAACATGCTGCGTAAGGTCCGTTATAAATATCATTTCAATACATTAGCTATCTTCATTGTATTTTTTTTGTAATCATTTGTAGTTATCATTTTAGAGTATTACCAACCAATAACTTTTTTAAATATATTGGCACCTTTGTATTAAGGTTATACAATAATTCATTCAGTGTTAAAGGCTTTAAAATGTTAAGAAGTAATGATTTTGCAGAATACGAGTATGCACTAAAACAGTTGAAGGAAATTTCAATAAGTCATATGATTGTTGCCTACCGTGCAAAAATGACCAATTATGAAATTTCATTATGTCATAAAATCAGTTCAATGAGTAAGCTTCCGCTGATTGATGTTATGGAAAAAATGGCAGCTTTCAAACAAACGGCTGAACATATCCTCTACAAAAAAGATTTTATCTTCATTTGAAGATACCTGCTCTTTGGGGTACATTCTTCTCTACTTTCAACTGCAATATCTAAAATCTTTATTACCATATCAAACACAATACGTACTAATCACAGAAGGATCCAAATGAAACGACTAATTGTATCGGTAACACTAGTGCTAATGATGGGAGGGTGCGCTCAACAGCCGACTACTCCTCCGCCAGCAAAAGCGTGTATGAGCGCTACACAACTCAATGCGTATGGGTATGATCATCTTGAAAAGGTGGCAAAACTGTTGCGTGAGGATAAAAAGAATATCGAATCGTTCGAGCTATTTATCAATGCGATGAAAGGGACGGTAGACAACTATGCGGATATGATTAAATCGAGCCTCTATATCAGCAATGTGGTGAGATTTTTGCCGATTCCCTACGCGGGAGAGGTTTCTAACACTACGAAACTGATCTCTAAAACAGTACTTAATCTCGGCGGTGCCGCGAGTGCATTAAATCGATACAAAAATAGTTCGGATACATTTTTAACAAATTTCGATAAGCTGAACCGATCCAACGTGAGCGGTGCAGAGATCTCTAAATTGGCTGTTTTTGCCGATACCAAATTGCTCACTGATGCAAAAGCGCTTGAAAACTCTTTAAATGATATCTCTGAATCCACCTCGATGATGGCGGCAACAACACAAACTATTGCAGATGCTCTCGATACGACGGGAAATTATGTGAATCAAGCGAAGAACTTTGTGGGGTTATCACAACCACAACCTAGTGGAGAAGAGAAGTCTAAAGTTATTCAAAATCGCAACTCGATCAATGCCCGTATGGGACAGTTGAACCAAAAAATAGCATCGTTGGAAAAAAGCGGAGAATCACACCGTTATAATATTGCAAAAGCGAGGGTTTATTCGGAGTTAGCGGTAGGGTTGGAGAAGTAGAGTGTGAGGCGATAAACGCCTCTGGCACGGTTACGCTTTTTTCATAAACGCGGCAACGAGGACGATGGTACTACCGTTAATTTTTCCCTCGATATATCGTGCATCATCGGTAAGGCGGATATTTTTAACGATGGTTCCACGCTTGGCGGTGAATCCGGCCCCTTTTACTTCGAGGTCTTTGATGAGGGTTACGGTATCACCTTCGGCGAGGATTGTTCCGTTGCTATCGCGTTGAACGACTGCTCCGCCATTATCATTGGATGCTGTATTGAGCATTCCCGATTGCGCCCATGTTTTGACATCATCTTCGAGATACATCATATCGAGTTGATCTTGGTCGCCGAGTGCGGATAGAAGGCGATATGCCATTACTTGGACGGCAGGAACTTGGCTCCACATACTATCTGATAGACAACGCCAGTGATCGGCATCGAGATTTTGAGGGTTGGTGATTTGGCTTTTACACGTTTCACAGATATGGATAGATTGATCCACTGACCCATCGCTCGGTGCAACCTCAAAAGAGCTCAACCCTTCCGTAGCTCCACACAATTCGCAAATATTTCCACTTCGTTCTTCAATACTCATAATAACACCTTAGTAAAATAATAACGCCATTATAGCGAACTGGGCATTTTATAAACACGGAACGTTCGAGATTTTGCCTTAAAGTGTGTTATCCTTGTCCGTAATTTAAGCCATACGCGCAAAGGAATCCGATGTCGCTCAAAGTCGTCCTCTCCCATAAAACTCATTATGCTTTTGACCGTCCCATAAATCTTTCGCCCCATGTGATCCGTCTCCGTCCTGCGCCACACAGCCGTACCCCTATCGAGGCGTATTCACTGAACATTAAACCGGATGATCATTTTATCAACTGGCAGCAAGATCCGTTCGGTAACTATCTCGCACGGATCGTTTTTCCGGAGAAAACAACGGAACTCTCCATCGATGTCGAGGTTCTAGCAGAGTTGGTGAGTATCAACCCGTTTGATTTTTTCATTGAAGAGTATGCCTCCAATTTTCCCTTTAAATATAAAAAAGAGCTCAAAAAAGAGCTTTCCCCTTATCTGGAGATAGCCGAAGAGGGAAAAAAACTCAAAAAATTTCTTAAAACCCTCGATTTAACACCTCGTCCGATGAATGATTTTCTTGTTGAACTCAATATGGCGGTTCATAAGTATCTTAATTACTCGATACGGATGGAACCGGGAGTGCAAACCTGTGAGGTGACATTGGGAACCAAACTGGGATCATGCCGCGATTTCGCGTGGCTCTTCGTTCAGGTACTCCGTCATTTGGGATTTGCGGCGCGCTTTGTCTCAGGATATCTCGTTCAGCTCTCTGCCGACGTTGCTTCTCTCGACGGTCCGAGTGGTCCGGTAGAGGATTTTACCGATTTGCATGCGTGGACGGAAGTGTATCTGCCGGGTGCGGGGTGGATTGGACTGGATGCGACAAGTGGATTGTTTACCGCTGAGGGGCATATACCATTAGCGTGTACCCCTAACCCTGAGAGTGCCGCTCCGGTCGAGGGGGGGATGGATAAATGTGAGGTGGAGTTTGAGTATTCCAATACCGTAACAAGGATTTTTGAATCTCCACGCGTCACGAAGCCTTATCGTACCGAGCAGTGGGAGGCGATTGACGCACTCGGGTACCAAGTCGATAAAGAGTTGGTAGCAAATGATGTCCGTCTAACGATGGGGGGAGAACCGACGTTCGTCTCTATCGATGATATGGAATCTCCTGAGTGGAATACGGAAGCGGACGGCCCGCATAAACGAGAATTGGCTAACGTCCTCTCCAGACGATTACTGAAAACGTTTGGGAAAGGGGGATTGCTCCACCATGCGCAGGGTAAATGGTATCCGGGTGAACCGTTGCCGCGATGGATGTCTACGATTATCTGGCGCAAAGACGGACAGCCGATTTGGAATAATCCCGACTTGTTAGCGAGCTTGGATCAAACATTCGATTATACCCCTGAGGATGCGCGGAAATTTTTAGCCAAGTTGTGTCTGAATCTCGGGATCAGCGATAAAAATATCCACGATGCCTACAATGATCCTCTCGTGGCACTGTTGCAAGAGTCACTCTTGCCAATCGATGTCGATCCGATGAAAGTGACGTTGAAAGACTCTTTGGAGCGTCGAGCGTTGGCGGATAGCCTCTCTAGCGGTATCGATAAACTGGCGGGATTTGTTTTGCCTCTGAACTGGGGAACAACGCGCTGGATTACCTGCCGATGGGAGTTTAGACGCGCACAGCTTTTCCTCGCACCGGGAACCTCTCCGGTAGGGCTACGTCTCCCTCTGGATTCATTGACCCATAAACCGCATGTCGAGTTGGAGCAAAGTTTCGAGCCTGATTTGTTTGGAGCATTTCCATCGTTGGGTGAATATCACAGCGCCGTCAAAGAGCGCGCTTCAAAAGTGATCAAAAAGACGAAAAAAACGGCCGATTATGAAACCTTTGTCCGTACGGCGATTAGTATCGAGATACGTGAGAAGAAACTCTTTATTTTCCTCCCTCCGATTACCGATACCGAAGCCTTTTTGGATTTGATCGCGTCGATAGAGGAGACGGCGGAAGCGATGAAAATGGCGGTAATGATCGAGGGGTATGAGCCTCCGCACGATCTACGGATCGAGCGAATGCGGGTCACTCCTGATCCTGGAGTTATCGAGGTCAATATCCATCCGACATCGAGCTGGCAAGAACTCACTAGCGTGATCGATACTCTTTATGAAGAGGCGCATCAATCACGCTTGGGGACGCTCAAATTTATGCAAGACGGCAAGCAAATGGGGACGGGAGGTGGAAATCACGTCACCATCGGAGGACTCACCCCGAGTGACAGTCCTCTGCTGCGTAGCCCTGATCTTTTACGCTCATTGATTACGTTTTGGCAACATCATCCGAGTTTGTCGTACCTTTTCTCAGGACAATTTATCGGACCCACCTCTCAAGCACCGCGTGTGGATGAGGGGCGATTGGAAAATCTCTATGAGCTTGAGATTGCGTTTAACCAAATCCCTGAGAATGAAGAGGTACCGTTTTGGCTTACCGACCGACTTTTCAGGCACATGCTCACCGATTTGACGGGGAATACCCACCGCAGTGAGTTTTGTATCGACAAGCTCTACTCTCCCGACTCCTCGACGGGGCGACTGGGGATTTTGGAACTGCGCGGTTTTGAAATGCCCCCGCATGCGCAAATGTCATTGATGCAGATGTTATTGGTGCGGACTCTTGTATCGCTCTTTTGGAAAAAACCGTATAAACATAAATTGGTACGTTGGGGGACACAGCTCCACGATAAATTTTTGATCGAACATTATGTCCGTGAGGATATCCGTGATATCGTTGAGTTTTTACGCTCTGAAGGGTACGGGTTTGAGACCGACTGGTTTAATCCGTTTTTCGAGTTCCGTTTCCCACTCTATGGGATGAGTACCATCGAGGGGATTCACTGTGAACTGCGCGGTGGGATCGAGCCGTGGAATGTGTTGGGAGAAGAGTCGAGTTCGCAAGGGACAGCCCGTTATGTTGACTCCTCGCTGGAGCGGGTGCAGGTACGGGTGCGTGATTTTGTGAGTGAGCGCTACGTCCTCACGTGTAACGGCGTACGTGTTCCTCTCGTCTCAACGGGAGTAGAGGGAGAATACGTCTCAGGGGTGCGTTATCGTGCATGGCAACCATGGTCGGCACTCCATCCGACCATCGGAGTTGATACCCCGCTCGTGTTTGACATCGTCGATACGTGGAACCGTCGATCTATGGGGGGATTCACCTATTTTATCGCCCATCCGGGAGGTCGTGCATACGATACTATTCCGGTCAATACGCTCGAAGCACAATCGCGTCGTATCAGCCGTTATTGGGGATTCGGACATACTCAAGGGGAGATGGATGAGGTGCATGAACCGCTTATTCGTTCTCAAGACTCAGGAGAAGAGGTGACATCTCGCCACGTGGTGAACCATCCTCAGAAAAAAGTGTTTACCTATCAGGAACTTCCGAACTCGTTGGAATATCCGCATACCCTTGATTTACGCCGAAAATGGAGCCCTAATGGACAATAAGGTAAAATTAGTGACTTTATTAAAAAGGTAACGGTTTGAATTCGATGTTTGAACGCTATGCCCAAAACTCTACTTATGATGAGATGTTTGATCAGGATAAAAATATTCGTCCCCATTGGGAAGCGTTAAAAAATAACCTTGAAGCCATCGGTTTGGAACAACTTCATACCAAACAAAAAGAGATTGATTGGCGACTCGAAGATAACGGAGTAACGTACAACGTCTATAACGATCCGGGGGGATTAAACCGCCCGTGGAAACTCGATCCGATCCCCTTAATCATCGAAGAAGAGCAGTGGAATGTTGTGGAAGAGGGGTTAAAACAACGGTGCAAACTTTTTAATCTTCTCTTACAAGATATCTACGGTGAACAAAAAACGATTTCGGACGGGATTATTCCGATGGAGATCATTTATGCTCACGGCGGGTTTATGCGTGAAATGCACGGGATGAAAATGCCGTTGAGTATTTACGCTGCCGATATGGCGCGCGGACCCGATGGAAAACTGTGGGTAATTAATGATCGGACTCAAGCCCCATCGGGTCTTGGATATGCGATTGAAAACCGCCTGACGATGAATGCAACGATGCGAGATTTGTTTGAGGGGATTTCGGTTCAGCGATTGTATGATTTTTTTGAAACGTTCAAATCGATTTTTCAAGGAGATGGAAATGGGCGCAATTTTGAACCGCTCAATGTCCTCCTTTCCCCCGGTCCGCACAATGAAACCTATTTTGAACATGCGTATCTCAGCTCTTTTCTAGGACTCACTCTCGTTCAGGGGCAAGATTTATTGGCTAAGAACGGAGCAGTGTGGCTCAAAAGTCTCAAAGGACTTCGTCGTGTCGATACGATTTTGCGTCGTGTCGATGAGAGTTATTGTGATCCGTTGGAACTTCGAGGCGATTCTCAGCTTGGGGTTGCGGGATTGGTGCAGTCGATCCGTTCCGGCGGAGTAGAGATGCTAAACCCCTTAGGGAGCGGTGTACTGGAAAATTTGGGGCTAAATCCATTTATGTCTCATTTGGCACGCTACTTTTTGGATGAAGAGCTTATTTTGCCTCAAATCGCCACATGGTGGTGCGGTCAAGCCAAAGAGCAAGAGTTTGTTTTGGATAATTTAGAGCGGTTGATCATCAAAACGATTGATCGGATCGGGGAAAAACATACGTATGTAGGGAAACAGTTGAGCAAAAAGGAGCTTAAAACCCTTCGTCAAGAGATTCTCGCTCAACCGCATCGTTATGTCGGTCAAGAAGAGGTGGAGTTCGCGAGTTGTCCGACCCTGATACAAGAACAGATTGAACCTCGTCGTGCGGTTATCCGTGCTTATACAATCGCTCAGGATAATACCTACACCCTAATGCCGGGAGCTTTGGTTCGCGTCGGGATGAACAATGATTCCTTGATGGTATCCAACCAGTTCGGGGGGAGCAGTAAAGATTTGTGGGTGCTGGGAGAGTCTCAAAGTATACCTCTCGCCCCACAGTTTAAAACGAAAACGGCACTCGAACACTCTTTGGAAAATATTCCGAGCCTTCGTGCGGAGAACCTTTTTTGGTTGGGACGCTATTTGATGCGCTCTATTATTACGGCGCGGATGATTCGTACTACCTTAAAATACATGACCAACGCCTCACACTACGATCATATCTCCGCAAGACAAACGCAAGAGATGCTCATGAAAGCACTGACCCATGTCACGATGACGTATCCGGGATTTTTGGAGGAGGATAGCTCCTTATCAGCGTTTGATGAGATCGCTTCCGTTAGCTTTAGTGCAGAGCGTGTGGGAAGTTTGGCACAAATTATTACGATGCTCTCCGGTGCTAATACCTACGCCAAAAGTATTTTGCCGCTCGAAGCCTCCCGCATTTATGAGCGTCTTGAGCGTGAGTGGAATCAGTTTTGTTCCCAAGAGAAACCCTCCCCGAGATTTATGATACATAATCTGGATAAGCTCCTGATGCCGTTAATGGCGTATAAAGAGCTGATTCAAGAGTCTCTTTTTGCGGATCAAGGATCGGTATTGTATGAGATAGGTGCACGACTTGAGCGATCACAACTTCTGATATCGAAAGTCAGAGCATTGTTAATACCCGTTCATGATGTTATCAGTGAGTATGAAATCTTAGAGACGCTCCTGAGTACCTGTGAGAGCCTTAACGCCTATCGTGCCCGTTACCGCTCCTCTTATGAGATGCGAAACATCATTGAATTTTTGCTCCTCGATATCAATTTCCCTAAATCGCTGATCAGCGAGATTGAGGGGTTGCTGAAAATCCTCCCGCAGTTGCCGAAGTTTAAAAATGCCATCTACCTCAGTCGCTATGAAGAGCCGATTTTTGAAGCATTTTCGATGATACGGCTCAGTAAACTTGATACGCTTTGTGGCTTAGCAGGGGATGAATACGTTCGGAGTGAGCTTGATATCCTTCTCTCCTCTCTTTCTGAGCGATTACTAATTGCCTCTTCTGAACTCTCCAAAACCTATTTTGCCCATTATGATGAGTAGAGAATGATATATACCATTTACCACAGCACCCGATTTATCTATCAACATGAAGTTGGGTTTAGTCATAACCTTATTCGTCTCCAACCTCGTGACACGCTGGTACAAAAAGTACTTAACTTTGACTTAACCGTGGAACCGCTCGCGGCAGAGCGAGAAGCCTATCGTGATTTTTTCGGGAATCATCTCCATCATCTCCTGATACGTGAACCGCACAGTATCTTGAGTGTAGCCGCCCAATCGCGCGTAGAGATTGATTTTAATGCGATTGAGAGGTTGCAAGAGAGCCGTCAAAGGGTATCAGCCCTTACGTATGCTCAGGCACAGGAGCGGATGATGTTTCTCACCTCTGAGATTATCGAAGCCAAACAATATACGTTGAAAAGCCCGCTATTATCGATTGCTTCGGCAGAGATAATCGATTATGCCCTCCAATCGATCAAAGCTGAACGCTCTTTATATGAGGGTATTAGTGAGTTTATGGGGCGTATCTATAGTGATTTTGCTTTTGTGAGCGGGTTTAGTGATTTGAGTACACCGGTTGAGAGGGTGTTCGCAGAAAAAAAAGGGGTATGTCAGGATTTTGCCCATTTTGCCCTAACCGCTTTGCGCGGCATTGGACTAAGTGCACGGTATATGAGTGGGTATATTGAGACTAACCCTCCCGAAGGTGCAGAGAAACTTTTCGGTTCCGATGCTTCTCATGCGTGGGTCGGAGTTTTTTTTCCGGGGTTTGGTTGGTTCGATTTCGATCCGACAAACAATTTAGTACCGTTGGATCAACATATACTTTTGGGATACGGACGCGACTACGGTGACATCTCTCCGATGCAAGGTGTCGTCAGTGGAAGCGGTTCGAGTCATTTAGGAGTGATGGTAGACGTTTCGAGAGAGTAAAATATTCCGAAACACTATATATAATGAAGCGTTTGATACGCTTCGAAATCTTTTTTGCAATTTCTCATAAATTCTTTCAAATACCTCTTGACATTTTATATTTTTTCCCCTATAATTCCCCTCCACAAACGATGAGACGCTTCGAAAGAAGAGTTAAGTTTGAGTTTGAGATCATTGAAAACTAAGTAGGTCAAACGGTTCGAGACGGTGTCTTCGAGACGTTGACCTTATGTCAACACAATACAACAACCGTCTATTTACTTTGGCTGG
>Ga0209467_1003506_pt1 | contig 10130 bp, 10 predicted proteins | sample Higcelwee11metaG_FD_187175 | JGI IMG/M metagenome (GOLD analysis project Ga0209467, IMG submission 187175) | Freshwater pond sediment microbial communities from the University of Edinburgh, under environmental carbon perturbations - High... | ecosystem: Environmental > Aquatic > Freshwater >...
TCCTGTGCTGCTTTCTGAGCCATCTCGTTGATGGTCCAGCCGGCATTTTCCTTTAATTCCATGGATACCTCCTTTTTTCGGCAACAAGCAATGATTCATCAGCCGGATTGGAAACCTCGACAACCCTCTTGACGAAGATTCCCGGCGTGATAACACACTCGGGGTCTATCTGCCCGACTTCAAGGATTTTCCTCGCCTGGACAATGGTTGTTTTCGCTGCCATACACATCACAGGACCGAAATTCCTCGCGGTTTTGTTATAAACCAGATTACCGTATTTGTCGGCAGCGTGACATTTAACCAGCGAGAAATCTGCTTTTAATGCATGTTCCAGTACATAAGTCTTTCCATTGAAATCCCTTGTCTCCTTATTTGTTGCAAGAGGTGTATTTACTGATGCCGGTGTATAGAAAGCAGGAATACCTGCCCCTGCTGCTCTTATCCTTTCGGCAAGCGTGCCTTGCGGTACCAGCTCGAGCTCAATTTCTCCCTTGCGGTACATCTCGGGAAAAACCACAGAAATAGCAGTTCTCGGAAAGGAGCATATTATTTTCTTCACCTGCCTGTTCTCAATGAGAGCAGCCAGGCCTACGTTGCCGCTTCCGGCGTTGTTGCTCACGATGGTCAGGTTCCGGGAACCCTGATCTATCAATGCATGAATCAGCTCTACAGGACTCCCTGCCTCTCCAAAGCCGCTTATATGAATGGTAGCTCCATCAAAAATATCTGCAACAGCCTCTTTGACTGAGTTAACAACCTTATTTATCATCACTGTTCTGTTTTATTTATTTCCCTGACCAATGACTCTTCCAGTTTGGTTTCAATTTCGATCAATTCATCCTCATAGAAGTGTTTCTCTCCCTCATATGGTTTCAGCTTCTCAATTGTGTTTTCCTTCTCATCATATCTGGCAAAAAAGACCCTGTCCATCCAGTCCATGTTTCTGCCTTCATTGAATTTCAGCGCAAATACTTTTTCTCCATTGATTTCGGCAGTGCCCAGCAATGATATTTTCCCTGAAGATGAAGTCATTGTGATATAACGTGACGGGCGGTTTATCGAGGCCAGTTCCTTATAGATCTTATTGAATATTTTGGAGATGTCTGCCAGGGGAGCTGTAAAATAGTGATGCTCACCCGTTGGCCGGGCACAATACATTGAATGGAATCCGATTCCCAGCATGCCCAGAATATTCCCAAGGTCAATCCAGTTCTGTGCCGATTTATCAATATCGACATTGCCCTTTTCATCCTTAAACAGGCTGATATGATTCATTATCGGGCTCTGGCTTTTGATGGTGATACCATAGTTTTTTAACCTGCGGATTGCGGCAATTGTTCCGGGATTAAGAACATCTCTCGGAGTAGACAGGTGTGCAACCCAGACAACCTGGATTCCGCTTTCTATGACTTTTTTCCAAAGCTCCAGGATATCCTTGAACTTATCGGTCAGAAGCAGGCCGGGATGAAAGGTGATCGCCCTGGAACCAAAGCGGACTGTCTTGACATGCATCAGTCCGGGATCTTCCATTAACGGAATCACATACTCTGCAAGACGGTCGTAAGTGATAAAACCACCATCACCGCCGGTAATAAGGATATCGCTGATCTCTTTATGTTGTCTCAGGTAATTATGAACCTGGCTTACATCATGCTGTACGAACATATCTTCATCACCCCGTACCTGCGCATGGCGGAAGCAATATGTACAGAATGCAAAACAGTTCTGCGTGGTTTTGTCAAAGATCAGTTTCACAGGAGGATATTTATGCTGGCATCCCTGCAGGATCTCCAGATGACCTTCATCATTGACAAACCATGGCTTATTTAGCTTTTGTTTACCGTCATGCGGGTTGGTTTTTTTCTGATACTCCTCCACTACCCTGCGTCTTTCGTCATCTGTGGTCGCGTCTGTATATTTCTTTACTTCATCAGCATTGATCATTCCCGGTTGGGGGAAAATCAGATGATACATAGTGTCTTGCTCATAATTACCCCAGTTAATGGAGTTTAGCGTGTGTTTGGTGGCAAGGAATCTATATACTTCAATAAAGAATTCACGCTCTTTTATATGTCCGGGATCAATCCCGTGATCCTTTAGCGTTTGGACTATTTCCCTGAAGCCATTCAAACCCGAATAGAATGTTTTGTCTGTGAAATATGCTTCATCTGTTCTGAAAAAGTTGGAATGTTGCGGATAGCAGGAATGCAGTCTTTTCAACAGTCTGATTGGAAGCAGGTTTTCATTTTCGATAGTTGAAATTGACTCATCAGAGCATTGATAGCGCTTATACGTGGTTTTCAAATCAAAAATTTGTGTTGTCATATTGTTTGTGTTTGAGTTTTTCCAGTCTGCTGTTTGCTGTTCTTTGCTTTTTGTTTTAAGGGCACTGGCTTGTTGCCGAAGTGCCGGGCCGGCCTGACGTTTGCTGAAAGTGTATTCAGGCAACGTATGATCAGTCAGCTCGTGCCTGACCTCAGGAGCTACAACTTATTTTCTACGGTATCCCTTAAAGCCTGATGCGTCAGGCTGTGATCGGCATGAGTGCGCCTGGGAGGTGTTATCTCCTCCGGGGTTAATTGAAACTGTTTCATTTCCGCAGTAAAAATAAGCAGTTTTGGTTATCCGCCACATGTTTCCGGTCATGGGAGCCATCTATTTTTTTTGACCTGCCGGATACCGGCTGCGTTCTTCACAGCCGGTACTTGCGCTGTCAGCGTTTTGCAGACTGCGGAGTGTTATCTCACGTGGTTGACCGTCTCCTCCTTCGACTTGCGGGGGGAGGCGCTCAGCGTCACATCCAGGTAAACCGAGTGCCGGCCGTATGTGTCGAAAAAAGGCTTGAAGGTAACACCGTCAATCGTGAACTCGAGCTTCGAGGGATCTCCTGTGATCGACTTGCTGATGTCATGTGCATCAAGCGTCACCTTACGCCATTCTGTGAGTGGCTCTGACTCCTGGGCTGCAAGCAGAACCGGCCCGTAGAACAGGCTGGCAATATTTGGCTGGTCCATAACTGGCTCCAGGTAAAACTGGAAGGGCATGTGCAACTCAACCCTGTCACCGTCTTTCCATTTACGGGTCAGGGTAAGATAGCTTCCCGGCACAGCCTTGACTTTTGCTGCCTTACCATTTATCTTCACAAAGAATCCACTGGTTGCCCAATGTGGAACACGCACATTAAGGTCGAACTCGCCACCACCCGCGATTGTCAAAAGTGTAAAATCCTCTTTTGGATAGGCAGTTGTCTGCGTTACAGTTACACTCTTTTCTGTCCATTTTAATGTTGAAGGCACGTAAAGGTTCACATACAAAGCCTTGTTGTCTGCACTTCTGAAATAGATTGAGTTCTGAAACTTCGTGTTACTCTCAAGAGCCGTACCGTTACAACAGGTAAACCCTTTCATATCAGGATTACCAAACTCTTTTTCAGAACCTGGCCTCAGAGGCACGTGATATGTATTTGCAGGGGAGTCCTCTGCAACAGAAGCGAGAATATGATTGTAAAGCGCACGCTCATAGTAATCCATCAACTCAGCACGCTGATCAAAGAGGAACAGACCTCTGGTTAATTTGAGCATATTGTAGGTGGCACAGGTCTCATTCTGTCCGCCGGAGGCGAAACCGTTCTCATACAGCGATGCCGGCTGGGCGGTGAAACATTCCGGATTATTGGGATTACTTGCTCCGGCAACACCCCCGATGCTGTACATGTAATCATGGGTGACGATATCCCAGAAATTATCAGCTATACGATAATACTCCGGAGCCTCTGCATCGCGATAAATTTCAAGCGCCCCGATAATCTGAGGGATGTGCTGGTTGGCATGCAGCCCACGGAACAAATCCACATTCTTAGCCAGTCCGTGAGAATGTTCAGCATCCCCGTAAAACACTTTAATGTTATCAAACAATTGCGCAACCTCGAGGTAACGCGGCTCGTTGGTTATCCGGTACAATCTTGCCATAGCCTCATTCATCCCCCCGAACTCTCCGGCAATGTACCTGTTCCACATGCTTATCAGCGTGTCCTCGGGCAGCTGGCTCAGACGTGCATATACCCAGTCGCCCATACCTTTTACAATCTGCAAGGCCTTCTCATTGCCACTGACTTCATAAACATCCATCAACCCGGCCAGAATCTTGTGCAGGGTATAGTACGGTGCCCAGATCTGAGTATCAGACCCTCCATAGGTAGCTCCTTTTTCGAGCATTATAAACTGGTCCGGAGGATAGGCGCTAATAAACCCCTGGCCCCAGTTCTGGTAATCAGTACGGATACCTGTCACACTCAAATCTGAATCAAAACCTGTTTTACCCTGACCCGGTGTCACATCTGAAGGGTTTGACACATGTTCGCCTCCGGCTGTTTTTGGTTTTCCGGACAAAAGTGACAAATCATAAAGTGTATTCACCATATACTCCATCTTATCCTCAAAACCGGACCGGAGCGATGCATCATAACCGGTACCCGCGTATGCCTGGGCTAAAGCGCTGAGGTAATGCCCTGTGGCATGACCGCGAACTTTGGTCTCCTGGCTGTCCCATACCCCCATTTCTTCTGCTCCCTCAGGCTGTTTCTGCCCAAAGGCATTACGAAACATATATAGGAAATTGTCAGGATTCGTACTGGCAAGGCCTGTTATGAACTTATCGCGGTTCTCGATGAATTTTGTTTTGTAGCCATGGATATCCGTGTTCAGAATAACCTGGTCAAGACCGAATGGTTCCAGCGTGCGATCCGGTGTCGCAGGCTCAATAGCTTCCCTGACTGTGACAATCGCCCTTGGATGTAAGTCTGTTCCTGCAACCCTTCCCGTTACAGTGTATGTGCCGGGGGTAAGCACCTGGCTGTTATCCGCAGGTGCCGGCCAGAGCACTCTAACAGCCGGCCCTTTTATCCCACTTCTGTAAACACCCTGTACATGGCGCGGTAATCCAGGGAGATGCCCCACCACGGTCTCCACCCGGATATCCTGAACACCGGTCAGGTATGCATTATACAGCTGAGGAGTTGTTTCGGATTCTCCTGTCCTGGCCGGGAATGGATCACCGCCTTGTGCATATACCGGAGTAGTACCCAAAGCACAAAAACTTATTATTACTCCAACGAACAGCTTGAATCTTCTCATCTTAATTTTATTTCCCGGAAGTCTAATGATACTCTGATTGTATTCCTTCAGATCAATGCGTTGACGGCCACCCTGATCTCGTTGTCTGTGGCGTCCTTACTGTATCCGCTGATGACCTTTTTTATCACCCTCTTCTCATCAAGGATGAAAAACATCGGGACACTTTTAACCCCGTAGGCCTTCGTCACCTCCTCCTCTGATAACAGGAAGAGGTTGGTAAGGTTATTGGCAGTCGTGTACCTCCGTATGCCCTCGAGATTGTTACTCCAGGTCTCGATACTTACCAGGGTGAAATCTCCTTCGCCATATTCACTAGCAAGCTGTCTCAGGAAGGGCAGCGACATGTGGCACGGTCCGCAGCCGATGCCGGTGAACTGTATCAAGACCACCTTCGCTTTCAGATCCTTCAGCCCTACCAGCTTTTCATCCGTATCTTTCAGGGTCCAGTCCGGCGCAACCTTGCCCGTCATGGTGCTGGTGTCGGGCCTCTGCTCTCTCCTGAGTTGTACGATTTCAAACCCTTCAGGGAAATAGTCGGTGGCCGTGAAGAATGTGTCACGTGTGGTGTTGAACCTGGCCCCGTGACACTCCTCAAAGAAGGTGGTGTGATGCCACCTGCTCCTCATCCTGTAAGGCATGTCGTCAGCCTTCCGGAACCAGATATCAAACTGCGAGATCTCATCTTCAGGGATGTATTCGTTCTTTATGACTATAGGCCTGATGTGAAAATAAACGTGCTGGTTATATATCTTCAGGCCGAAATAAAGGGAGTCGCCATAGTCCCCGAAAACGGTCGAGATGCTGTCTGTCGTCGTCAGCGAATACTTAATTATCTCATTGATCTTTGTATAGAAGGGGTAATAGACAAGTCTGAAGGGGTATGGGTAGTTTCGGAAGCTGTCGATCTTCACGTAGTGTTCATCGAAGTTAACTGTTCCTCTTGAAAGGCCGTCATAGTAGTCGGTCATGGCAGTCGTGTCCTCCTCCTTGAACTGCAGCGATCCGGAACCCACGAGGGTGTCATCAGGATTAATGAATATCTTCACAAACTGTGTCCGTGGCTCAGAGAACTTCAGCGTGTCACCAGGGGCACTGGCCGAAGTTGTGGAAAAGTATGTTGCCGATCTGATTTTTTGCAGGTTTCCTGAAACCTCAGTCAGGAACTCCTTCTCACTGTATTGCTTCCTGCAACCGCCGGCCATGATCACCGCACAGAGCAACATAAGCTTTCCGGCTTCCAATATCAGTATCCTTTTATTCATAGTTTTCATTGTTTCCTAATCCCGCGAGACCGATCTGAACTGCATGATGAACCTCGGGTGCTTGAAGGCGACCAGATCACCAAAAATAGGTAATCGTTTTTTATCTGCCGTCAAGCCAGCGAATAATGTTGAGAAGAAGCCGGAAGTTATTTGCTGCATAAGGTGAATTCATTCCCACCCTGACCTGCTGCGGTCCTGCCAGTTGGGCGGTGAAGGCAGACAGGACTGGCTTATGCCAGCGGGTGATGTTCGTCTCGTGCAGGGCATTGGATATCACCATGATCCTGCATCTGCTGAGTCTTGCGGTTTCGAACTGTCCCATGTATCCCTCCGTAATGTAGCCATCCTGTTCAAGGAGCAAAGCAAAAGGAAGGTACCTGTCGCCTCGCGTGTGGAAGTTGTTGTGCCCCTCGTCGATGTAGATCAGTGGCCCCTGTCCTGGAGGGTATGAGGGATGAGCTATGTACGGCTTATAGGTGGTGTCCGACACCTGTTGCCCCTGTGCCAGGGCGAATAACGATGCAATGACCACCATTGATAAAACTGTTCTTTTCATGGCTGTCAGTTAAGAATTCCTCTACAAGTTATGCAAAGTTTGAAAATCAGCTTTACCCTGCTTGCAATTCTGATACTGGCTGTTTGGATCCTTGTCAGTTTAATTACCATTATGATTGTACCTGTCAGGGTCATAAATACCCGGACTTTCGCAATAACATAGAGCGAAGACTTCTGTATCCAATACTCGGAACTCGCTGCCTGAAGTCAGAGAAGATGCTGATTGAAAATATTTTAATCGATTATTTGATTTCATTATACTATGGCGTAAATTTATATAAGCAATTTCTATGATGAAATTTTACTAAGCAATAAACTCATGAGAAAGCTAAAGCATCTGTTAGTATTATCGATCCTTGCCGGATTGGTATTTGTCCAGGGCTGCGAACTCCTGGATTTCGCTGATTCTGGAAGTAAGTGCTCGGACACTAAGTTAGATCCGATAGTAGATGAAAAATTTCAATTGGTACTTCAGATTACTGATTATGCTCAGGTAAGTGATCTCCACCAGCTTCGTAATGCTTATAAAATAGAACTTAAGGCAACAATGAAGACTTATGATTGTGTTAACACACAATCTACTAAATTACCAGTTATTTATGAAAATGAAACTCTTTATGTTAAAGCAAACTGGAGCTTCCAAAATCAATTTTTCAATGTAGGTATTCCTGAAAGTTGGTATATTCATAATGAAAAGGATTATTTTAAAGTAATTATCGAAGCGACTGCTTATTTTGATGATGGTACATGGTATCTCAATAAAACTTTTGAATCCGATACTTACTCGGGTATAAAATCAAGTAACCCTGGCAAAGTCATAGTAATGCTTTCATATGACCCGTGGGTACAGCATTAAGATAAGGTCTCAGATTGAATAAAGCTCAGTATTTAATTCACCCTTGACAGGACTTGCCTGAGGTCACGGTCAGGCATAAGTAATACAGTTAACCTCCACTGCCGTTCGGTGACCGGGTTTGCTCGAAGCACCTCTCTGTCGTTGAACTCAACAGCCACCCCCAGCACATCACCGGTTGCCACGCCAAAGAGTATGTCCTTTATGATGTACAGGTTCATAAGTTCAAAGATATAAATATCTCTCCGCTCTTAGTCTCAGCCTATACAGTTATCGAAAAAAAGACATGTATACATTACAAAAAGTAATTAATACTTGCATAATTGTAAACTATACATTACATTTGCACTATTAACCAATATAGAAGGCAATGAAAACGAAGCTGCTTTTACCAAATCATTTCAAGAAAGTGGGATGGATACTTCTGGTCCCATCGACTCTTCTGGGACTATTCATAATTATCTTCGATTATGAATTTAGATTCCTCGATACGAAAGTTTTTACCATTTATTCCGGATCCGGATTTTTTCAGGACCCCGTGTTTTTTGGACTGATCAAGGCTAACCTGACAGGTACTTTGGTTGGTATTTTGTTTCTGACCGGAGCGATCTTTGTCGCATTCTCAAAAGCAAAGCGCGAGGATGAGTTTATCGCAAAAATCAGACTTGAATCGTTGCTCTGGGCGACATACATAAATTACGGCGTACTTGTTTTATGTTTTCTGTTCTTTTATGAGTTTGAGTTTTTATATGTTATGATATTCAATATGTTTACCATTCTCATATTTTTCATCATCCGTTACTATTATATGCTTTACAAGGCCAATAAATCGCTTAGTCATGAAAAACAATCTGAAGGTTGAGAGAGCCATCAAAAACATAACCCAGGAGGAACTGGCAAAACAAATAGGAGTGACAAGGCAGGCTATCAATTCTATCGAGCTTGGTAAATATGTACCATCAACCATACTGGCGTTGAAGCTCTCCAGGTACTTTAACAAAGCTGTCAACGAGATCTTCTTCATTGAGGAGGGTGATTAGTACCAGCCGTAGGATTGGCCTGAGAGAATTTCCGGATTGAGCGGATTTTTTATTGTTTGCTGCGGGGTCCGTAGTTAGCAATACTGTTTGAGGAGGACGAAGGACGACGAGTTGTATTGCGTGGGCCAACAATAAAAAATGAGCCCGGAAATTATTTTAAGCCTTGACTTTCTTTGTTTCTTTCTTGTGTCAAGAAAAGAAAGAAAGAATAATCTTTACCTATCTTTAAGCCTATTTCAGGCACCGCTGCCCTGCACACTTTATTGTTCCAGAAAAATACCATGCCATGGGAAAGAATGTTACAGTTAAACTCCTTGCACTCGTCATCCTGATCATCCTGGGCATTGCCGGGTGCAACGGCCCGAAGAGCCGCGATGGCGGCACAGCCACATCACAGCCTGACCAGAAAGAAACAACCTCTGCCGCCGGGCCGGAGCAGACCGCCATTGATCCCGCAAACAAACCCGCAAACAAACCGGCCACTACCTCCGCCGTTACAGAAGAACCCGCACAACTTGAAAAAGTAATATTCTTTATTGAAAACTCCGGGAGCATGTTCGGCTATATCAACCAGGCAAACGAGTTTAAGAACTCACTCGTCGGCATAGCCTACCTGCCCGAGTTTGACAGGGCGGACAAGAGTTTTTACTTCATCAACGGCACATCAAGTCCCCTGAAAAACTCAGGCATCCAGATAAAGTATCAGGGCGACGATCCCGAGGTATTCAAGAACAGGCTCAATCCTGCGTCATTTAATGTCGGCGATGTCAGGTTCAGCGACCTGAACAGGATGTTCGAGATCGCCCTTGACTCTGCAAAGGGAAACCAGATCTCCGTCATTGTCTCGGACTGCCTCTACGATGTTGGCGAGGAGACCGACCCGCTGACCGCCCTGAAGACGGAAATTCAAAAGACGCAACAGGCATTCCGCACCCGGCTGCAAAATGATAACATCCAGACCCTTGTGATAAAGGCTGGCTCGCGTTTTAACGGGCAGTACTATTATGCATCGAAAAAGGGCTCTGAAAAAATACAAAATACCGACAGACCCTTTTATATAATTTTCTTTGGAAAATCAGCACTGCTTAACAAAGCCCTCACTGAACAGAGCATCTCCGGCAAGATCGTTGGCCCGCATGAGACAGCCCGTTACTTTATCAATGATGAGAAAATCATTCCCTTCCAGATAGTCCCGTCAATAGATCTTAAAGGTGAGTTCAAACCGGATTATAAAGATAAAACCAAACTGACAAAGGCCAAACCGATGATGGGTGAGTTTCAGTTTACA
>Ga0209467_1003508_pt1 | contig 10127 bp, 7 predicted proteins | sample Higcelwee11metaG_FD_187175 | JGI IMG/M metagenome (GOLD analysis project Ga0209467, IMG submission 187175) | Freshwater pond sediment microbial communities from the University of Edinburgh, under environmental carbon perturbations - High... | ecosystem: Environmental > Aquatic > Freshwater > Pond...
GCTTGCAATTGTGGACGGCAGGCCGCGGGTTCTTAACATAAAGGAATTCCTTGAAAATTTCATTCTGTTCAGAAAACAGGTAATAATAAGAAGGCTGAAATTTGAACTTGATAAGGCGGAAAAACGTGCCCATATTCTGGAAGGGTTAAAAATAGCGTTAAAGTATCTTGACAGGGTAATAAAGATAATCAGGGGTTCTGCCAGCACGGAAGAAGCAAAGGGCAAACTTATTGCCGCTTTTAACCTGTCCGTTTTGCAGGCACAGGCAATTCTGGACATGAGGCTTCAGCAGCTTACCAACCTTGAAGTTGAAAAACTGGAAAATGAATATAAGGAACTTTTAAAACTTATAGAAAAACTGAAATCCATCCTTGCAAGCGAAAAGAAAATTCTTGACCTTATGAAAGAAGAACTTCTTGAAGTCCGCAAAAAATATTCGGATGAGAGAAGGACACAGATAATTGCCAAAGAAAAAGAGATGACAATGGAAGACCTTATCCAGGAAGAGGATATGGTGGTCACCATAACTCACCGCGGCTTTATTAAAAGGACTCCGGTATCCGCTTATAAAGCGCAGAAGCGCGGCGGGCGGGGCATAATAGCCATGGAAACAAAAGAAGAGGATTTCATAGAAGACCTTTTTGTTTCCAATACGCACGAATTTTTAATGTTCTTCACGTCCAAAGGGCGCTGCCACTGGCTTAAGGTATATGAAATACCGGAAGGCGCAAGGCAGACAAGGGGCAAAGCAATTGTAAACCTTATTAAGCTTGAAGAAAACGAAACTGTGGCGGCTTATGTTTCTGTCAAATCATTTGATGAAGACAAGTATCTGATAATGTCCACGGAATCCGGGCTTATAAAAAGGTCAAACTTATCGCTGTTTGGAAATCCAAGAAGCGGCGGCATCATAGCCATAGGACTTAATGATGATGACAAGCTGATTGATACAAAAATAGCGTCGGAAAAAGATGAAATATTCATCGCCACAATGGACGGCATGGCGATACGCACAAAGGTAAAACAGTTCCGTGAGATAGGCCGCACAGGAATGGGCGTCCGAGGAATCAACCTTAATAAAAAAGACAAAGTGGTAAGCATGACAATTCTTGCCATTGATAAAAAAGATTCCACCCTTTTAACCGTGACTGAAAAAGGATTCGGCAAGCGCACAAAAATTTCAGAATACAGGGAACAGAGCCGCGGAGGCAAAGGGCTTATAAGCATAAAGGTTACTGATAAAACAGGCGAAGTTGTTTCCATAAAACTTGTGGAAGACACTAACGAGCTTATGATTATAACGAATAAAGGCACCCTTATAAGGACAAAAATAAAAGATATCAAGACTATAGGCAGAAACACACAGGGCGTAAGGTTAATTAAACTTAAAGACGCCGAAAAAGTAAGCGCTGTGGCAAGGGTTGCTGAAGTTGAAGAGGAAGAAGGCCAGGAATAACACAGGCGGTTTATTAAAAAAGTACTGCCGCCATATATATTTTTCAGGGAATATATTTTTAAGGAGGAAGTAGATGAGCAAAGGATCTCTTATAAGAAATATGCTGCTTGCGGCTGTTTTTCTGTTTGGCGTGCCCGCTGCGATATTTTATCTTTATGATACGGCAAGGGTTGCCCAGTTAAATGAACTTAATTCCAAGATAGCCTGGGCGGACAAGCAGAAAGAAATAAATATAATAAGCGAACAGATGAAAGAAAAACTTAACATTGTTTACAGCGCAACTGTGATGCTTTCAGAACAGAAAATTCAGGAGAAATATTCAGGCGTCATATCGGATTATGTCATCCGTAATTCCAGCTACAGCGATCCAAAAGTTAAATCCAAAATAAGGTCGGCTTATCAGAAACGGGTATCCGGTCTTCCGGGTGTAACTGCATTATTATATCCCAATGGAAATATTGTTGCCGGCGAGGAAAAGTCAAGCGGCGGAAAGTACGCGCAGAACGCTAAATTCATACAGGCAAAAGCTTCCAAGAAAACAATAAGCGATATCAGGTTCAGCGAAGGTATTGCTGAATACTTTATTCCCATCGTTGACGTAAAAGACAATCTTGCTTCTATCCTGTTTGTAAAAGAAAATATAGAACCAATAGCCGATAAGATACGCAAAGAAACCCAGTCTGTCAGGGGGCGTAATTTTATAATAAACATGGCGGGTACAGTGCTGTTAAGCACCGATAAATCAAAAGAAAACGCGGAAAATATTCAGGAATCCAAGGATTTAAAATTAATTTTAACTGATAATGTGGAAGATGAAAATATTAAGGAAGCTGTGTATGTTAATGAAAGAGGGCTTCTGGCTTATAAGAAAAACAGGGAAACCGGAATGATTTCCTGCGTATTTACCCCTTACATGGATTATAAATCGCTTCAGACAGACAGCGTTAAAAAATACAGCCATTCAATTTTTGACACAAAATATATCCTTCCTGTTTACGCGATACTTGGGCTGGGGCTTCTGGCGGGATTGCTGATAATTATAGGCGCAAGCGGCGCTCCTTTTGCGCCGGTATCAAAGATAACAAAAGCCATGACTCATATAGATGAAGAAAGTTTTGAATCAATGCTTCCCAAGCTTAAAAACGGGCCTTATAAAAAAATGTCGGATTCCCTTGTGATATTAAAGGGAAGGATTAACGCGTCAGAAGACAAAGCTGCAAAACTTTCGCAGATGTCAAAAGAACTGGAAGAAGAGCTTTCAAAAGAAGCGTCAAGGGCTGATATGGAAATATCGGAATTACGGGACGCTTTAAAAATAGCTGAAAATGGGAAAGTTAATTTTGAAGATGAAGCGTCGAAGTTAAAAGCGGAAACTGCCAGGGTAAAAAAAGAACTTGAAGACAGATTAAAAACGGCGGCGGATGAAGCAAAGTCAAAAATAGAAGCGCTTGAAAGGGAAAAAATACAGCTTAAGGAAGAAGCAAAGAAAATAAAAGATGCGCCTGTTGTTTCAGATAAGGAAGATATGCGCACTGACGCGGTTTTAATGATGAACACGGAATTAAAAGGAGTACTGTCGGTAATTAAAACTTATATCTCTTCCGTTCTTGGTGGAGAAGGTAAAATTACTGACGCGCAGCAGCAGTTTTTAGGTGTGGTTATAAACAAGTCGGCAAGGCTGGAAAGGCTTATAAACGATTTATCCGAACTTGCAAGGCTTGAAAAAGGCGAAATAAAATTAAACCAGAATCCTGTGGATGTTAATACCATCATTCAGGACATAATTTTCTCGGTACAGCCGCAGGCTGACGTAAAAAAAGTTGACATTAAAACCAAGTTTATGCAGACCTTAAATTCAGCTTCAGGCGATTCAGCAAGGCTTTCCGCTGTGTTGTCACAGTTATTGACACAGTCCATTAAAGTATCGCCAAGGGGCGGCGCGGTTTCTGTTGAAACAAAACAGGAAGGCAGCCTGGTTAAAATTGTAATAATGGATTATGGAATGAGCATGCCAAAGTCAAAGGCAGAATCCCTGTTTTCAAACTTCCATGGCCCTGAATCACAGGCAGGTCCGGAATTTATAAATTCAGGTTTAAGGTTCCCGATAATAAAAGCCGTAATTAAAAAGATGGGCGGCGATATCTGGATAGAATCAGAGATAGGAAAAGGAAAGGCATTTATTATCTCACTGCCTTTTGATAAAAAAGGCGGCTTAAAGCCGGATGCTGTGCCTGCTTTTAAATCAGAGCCCGCAAAAACTGCCGCGGAAATTAAAACTGTAATGCCTGAAATAAAAATACAAACAGCTGAAAAAATGGCGCCGCTTCCTGAACTTGAATCATTACCGGATATAAAATCTGCGGAAGAACCGCAGAAACCTAAAATAGTAAATTCTTTTGCCTCGATGTTTGGCGGGCAGGAACAGCCAAAAGACAAACCCGCGGAAAAATCGCAGGCTTCTTTTAAAATACAGACAAATTCAATGGCAGGCTGGGATACATCAAAAAAACCGGAAACACAGCCGGAAGTAATAAAGATAAATGATATACTTGATATGGAAAAACCGGCCGGGCCTGTACCTGAACTTCCCGGTAAAGACATAACAATACCTGAAAAACTTCTTGAAAAAGAGCCGTCTGCGCCTTTTACAGGCGAATTACCGCCGCTTCCGGACCTTGAAGATGACAAAGGAACAGATATCATATAAAAGGGGTGGTGCTTTTGAAAAAAATCGCCGCAGCGGCAGTTTTGCTGCTGTCAGGGATCTTTACAGCCGCCTACGCAGAAACTAATGTAAACGGGACGCTTGAAAAAAGTGAAACATGGAGCGTTAAAAATTCCCCATATATTATAAGCGATAGTGTCACCGTAGGAAAGAAAACAATAATAAACGTTCAGCCGGGGACCGTAATTAAATTTAAAAAAGAAGGAAAAATTACGGTACAGGGCGTATTTAACTGCAAAGGGCTGCCCGAAAACCCCGTAAGACTGCTGCCGTTTGACGGCGAGACTTTTTATGAAGGCCTTGTGTTTGAAGGTAAGTATAAAAGTATCATAGAATTCACGGTCTTTATAAGAGGAACCATTAAAGTGGAAGGCGGAAGCCTGATTTTTTCAAATAACTATATTTTAAATGCCACAGGAATTACGCTGTTCCATTTCGCGAAGGCGGTAATTAAAGACAGTTATTTTTTTAATAATACGTACGGCGTTTATGCAGAAGGCCAGAAGATGAGTTTTACAATAACAGGAAATACCTTCAGTAAGAACAGGTTTGCTGTTTATCTTCAGCGGTTCGATGACACGAAGATGCTTATTGAAAAAAATAATTTTTCTTCAAGCAATGTAAATGTAACCAATTATTCGGCGCTTGACATGGACTGTAAAAATAACTTCTGGGATTATACGGAAGACAATAAAATACAGAAGTTCTTATATGACAAAAGAAACAACCCAAAGGTGGGAGAGATTAATTTTAAACCTTTCGCGCAGCAGAAATTTGCGGCGTGGACGCCGCCTTCGCAGTTTCAGGCGCTGGTAAAATATTATCTTTCTTTAAAGCGTCCGGATGAAGAACTGCCAAAAGTTACAATAGGCGCGGGCGCAAGCGGGTTTATGCCGTTGTCTCCGGATTCACTGAAAGAAGATACAAAATTCGGGCTTGGTTTAAATGCGGAGTTTCAATTAAGTATTAACGGTGTTTTCAGAATTGGTGTGGCAGGAAGGACAATGTCGCTTGAAAATGAGAAGGAATTTTATAAATATAAACTTGATATGACAGACCTGCTGATTAATGTTTACTGGTATATGGGTTACAAAAAAGACATGTTTCTTATGCCGTACTTAAGACTTGGCAACGGGGTGGCGCTTGTAAGTACCATGTATCTGTTTGATACCGGTGATTCTTTAAAAAATAATGACATAGATTACACAGTTGAAGCCGCGGCAGGCGTGGAATATATTTTTCTTAAAATGTTTTCAATAAGGGCTGATGCGGGTTATAACTACACCTTAACGCCAAACGGAAAAAATATTTCCTACCCGTTTCTTAATATAACAGGCGGGATTGTTTTTGATGTCCCGTTATTTTTAAGCGAATAAAATGGAAGAGATAAAAAATATAGTCGACAGGCTGATGAAAAAGACGGGCATTTCACAGGAAATGATAATTGAAAAGATTCACGATAACTGGAGCAGGATATCAGGGCAGAAATTATGTTCAAAGACAGAACCTTTTAAATATAACGAAGGCAAACTTTTTGTGTACGCGGACAACAGCACGGTAAAGTCAGAGCTTGGCTACATCCGCCGGGAAATAATGGAAAAAGCAAATCTGGCCGCGGGCAGTAATATTATAAAAGAAGTGGTCATAAGGATAAAAGGGTAATGAATACGCTTCACATAGGCCAGGGAATTTTTTTTGGAGAAAATGAAGTAATAGGAATATTTTCATCTGTAAACTTAAATTCTGTTTTTTCGGAAAAGATGAAAGAAGAAAGAAAGGTCAGAAATGAATCTGAAAAACAGAAAAGCATGGCATTAATTGAAAAAAAAGGAAAAGTACTGTTATATTTTTCCCGTATAAATGCGGGAAGCCTGATAAAAAGAATAATGGAATAAACGGAGGAAATAAATGGCAAAGAATGATAAAAAAGATAAAAAAGCCGCAAAAAAAGAGGAAATAAAACCGGATAAAAATATCAAAGCCGAAAAAGAAATACAGGCTGATAAACCAAAAGACGTGAATAAACAGGATGCTTCAGCCAGTGACTATACAGCTGATAAAATTACCGTTTTAGAGGGTCTTGAAGCCGTAAGAAAAAGGCCCGCTATGTATATAGGAAGCACATCATCAGCCGGACTTCATCACCTGGTATATGAAGTTGTGGATAATTCCATAGACGAAGCTATGGCGGGTTATTGCGATAATATTAATGTAATCATCCATGTGGATAACAGTATTACCGTTATAGACAACGGGCGAGGTATTCCTGTTGAAATGCACAAACAGATGAAAAAATCCGCGCTTGAAGTTGTTTTAACCGTACTTCACGCAGGCGGTAAATTTGACCATAATTCCTATAAAGTATCCGGCGGTCTTCATGGTGTCGGTGTTTCCTGTGTAAACGCACTGTCTGAATGGCTTGAAGTGGAAGTAAGAAAAGACGGAAAAGTACATACACAGAGCTACGCGCGCGGCGTTCCGCAGGCTCCCGTAAAACAGATAGGCACAGCCAAAAAAACAGGTACAAAAATTGTTTTTAAACCTGACGCAAAAATATTTGACACGCTTGTATACAGCTATGAAATTCTTGCCACAAGGTTAAGGGAACTTGCGTTTTTAAATAAGGGTATCACGATTACCATAATGGACGAACGCGCCGATGAACCAAAAGAAGAAGTATTTAAATTTGAAGGCGGTATATCGGAATTTGTAAAACACATGAATAAGAATAAGGAAGTTATAAATAAAAAACCCATTTATGTGGAAGGCGAAAAAGACAATACCATAATAGAAGTGGCAATGCAGTACAATGAAGGTTATTCGGAAAATATATTTTCCTTTGTAAATAATATAAGGACCACAGAAGGCGGAACCCACCTTTCCGGGTTTAAAACAGCGCTTACAAGGGCGGCTTCCACGCATGCCAGGAAAAATAACCTTATTAAAAAAGATAATTTTACCATTCAGGGCGATGATGTCCGTGAAGGCCTTTACGCGGTTGTCAGCGTCAAGGTGCAGGATCCGCAGTTTGAAGGCCAGACAAAGGCAAAGCTTGGAAATTCAGACGTGGAAGGTATTGTAAACTCACTTGTATACGAAAAGCTTGTTTCTTATTTTGAAGAAAATCCCGGAGAAGCAAAAAAAATAATAGGCAAAGCCGTGTCAGCCGCGGAAGCGCGTGAAGCCGCAAGAAAAGCACGCGATCTTGCAAGAAGAAAAAGCACGCTTGATTCCGCGGGGCTTCCGGGAAAACTTGCGGACTGTTCAGAATCAGAGCCCGCATTATGTGAACTGTACCTGGTAGAGGGAGATTCTGCCGGCGGTTCAGCCAAAATGGCAAGGGATAGAAGGACACAGGCAATACTTCCCCTTAAAGGTAAAATTCTTAACGTGGAAAAGGCGCGTATTGACAAGGTTCTTTCCAATGATGAAATAAGGACAATGATAACCGCCATAGGCGCGGGAATAGGTAAGGATAATTTTGATGTCACAAAAGCCCGCTATCACAAACTGATAATAATGACCGATGCCGACGTTGACGGCGCGCATATTTCCACTCTTATCCTTACATTCCTTTTCAGGCAGGCAATGCCGCTTCTGGAATCGGGCTATGTTTATATTGCACAGCCGCCGCTTTATAAAATAAAAAAAGGAAAGTCAGAACGTTATATTAAAGATGATAAGGAAATGAATGAATTTCTTTCAACAGAAGGCACAAAAGAACTTAAACTAGTGCTGTTAAGCAAAAAAGGCAAAGATAAGGAAATAAAGGAAGCTGACCTTAAGGAAATACTCGGCTATGTCATAGATTTGGAACATATGATACCCCGTTTAAAGAAAACCGGCTGCAGCCTGCAGAGTTTTCTTATATCACGTGAAAAATGGAAAAAAATACCTATGTTTGAAATCGGCCATAAAGGAAAGACAGAATATGCTGATAATGAAAAAGAAGCGGTGGAACTGATTAAAGACCTGCTGCCAAAAGTAGGTTCAAAAATAACTTTTGATGACATTGTGGAAATAATCAAAAAGAACAAGGAAACTTCATACATGATAGACCTGCGCGACAGGGCGGAATTAAGGACAATTGACGAGATTATGAAAAAACTTGAACATCACGGGCTTGATGCTGAAGGCCTTTTTGAAGAAGAAATGGAATCTGTTTCAAAAGAAAAAGACGCAAAAAAAGAAAATGTACTGCCTGTATTTAAAGCGGTGGATGATTCTGAAGAAACTCTTCTGTTTACAATCGGGGAACTTGCGGATTATATTAAAGCAAGGGCAAAAAAAGGGCTGCATATACAAAGGTATAAAGGTCTTGGAGAAATGAACCCTGAACAGCTTTGGGAAACAACCATGGATCCAAAGACAAGGACCTTAAAACAGGTCACAATGGAAAATGTGGCCAAAGCGGATGAGCTTTTTACAATTCTTATGGGTGATGAAGTTGCGCCAAGAAGGGAATTCATAGAAACCCACGCGTTGGAAGTAAAGAACCTTGATATATAAGAAAGTGTAAACCATAGCCGGAGAAAAAGAATGACAAAAAGGGAATTAATTCTTTGTCTGAAAGAAAGTTATATTTTTTCCGGCGTTAAAGACAGTGGGCTTTTGATAATTTTACAGCACATGAAAGAAAATATATTTTCCGCGGGAGAAACGATTTTCAGCGAGGGTGAAGCCGGAGATTCGCTTCACATAATAATTTCAGGCGTGGTCAGGGTTGTAAAGTATTCAAAGGACGGCAAAACAAAGACCCTTGCCATTTTAAAAAGAAAAGATGGCTTTGGTGAGATGGCCCTGCTTACAAAAGAAGCGCGGTCTGCCACTGTTGAAGCTTTTGAAGATACAAAAACACTGAGTATTTCCAGAGAAAATTTTGAAGACGTTATTTCAAAAGAACCGTCAATTTCGCTTCAGATAATCAAAAGCCTGTCTGAAAGGCTTTCAAAAGCGGACCGTGACATTAAAATTCTGGCCCTTGGAAACGCCAAAAGCAGGATAGCTTGTGTTTTGATGGATTTTAAGGATGTTGAAGGAAAGATAAAATTTACGCACCAGGAAATAGGCGATTTAGCCGGTCTTACAAGGGAAACTACAACAAGAACCCTGAAACAAATGGAAAAAGAGTCAATAATTACCGTAATAAAAAGAAAGATATACATTAAAGACATTAAAAAAATGAAAGAATTATGCCTGTAAAAAATTTAAAGACATGGTGAAATAATGGGATTAAAAGCGGTAATTTTTGATGTGGACGGGGTTATAATTGATACAGCGCCCCTTCACCACAAATCCTGGGAAACAGTTTTAAAGAGGGATTACAATATGAAGTTCACATTCGCGGATTTTAAAAATAAGATAGACGGCATGCCGCGGGCAAAAGGGGTAAAAGCGCTTCTGCCTATGGCGGACGATAAAGAAGTGGACCGTATATGCGCGGAAAAACAGAGATATTTTGAAATCTACCTTAAAAAAAACGGGGTGAAAATTTTTAAAAGCACTGTTAACCTCATAATCAAACTAAAAAAAGAAGGAATAAAGGTGGCTATGGCAAGTTCAAGCAGGAATGCCAGGCCTATCCTTGAAAAAGAAGGTATTTTCAAATATTTTGACATAGACGCGGAAGGGGCGCTTGCTAAAAAAGGAAAGCCGTATCCGGATATTTTTTTAAGGGCGGCAAAAAAACTGAAAGTAAAACCCGCTGAATGCGTTGTTTTTGAAGACGCCCAGATAGGCATAGATGCCGCTAACGCGGCAAAAATGGTAAGCATAGGCGTAACAAGGGAACACGAACTTAAAAAAACAAATCTTAACGTCAAAAACATGAAGCAGATAAACGTAAATAAAATAAGGGAGTTATTTAAATAAAGGCGGATTTTTCAGGGGGAGAAAAGGCAGGAGAAAAATGATGAGAAAAAATAAAGCCCCTATAAAAAGAATGAT
>Ga0209467_1003512_pt1 | contig 10124 bp, 10 predicted proteins | sample Higcelwee11metaG_FD_187175 | JGI IMG/M metagenome (GOLD analysis project Ga0209467, IMG submission 187175) | Freshwater pond sediment microbial communities from the University of Edinburgh, under environmental carbon perturbations - High... | ecosystem: Environmental > Aquatic > Freshwater >...
GTTCATCCATTAGAATAACCTCAGGTTTTGTAGCTAATGTTCTAGCAATACACAATCTTTGTTGTTGACCACCTGATAATGAAAATGCAGATTGATTTAATTTTTCTTTTACTTCATCCCATAAAGAAGCTTTTCTTAATGAATTTTCTACGATGCTCTTAAACTCAGATTTGTTAGAATCTCCATGTCTCTTTACAGCATATAAAACATTCTCACTAATCGATTTAGGAAAAGGATTTGGTTTCTGAAAAACCATTCCAATTCTTTTTCTAAGTTCTACAACATCTACATCTTTAGTTATTATGTCCATATCATCAAAATAGATATGTCCATTCGCTTTGGTGTCTTCTATCAAATCATACATACGATCAATGGTTTTAATGAATGTAGACTTACCACATCCAGATGGTCCGATTAATGCAGTAATCTTATTTTCGTGAATTTCAATGTTAATATTTTTCAATGCTTGAAAATCACCATAATAGAAATTCAAATTTTCAACTTTTACTTTTATTGTCATATTATGCTCCTAATCTACACGTACTTGTGTTTTATTACGAATAATGATTGCTGTAAGATTGGTTAATATTAAGAGAATCAACATTACAAGTATTCCAGATGCTGCAATCTCAGCAAAGGCAGCTTGTGGACGCGAAGTCCAATTAAATACAATCAATGGTAAAGCAGAATATCGATCTAATAAATTACTTGGCAAAAATGTAACAAATCCTACTGCCCCTACCATGATTAATGGTGCTGCTTCTCCCATTGCTCTAGACAATGCTAATATTGATCCAGTCATAATTCCTGGAGTAGCCATTGGTAATATAACTCCAGTAATTGTTTTCCATCGAGTTACACCTAATGCATATGATCCTTCTCTAATTGAATTAGGAACAGCTTTAATTGCCTCTATGGAAGCTACTACAATAACAGGTAAAATCAATAAACTGAGTGTAAATGCTCCTACAATTAAACTAGGTCCTAATTTAAATAATTGAGCGAATACTGCAAGTCCTAGAATTCCATATACAATTGCAGGAACACCAGCTAAATTAGAAATATTTAATTGTAATATTTTAAAGAATGAAGATCTTTTATCTGCATATTCAGTTAAGTAAATTGCAGTTCCAACACCAATAGGAATGGCTATTAAAGCAGTTAAACCAATAACCCCAAAGCTACCTATAAGAGCTGGTAGTATTCCTGCTCTACTTGCTCTGCCAGATGGCATAGAAGTAATGAAAGTCCAAGTTAAAGTCTTATATCCACGAAAGAAGATTTCTAATAATAAAGTTCCAAGTACCAAGAATGATAATAGAATTACAATCATCAATATAACCATAAAAAGATTACTTTTAAAATGACGTTGTTTTAATTTTTTCTTATAGTTTGTCATTAGTAGACCTCTCTATTCTTAGCGATTACATATTTAGCGAAAATATTCATAATTAAAGTTATTACAAATAACACAGCTCCAACAGCAAATACAGTTTTAAATTCTATAGATCCTTGTTGAATATCACCTAAAGCCATATTAACCATAAAACCAGTCATTGTTTGAATACTTCCTAAAGGGTTTAACGACATTGATGGAGTTTGCCCAGCTGCAATAGCTACAATCATTGTTTCTCCAATAGCTCTTGAAATAGCTAATACAAAAGATGAAGCAATTCCAGAAAATGCTGCAGGAACAATAACATGGATTGCTACTTCTAGACGTGTTGATCCTAATGCATAAGCACCTTGTCGAATAGAATTAGGTACCGCCATCATCGCATCTTCACTTAAACTTGCTACCATTGGTAATGTCATAATACCAACTGCAATACTTGCACTTAATGCATTAAATATATCAGTATCTGGCAAAACTGTTCTTATTAAAGGTGTAATAAAAGTTAATGCAAAGAAACCATAAACAATGGATGGTATGCCAGCTAGAAGTTCTATAATTGGCTTTATTATTTTACGCGTTTTAGTGCTAGCAAACTCACTTAAGAAAATTGCACTACCTAAACCTAGGGGAAGAGATACAAAACTTGATAAAATTGCAATTAATAATGTGCCAGTTATTAGAGGTAATACACCAAATGATGGTGGATCAAAAACTGGCGACCATCTTATGGATGTAAAGAATTCAATAATAGAAACTTCTGAAAAGAAAATTACTGTCTCAAACATTAAACTTAATACAATGCCAATAGTCGTGAATATTGAAATAGATGCAAATACAATAAGTACTATTTCAATCAATTTTTCTTGAAAAACATATTTCTTTTTTGTCATTCTATCTCCTTAGCGACGCTAAAGACGCCTGTATTAGAGGCGCCTTAAGACAGCTTTTATTAATTAATTACTGTAATTTTGCAAGAGCTTCTGTATACATTTCTTCAGGCAATGAAACATAACCAACTTCTGCTGCTAATTCACTAGCATTTTCAAGATAGAAAGTTACAAATGCAAGAATTTCTTCACGAGCTAATTCTGCTTTATTTACATAGATGAATAGAGGTCTTGATAATGGGTATGAACTGTCAGCAATTGTTTCAAATGTTGGTGTTACTGCAGTTGCATCTTTTTGAATAGGTACAACTTTTAGTTTGTCAGCATTTTCTTCGAAATATGCAAAGCCAAAGTAACCGATTCCACCAAGATCACCAGCAACACCAGTTACTAATGCATTGTCATCTTCACTAAAGAATATTTTAACAACTTCAGAATCTTGACGAATTACTCCACCTTTACCATTTACAGCTTCTGTAAAATAATCAAATGTTCCAGAATCATGTCCAGGTGAATAAAGTTTAATTTCTGTATCTGGGAAACCAGCACGAACATCACTCCATTTAGTAGCAGTAGCTTCTGCTCCCCAAATTGTTGCAAGTTCTTCCATAGTTAAGTAATCAACCCAAGTATTATCTTTTGAAACTACAACTGATAAACCATCATAAGCAACCATTAATTCTACAAATTCAATACCAGCAGCTGTTGCAGCATCTGCTTCTGCAGATTTGATTGGTCTTGAAGCACCACTAATTTCAATTTCTTTAGCAGCAAACTTAGTGAAACCACCGCCTGTGCCTGAGAAACCAACTGTTAATTTTACATCTGGATTAACTGCATTAAATTCTTCCGCAACTAATTCTGTAATAGGGAATACAGTTGAAGAACCATCAATAGAAATAGTTCCTTCTAATTTCTTTACTTCTTCAACAGGTTCTTCTGCTGAAGTACATCCAACTAATACTAAACTTAAAATTAATCCAACTACCATTAATCTTAAAAATTTCATATTTCCTCCTAGGATAAATCCTAAACATAGTATATGAAATATAATTATTCTATTAGTTTAAGGCTTGTTAATGCTTCGTTAATTATTCTTAACAATTGAAATAGGAAATAATAGTATAAAAGTTGAACCAGAATTCAAACTACTTTTAACATCAACTTGTCCTTTATGTGCGATTACATAAGCTTTGACGATTGCTAAACCTAAACCACTACCACCCGTTTGTCTTGATCTTGATTCATCAACTCGATAATATCGATCAAATATATATGGTATCTCTTCTTGATTTATACCAAACCCATTATCTTTAATCATAATTTCCAATTTAACACTTGTTTTATTACTATAAATTCTTATTTCACCTTTGTCGCTTGATTTTATCGCATTACTTAATAGATTAGATATGATGTGATAAAACTTATCTTTATCAGCATACAACATCATATTAGGATCTACTTCATTAACAAATTTTAATTTCTTATCTTTTATCAATGTATTATAGCTTCTGTGGACATCATTAACTAAATCAAACAAATTAAACGTACTCATATCTAGTAAGACATTTTTCGACGAATAACGAGAAAGATTAAGCATATCATTAATAATATTTTCCATACGTTTTGACTCAAGCTCAATTTGTTTAAGAAAATCTACTAATGTTTCTTCATCGTTAAAATCAGGACGATTAAGTATCTCAATCATACCTTTAATGGCAGAAACTGGAGTTTTTAACTCATGTGATGCATCCGCAATAAAGCGCTTTTGTATTCTTTCTCTTTCAAGAATACTTGTAATGTTTTGAAATATAAACAAAGTCCCAACAAATCGATTGTTTTCATAAATAGTTATAGATAATGCATTATAATCTTGTCCATTTATGCTTAAACTACGTTGTAGATTGTTTTCTTTTAAGTATGATTCACGCATAAATGCTTTTATATCACTATTAAGAGGACTATCATCTTTTAACTCAACAATAGAACTAATTTCATTCATTCTTAAGAAATTCTCATTAGAAAGTAAAAAGAATGCCTTACTATCAAGCAATGCTAATGGGAAATTGATGTTCGATACAATGGTTTCTAATTGTTTATAACGAAGATTCGATTGTTTATTAATCTGAAACATCTTCTCTTGATATTCAAATAGTAATCGTTCAGATTTTATTTTCTTAATATTAACTTCATCAATGAATAGATACAGTATAAACGCAAAAACAAGCAGTATTAAAATATTGTTATCGATAAATTTTATATTCTCGTTAACAAGTAATAATATAAATCCTAAGCTAAGTTTTATATAAAACTTAACGCTCATTTTGTACCTCTAAATTATAACCAACACCACGAATCGATTTAAATTCAAAAGTTTTTGATTTTACTTTTGATTTAAGTTTAAATACATGAACATCTACAATTCTTGTATCTCCATCGTAATCAAAATTCCAAAGTTCATTTAAAATATCATCTCGTGATAATACTTTATTCTTATTATCGATAAAATATAGGAATAAATCGAACTCTACTTTAGTTAAAAATATCGGTTCATTGTTTAAAAAACATGTTCGTTTATTTAGATCAAGAACACAATCACCGATAACTCTAGATTGCGAATTTTCTTGTTTTAAACGTTTAAGATGTGCATTTATCCGTAAAATCAATTCTCTTGAAGAAAATGGTTTACGCATATAATCATCAACACCAGCTTCAAACGCTTCTACTATATCTTCTTCTTCATCTTTAGCAGTTAACATAAATAATATTGCGTCATAAGACTCTAATCTTATTTGTTTGACAAGATCAATTCCATTTAATTTTGGCATCATCCAATCAATAATACATACATCATAGTTATTTTGGTGAATTAGATTTAAAGCTTCTTCACCATTTTCACAAACATCATAATCAAAACCAGCATGTTTGAGATCATAACTTACTAATTTACGAATATTTATCTCGTCATCTACAAAGAGTACTTTAGCCATTTTTTTCATCCTTTTCATATGATTCTATGATTTTTTGAACAAGTGGATGTCTTACAATATCCATTTTACTTAACTCTATAAATTTAATCTCTTGGATATTCTTTAATACTTTTTTAGCATGCATTAATCCTGAACTTTGTCTTAAATCAATTTGAGTAACATCCCCTGTCACAACTAATCTTGTATGAAAACCCATTCTTGTCAGAAACATCAACATTTGAGTTTTCGTTGTATTCTGTGCTTCATCTAGAATAACATAAGCATCATCGAAAGTTCTACCTCGCATATAGGCTAATGGGGCAATTTCAATTACACCTTTTTCAATCATCTTATCGACTGTTTCTATACCTAAAACATCATTTAAAGCATCATAGAGTGGTCTTAGATATGGATCAATTTTCTCTTTTAAATCACCTGGTAAAAACCCTAGATTCTCACCCGCTTCTACGACTGGGCGAGTCAATATAATTTTTTTAATTTCTGCTTTTTTTAATAAAGAAACAGCATAAACAACAGATAAATATGTTTTACCTGTTCCTGCAGGTCCTGATGCGATGACACATTCATAATCTTTTAATGCATCAATAAATCGACTTTGTCCTAATGTTTTAGCATAAATAGGTTTTCCACTTACAGTTCTTCCAATCAATTGATTAGAAACTTTAAAGAATTGTTCCTGAGCATTTTCTATGACACATTGTGATAAGTAAATAACATCTCTTTCATCCAATATCTTATTCTGTTTAATATGTTGGATAAAAGCTTTAATACTTTCATATATTAATTGAGCTTGTTTTGAATCGTTCGTATTAATCTGTAACACATTATCTCTAAGAATAAATTCTTGATTAAATGTTTGTTTTAAAAGTTTTAAATTCTGATCATGTAAACCATGTAGTAATTGGGTTTCTTCAAGCGTTAGTGATTCAAATTCAAATTTAAAGTTCTGTGTCATTGCCTACCTCTAATCTAATTTTAACTTTGTATATGAAAATGTAAACAAAAAGAAGCTTTCGCTTCTATTTTGAACGGCGTGCTTTTCTTGCAGCTTCTTGTTTTAATTTACGTTTAACTCCAGGTTTAACGTAATATTCTCTTTTACGTGCTTCAGCGAGGGTACCATTGCGCGATACTTGACGTTTAAAACGTCGTAAAGCTTCATCTAAACCTTCATTTTCTTTAATAACGACTCTTGGCATTCTCTCCCCTCCTTTCCTAAAGTTACCGTTGTAATTATAAACAGTCTAACCATAAAATGCAAGTTAATATGATGAATTGGCAGCTAATCCTTGAATTAACTTAACACCACTTGATGTTCCTATACGATCAGCTCCAGCTTCGATCATTTTTTGTAAATCTTCAGAAGACTTAACTCCACCAGCAGCTTTAATTTTACAATGTCCTTTAATAGCTTTTTTCATTAGTTGTACGTCTTCAATTGTAGCACCTGCAGTTGAGAAACCTGTTGATGTTTTAACAAAGTGTGCTTTAGCTAAAACACATAACTCACAAGCACGAATTTTTTCTTCTTCAGTTAACAAACATGTTTCAATAATAACTTTTACAACATTTCCATGAGCTGCTTTAACAACAGCTTTAATGTCATTTAAGACAACTTCATCTTGTTTATCTTTTAATGCTCCAATATTGATTACCATATCAAATTCTTGTGCACCTTGAGCTAAAGCGACTTGCGTTTCAAGTGTTTTACTTTCAGTAGATGTTGCGCCTAAAGGGAAACCAATTACAGTACAAACTTTTACACTAGAATCTTTCAATGCTTCTTTACATAGTGGTACCCAAAAAGGATTTACACATACAGACGCAAAAGAAAACACAACAGCTTCATCACAAAGTTTTAGTAATTCTTCTTGTGTAGCATTTGCTTTTAATAATGTATGATCAATAAATTTACTATAATTCATTTTGTTCCTCCTCTTGAACGATTAATTTTTTTAAAATATCAATAGTTGCTGATTCATCACCCATCCAATATTCTTTACCGAATTGACGAGTGATATATCTTTCATTGCCTTTAGCAAGGATAAGAACAGTATCATTCTTATTCGCTAATTCTAACGCTTGTTGAATTGCGTCATAGCGATCTAATACAATTATATAGTTATTTTGTTTAATTCCAGTCGCAATTTCTTGTGCAATGTTTAATGCAGATTCATTTCTAGGGTCTTCTTCAGTTAATATTATCATTTGACAGTATTTATCACTAATACTCCCGAGTATTGGACGTTTTTTACTATCTCTTTTACCAGCTGAACCGAAGACACTAATTATTTTATTGTTTTCAGAAGTTATTGATTTTGCAAATTGATAGATCTTCTCAAAGCCATCTGGAGTATGTGCGTAATCAACGATAACATTAAAATTCTGACCTTCTTGAATGACTTCCATTCTACCATCCACTTGAGGTAAATGATTTAAATGTTCAGAAATTTGATCTATGCTGAATCCTGATTGATGAAGTGCAGCAATGACTGCTAATAGATTTGATAGATTGAATTCAGAAACAAAATTTGTTTCTAGATTATATTCTTTATCCTCTACAACTAAAGTAAATTTAGTAGATAATGCTCCTAATTCAATGTTTTTAGCTTGATAGTCAGCATCCTCATAGATGCTAAAACTATATTTTCTCGTATATATTTCATTGTATAAACGTGCTCCATATTGATCATCAATGTTTACAATAGAACACCCTTTTGGTTTCAATAATGAAAATAATCTTTTCTTAGCTTGAAAGTAATTTTCTAGATTTCCATGATAATCAAGATGATCATGCGTTAAATTCGTAAATATAGCCACGTCAAATCGTAATGCATCAACACGATGTTGATCTAAACCTTGACTCGAAACCTCTAATGCTGCTGCTTCCATCTTAGCTTTTAACATTCTTTTCAACATTTTCAATGTTGGTACTGTTTCATCTGTAGTGAAATCTGGTTTTTCTTTGTTATTTCCATATTCAATCGAAATAGTTCCACTATATCCACAAGGTTTCCATAAGTTATATAGTTCTTTTATCGTTTTAGCAATGGTACTTTTACCATTAGTACCAGTAACACCTATCAAATTAAGTTTCTCACTAGGATGATTAAAAAAGATGTCTGCAGTTCTATTTAATTCATTAATTACATTATCAACTTTTATATATTCAATTCCTTCAATAAATTCAATAGGATCACTATATACAATTGCTATTGCACCATTATTAATCGCTTGATGTATAAAAGCATGACCATCATGAACCATACCTTTTAAGCAATAGAAAAGAGATTTCTTAAGTTCTACTCTAGAATCTGTCATTAACTCTTTGATTTCAATAGAAGACGCTTCTTTAAACAATCGATTCAATTTCATGATTTACATCTCTTTCTACAATTAAATATTCGTCTAGTACATCAATAACTTTACAACGAATTATTTTATTAATCAAATTATCAGTCGTTTTAATTAAAACTGGTAGATATTGACTGGAATATCCAAAGATATATTCATTCTGAAAATCTTCACATAAGACTTCTAACACTTTACCAATCCACGATTTTAATATTACTTGATTATTAAGCTCTGATAATCTTAATGCTCTATGAACGCGATCCTTTTTAATCTCATTAGAATATTGTGGTTGAAATGTTGATGCTTTAGTAAACTCTCTTTTAGAGTAAGGAAATACGTGCATAAAAGAAAAATCACATTCTATCAATTTAGATAAAGTTGACTCAAAGATTTCCTCTGTTTCACCAGGAAACCCAACAATTAAATCTGTGCTTATACAAATATCTGCAATTTCTTGTCTAATATAGTTTAACTTTTCAATATATTCATTAATCGTATACGGTCTATTCATGGCTTCTAGTATAGTATCATTTGCTGCTTGAATAGGTATATGTAAATGTCTTGCGAATCGAGGTTCTGATTTTATGAGTTGTATAATTTCATCAGAAATTTCAGTAACTTCTATTGAAGAAATACGTATTCTTTCTATCGTTGTATTTTCAATAATATTTACGAGTAAATTATAGAGTGAAGTATTTAACTCTTTACCATACCGACCAGTATGAATACCGGCTAATGTAATTTCTTTATGTGAGTCATAATGTTTTATCTGATTTATAATCTCTTCTTCAGATAATGATCTTTCTCGACCCCGAGCATACGGTATTATACAATACGTGCAAAATTGATTACAACCATCTTGAATTTTTATATAAGCCTTTTTTTGATGTTTAAATGATATAACAGGTAATGTTTCAAAATTTCTGGGTAATTCAAATTCATCATGTTTTTGCATTGATTCAATAATATTCAAGAAATTATTCTTATCTTTAGTACCTATAAGTAAATCAATCTCATATTTTTCTTTTAAATAATCATGATGAGTTTGTACATAACAACCGATAACTACAATAAAAGCATTAGGGTTTGTTTTCTTTGCTTGCGCTATTTTTTGTCTACTTTTAAAACTTGCTGTATTAGTTACTGTACATGTGTTAATAACCACAATATCAGTAGATTCTTTGGGTAATCCTTCTAAATAACCCGCATTTAAAAATGTTTGTCTATAATATTCAGATTCATATGCATTTACTTTACATCCCAAGGTTTGAATTTGAAATGTTTTCATTTTACTTTCTTCCCAATCTTTTCTTTATATTTTATTAACAATTTCTTAGTTTTATCATTGATTAGATTTGAGTCTATAAATGTTTCAAGTATTAATGCATCATCTTGTAACAAAATACTATGAGCTATTTGTTTTAAATCTTCCTTTAATGGTTGAACCTGACAATTATCTTTGCATAAGGAATAGCGAATCAATTTAAATTCATTATT
>Ga0209467_1003513_pt1 | contig 10118 bp, 5 predicted proteins | sample Higcelwee11metaG_FD_187175 | JGI IMG/M metagenome (GOLD analysis project Ga0209467, IMG submission 187175) | Freshwater pond sediment microbial communities from the University of Edinburgh, under environmental carbon perturbations - High... | ecosystem: Environmental > Aquatic > Freshwater > Pond...
AGCCGGAACCCCTACGCCTAACCCCATACACGGAACTGTTACTGGTAGTAGTGGAGACGATGTCATTGTATATGCAACGTTAAAAGATAAATCTGTATATCCAGTATCTGCAGTAATACCAAGTGGTGGTAACTGGATAACAGATCTTTCTGCCTTTAGAAAGATATCTGACTACTCTCTTGTTCTTACAGAAAACACCACCAATCTTGTTCTTGTATCTGTAGGAGCCCCAGACAAAGGAGCTGTACTACAGGGGACATATACATCACTCTTTGACAGCAATGGTAAATTAAAGAGCACGAGCGATTTTACAATTGGAAGTAATTCAAATCTTTATACATATTTTGCAACAAAATCTATGCTCATGGCAGAGAGTGTAGCACCAACACCAACTGTTGAAGAACCAGAGAAGGAGCCAGCAAGTGATTCAAAATTCAAAATTGTCATGGATCTTGACTGGGTAGATATGGTATCTGGTAGCAGTGTAACCGCTACTACTGGAGCATCCAGTGTTCAAGTTACAAATCTTGCAGATACAGGATTTACGGTTCTTTGGGTCTCAGCACAGAAAGAAGCTGGCTCTATTAACTACGGCACAAGCTCCTCGTCTCTCTCTAGCGAAGCTCTAGATGAAAGAGACGGAGCAACTAATCGTGGGACCTACTATGTCCACAGCGTGTCTGTAACGATGGTACAGCCGGAAACAAAGTACTACTTCAAGGTTAAATCTGGGGGAGTGGAATACAGTAATACTTTTGATATAACGACATACGCGACATTAAGTTCTCCTCCTCCATTTGAATCAGTGACTGGTGTAATAAAAAACATCCCTACTACTGGTGAGTTAGTTGTTGTTGCATATATCACAGACAAAGATAGCAGCGGGACTACTGGGAGTAGCAACAAGATATCTGTTCTTGCAGACGACAGTGGTAAGTGGATACTCTCAATAGCGGATACAAGAAATACGAATGGATCTTCCTACTTTGAGTATACATCTGCTGATGAGATAACATTTTCCTTGGTATCGAGTGTAAATTCTGCTAACCTAGTTAAGACAATTTCAAGTGCAAAAGATGCGGATGTAGAAATATCTGCAGGTAGTGGTAGTTCAGGTAGTGTTGATACTTTAGAAAATTATGGAATACTTTAAATTTTGATATAATTGGTGATCTATATGGACATGGAGGATAATCAAAAAAACAACGTAAGAAAAGCAGTTCTATTACTCATATTCTTAGTCGGATTTGCATTGCTTACGTATAATATTACAGATATCAGTGCCCTTGAGCTAAGCAAGGATAGTAACAAAGCAACAACTTGTTCAAATGATGTTGTAGATAAGGGATATGATGATACCCCTGTGTTCTTAGATATTTCTCAAAATGGTGAAATAACCGCTGTAAAAACAGAATCAAAAGGAAGTGTTCTTGGTACTAATTGCTCTAAAGCTTTTAATAGCTATAAAGGTTCTTCAGCTTGTGTTCTGGAAGATAATTCAGAGTCTGCCAGTGTTACGGGTTGGGTAAGCACAAACGCAAGTGTTGTAATCGCTAAGATTACTGTTCCTGTAAGACTTCTTTCTGGCATATACTCTGTTAAAGACTCAAACCGAAAATTGACATACGATAATCCCATTTACAAACCTGCAGGGGAGGTTTTCGACGAAAAGCAGATTCTTGTAAACACCACTCCTGGGGAAGGTAATTCTGAAACTAAAAAAACAATTATTGATAAATCAATAAAGCAAGATCCATATAGTACAAAGTATTCTATCGAGACTAGTGGTGAAGATGGTGATGGAGAAGTTGTTATTGATGAATATGCAGACAATAACTGTGGTGCTAAATGCAACAACCTTGCGAATAATAATCCAGACAAATCAAATAAAGCGGGACAATACCTTAAGCAGATAAGTTATAGCTATCCTAATCAAAAGGATAACGACTCTAATCCTAATGTCATAGCAATTAATGGTGACTGTAAGAAAATAGAAAGTGCTGAAATAGATGACCCTTCGTATAAGGAATGTTGGAATGTATGGCAAGTCATTACTGGTACCTTGGGCTCGATATTCCCATCGTCAGATTGGACCAACTGTGATTCCGAGAGTGAAGGATGTATAAATTCGGAAGATATTGTAATAAAGATGAGCCCGATGTTTAATGATACAAACAGTTTTACAACTACAAGAAACAAGACGGCTGAAAACCCCGTTTCTTCTAGTAGTTATAAATCTGTTTATGTTATGACTCCATGTTCTGCAAAAGTAGCGGGTAAATTAGTTGATGTAAAATGTGCATGGGATATGTCATACTTGTTTGATGAAAGAAAAGTGTCTGAGTTTGACGATGTAGGAAAGTCAGAGACACCTACCCATGATGAGTACGTGAAGTTCTTGCGTGGAGAGAGCTCTACAAGACAAGATCTTTTGCTACCTATGTAATTTAAATTAATAATATTTACCGTATGAGCTATGTAGAAAAAATATATATATTTGCGAAAAGAATTAGGAATATCTTAAATACGAAACTTTTCCAAAATGTATTCTTTGGAATTGGTGCAATGTTTCTTTTTTTTGGAGTAATGAATGTGTATGCTCAGGAAGATTCACCAAAGATTTCTCCGGATTGGGCTGGAACAAAAGAATATTACAATGTTGCTAGTGGTTTAGACTCTAAGGATAAAGACGAAGACAATATGACTAGCCATTCTGGCCAACTGACTATGAATACAGCTTGGATAGTTTTTGCCACAATTGCACCTGAATTTACAGCTGGTGGTGATAATATACAGAGCAGTACTACCATATCTCCCGATATGAAGGGTGGTGTCCTTGGTTTTACAAAGAATGCATACGCTAATATATACGTAAATCAACCTCGTATTGATGTAATGGCGCATTTGCAGGATGAGTGGGTCCCAGGTTCGGACACAACAAATACTAGTTTATATGCTGCAGAGAATGAGGATAAAAACGGATATGATACTTTAATGGATTCTGGAATTGCACCTTTATGGGATCAATTTAGAAATATTGCATACCTTTTCTTTGTTGTCATAATGATAGCTATTGGTTTTATGATTATGTTCAGAAGTAAGATAGGTGGACAGACAATGGTAACCCTTGGTAGCACAATCCCAAGTATAATTATTAGTTTAATAATGATTACTTTCAGTTTTGCAATTGCTGGAATAATTATAGATATTGGAGGGCTTTTAGTAGGTTTGTTATACACAATATTCGATAGTAAGTCTGTAGCCATAAGCAATATTGGACAATTTTATGAAATGTTCAGTAAAGGTATTGGGGCACAATTTGGAGAATATGCACAAGAGAATTTTACTGTGAGTGTTCAGGAGATTATCTCTTCACCGATAAAAACTATTATTCATCTCTGGGGGAAGGAACTTGAGACAGGTCTCGTTGGTATTTTTGGTACCATACTCATGATTCTGGGAAGTGGAATTGTTTTAGTAGGAGCAATAAAACTTCTAATAACGCTTTACAAGGCATATTTTGAATTGATTCTTAATGTAATTATTGGTCCTCTTAAAATCTTGATGGGAACATTCCCCGGTAATGAAGCAATGAGAATAAACTGGGTGAAAGGGATTGCAAGAAGTGTTTTGGTTTTTCCAATTGCATATTTCATAGTTAATATCCCTATATACCTTATGGATGCTGGAAATATGGTCTTAAGTTTGCCGGAAAGATTAACCGGAGCTAACTTAGCTGCGACTAATCCAGGAGATGATTTGACTACTGGTGAAGGTTTGCTTGGTCTCTTGGTAACATTTGTTCTCAGAGTCTTTGTATTATTCTATGCTTCCCAAGCTCCAAAGTTTGCAGAAGTGATTATTCCTGCTACAGAAACCAACCGAGCAATGGGTGATGCAATGGCTGGTGCAAGAGCTGGTATGTCAAAAGTCCCATTGGTGGGAAGTCTGTTTAAATAACAACAATATTTAAGTAAATGGCTGGAAAGAAATCTCAACAAGGTGAAGAAGAGGTATTGGGTCAAATATTTGACTTTATATTTACTGAAGCAAAAAAACCACCTGTAAAAAGAAAACCGATCAAAACAACGGGAATTTCTTCTTCAAAAGCATTAGCAGATGGATTGGCAGTTGCCCTTGAAGCTCCTGGCCTTATAATAACGGATCAAATCTTAGAGAGTATGAATGATGCTTTGACTGTTGAGTTTGGTTCTTTTGATGTAGGAAATGGAGGAAAAGCAAAGTTTACAACGACAAGTCTTGTTGATTTTCTTTCTGATCCGGGTAAATTTCTAAGTAAAGCTCAGGAAAGATCCAAAGCGACAAGGGACACTATGAGGGCACAATTTTTAGGTAAGGGAATGCAAGGATTAATAGCGAATGCTTGGGCTAGGAAATACAATCTTGATTTAGATGCAAGGAAAGCCATATTAGGCCATTACAAAGCAGAAAGAATAGGCAAAGAATCTGAAGCTATATTGGCATTTGGGACTGCAGCTGCGGGAGTTGCGATGTATAAGGGGCGTATTGAAGACCCTGATAAGCAGTATATTATAAATAGAAATGCGGACTTGATAGGAAGAGAGATTTTCGGAAGAAGAGGCTGGGAGGATATGGCTCCAGAAAGAAAGATAGAATTCGAGAAATCTTTAATAGGTGGAGAAAAAAGCTTGAAGGAATATATGGACAGAACATATGTTGGAACTTCAGAAAAATGGAAAGATGTTGCCTTGGAAAGATATGGCGCCTTGATAAAGTCGGACATTGGGCTTAAAGGCAAAGATGGTGATCTATTTAACCTAGATGCATATAATTCTTTAGAAAAAAGGAATATTGAAGGAAGAATCAATGACTTAAAAATATACCTTCGAGCGCATCCAAGTCTTAGTCCTGTAGAGAGAAAAAATATCGAAACAGGAATAAGCAAGCTAGAACAAGCTAGTGTTATAGTCGGTGGAGGAACTTGGGATTTGGGGAACATTTCCAAAGCAAAAATTGAGATTAGAAAAAGGATAAAAGACTCTAAGGATTTGATGTTACAAGCACAAAGAGATGGTGATTATGAGACTGTTCGAAGACTTAGAAGAGAAATAAGAGATTGGAAAAGTGGTGAAAGAGAGCTTAATTCAGCAACTTTTTTTGGAAAAATAGGCCAGGCTGAAGGAGTGATTAATTCATGGAAGTCTGTTATGGGTGGTGTATATGGAGAGAATGCTGTTCTCTCTATCTTGAACGGAGATTTCTTTAATGAAAATAAGAATAAGATTTTTAATCCTGTTAAACAGTTAGAAATTGGTATGGGTTCGCACAAAGGAAGAGATGATAAAGGGAAGGAAATAGATATTGCAGAGATATTGGGGATAAATGTGGCAGCATACCAATCTGGTGTAAAAGGGGTTTATAGTAAAATTATGACATCAATCTATTATCTAACACCTAAATCGATTATGAGCTCCCTTTTTGTAAATGGGGAGGGCTTTATGTATCTTTATACATCATCTATACAGAGGGCGATGAAGAAAAAGGGTTTTGAAAAAATCGATTGGGAGAATGTGTGGAATCCTGATTATTTGAAGTCAAAAGGACTTGATCCAAAAGACTTTCAATTAAAGAGAAGTTTAGCTAGGCTTTTTTCTTTTGGACAGAGACAGAGAGATCGGATGAAGGTCTGGTTTGACAAACATATCGCTATAAAAATCAGACAGGCTGTTTACAATAAATTGATTTCTAGGATTACTGATACAGCAGCAATAGCCTTGATGAAAAGATGGTTACTTAAGGGAGGATTTCAAGTTATAGCAAAGGCATTGGCTGTTACAATAATAAATGCTTTGGGAATAGTAGCAACTGGTGGACTTGGTGCTTTTTTAATTCCAATTCTTACAACTATTTTAGTAGATGTGTTATATGGTGCTGCTAAGATAATTATACAGGTGGTCCTTCTTTTACTGCTTGGTGTAGTTGGATTGCTAATCTTTGGTGGAAGTGCTGCAAAAGATGCTTTCGATTCTAAATCATTTGCATATACAAATGTTGTCCCTGGGGAAGTTTATACTAACCCAAACTTCACACAAATGTCTCCGATTAATGGTGGAGAGTTCCCCGAAGGTAACCATCCATTTAGTGGAGGCTCACTCCCTGATGGAGTTCAGTGTTTAATCGGTTCTAATCAATTCAGATGTAGTCAAGGAGCCTTTGGAAGCTATTCACATGCTAGTATATCTGCAGTAGATATCCCAAATGTTGATACTTTTTATGCTCCGACATTTTGTGGTGAAGGAAACTGTGTAGTCACAGCTGTCCAAGATGTAAATTGCTATTATGGTGGTAGAAGTTATTATGCTGGTGGTATGGTTATTTTTACTGCCAATTATGACTCTACGACATACACATTTAAACTGATCCATGTTTACAAGAACGTAAGTGTAGGACAAAAGCTATCTGCAGGGCAAGCAGTTGCGGATATAATAACAGGGGCAGATCATGACAAAATAAAAAACTGTTCTACTGGATCTCACCTACACCTAGAGACGAAAGTGAACGGTTCAACTGTTGATCCAATGGATGTCATGACTAATTCGACATCTAGTGGAGGTTTCGGATGTAATATAAGCGCATGTCCTGTCCCTTAAAATAATGATTAAGATGAACAAAAAAACAAAAACAATATTATTAATCTCTTTCATACTACTTTTTGTAGGTGTATGTGTAGGAGTCTATTTTATCTTGGCAAGAACTCCTAAGTCATATCCAAAAGAGCCGATTAATCAGAAATCTCTTCAATACAATACCCAAGAGATTACCCTTACAGGAGAGAGCATTGATTCAAAAGACTATCCTCTGTATGGAGTATCAAACATAGTGATGCTTAAAGAAGTTGAATCTTTTGCATCCCAATTAGATTCAAACTTTAAAAAAGTAACTGTCGAAGAAGGAGTAAATTACAAATGGACCAATAAGAACGATTCTGTGATATACAAACTTAATCAAAACTTTGTAATGTTCTCTTTCGAGAAAGGTATACCTTGGGATGAGGCAGATATATCATCTTTTACATTCACGTCATTTTTAAGGAAATATTTCGGTAAGAATTGGGATTTTAAGATATCTCAACAAGAAACAATAGCGAATGGGTCTACAATATACTATGCAAACAGAATACTTGGTGAGAGTACTGTAGAAACAAATGAATATAAAACAGAGACAGATTATCTTATGTTTTCAAATGGTAAGATTGTTGGGGGTAAATTTCTTCTTACAGAATTTGTTGATACAGAGATAATGCTTCCACTTATCAAACTCAATGAATTAAAAAAATACATAAATCTTCAGACATATCCAAAAGAAATATATCCTAACTATTCAACACTAGGAGATTCTGTTTTGAAAGAAATCAGCTATCTATCAGATGAGTTTGAAAAGGTTACATCCAGTGTAGATAACTGTGTGGGGGATGAGACTAATGTGGTATATCTTTACAAAAATTTTAGCCAGGAAACCCTTACACCAGTATTTAAGATATCACTACAGTGTGAAGTTACCTATAAAAAGACTAAATACGCTATTCCTGCTACTGGATATGTAAATGCTATTGATCCAAAATACATATCAATCTCAGAGTAAAAATGGGAAATATTCACTAGATAATGATAGAATAGGGAAATGATAAACCTTGTTGGAAAAATGAAAATACTCCTGATTGTTCTCTTTACTTTCATTCCTGCATCCGCCTTTGCCTTTAGTTACAATAAAATATCTACTCTGAAATATGACCTCTCACTTTCCGACCAGACCAATACGATATACGCAACCCCTACAAGTATATATCTAACACAAGTCTCTACTCAGTCAGAATCTCTGCAGAAGAATCCCGAGCTATGGAGTAAAGCTCTCTTTTACTACTCCATTACTAAATTACATTTTTCAGATATGCCCTACAACTTTTTAATTGATGAATCAGGCAGGATATACGAAGGCAGGCAGGGAGGAGTAGGAGCTAACCCAGAATTAAAAAACGTTAACAGAGCAATAGTAATTGGGTATCTCTCAAATGGGTCAACCCTTACAACGTCAGCGAGTAATTCACTCTTGAGAATGGTAAAAGATCTCTCCGAAAGTTGGGGTTTATCATCTTACAAGACGGTAAGATTACAGATAGATACGAAAGAAGGCTCTCTAAGCACAGTAGTTCCAGTTGATTCTAAAGGAGACTTCTCTCAATCAGTTAAAGAAGCACTTGCCTCATGGAAAGGTTCTAGTAGAGAAGACTTGCCATACAAAGCGGAGATAGTAGAAGTTATTTATGAAAAGAATATTGTAATTGGAGAGAAACTAGAAGTTACGGTCAAAGTAAAGAACATGAATGATTTTACATGGTTAACAGATAGAACCCCAATATATGTGTCTACAAAAGATGGAAAAGACAGTGGCTTTGCAGTCAATGGTGTCTGGGATAGTTTCAGTAAACCAACCCATATAGAAGACCGAGCTGTTAAGCCTGGAGATATTGTTGAGCTTAAATTTAAAATGCAACCGAAGATAACCCCAGGAAAAGTATCTGAGAGCTTTGAAATTATGAAATTTGCTAAGAAACCTTTCGATGGATCAGCATTTGAAGTAACATTTACAGTAGAGAAGGGTAAGTACACATTAGTAAGGGTATATTCTCCTCAGTATGGATTTGCAAATATACGAGAGTGTCAATGGTATAGCTGTAAAATTATTGAGAGTGCACCCGAAGGAACAGTATATATCCTTAAAAAAGAATTAGATGGATGGATGCAGATACAGTATGATGAAGATACCATAGGTTGGGTAGCTTCCAGATTTATGAAAAGAATTTAGTACTAGATTTACTTATATACATACCGTTGTGGAACAAGACATAATACTTGGGAAGCTAAATCCCCAACAGAAAAAAGCCGTTATGTGTACAGAGGGACCCCTCTTAGTTTTTGCAGGGGCAGGCTCTGGAAAGACACGAGTTATAACTAATAGAATCGCCTACCTCATAGCAGAGAAGGGTGTTAAACCAGAAAATATCCTTGCAGTTACATTTACTAAGAAAGCCTCGGGTGAAATGCTTGAAAGAATTAGAAATCTTCTCAAAGATCTTAACCGAGATATTACAGACCTTCCAATGATTGGAACCTTTCACTCCATTGGAGCAACATTTCTCAGAAGAAAAGCGCAAGAGGTAGGGCTACTCCATAACTTCTCAATTTATGATTCAGATGATTCGGAAAACCTCATAAAAGAAATTATGCTTGAGATGCAGATAGATATTAAACAGATAAAACCTAAGGCAATTGCACACTTCATAGAAGCGGCAAAAAACGACATGGTAACACCATCACAGTTTTCTAACCATTTTGGTGGATATATCGAGGACATAGCAGCACAGATATATCCTGCATACCAAAACCAACTTAAAGCACAGAACTCTGTTGATTTTGGTGACCTCCTTTTTCTTGCTGTAAAAATGTTAGAAGAAAACGAAGAAGTAAGGAAATACTACCAAGACAAATACAGATATATTCTCATAGATGAATACCAAGATACGAACAATGCCCAATACAGATTTGCGAAATTACTTTCTGAGAAGCACCACAACATTTGTGTTGTGGGAGATGATGACCAAGGGATATATGCATGGAGAGGTGCAGATATTAAAAACATACAATCATTTGAAAAAGATTTTAAAGATGTAACAGTTATTAAACTAGAACAAAACTATAGATCTACAAAAAATGTCATAGAGGCAGCAGTCTCTGTTATTCAGCAAAACAACCAGAGAATAGTCAAGAACCTTTGGACAGACAATAACCAGGGAGACATGATTACCGTGTATCAAGCCAGAGACCAAGAGGAAGAAGCGGAATATGTTGTTGAAAATATAAGACATCTAAGAGATCTCATGATGCCTCTAAGTAATGTCGCTGTGCTTTACAGAACCAATTATCAATCTCGTGCAATTGAGGAAGCTATGTTGAAAGAAGGGATACCATACAAACTAGTCGGAGGTTTCAGATTCTATGAAAGAAAAGAGGTCAAAGATGTAATCAGTTATTTGCGTTTTGTATACAATCTTAAAGACGAACTCAGCCTGTCTAGGATTC
>Ga0209467_1003514_pt1 | contig 10118 bp, 11 predicted proteins | sample Higcelwee11metaG_FD_187175 | JGI IMG/M metagenome (GOLD analysis project Ga0209467, IMG submission 187175) | Freshwater pond sediment microbial communities from the University of Edinburgh, under environmental carbon perturbations - High... | ecosystem: Environmental > Aquatic > Freshwater >...
GGATCGTTTCCCGCTCTCCATCAGGAAAATCCTGCCGATCATGACCTGTTCTACAGTTCATACGTCCAGACCTATCTGCAACGTGATGTGCGCGATCTTGCCAATGTAGGCGACGAAAGCGCATTCCTGGGATTTCTCCGCTCCTGTGCGGCACGCACCGGCCAGATGCTCAATATCCTGGACCTTTGCCGCCAGAGCGATATCAACCATGCGACCGGAAAACGATGGCTCTCGATTCTTGAAAATTCAGGCATCGTCTACCTGCTTGAACCATGGCACACCAATATCAATAAACGAGTGGTGAAAACTCTGAAACTGTACGTTCTCGATACGGGACTTGCAGCCTGGCTGACCGAATGGACTTCACCCGAAACGCTGGAAGCGGGAGCAATGTCAGGAGCCATTCTTGAAAGCTGGGTGGTATCAGAGATCATCAAAAGCTGGTGGCACAACGGCAAGCGCGCCCCCATTTACTACTATCGCGACAAAGACGCCAAAGAGGTCGATCTGCTCATTCATCAGAACGGCACGATCTATCCGGTAGAAATAAAAAAATCGGCTAATCCGGGAAAAGATGCCACTGGCCATTTTAAGGCTCTTCAAACCCTGAAACAACCGATCGGGCAGGGATGCATCATCTCGCTTGCCCCAATGTATCTCCCGATCACGTCAACCATCGATAACGTACCCGCAGGAATGGTGTGACCCGGAAATCAGGAATACAGGGCATGATCGCTTTGTGAATCGGCTCAGCATCCTGCCGCTCAGTTCGGCAGGCACCTGCCGGGAAACAGCTGAATCCATCGGTTAAATTGACCGCCTTGCCTGATGGTTTTTTTACAACAGGTTGCGTCCTTGCAAACGTCACGTCACAAGTTCATGATTTCCGGAACGTCCCGCCTGTCTCCCGAAAAGATAGTGTTGTTTCGGCAACCTTCAAAAACGGGGGTGGCTACGGTGACGGATGGAGAGGGAACGGGAGCTGAATGAATGCTGGTGCATTGTGGCGTAGTTGTTGGTTGTTTAATGCGGTGTTTTGTTGATGATACAGTGTTGTTTCGCTATATTTTCTGTAAGCTGTTGTTTTGACATAAGAAAGGGTGCCGGTTTAGACTGATCTGTATAAACCGACAGGCCTGAATAATTGTTGATGTTTTTAAGTTATTTTTATTTAATCAATTGGCTGGTCTGTGAGTGTGAATTTGAAATTGTCTTGTACGGAAAGAAGCTTTCTGCTTTTCCTGAATTAGGTGGGTCAGTCTAATCATTGTTCGGCCTCATCAAAAGGGTCTCCGCGATGAAATGTCCTCATTGTCTCGTTCAGTTCCATGACGAAGTGAAACGTACCGAGTTAGGTGTGGACTCGACGTCGCATTGGACCCTAAATAGGCGAGTCTGTCCGAATTGTGGAAAGTTCATATTGAGCCTCTTGGAGCGCTATGACCGATACAACGTTGGTGACGGCAATCGATATCACAGCACTCGAGAGTTCTATTGCTATCCGCGGGTCGTATCCCGTTCGCCATTGAGCCCTGACGTCCCAGAGCAATTTGCCTCTGACTATCGAGAAGCATGTCTAACCCTTGACGACAGTCCGAAAGCCAGCGCTGCTTTGAGCCGTCGCTGCCTCCAGCACATTCTGAGAGAAGTCGCAAAGGTAAAGCACGGCAATCTCGCCGATGAAATCCAGTCAATCATCGATTCGAGGGCAGTTCCAACACACCTTATAGAGTCCCTAGACGCAGTACGTAACATCGGAAATTTTGCCGCCCATCCAATCAAGTCAAAATCATCTGGCGAAGTTCTTGATGTCGAGCCCGGTGAGGCTGAATGGAATCTCGACGTACTGGAGTCGCTCTTTGACTTTTACTTCGTCCAACCGGCAGAGATCCAAAGAAAGCGCGATGCATTGAATGCAAAACTGAAGGAAGCTGGAAAGCCCGAGCTGAAATGAGGTCGAACCCCTCCGTCAACCGGACCGCCTGCAAGCCTAGCTTGCAGGCGGTCCGGTTACGTCGAACGTTAGGTGCAAATAGAGAAAAACATGGAAGACAAATATCTTTATCCACTCATAGGCATTTTGCTTGGCTGGTTTCTTAAAGAGATAAGCACTGCTTTTCAAGTCTCACAAGAGTCTAAAAGGCGGCTTGGTAAAGCAATATCCTCGCTAGCATATTTGAATAGGGAAATGATCATCATCCAAGGCCAGTTGGAAATTTTTAAAGACCTATCTGATTCTCATCAAGAATATGAGAGGTTTCGTCAATATATCCTTAAAAAATACCCTAGGAAGGACGAATCTTTTATAAAACTCGTTCAAGACAGCTTATCTACTGTAGCAGAGTTCTCTCCGCTGTCTGCTTTAAATATAGAGCAAATTGTCAATCGTTATTGGTTTCTGCAAGAAGCGAAATTATCTGAAACGTCAAAAGATTATGAACTATACATATATCAATTATCTTCACTTGAGGTTGGATTTGATATTTATCAAAAACAATTGGAAAAGGCAGTAAAAAAGCTTGCGTTTATGTACAGCATAAAAACATTGGTGCAATATATTTTTGAATTAAAGAAAATCAGAAAAAATAATCCAAGAGAATCCAAAGGATTTAAAACAATGCTTGAGCAGTTTAAAGCTGCAAAAGACAAATATAGTCAACCAAATAGCACACCTAACAAGACAAATCCAGCCGACGCGGAAAATCGCGCGGATGATTTGTGATGTTAGGTATAAAGAAGGAGCATGGTATTGGATTTGGGAAAAATACTAAAACAGGAAGCATACGCTTGCATTGATACTTGCATTGGAGAGCTTTGCGTATTTGGCATAAATGTAAAAGGTCAAACGGAGCTACAGGAAAAAATAGATGCTTCATTAAAAGAATGCTCTCCTTCTGATTTTGTCAGAAGTTTTTGCTTGTATGTATGCTTTCCAAAGGAATCATTGAAAGACAACAAATACAAGCCAGATAGACCAGTTCTTACCGATGATGACGTGAATAATCTATCAGAGGATGATCTTGAAAAAATAGCGGGTATTTATATCGAGAAGAACAATTATTTGTTTAAAAAGCTCACGTTCAAAAAGAAAACAAATGAAAAGGGTGAAACAGTAAATTATGGAGAGTACAAAGATATAGAATATCCAAGAGAAGAAAGTGAATCAAACACTTCCTATCTTTATCGGCTTTCTATCCTTGAAGGTGAAAAATACAAGAAGCAGTTTGAAGATATGTTTAAGTCTGTCTCTGGTTTGAGTAGCTTTTCATCAAAATTAACTGATAGCATAAAAAACACTTTAACTTTGGGAGATTCTTTAAGTAAAGCAATGGAGTCCATAAGGCCAATAAACCAAACCTATATACGGCCAATAGAGTATGAGTCTCCAAGTATAGATTTGGCTAAAATTACTCGGGAAAATGAAGAACGAAGGTTGCAGCCTTTTAATGAACTATCAGAAAGACTCGATCAGCTTATAGAATCTTCTGTCCAAGCTTCTGAATTCATGATTGAAGCCAACAAGATACAAACCCAAATAGCAGCAGAAATCAAAACATCAGGTGATGTGACTGAACGCTACTCTAAAAAGAATATCTTGTTGAGTGGAATTGTCATCTTCTTAACTGTAGTTGGTTTGTTATTGACAACCTACGCTGTCATTTCAGGAAATTCATTTAATGAAAAGCAGCAGACCAAACTACAGAATAGCGCAGAATCTATAGTTACCGCATTGACTGGCATAAATAAAAATCTAGCTATAGAGAATTCAAGAAGCCAACAACCCTTAGATTTTATAGCGGAACAATTAGTTGAACTCAGTAAACAAAAAGCAGCATATGAGCATTTGCTTGCTCAACACAAAACAATGATCGAGGCGCTAGAGAAAGCAAACACTGAGCAGAGATCTCAGATCAGTGAGCTACAAAAGAAAATAGATGCTCTGAAAAATGAGGCAATAAACATGAATAGCAAAATGCCTAACAAGGCAAATTAACTCGGACCGCAAAAAGCGCAGCGCAGCTTTTTGCGTCAGGTTGTTTGCAGCGTTGGGCGAATAGAAGAAGGAGGAAAATGCGAAAAGAACTGCCAATGATTTTGTTAATTATCGCCTTTGCAGCCCAAGCCTTGGCTGCGCCGCCGTGCTTGAAGTATGAGCCAGAGATAGTGGAACTGAAAGGACAAGTGAAACGAGTCGTATTTCCAGGACCTCCGAACTACGAGAGCGTCAAAGATGGCGACCAGCCAGAACCGTATTAAGAGGAGGAGGGGACGCTCACAACTACGTAAACTAATTGCTTGGGAGACTCGGTTAACCCGAGCAATGATGCATTCATCCTTGTAACTGATCACTGTTGTATTCAGAACTGATCCGAGAGGATTCTCCTGGAAAAAATTCGCGTATTGCTTATTTTGTACTGAAACGCCTTTGGGAGGATGGGACGTTCATAACTACGTAAACTAATTCCGAGAAAACAAGATTAACGATGTCCTTGGAAACCCGAACTACATTGCCTGCCCATGGACTTGAGAAATACAGTATATATAGATGAATCGGGTAGCACGGTTCTTGATGAGACTTGCTAAGAGGAGGAGGGGACGCTCACAACTACGTAAACTAATTGCTTGGGAGACTCGGTTAACCCGAGCAATGATGCATTCATCCTTGTGACTAATCGCTCTTGTATTCGGAACTGATCAAGATAATTCACCCGGTAAGAATTTGCGTATTGCTTATTATGTACTGACACTTCTTGCTGATAAATAAATTTTTCGCTGCGGAGCACTGCTCATCCGCAGTCACCTTATGTGCAATAGAGAGAGGTCATGATTAAAACAATTACCATTACAGGAGTTCTATTAGCAGCAGTCGTCTTCAATGCGAATGCGCAGGATACTGATCGAATTAACCGGCTTGAAAAAGAGGTACGGGAGATAAATCTTCGGTTATCGAAGTTGGAATCTTTGCTAAGTAAAACGAGCAAGGCCAATGAACACGTAACGCCGGGCGAGGGTTGGAAGTCAGTAATGAACTGGAGAAAGCTGACCACAGATATGGATTACAGCGACGTGCAAAAAACGCTTGGCGAACCGCACCGAGTAGATGGTGGCAGAAGTGCCTATTGGTATTATCAGAATGGTGGATATGTTACATTTATGGAGGGAAAAGTTAACCATTGGAGTGAACCTCGACAGTAGCACATAATACCATCACCACTCATTTGTCGTTAAAACCACGTTGCTGTTTTCCGAACGGTTATGTGGTTATGGAAAAAAAAACGGAGCATTGAATATGCGCCGCCTTGAAAGGGAGATGTTGAGAGTGTACACTCAGACGCATCAAAAGCAAAAAATGTTCTCGGATTCGGGTCTCATGTTCCTTGGGAGAAGGGACTGAAAGAATGAGTACGCTATTATTCTAAACACGGTATTCTCTGATGTCAAACAATCAATCACTTTGTTTATATCCGAAAGTACGAAGCGATTTTCGACGTTTTTTGAAATCCTTTCAAGATGGGGCGGGGGTCTTTCCTGACCCAATAAAAATTAAAGTTGCCCACACATATCGCGTGGTACGAGAAATAAGGGCCTTATCTCTTTCTCCCGAAGGACTTCATGTTTCGGCCGACATTGCACAAACAGCAGCGATACTGCACGATATTGGACGTTTCCAACAATACGCCGCTTTTAATTCATATGACGATCGAACGACGACCGATCACGCTGCGTTAAGCATCGTTCTTATTGACCAGCTGGGGCTATTGGATGAAGCAGGCAAAGAGAAAAAGCATCAAATACGAACAGCGGTTCGATTACATAATAGTGAGTCTATTGAAGAGGGATTAGATAAAGCAACTTGCGCTTTAGTGAAAATGTTAAGAGATGCAGACAAGCTCGATATTTGGCGTGTTATCATCAGCATGGACGAGGATAAGCCAATCGCTGATGATTTTACAAAAGAAACTTTTGATTACGTAAGAGACTTTCGTCATGTTCCTTATGCACAGGCCAAAACAAAGGCTGATATGCGATTGTTTAGGGTGAGCTGGTTATTCGACTTATTCTATCCGGAAGCAATACGAACGGTTCTTAAAAGGGGGTATGTAAAAAAAATGTTTGAAAAGCTGCCCCAGAATTCAAATTTTTACGAATTAAAGGCAAGTGTAGAGGCATACCTACATCGCGAAGCAGAAAAAATAGTATAGAATTGTGGAGGACGGGACGCTCGCAACTACGTAAACTAATTTCTTGTAAGGGAACTCGGGGACGGTGTATGGCAGCGTGAATTGTTTGATTAAAAAACGGGAGAATCAGAAAGTGCAATAGCGGCAGGGGTGGTGGTGCAAGCTGTTGCTGATTGGTTGGTTATTGAGCAACAGCAAGAGGATTTGCGGGTGTGCCGTGTTGCGTCCGGCGTTACCGTTATGCCGCTCCTCCGGAGCTTTAAGGAGGAGGGAGTCTCCGGGACGTTGATCCGTTCCCTCAAATGCAGGATGAATGGCTGATGGAGTGATGGGGGCGATAGTTCGCAACGACGTAAATAAAACGGAAAAGAGATATAACGATCGTTTCTCGACCGGTTTTTCAATTGAGATGGCAAAAACTGTCGGTGCACGACCGGTAGAAATCAAGCGGAAAGAGAGCGCTTTTGAGCATGACGACCTGTCCCGTGCGTTACCCTTGTGAGCCGCGAAGACGCTGTTTCCTCCTTATTCCTGAAATAGCCTGGGCTGACCCGGCATTTTTTATGACCTGAAAATGTTGTGTACATTTCAAATACGAACTTGTGTTCCATGCAGATGGCTAAAGTGTAAAAAAAAGCTGGTTGTCGCATGGATCGAAATTCATCACGAAGATCTGCTGGCTGACTGGAATTTAGCCGCAAACGGCAAGAAACCATTTCCAATAAAAGGGCTTGACCAATGAGAATTGCGGAACTACACCCCCAACCAGATTGGGTGCTGTCAATTATTGCTGAAGATGGTCGTATTGGCCGCTTTGATGTCACTCCCTATCTCGAATATGAAGCATTTGAAGAGCTTCGAGACCATAATGAATTTATGAAGGTGAGTAACGGGGGGTACTTCATAGAATGGGCGTGTGGTGCCGATTTGTCTGCGGACACCATTGAGGCGCAATGGGAGGTAATTGGTAAAGCCGCCTCGACGAAAACGGCTTGAGACTCTATCAATAAGGCGGCTGGAATAGTGGAATTAAGGGACGGAGTTTCTTTTGAGTACTTATGGGGCAAGCGGAGTGGTGAAGCCCGTTCGACGAGGTTCCTGTCTGTCGGGGATATCGACTTCGGGAGTTGTCGGAAAGCTGTGTCATGCCGGGGCGAAAAGTGGCTGAAACTAATGTCCGCCCCTGATTCCGGATACCGTTAACTCTTTTTTAAATAATTAATTGGCCGTTCTTTGGATATGATGTTGAAGTTGTCCTGTACAGCAAGAAGCTTTCTGCTTTTCCTGAATCAGGCAGATCAGTCTAAACATTGTTGGGCCTCACACAACCGAGTCATCATGTCCTCACAGAGCGAAGGAGCCATTCCATGAAACCGCGCATTACAGTTATTACCCTCTGCGTTGACGACTTGGAACGAGCGGTATCTTTCTACCGCGATGGCCTCGGCCTGCCAACGCAAGGCATCATTGGCAAAGAGTTCGAGTATGGGGCGGTCGCCTTTTTCGATCTGCAGACAGGCTTGAAACTCGCAATTTGGCCGCGCAAGAGTCTGGCTCACGATGCGGGGATTCCGATAGGCATTTCAAACCCCACCGAACTCTCTATCGGTCACAACGTCTCGTCCATAGCCGAAGTCGATGACGTTATGGAGCAGGCGAAGAGCGCAGGTGCCGTTATCGTTAAGCCAGCGCATAATACTTTTTGGGGTGGTTACGCTGGCTACTTTCAAGACCCCGATCATCATCTCTGGGAGGTTGTGTGGAACCCACAGTTGCTGCCCAAAGAGTGAGGCCCAACTCTACGTTGGGCAGCTTGACCTAGAAATACGAATAGGACGGAAAATTAAGGGACGGTGTTTTCTTTGAGTACTTATGGGGAAAGAGGAGCGGTGAAGTTCATGCGGCGATGGCCCGGTCAGTCGGGTATTTCGACGTCGGGAGTTGTCGGAAATCCGTGTTCTGCCGAAACGAAAAGTGACTGAAACTAATGTCCGCCCCTAATTCCGTATACCGTTAACTCTTTTATAAATAATTAATTGGCCGTTCTGTTGATATGATGTTGAAGTTACCCTATACAGAAAGAAGCTTTCTGCTTTTCCTGAATTAGGCAGATCAATCTGAATTTTTAGGCTTCGAAAAGAACTCTATCGTCACCCGTCGCAGTGTTAAAAACCATGCAAGCAGGTCTCGCCTACTTCGCCATCGTGCTCGGCACTGGGTTCCTGCTTGGCGTCGTCCGGGTGCCGTTCCTTGTTCCGCGCATCGGCGAGCGCTGGGCCGAGCTTGCAGAGATGCCGATTATGGCCGCCGTCATCTACTTTGCAGCAGGATTCATCCTCCGCCGCTTCCCCGAAGTCGGATCGCCGGGCAAGTCCCTGATCGCAGGATTTCTGGCATTGGCACTCTCGGTAGCTGCCGAAGTGGCACTTGCAACAGTGCTGCAAGACAGAACACTCGCCGAGTTCATCGCCAGCCGGGATAAGGTATCAGGCTCGGTCTACCTCGCACTGCTCATGATTTTCGCACTCATGCCAAGGCTTCTTCTTTCAGGGCGTGCGCGGAATGCAAGCCGGCACAGCGGGGCATAACCCCACACCCAGGGAATAATTATACGAGGAGGGGATGCTGTTCTACCGATATGGCATCCCTACGGGATTTGAGGAAAGGTGGTTGTGGAGGACGGGACGCTCGCAACTACGTAAACTAATTTCTTGTAAGGGAACTTGGGGACGGTGTATGGCAGCGTGAATTGTTTGAGTAAAAAACGGGAGAATCAGAAAGTGCAACAGCGGCAGAAGCGGGGGGAATGGTGGCGTAACCTGTTGCTGATTGGTTGGTTATTGAGCAACAGCAAGCGGATTTGCGGGTGTACCGTGTTGCGTCCGGCGTTACCGTTATGCCGCTCCTCCGGAGCTTTAAGGAGGAGGGGATGCTGTTCTACCGATATGGCATCCCTACGGGATTTGAGGAAAGGTGAGTCTCCGGGAAGTTGATCCGTTCCCTGAAATCCAGGATGAATGGCTGATGGTGTGATGGTAGATATCGTTGGCAACTACGAAAACGTACAGAAAAAAGATATAGCGGTGGTTCCGGAGTGGTTCTTTAATTGACTGAAATATTCTGTACCTTTTTCGTAATACAGTAATCGACCGGTTTTCCCTCGCCAAGATACGGAGATTCGCTATGAGCAGTCCGGATAGCCTCTGGATTCAGCGTTACAGACATTGTGTACAGGCGTTCGGGCAGCTCGACAGGGCCGTTGATCTTGCCCGGCAGCGTCCGTTGACCGAACTTGAACAGCAGGGCCTGATCCAGTCTTTCGAGTACACTCACGAACTCGCCTGGAATACCTTGAAGGATTTTCTGGAAAACAAGGGCGTTCAGCCGCTCTATGGATCGAAAGATACGACCAGAGAGGCTTTCAAGCTGGGATTGATCGAAGATGGTGAGATATGGATGCAGATGATCAACAGCCGGAATCTGACATCACATACCTATAATCAGGAAATTGCCGAAGAAATCGCAGAAGCAATCCGCAATCATTATCATGCCGCCTACCGCAAGCTTCTTGATACGCTTGAACCGCTTACAAGTGAGAGGCAGGAATGAAATATGGACTCAACGATACGACCATAGCGCGCATTCATGGTGTGATTGCGCGCTACGGGCAGGTAGATAAAGCCATACTTTACGGTTCAAGAGCCAAAGGGAATTACAGGGCTGGTTCGGATATCGATCTGACTCTTGCTGGTGGCCATGATCTGAACCTGGCTGTTCTGTATCGGATAATGGATGATATTGACGATCTGCACCTGCCTTATACCTTCGATATTTCACTATTGCACTCCATTTCCGATCCGGATGTGCTCGATCACATAAAAAGGGTCGGCAAGGTGTTTTACGAGAAAACACAGACAAACCAGTTCGTCTGACTTC
>Ga0209467_1003517_pt1 | contig 10102 bp, 5 predicted proteins | sample Higcelwee11metaG_FD_187175 | JGI IMG/M metagenome (GOLD analysis project Ga0209467, IMG submission 187175) | Freshwater pond sediment microbial communities from the University of Edinburgh, under environmental carbon perturbations - High... | ecosystem: Environmental > Aquatic > Freshwater > Pond...
CATCCCCATCTCCGTTTCCATCTTCAAACCAATACCAGCCAGCTGATGACTCGCAAAGAATTTGAGTCAAAGCAGTGGATCCATCTCCTGCACTGTTCGGAGACCAGCCTCGGCCGTAGGCGAGATAATCCCCTTTCTCTTGAAAATTAGCAGGCTCCACAAAATTACTAATATTAATCTGTGGTTCAATAAAAGACCAAACAGCAATTAAACCAAAAGCCAGAGCTCCAAAGAAAATAAAAATCCCTAAAATATTTTTACTTAAATTATAAATTATTTTTTTCATAAGTTTGTATATTAATATATTAAATTTTCTGTCATTATTGTTTTTTTTCTTATTATTTCTATTTTCTTTTTTGTCACTCTAATTTTTCCTTTTGTCATTCCCGCTTTTCCTTTTGTCATTCCCGCGAAGGCGGGAATCTAGGAGTAAGCAGTACCAACTTTTTCTTAGCCACATACTACTTCAACACTCAAAATTTTACGCTTTAACTTTATCTTCAAAATAATATTTTTACTACGCGACTCTAGATTCCCTTCCCTCACTTTGTTCGCCGGGAATGACAAGAGATAGACTTTTGTTCGCCGGGAATGACAAGAGATAGACTTTTGCTCGCCGGGAATGACAAGAGATAGACTTCGTTCGTCGGAAATGACAAAAATCCTTAATACTAAATACTATTTACTGCCATTCACAACAAGCAATCGCTTTTTGGTTTTGACAACTAGTAAGCCAACCCTTTCCTCCTCCGTCACTATCAAAAGCCCAGAAAGCTCCAAACATTGCTGTTGATGATGAAGTCCAACCATTACAATCATTAGCATTTTCAGTATATCCAGGAGTTCCTTCAGCGATCCAAGCACTACCTCCTGACCAAGTCAAAATATCATATTGTTCAATAGATACAATAATCTCGTATGTTTGACACATATGACTTCCTACGAAATGATAATCACAAATAGCATTAGCTGCCTTATATCCAACTAAACTTGAAGTTGCAAAATCAGGATAATATTTAGCAGTTGTAGTTCCTATAAATTTTGGAATATTACTATTACCAAAATCTGTGACAATCCCAAGACTAGAAGTTGCCACCCATTCACCTCGTCCATCTCCATCAGATTTCCAAACATAACCATCAGTGCCTGTAGCATTTACTCCGAACTTATGAATATCAGTTAATCCAAGATTTTCTCTAGCACCTGTAGCTGTTGTGGCTCCTGTTCCTCCAAAAGCAATACCAATCACATCAGCTTCCCAACGACCAACATTAACAATTCCCAAAGCCGTAATATTGGTAGTTGTTGACCAATCCAAATCAACTCCATTTGATCGCAAAATATATCCAGCAGGACCAAGCGCTAATCTTGCCCAAGTTGCTGTGCCTCCTTGTCCACTAATAAGATCCCCTCGCTGAACAGCCCCATCTGTCACATCACTGTGTTGAGCACCTAATAATGGATGTTCAGTAGCAACTGCCGTGTTTGACCAGATTGGAACTCCTCCTTGTATTACCAAAACTTGCCCCTCAGTTCCTTTCAAAATTTGGCTTAAATGATTATTAACATCAGAATAAACCAAAGCTCCTGCCTGCCAAGTGCTAGTACCTGTGCCACCATAAGCCACTTCCAAAATCTGATCTGTAGTAGTTGAAAAATATCCAAAAGAAGCATGATTTCCCCAGCCATAAGCATTACTCCATAAAGCAGAATTTGCAAAAACTGTTTGATAAGTATTTTGCCAATTTGTGCTTGAAGCATTAACAACATTATATGTCCAATTCCAATTACTACTAGCATCAGTAATAACCGAAAATGTATTATCAGCAGTTTTTACCAAAATTCCATTAGACCCAAACAATCCGTTTAACTCAGATCCATCCACTGTATCATCACTAGTTGTCACAAATCCTAAATTATTATTCAACAATGAAATATCTTCACCAACAATCATCACCAAAGAATCTAATTTACTAGCCGAGATTGTATTAGATGCACTCCAAACTCCTCCATCCACAAAAGCAAACCCAGTCCAAACAGAGCTACTTGTGCCTGTGCCACCATAAGCTGTCCCTATATCTTGAGCCATCCAAGTGCCATTAACTACTTCTCCATTATTATTAATCCTAAACACTTCCCCACTTCCATTATAAGCTCGCAAAATATCACCTGTACCAGATTGAACAATAGTTAATGCAGAAGCTGTTGAAGAAGCAAAAATGCTAGACACGCCTACTTGATTAGAACGAATATCTAAAATATTTTCATCCACAGATACACCCACTGGCATCAAATATCCACTAGCTGGCGCAGTATCAATAGCACCAGCGACATCAGACACATAATAAACATCCCCAGCATTCAAATCATTATCTAGACTATCAGAAATATTATAAATTTTTCCATAAGTCTTGACCAAACATTCTGTCGCAGACAACTTCTTGCTTACAAAACCCACAATATTTAAAGTGCTTAAATTATTCGCATCCGCTTGAGCTACTGTATTATTTCCAGAAACATACACAGCATCCCCCTCTTGTGTACCAACAAGACAACTATATCTAGTGTCTCCTGTTAAGTCTCTAAATGTTCCTATATTATTAACCGAATTATAAAAATCATTAGCAGACTCAATTACAGCCGATGCTGAAGATACACGAAAATTATCACCCGCTCCTTGCAAACGATTTTGACCAGAAGCTACGATGATACTACCAATACTAGCCACCACATCAGCCTGTGTTGCATTAATTGTATTTCGCACAATAACTACATTTGCATAACGAGCTTCTAATCCATAATGATTTGTACCTGATCCACTAACATTAATTTCATTTTCAATAATATCAGCACTTACCCCAAAACCATTTACTAAAACTCCCTTATGTCCATCACCAGAACTTGATTGAACATTAATCTTATTATTCGCAATCACAATGTTTCCACCTGTGGCTGTTATTTTGACACCAACTTGTGTATTAGTAGAAGCTGTCACACTCTCAGAAATCCGCGGACCATAAGTATCCACTCCACTAGGACAGCCTCCAGCCTCAGCACAAGATCCTGAGAAGTTAATCCAACCAATATTTTCTGACCAAGCAAATCCAGAAAAATTATCACCATCTATATAAACTCCATAATTATTAACACCTGTATTAGCATAATCACTTCCATCTGCTGAAAACTTAATCCAACCAACTGTATCAGACCAAGCATAACCAGAAAGACAAGTCCAACCAACAGCACAACTTGTAGTATTACCAACTACTCCATAAGTATCAACTCCTCCAGGACAGCCTCCTGCTTCAGAACAAGTTCCCGCCATTTTAATATAACCAACTCCTTCACCCCAAGCAAAACCACTAAGCCCACTTCCATCAGTCGCCACCGTCACTCCATAATCTTGCCCACTATCAGTCCCATCAAAACGAACCCAACCGGCAATTTCTGACCAAGCATAACCAACAGTATTTCCAACATTTGCAGATTTTACTTGATAGATTTTCACAGACAACAAAACAACTAACGCAAACAAACCAGCGAAGTAAAATCTTTTTCTATTCAATTGTTGAAAAAATTTCAACATAAATATATGTTATTAATTTTGAATTTTGAATTTCTAATTTCGAATCAAATTTTAATGAATAAATGTTTTGATGTTATTAATTTTGAATTTTGAATTTTGAATCAAATTTTAATGAATAAATGTTTAAAACATTAAATCATTTTAACATTCATTCGAAATTCAAAATTCAAAATTACCTAATTATTTATCTCAATCCCAAACCCCTCAACCCTCACATTCCCCGATGTTCCAGAAATAACAACAGCTTCAGAAACTCCCGCAGGACTAATCTTTGTCACTTCAGGACCACCAGTAGAAATTATATTAATATAGGATTTGTTATTAATCACCACTTGCTCATCATAAACCCCAGGCATCACCCTCACCACACACGGTGCAACTATCGAACAAGTCAAAGCATCAATCGCCTCTTGAATAGTCACATAGTCACCTCCAGACTTAGCTACTGTCTTCACTTGTTCATAACTACCATTTACATTATCCCAACGAAGATTTCCAGCTCCATCCGTCACCAAAGCCAAACCATTTGTCCCCGCATCCGCAGGCAATGTTAATGTAAAATTACTAGCAATCGTTCCACTAGCACGTAAATCAAGATAATTAGAATTATCAGAATCATAAAATCTTAAAACACTATGATTTTGTAAATTCACGTCACTAAACAAAGCATCACCATTTACATACAAATTAAAATTACCCAAAGAGCTAGTAGCCACATCACCAATCACCACTAAATCACCAACATCGGTTAATCTCAAAAACTGATTATTAGATGAAGTAGCCCAAAGTCCAGAATCACCACCACCACTGATATCAAGATCCCAATAAAGCAAACCAGCTCCATTAGACTTCAAAGTATATCCAGCATTACCATAAGTAGCAGGAAAAACATAATTTCCAATTTGCACTCGTCCATCACCAAGCACAGCCAAAGCAGTTGTTGTCCCTCTTCTAAACTCCACAATATTACCAGAACCATTCTGTGTCACTGTCAAAACAGTATTGGAAGAACTAGTTGCCACATTCAACACATTAAGAAAATCCCACTCACCACTCACCACTTCATCATCAGATAATAATCCAAAATCACTAGCACTATATCCTGCCAACTGTCCTGCTACATTTGCAAAAATAGCATTATTTACCGAGCTCAAAACCTTTCGTGGTTGCATCACCTCACCATTAAAAGTCACTTCCAAATACAACTCTTGATCAAAATCAACCGAGGCTAAAGACGAAACTGCTCCCATATTAATATCAATCACCCCACCACTAACAAAAGGACGATTATTAATCACATCTCCAACAATCCAAACAGGAGATCCACTAGCCACAGTCACGCTATCATTATCATAATCAATAATCAAAACAGACTCACCATCTCCATTTGTCAAATATTGCCCCACTCGTAAAGTACTACTAGCCACACAAGTAGCAATATTATAATCATAAACAACAGAAGAACCAGTATTAACAACTCCTGTAATATTTCCACTAAACAAATTCCCAGCATTCAAATCCTCACTCCACAAAGACGCTCCACCTAATCTACTATCAAAAATCTCAAAACGAAAATCATAAACCCCATCAGCTAGTTCAGACCCATCAAGCTCCGTCACCTTACCAGCAAAATTAAGCAAAGGATTAGTAATTTGAGCACTAGCAAAACCACCAACAACTATTGTAGTAAAAAAGATAATAATGTAAATTGTAAATTTTAAATATTTCATATAGTATAATTTCGAATTTAATATTTTATTATTCCAATTTTCTTTGCTGTAATTTTTCTTCTTCTCTTTTTTGTTGCTCCCACTTTTCCTTTTTGTCATTCCCGCGAAGGCGGGAATCTAGGAGCAAACAGTATCAACCTTTTTCTTTAATCACATACTATTTCAACACACTCAACATTCTACGTCTAAACTTCATTTTCAAAAAAATTGTCTTTACTACGCATTTATAGATTCCCTTCCCTCACTTCGTTCGCCGGGAATGACAGAAAAAAATACTTCGTTCGCCGGGAATGACAGAAAAAAATACTTCGTTCGCCGGGAATGACAGAATTAATTACCCAATATCCTTAACCCATCCAAAAGTATCTTCTAATATCTTAATAATAATCTGAATAATTGATTCCTTCTTCTTCGCTGTCATAAAAGTATTTCCCCGAGAAAGCGTAGTATTACCACCAGAGTCAATGCTCTCTACCCGAAAACTATAAACTGTGCCAGGCTTGAATTTATTAAGCACAAAAACATGCTCCTTGGAATAATCATTATTAATTTCTGTAGATTCAGACAGCTCAACATCAGCTCCATGCACTCCCTCTTGAAAATAAATCTTAGCAGTTGTCGGTTCATTCGTCTTCCAAGAAATAACTGTTTGAATCTTATTACTCTTATCAATATAAATCGTTGACTCAGCCTTTATCCCAGAAATCACAGGCGGCAAATCATCTTCACTCGTAGAAAAATTATCCAAAACTTCAGTCACCAAATTTCCTTTTTCATTCATACTAAACAACTCAACCCTATAATTAACACCAGGTTTAAACTCTGTTATCTTCATTTCATGAATTACTGACTGCTTATTATCACGAAAAATCTTTGCCTCATCAATCGCCAAAATATTTCCTTTATAAGGAGAGATACGAACCTGAGTATCAGCATCCTTATTCGTTACCCATTTAAAATTAGCTGTATAATCATCTTCAACTTGTGAAAAAAAACTACTAATAATCAAATCCTCAGAATTTGTCTTAAAAGTAAAATCACGAGATTTAGCAGTCAAACCAAACTTTTCCTTTCCTCTTATCTGATAATGATAAACAGTTTCTGGACTCAAATTATAAATAGCTACTTCATGACTAAAACTATAATCATCTGGTCTACCAACAACTTGCAAATAAGGATCAGCTAAACTGGAATTAAATTTATTAGCTGGAGAAAAAGCCACTAAAGAATTTGTCTCCACATCAGAATCCCAAAAAATCCTCACTTCTGTCGCCCCAACTTCCACTCGTGGCTGACCCATCAACATCGGAGTTGGCGTAAAATTTATCAAATCTTCTAAAGAATTAATATCAGCTAATTGATTATCACTAACCTCATTCAAAGAAACCTGCGGTAAAATCCTACTAATAAACTTCCTCAAATTCTCAAACAAAACTTGCGGATCAATATCTTGCTTTTTCTCTTCTGTACTAGTTGCTGTTGTTGTTGCTTCTTGATCATCCCAATCAATTGGCTCTTCTTCTTGACCTTTTTCATTCAAAGTAATAAACACAGCATCAGAAGAACTTGCTAGATTTGCCCAATTATCACTACTCAAAACCTGAAAATGATATTGTCTGCTTGCTTCCAGATTTTTCAAAACTATTTTATGATTTTTATTATACTTCCAATCTCCAGCAATATTTCCATAATCAATATCAGCTCCATACTTTACAAAACCAGTCGCATCTTCATTTGTATCCCAAGATATTTCAACATTATCCAAATTAACTTTAACATTAATCTTATCAATTATAGGAGATTCTTTATCTGTCTTATCAATTATAAGCAAACCACCACTAGAAGCTCCTGCTTCTTCTTCACTAGCACTATTCACAGCTCCAGTAGTCACTGTATAAACAGAAGAATCAATAGTCACTCCACCATTTACTCGCTCTGACTTCACTTTATAATAATAAACAGTATTCTCAAGCAAGCCACTCAAGGAAACACTATGACTAGTTTTATTTTTCAAACCAAAACCTTGCTCCCGACTATTCAAAAAAGTATTATCAGTATCATACACAACATAAGAATTAGCCAAAACATCAGTATTCCAAGTAACAGTCACCACATTTTCCGTCACACTATGAGCAACCCCACTAATTACAGGTCCAGAAAAATCATGCAAAACATTCTCATAAATAACATAACTATTACTTTGCATAGCAGCACCAACACAAGAAAAGTTCAGTGTTAAAAATAAGATTATAAAAATATTTAATTGTTTTTTAAATTTAAACATAGATTGTTTAATTTTGAATTTTTAATTTTGAATATTACTTTTCTGTCATTCCCGTCCCGTTATTTAACGGGATAAATTCCAACGGGAATCTAGGTATATAAAGTAATATTTTTTTTAATTAAAATTAAATTACTTCAATACTTAATACTTTAGCGGGGCTCACCGCTTATTTTTACATAAACGGATCTCGTTTGAGCCCCGCAAAACTTCTAAGTCCAATGGTTACGCATGGGGATTTGTAATCATTTGGCACGACAAGCATAGTTGTGCATGGGGATTTGTTAGGATTTCCTCCCAACCATCAAAACCCAAAAATAAATTTTTAATTTAAAATTTTTAATTTTTATTTATTTTAAAATCAAAAATTATTTTAAGGCTCTGGTATTGCGAAGAAAGGGTTTTTTTGAAAAGAACAATTTATTTAATTTTGAATAATAAATGTTTCAAAAATTAAATCATTTAAAAATTCATTCAAAATTAGAAATTCAAAATTAGAAATTACTTCATATATTTCTTAAGAAACTTTCTCAAATCAGACTCAAAAACCCGATAAGTCTTACGACCTATTCGGGCTACTTTTAAGTCTCCTGTCTCTATCCAACGATAAACACTCCTCTTGGAAACCTTAAGGAGTTTAGAAACTTCTTGAATTGTTAGAATATCGTCTTTTAAAAACACATTATTTGCTTTTCAATATTTAAGAAAGCTTGTTTTTAATATACAATATTATGTCTACCATTGTCAACTAATGTTATCCACAATATACTATAATAAACTATTTTATTTAATATAACTCAATAAGATACAAAAATTAACTATAATATATTAAAATTAATTATAAGGTATAAAAATTAATTATAGTTTGCTATATTATCTTATTGTCATTAAATGTCACAAAAGTATTTAATTGATAGCTAAAATAAGATAAATTGATTTTAATTTTTTAGTTTTTAGTTTCTAATATATATTTAATATAAATAACTTATTATTAATATATAGTGGCATTATTTAAAATTTAGTATTATTTTTAAAATAAATTTATGAAAAATCTAAAAATTTTAATTATTATAATTTTTTTAACTATCATTCCATTAACAAGTCTTGCCAATGAAAAAGATGACCTTTTAAAAAAACTAAAAGGACACATTCTTTTAAAAGTAGAAACAAACGGAGAAGCCTGGTATGTAAATCCTAAAAATGAAAATAAATACTATTTAGGACGACCCAATGATGCTTATAAAATAATGCGAGAAATTGGACTTGGCATTACTGAAAATGATTTTGCAAAATTCCAAAACAAAGCGCCAAAAAACCTATCAGGCTATATTCTTTTAAGAGTTCAAGCAAAAGGAGAAGCATATTATGTAGATCCTTCTAGCTTAAAATTATTTTATTTAGCTCGCCCAAATGACGCTTTTAAAATTATGCGAAAATTTGGACTTGGCGTTAGTAATAACAACTTAAATAAAATAAAAACTAATGAAGAAAACAAAATTGAAAAAAATAATTCAGTTAATAAAATAAATGAAACCAACAAAACATCTTGTTCTATTGATACTTTTGAAAAAAAAGGAACTTATCTTAGAACTATTTATATTTCAACAAACGGTTCTGATGACACAGGAAACGGATCAGCTACAAAACCTTATAAGAGTCTAAAAAAAGTAGTAAAAGAAGTTAGACCTGGAGACATTATTAAACTAACAGCTGGAGTTTACCAAGGTTCTAATTACTTTACTAATTTACAAGGAACAGAATTAAATCCTATACAAATAAGCGGTCCTGACACTGGCGAAGCAATTTTATCAGGCGTATCAGAAGTTCTACATTTAATTAAACCAACATATATAGTTTTAAGAAATATAAAATTCCAAAATTCTGAAGATAACGGCATCAATATTGATGACGGAGGAGATTATGACATTTCTGCTCATCATATTCTTTTAGAAAATATAAAAATTAACAATATAGGGTCTGGCGGAAATAATGACAATTTAAAATTATCAGGCGTACGAGATTTCTTTGTAATAAACTCAGAAATTACCGATGGAAGTTCAGGAGGATCCGGCATAGACATGGTAGGTTGCCAAAACGGGTTAATTGCTCACAATTATTTTTATAACCTTGGATCAAACTTCATTCAAACTAAAGGAGGATCAGAAAAAATAACAATTCAAAATAATTATTTTGAAAAAACTAGTCAAAGAGGTATTAATATGGGCGGATCCACAGGATCAGATTATTTCCGTCCATCAATAGCCAGTGGAGTTAATTATGAAGCACGAAATATTAATGTAAATGAAAATGTTTTTGTAGATGTAGATAGCGGAGTGGCTTTTACAGGCTGTGATTCTTGCACAGCAGAATACAATATTAGTCAGAACACCCCCGCCAAAGGCGGTGGCTTGATGAATGTGGTCGCCTAAAAGGCGATCTTGTCCATCATTTACTATTTATTTTATTATTTTAATTAATTAGTTTTTTTAAACTTATTTTCTTCAC
>Ga0209467_1003518_pt1 | contig 10099 bp, 8 predicted proteins | sample Higcelwee11metaG_FD_187175 | JGI IMG/M metagenome (GOLD analysis project Ga0209467, IMG submission 187175) | Freshwater pond sediment microbial communities from the University of Edinburgh, under environmental carbon perturbations - High... | ecosystem: Environmental > Aquatic > Freshwater > Pond...
AGGAAGTTCTTGACGTTCGGGTGGTACAGGCAGGTGGGGTGGAACTGGATGAATTCCATGTTGCCCACGCGGCAGCCCGCGCGCCAGGCGGCCGCGATGCCGTCACCGGTGGCGGTGTCGGGGTTGGTGGTGTACAGGTAGACCTTGCCCGCGCCGCCGGTGGCCAGGATGGTGTGCGGCGCGCTGAAGGTTTCGACCTCGTCACGGTCCACATCGAGCACATAGGCACCGTGGCAGCGCAAGGCTGCAGCACCCGGCTCGTGGCCGGGCAGCTTGCTGTCGGTGATCAGGTCGACCAGCATGTGGTTCTCGAAGAACGTGATGCCGGGTGTCGAACGGGCGAGCTCGCTCAACGTGGTCTGCACGGCCGCGCCGGTGGCGTCGGTGGCGTGCACGATGCGCCGGTGGGTGTGGCCACCCTCGCGGGTGAGGTGCAGGGCGCCGTTCTCGGTGGAGAAGGGCACGCCCAGTTCCTGCAGCCAGGCGATGGCGGCCGGTGCGTTTTCCACCGTGAAGCGGGTGGCTTCGAGATCGCACAGGCCCGCACCGGCGACCAGCGTGTCGTCCACGTGCGAGGCGTAGCTGTCGCCTTCGGCCAGCACGGCGGCGATGCCGCCCTGGGCCCAGTTACTGGAGCCGTCGGAGATGCCGCGTTTGGTCACCACCGCCACGCGGTGGGTGGGCGCCAGGCGCAGGGCGGCCGTGAGGCCCGCGAGACCGCTGCCGATGATGATGACGTCGAACGAATGGGTGGTGGTCATGGGGGAGCGATCAAAGAGCCACGCCCGGGCTGCTGCCGGTCTTCAGGGTCAGCGACCCGAGAAGCGGCGGAGCAGGGCGGCTCATGGTGTGGGGGTGTAGGCCAGGCGCACATAAATCGGGGCAAAGGCCTCGGCCTGGGTGAGTTCGATCAGGGTTTCCTTGGCCAGCTCGAGCATGGCAATGAAGGTCACCACCAGCACCTGCTGTCCCCTGGATGGGTCGAAAAGTTCGCCGAATTCGACGAACTTCTTGCCCTGCAGGCGGCGCAGCACGATGCTCATGTGTTCGCGCACCGAAAGCTCTTCGCGGCTGATCTTGTGGTGCTGGACCAGCTTGGCGCGTTTGAGGATGTCGCGCCAGGCGCTTTGCAGGTCGAGCACAGCCACGTCCGGGAAACGCGGCGCCAGCGCCTGCTCGACAAAAACCTGCGCACGCAGGAAGTCGCGGCCGTACTGCGGCATCTCGGCCAGCCGCTGGCCGGCCAGCTTCATCTGCTCGTATTCGAGCAGGCGGCGGACCAGCTCGGCGCGCGGGTCTTCGGCTTCTTCGCCTTCGGCCGTCTTTTTGGGCGGCAGCAGCATGCGCGACTTGATCTCGATCAGCATCGCCGCCATCAGCAGGTATTCGGCCGCCAGCTCCAGGTTGCTGGCGCGGATCTCGTCCACGTAGCTGAGGTACTGGCGCGTCACCGCCGCCATCGGGATGTCGAGGATGTTGAAGTTCTGCTTGCGGATCAGGTAGAGCAGCAGATCCAGCGGGCCTTCAAAGGCTTCGAGGAAGACCTGCAGCGCGTCCGGCGGGATGTACAGGTCGCGCGGCATGGTGAACAGCGGTTCACCGTACAGGCGGGCCAGCGCCACCTGGTCCACCACAGCGGGCATCATCGCGTCGAGCCCTTCGGGGGCTGCTTCGAGTGTGCTGGCCTCGTTGCTCATGGGGTGGGACCCGCGGGCGCGATCAGCGCTCAGGTGTGATCGGAACCGGTCTGGTACACGTAGGGCTGCTGGGGCACGGTCGAGGCGGTGGCCTGGGACTGGAAGTCGCGGTCGATCTGCTTGTCCCACAGCAGCGAACGGCCCTCGCGCTGCTCCTGCTCCAGCTGCGGCTTGTCGGCCTTGAGCTTGTCGAGGAACTGTGTCGCGTCAGACGAGTAGTGCGGGCGGGCGAAGAAGGACATGGTGTTCGTCGGTGGGTTTGGGCTGGACCGGCGATTTTAGCGGTCCAGGGTTTCCACCGCCCGGCTGTGCCTGTTGAGCACCGTCTGGTGCATCGTCATCCGGGACGCCAGGTCCGGATGGGATTCGCGCACCACGTCGGCGGCAAACCGGGCCATGAAGCGCGATTTGAGCACCGCGCGGGCACGGTCCACACCGATGTCTTCATAGGGCACCGACGAAAAGAGCAGGAAACCGTCGTCCGGGATGCGCCCGTCCCATGCATTTGAGCACCAGGCTGGCCGTCGGGTGGCGGGCCAGGTGGCGCAGCCCGGCCTGAGAGGCGCAGGGACTGGCGCACGCCTGGGTGTGGCGGTCACCCTGCGGCTGAGGCCTTCAGTGAAAGGTGTGCAGGTGGGCGGCAAAACCCGAGCGCTCGATCAGCGATCGCGGTTGGGGGTTCACGCCCACCATGCCCAGGTGCCCGCCGCGCTTTGCCACCGCCTTGTGCAGCTGCTCCAGGGCGTCGAGCCCGGTGGTGTCGAGCGAGATCAGCTGGGTGGCGTCGAGCATCACGTTCAGGCCGGCGGGGCCTTGCTCCACCGCGTTCACGATCGGATCGATCTTGGCCACGGCGCCGAAGAACAGCGAGCCGTAAAGGCGGTAGGTGAGCTGGTGTTCGTTGCTGGCCAGCGGATCGGCCCGGAAGATGTCGCTCTGGCGGCGCACGAAGAGGAAGCAGGCCATCACCAGGCCGAGCTCCACCGCCACCGTCAGGTCAAAAATGATGGTCACCAGGAAGGTGGACACCATCATCAGCCGGTAGTGGTTGGTGAACTGCTTGAGGCGGCCGAACTCGCGCCATTCACCCATGTTCCAGGCCACGAACAGCAGCACGCCGGCCAGCACCGCGAGCGGAATGTGCGCGGCCAGCGGCGCGGCGATCAGTACCACCGCGGCCAGGGTGGCGGAGTGCACGATACCCGCCACGGGCGACACCGCGCCCGAGCGGATATTGGTCACGGTGCGGGCGATGGTGCCGGTGGCGGGCATGCCGCCGAAGAAGGGCACCACCACGTTGGCCACGCCTTGCGCCATGAGTTCCTGGTTGGGGTCGTGCTTGGGGGTGTCGCTCAGCTGGTCGGCCACGCGGGCGCACAGCAACGACTCGATGGCACCGAGGATGGCGATGGTGAGGGTGGGCGTGACCAGCAGGCGCACGGTTTCCCAGGAAAAATCGGGCAGCTCGAAGGCCGGTACACCCTGCGGGATGCCGCCGAAGCGGGAGCCGATCGTCTCGACCGGCATGCTCAGGGCCCAGGCCAGCAGCGAAAGCGTGACCAGCGCCACCACCGGCGCGGGCAGGCGCGAGGTGGCCTTGAGCGCGCTCACGGTGTCGATCTGGTCCAGCTGGCGGCGGAACTGCGAATCCACCGCCCACAGGCGGGGCCAGATGAACAGGCCGATCACACAGAGGGCGCCGAGGCCGAAGGCGTAGGCGTTGAAGCTGTGCAGGTGCTGGCTGAGCGCACCGATCTGTCCGAAGAAGTCGCCCGGCATCTTGGCGATGTCCAGCCCGAGCCAGTCACGCACCTGCGACAGCCCGATCAGCACCGCGATGCCGTTGGTGAACCCGATCACCACACTCACCGGCACGTAGCGCACCAGGTTGCCCAGCCGGAACAGGCCCAGCAGGAACAGCAGCACACCCGCGCTGGCGGTGGCGATCAGCAGGTTGGCCACGCCATAGCGTTCGACGATGCCGTAGACGATGACGATGAAGGCGCCCGCCGGGCCGCCGATCTGCACCGAGGTGCCGCCCAGCGCCGAGATGAGGAAGCCCGCGATGATGGCGGTCCACAGACCCGCCTCGGGTTTGAGCCCGCTGGCGATGGCAAACGCCATGGCCAGTGGCAGCGCCACGATGCCCACGGTGGCACCGGCCCCCATGTCCTTGACCAGTTTCTCGCCGTTGTAACCCTTGAGGTCGTTCAGCAGCCGGGGACGGAACGGCGCCAGCGGAGGCAGGTTTTTCAGCATGTGCAAATGTTACCTTTGGCGACGATGACCGGAACTTACAGGCAGAACGCTTCCGGATGGGGGTTTACACTGATTTTTCCGTCGCAAATGGCCTCAACAGGCGAACGAACATGAAAAACCAGGCACACCGATTCGCTGCGCTGACCCTGGCTCTGGGCCTCCTGCTGGGACTGGCGGCCTGCGATCGGCAGAACATCAGCGAGCTGGAAGAAGGGGTTTCCACCGAGGCCGACGTGCGCGAGCGCTTCGGTGCGCCCGAGGCGGTGTGGGAGGGCGACGACGGGGCGCAGATCTACGAATACAACCGGCAGCCCGCCGGGTATCAGAACTACCAGATCACCATCGGGGCCGACGGCAAGATGGCCGCGTTGCGCCAGGTGCTCGCGCCGCACAACTTCGAGCGCATCCAGCCCGGCATGCCGATGGAGCAGGTGCGGCGCATGCTGGGCAAGCCGATGAAGATCACGCCTTACGCGCTGAAGCAGGAGACCCACTACGACTGGCGTTACCGGGATGGCCCGAACGAAGGCGACGCCAAAGTGTTCACGGTGGTCTTCGGCCCCGATCTGCGGGTGGTGTCCACGATGTCGGTGCGCGACCCGGATCTCGATCGCAACCGCTGAGCCCGTTCAGGCTGCGCGCAACCGCTTCCAGTCGTCCAGCGCCGGGCGCATCACCAGCAACAGCAGCGTGATCGCCAGTGGCACGGTGCTGATGTAGCCGAGGTGCTTGAAGCCGAGTGCACCAGCGATGCCGCCCACCAGAAAACTGATCACCAGCTGGGCATGCACACGCAGGCGTTCGCGGTCAGCGCGCACCGGTTGCATGTCCGGGTGGCGGTTCACGTACAGCAGCTTGCCCAGCTCGATGCCCAGGTCGGTGACCAGACCGGTCACATGCGTGGTGCGAATGCGCGCCTGCGAAATCTTGGTGATCACAGCGTTCTGCAGGCCCATGATGTAACAGAGCAGCACCACCGTGACCGGCAGGAACACGGTGTGCCACAGGCTCATGGCGGCGCCAAAGATGCCGAACACCAGCAGCAGCACCGCCTCGATCAGCAGTGGCAGGCCGTAGGCGCTGCGCAGCTGCAGCCGCATGCCCCAGTTCACCAGCCAGGCGGTGCTCATGGCACCCAGCAGAAACGCCAGCACCGCGGCCAGTGCGGCGCCGGCCAGCACGAACTGGCCGAGCACCAGGTTGTCGGCCAGTGAAGAGACCATGCCCGTCATGTGCGAGGTGTACTGGCCCACGGCCAGAAAACCGCCCGCGTTGGTTGCACCGGCCACAAAGGCCAGCACCGTGCCGAGCTTCAGGTCGGCCTGCGGTGTGCGCTTGAGGCTGGTGAAGCCGCGGATCGGTTCGAACATCGGGTGTCAGCGCACCCGCATGCCGGGCGTGGCGCCCGGCCAGGGGTTGAGGATGTGGATGCCGGGTTCGGCGTTGTCGTCGGCGTGGCTGGCGGCGAGCACCATGCCTTCGCTGACACCGAACTTCATCTTGCGCGGCGCCAGGTTGGCCACCATCACGGTGAGCTTGCCGACCAGGTCTTCAGGCTGGTAGGCGCTGGCGATGCCACTGAAGACGTTGCGGGTTTTGCCCTCGCCCACATCGAGCGTGAGGCGCAGCAGCTTGGTCGAGCCTTCCACGGCTTCGCAGTTGACGATCAACGCGATGCGCAGGTCGATCTTGCTGAAGTCGTCGATGGAAATCGTGTCGGCGATCGGTTCACCGCCGGGCACCACCAGCTCCACGGCGGGGGCCGGCGGCGGCTCGAACAGGGCGTCGAGCTGCTTCACGTCCACACGCTGCATCAGGTGCTGGTAGGCGCCGATGCGGTGGCCCGCGCCGAGCAGGCGGGTGGCGTCGGCAAACTGCAGTGGCTCGGTGTTCAGGAAGGCTTCCACGTCTTTGGCCAGCGCGGGCAGCACGGGCTTGAGGTAGAGCGTGAGCAGGCGGAAGGCTTCGATGCAGGTGGTGCACACGTCGAGCAGCCGGCCTTCCATGCCTTCCTTCTTGGCCAGTTCCCAGGGCTTGTTCTGGTCTACGTAGGCGTTCACGCGGTCGGCCAGCAGCATGATCTCGCGCAGCGCCTTGCCGGTTTCACGCTCGGCGTAGAGCTCGGTGATGCTGGGCGCGGCCATTTCCAGGTGGTCCAGCAGCGCGTCGCCGTCGGCCGAGACTTCGCCCAACTGGCCGTTGAAGCGTTTGGCGATGAAACCCGCCGCGCGCGATGCGATGTTGATGTATTTGCCGATCAGGTCGCTGTTGACCCGGGCCATGAAGTCTTCGGGGTTGAAGTCCACGTCTTCGTTCTTGCCGCTGAGCTTGGCTGCGAGGTAGTAGCGCAGCCACTCGGGGTTCATGCCCAGGCTCAGGTACTTCAGCGGGTCGAGGCCCGTGCCCCGGCTCTTGCTCATCTTCTCGCCGTTGTTGATGGTGAGGAATCCGTGCACGAACACCTGATTGGGCACCTTGCGGCCGCTGAAGTGCAGAGTCGCCGGCCAGAACAGGGTGTGGAAGGTGATGATGTCCTTGCCGATGAAGTGGTACTGCTCGGTGGCCGGGTCGGCCATGAATTCTTCGTAAGAACGCGTCTCGCCGCAGGCGGCGAGGGCGCCGCCTTTGTCGAAATAGTTCTTCAGCGAGGCGAGGTAGCCGATCGGCGCGTCCAGCCAGACGTAGAAGTACTTGCCCGGTGCGTCCGGGATTTCGATGCCAAAGTAAGGCGCATCGCGGCTGATGTCCCAGTCACCCATCTTGGGTTTGCCGTCTTCGCCGGGCTCGATCCACTCGCTGATCTTGTTCAGCACCTCGGGCTGCACCGCGCCGCTCTGCGTCCACTGGTCCAGAAAGGCCATGCAGCGCGGGTCGGACAGCTTGAAGAAGAAGTGCTCCGAGTTCTTCAGCACCGGTGTCGCACCCGACAGCGCCGAGTAGGGGTTCTTCAGATCGGTGGGCGCGTAGACGGCACCGCAGTTTTCACAGTTGTCGCCGTACTGGTCTTTCGCGCCGCACTTGGGGCACTCGCCCTTGATGAAGCGGTCGGGCAGGAACATGTTCTTTTCGGGGTCGAAGAACTGTTCGATGGTGCGGGTTTCGATCAGGTCGTTGGCCTTGAGCGCTCGGTAGATGTCTTGAGCGAGCTGGTGGTTTTCCGGGCCATCGGTGCTGTGCCAGTTGTCGAAGCCGATGTGGAATCCGTCCAGGTAGGGCTTGCGGCCGGCGGCGATGTCGGCCACGAACTGCTGCGGTGTCTTGCCGGCCTTTTCGGCCGCAATCATGATCGGCGCGCCGTGCGCGTCGTCGGCGCAGACGAAGTGCACCTCGTGGCCCTGCATGCGCTGGAACCGCACCCAGATGTCGGCCTGGATGTACTCCATGATGTGGCCGATGTGGAAATGACCGTTGGCGTAGGGCAGGGCGGTGGTGACGAACAGGCGACGCGGGCTCATGGCAGGGGGCTTTCTTTCGGGGGAACCCTTGATTTTAGGCGGGCCGGGCTGGCTGCGCCCATGGGGGCCAAGTCCTCACGCCCGCTGTGTCTATGCCCGACCACCGGCCGACCTGCCGGCGGAGCGTTAGACTTCGGGCGGCTTCTGCACACCCAGACATACACCACACCGGAGATTTTTTTCATGGCCGTCGACTCCCAAGCGCTGCTCACCGCCCTGCAGGCGGTGACCGATCCGAACACGGGCAAGGACTTCGTGTCCACCAAGGCGCTGAAAAACCTGAGCGAACAATACGGTGACGTGTCGTTCGATGTCGAGCTGGGTTACCCGGCCAAGAGCCAGATGCCGGCCTTGCGCCGCGCTTTGATCGCGGCCGCCAAGACGGTGGCCGGTGTGGAAAACGTGTCGGTCAACATGACCAGCAAGATCATTCCGCACGCCGTGCAGCGCGGCGTGCAGCTGCTGCCCAGCGTGAAAAACATCATTGCCGTGGCCTCGGGCAAGGGTGGTGTGGGCAAGAGCACCACGGCGGTCAACCTGGCGCTGGCCCTGGCTGCCGAGGGTGCCAAGGTCGGCATCCTGGACGCAGACATCTACGGCCCCAGCCAGCCCATGATGATGGGTGTGGAAGGCCGGCCCGAAAGCGTCGATGGCCAGACCATGGAGCCGCTGGAGAACTACGGCGTGCAGGTGATCTCGATCGGTTTCCTGGTGGACAAGGACGAAGCCATGATCTGGCGCGGCCCCATGGCCACGCAGGCGCTGGAGCAGCTGCTGCGCCAGACCAACTGGAAAGACCTGGACTACCTGATCGTCGACATGCCTCCCGGCACCGGCGACATCCAGCTCACGCTCTCCCAGCGCGTGCCGCTCACCGGCGCGGTGATCGTGACCACGCCGCAGGACATTGCCCTGCTCGACGCGCGCAAGGGCATCAAGATGTTTGAAAAGGTGGGCGTGCCCATCCTCGGCATCGTCGAGAACATGGCGGTCTACTGTTGCCCGAACTGCGGCCACACCGAACACATCTTTGGCGCCGACGGTGGCAAGAAGATGGCGGCCGAGTACGGCATGGATTACCTGGGTGCACTGCCGCTGAACATGTCGATCCGGGTGCAGGCCGACAGCGGCATGCCCACGGTGGTGTCCGACCCCGATGGCGAGATCGCCGAGATCTACAAGTCCGTGGCTCGCCAGGTGGCGATCAAGATCGCGAAGCAGGCCAAGGACTTCTCGTCGAAATTTCCGAGCATCAAGATCTCCAAAGAAACCTGAGCCCGGTCGGGTATCACTTCCAGCAAAAAGGGCCCGCATCTGCGGGCCCTTTTTGCTGGGGGAGCGCTGGCGTCTGGCGCCTACCGACCGGCCAGCTGCATCAGGTCGTCTTCGGTGAGCACGCCCGCGTTGAAGCGCAAGCGCAGGAAGGCGAGCAGGTGGGCGTAGCGGGCGTCTGCCAGCTCGCGTTCGGCCGTCACCAGGCGTTCGCGGGCGTTGAGCACGTCGAGGTTGGTGCGCACCCCGGCGGCCGTGCTCTTGATGGTCGCGTCGCCGGCGACGCGACCGGATTCCACGGCCTGTTCCAGCGCCTGCACGCGCAAGGTGGTGGATTGCTGCAGACGGAGCTGGCGGTTCAGTTCCAGCAACACCTCGTCCACGCGGGCGTCCATCTCTGCCTGCGCCTGGATCAGGCGGGCCGCCACCTGCCGGGTTCTGGCCGACACGGCACCACCTGAAAACAGCGGCACGTTGAGCTCCACGCCCACCACATGGTTGGTGGTCCGCCGACGGGTGGCGAGATTCTGTTCGGCGTTGAACCGGGAGCTGGAGGTCGCGGCGGAATTGGAGGTGGTGGTGAAGTTCGAGTTGGAGCTCTCGTTCAGGAGGGGGGCCGAGCCGGTCGACACGCTGGACGTGGAGCCGGTGGTGGTGCTCGTGCTGCTGGAGTCGCCGACGCTCGTGGTGGTGTTCGAGATCGGGTTGACGTTGGAGCGGAAGTTCTCGCGCCTCACGGAGGCCACCAGGTCCAGCCGGGGGTAGTGACCGCTCTCAGCCTTGTTGACCTCCTGGTGGGCCGCTTCGACCTGGTAGCGCAGGGCTTCCAGCAGACCGTTCTGAGTCATGGCCAGTCCGTGCCAGTCTTCAGGGGTGGAGGCCAGGGTCGACGTGGTGACGATGTCGGTTTTCAGGGGGGCAAAAGAGGTCGCCCGCACGCCGGTCATCGCGATCAGGCGGTTGCGGGCGACCAGCAGCGCATCTTCGGCCTCGATGAGTTGAGCCTCTGCGAGCGCGCGCTTGGCCCGGGTTTCGAGCACATCGGTCTGGGTGCCTTCGCCACTGGAGAGCATGCGCTCGTTGGTGGTCTGTTGCTCGTTCAGGGTGACGAGCTGGGTGAGTGCGAGCCGCCGGCTCTCTTCAGCAAAAAGGGCGCCCGCGTAGACCTCCGCCACGCGGACCATGAGCTCCTGCTGCTGGCTCCGGAACCGGGCTTCGCTGGCAGCACTCAGGGCCTTGCCCTGGCGGTAGCCGGCCATGGCACCGAAATTGATCAGGGGCTGGCGCAGCTGCAGGGCTGTGGTGGTGTCCCGGAACTTGTTGGTTTCGATCTCGGTTTCGTCAACGGTCGAGTGCCCGGTGCTGTCCGTTTGGGTGGCGGTGTCCGAATCCGTGACACGGCGTTGCGATTCCCGG
>Ga0209467_1003520_pt1 | contig 10094 bp, 7 predicted proteins | sample Higcelwee11metaG_FD_187175 | JGI IMG/M metagenome (GOLD analysis project Ga0209467, IMG submission 187175) | Freshwater pond sediment microbial communities from the University of Edinburgh, under environmental carbon perturbations - High... | ecosystem: Environmental > Aquatic > Freshwater > Pond...
TCGAGTTCTCGAAGTCCGTCGATCAATATCTTTTTAACCGGTTTGACTCCGATATATCCGACGATACCGCACATAGTTATTCTCCTACCAATTTAGCAATTATTTCGCGCGCATTATCGCACATTCTGTTTTGTTTTTCAATTAAGAAGTGGTCACGTGCGATATTTTTGTTGGTATGGATCTTAGCAGTGGCGATATTGATCTGTGCTTCATCGAAACATTGTACAAAATAGGCTAAAAGCCCTCGTTGGTTCGTCGTGGTAAGGTTAAGTTGTGCATAATGGATGGAGTGATCGCAATCGATAGTAATTTCACCCGCCTTAATGAGTGGTTTGGGAAGGTTCAATTTTTTAGACATATCAAACGCTTCTTCAACGATGATTTCGATTTGTTCCATTGTCCCATCCAATGGACATTGCAAAAATTCGATTTTGAAGTATTTGATACCGTCGAAAAGAGTGAAAATATCCATCGAAGCGACATCGAGATAGCTGAGCTTCCCGAGTAGGTAGCCTAAATTTAGTGGAATTCGACGGAAAATGTGGATAACCAGTCCCCCTTCGATATTGAGCTGATAGGTGAAGGTTTGACACTCGAAGGCTTGCTTGGAAATGTTGACGATTTCACTAGGTGTATGTTTGAAAAAGAAAAGATTTGATTCGATGGATAGGAGTTTTTTCTGCTCTATTTTGGAGAGTTGAATAAACTCTGGATCGTGATTAAGCCGTTTTTCTTTGTTTTCACGCTTGATTGCATCGGTAATTCGATCATTTTGAGAGGCGATTTCAAGAGCCGCTTCGTGGAGTTCATGGAGTAAATTCGCACCGAAACTTGTATAAGTACCGCTTCCGACACCGTTAATATCGGCATACGTTAATATATAGAGGAGCGTTAGATTCTCTGGTGTTTTGATTTTGGACATAAACTGATAAAGAGTTTTTTCATTGTAGAGGTTTTCACGATAGGCGACATTGCTCATGAGCACGTGATGGCGAACCAGCAGGGCACCCCGCTCGAACTGATGGGTCGGGAGTTTGAGATTTTTTAAAAACGGGACGATCAGTTTGGCTCCCACTTCGGAGTGATCTTGTTTTCGCCCTTTGCCCGTATCATGCAGGAGGATAGAGGCTTTTAGGAGAAGCTTGTCGGCGGCGCTGAGCGGGGCATATAGTGCTTCAACATACGGGTCTTTAATGTTTTCGAGGGCTTCGAGGCATTTGATTGAATGCAAATCGACCGGATAGTGGTGATAGCCGTCAAACTGAGGTAAATGGAGCACTTTTTTAAAGGCTCCGATAAGATGATGTAAAATCCCCGCGTCGTAAAATAGTTTTACAATCACATAAAAATGGTTACGTTCAAAAAGTTTACGTAATAATGTGTAGGTTTTGACTCTTAGCGGGTGTTTGATATGGGTATAGGTGAAATGAAACAGCACACTGGAATCGAAGTTCCATTCGAGATCTTCTAAATTAACCAGCAACTCCAACAGGGTATCGATCTGAGGGGTCGGGACATTATAAGAAGCGTACAGTGTCCCTTGTGAGTGGTAAAACCCTTTTTGAACTCTCCCTGCACGGAGTGTCGTGATTTGTGTCGGATCGATGAGGTAGAGACGAGCCATTTTTTTGACATAGATTTGGGTGAAGTTGTTGATCCGCCATTGTGCTTCCAGCAAACGACTTACTAGTTTGCGCTCATCGCTGAACCCTAGCATCTGGGCGATGCGGGGCATATAATCGAGTACGAGCTGATCTTGCTGTTTGTTACTCAGCAGATGCAGCGCGCTTCGGACACGAAAGAGGAGTTCCAGAGCGATTCGGTATTCACGGTATTGCTCGTCGCTAAAAAGTTTGCCGCTGAGCTCTTTGAGACTGTTTACGCCGTAAATGGTTTTGGCAATCCAGTAAAGGAGCTGGGAATCGCGTAATCCGCCTACCCCCTCTTTGATTTGCGGTTGCATAGAGAACGGGAATTTTCGGCGGCGAATATCGGCCTCTTCGATTTTAGCCATAATAAATGATTTTGGGTCATTGTTTCGGATGGCGTTGAGATGATTTTGGGTGACACTCCACGTAAAGGGTGAGCCGATGATGAGGCGCGATTCCATCATGGCGGTTTTGATAGTGATATCTTCGCGAGACGCTCCCAGCAAATCGTTGACGTCATGGACACGATGACCGAGTTTAAGCCCTGCATCCCACGCGAGATAGAGAAATTTTTCGATGATAGCGGCGGTGTTGTATCCGTCATTTTTTTCATACACGATCATGAGGTCAATATCGCTGTGAACGCACAACTGTTCACGCCCATAGCTTCCCAATGCGATAAAGGCGATGGGGATATTGCTCCGCATCGGGAGGTAGTTTCCGAACATCCGACGCAAAACCGTTTTGTACATTTGGGAGATGATCGAGTCGAGTGTTTTGGTATGGATGACGAGGAAATCTTTCCCCTGATTGCGTTCGAAAAGCTCTAAAAGGGAGTTTTTGTAATCGGATATGTGGGTTTTAAAGAGTTTGGAAATTTCAAAATCGCTCGCGCGACGTTCGATGAGGTCTTCTATTTGTTCAGTGATACTCATAAGGGCTACTTTTTATTTTATTGTAGCGCATAATCGTTTTTTCTGAGAGAAATAGAGGATTAAAAATGAGGCATAAAACGAATCTGTTGGTAAAAAAGATGATACAATAATTGCAAAGCGAGGAAGTAAAGGGAAATAGGTGCAGGTATTTATTTATAATATAGGGGTTAGGTGATACCTATAACTAAAAGATAAGAGTATTAAAGATCAGATATTCAGATAGGAAAATATAGGTGAAGTACTATTTTGATTGCTAGTTTATTTCTTTTGCTATAATGCGCGTCAAAATAAGCAGTTAAAGATTTTAGTATGAATTTGATCGAAAAAGTAAAAAATCATGAGCGTCTGAGTTTCGACGAAGCGGTTGCATTGTACGATTTAGACCTCTTTACCCTCGGCGAACTCGCCGATGAGCGTCGCAAAGCACTCCACGGCAAACAAACCTATTTTAATATCAACCGCCATATTAACCCGACCAACATCTGTAAAGACGTCTGCAAATTCTGCGCCTACAGTGCGAGCCGTAAAAACCCGAACCCTTATGCGATGAGCCATGAAGAGATTTTAGCGATCACCGATGACATCGTTTCGCGAGGGATTCGTGAAGTGCATATCGTCTCCGCCCACAACCCTGAAACGGGATTAGAGTGGTATTTGGAAGTGTTTAGCAAGATCAAAGCAGCTCATCCAGAACTTCATATCAAAGCCCTCACAGCGGCAGAAGTTCACTTCCTCGCTGAAGAGTATGGCAAAAGCTATGATGAGATTATCGATTTGATGATATCTAACGGGGTTGACTCAATGCCGGGAGGCGGTGCGGAGATTTTCGATGAGAAAGTGCGTGATTACATCTGCAAAGGGAAAGTTACTTCCGCGCAGTGGCTCGAAATCCACCGTAAATGGCACGAACGTGGGATGAAATCCAATGTCACGATGCTTTTCGGACACGTCGAAGAGCGTTCTCACCGTATCGATCACATGATGCGGATTCGTGACTTGCAAGATGCTACGGGGGGCTTTAATTGTTTTATCCCGCTTGTGTATCAGAGCGAGAATAACTATCTCAATGTCAAAGAGTCGATCACGGCGCATGAAATCCTCAAAACGATGGCGATCAGCCGTATAGTTTTGGATAATGTCGCTAACCTCAAAGCGTACTGGGTTACTTCGACGGTGAATCTGGCACTCGTAGCCCAAGAGTTCGGGGCGAATGATCTCGACGGTACCATAGAGCGCGAGTCGATCAACTCCGCCGCAGGAGCCAAAAGTGCTCACGGAGTAAATCTCGAAGAGTACGTTGCACTCATTAAAAACAGCGGATTTGAACCTATCGAGAGAGATAGCTTGTATAATACAATTAAAGCATGGTAAGGAAAAACAATGATTTTAATGATTGATAACTATGATAGCTTTACCTATAATATTGTTCAGTATTGTTTAGAGCTTGGAGCTGATTTGAAGATTATTCGTAATGATGAGCTGAGTGTCGAAGAGATCGAAGCTCTTCATCCCGAAAAAATTATCATCTCTCCAGGTCCTGCGACTCCCGATGATGCAGGGGTAACACTCGATGTCATTCGCTACTTTGCTGATAAAGTTCCTATTTTAGGGATATGTTTAGGGCATCAAAGTATCGCGCAGGCGTTTGGGGGCAATGTTGTTCGGGCAAATCGGATGATGCACGGCAAGACATCGAAGATGGTACGTCAAGGCGAAACCCCGATTTTTAACAAACTTCCCGAAATGTTTACGGCGACTCGTTATCACTCGTTGATTGTCGAGCAGGAAAATCTCCCCGATGTGATTATCCCGACCGCCTACAGCGAAGACGATCATGAGATAATGGCGTTAGAGATCAAAGACAAACCGATTTACGGCGTTCAATTTCACCCAGAATCGATTATGAGCGAATTCGGACACGAGATACTGAACAACTTTTTGAAACTATGAGAGAACGAGCCCTTTTCTTAGCACTTTTAGGGATTAATGGTTTAATACTTTTTTTGCAAATAAAAGGGCTCTCTATCGGTTATCATGAGGCAGAAATTTTATACGGTGAACGTTCCCTCCTACAGCTTCTTATATCATCTTCCATCCATATTTTTGGACAGAATGATTACGCACTTCGAATGCCGATGATTGGTTTGCATCTGGTCTCTGTCTTTTTATTGTACAGTATCTCAAAACATTTTGTCAGTAGAGAGAGCGAACGTCTGTGGATTGTCTTTGTTTATGTCCTTCTTCCAGGTGTAACCAGTGCAGCGTTAGTTGTAGACAGTGCAGGATTGATTATTACGTTACTGTTTCTTTTTGCCTATATTTATCTTAACTACGGCCGATACGCATTAGTGCTAGGGTCTATTTTAATCCTCGTAGATTCTTCTTTTGCCTATCTCTTTTTCGCCCTTATACTTTATGGCATCAACCGTAGAGATCATATTTATACTCTCTTTGGTATTATTGCTCTGATTCTATCCCTCAGTATATATGGAATACATGTTGGTGGAACTCCTGAAAGCCGTTTTTTAGATGCTCTTGGTGTTTATACTGCTATTTTTTCTCCAATCGTTTTTATTTACTTTTTTTATGTTTTGTATCGTCGCATGATTGCGAAAGAGTGGGATTTGATTTGGATGATTGCTATGAGTGCATTTATGATCTCTTTGCTTCTATCGTTTCGGCAAAAAGTAGAAATTCAAACTTTTGCACCCTTTTTCCTTTTTGCGTTACCTCTTGCAGCGCAAACATTTTTATACACCTATCGGATCCGATTACCGGAATTTCGAGGACAATACCGTATCCTTTTTTACACGGCGTTTACCCTTTTAATCGCAAATGCGTTAGCTGTTTTTTTTAACCACTATTTATACCGTTTTTTAAGTGATCCGACACGCCATTTTTCCTACCCAATGCATGTGGTCAAAGAACTTTCATCTGTATTGCATAAGAATGAAATCCGATGCATTGATGCAGAAAACAAAAAACTTCAACTACGTCTCCACTTTTATGGAATCACTCAGTGCGAAGATTACCGTTTAGATCGAGAGTTCCATTTAGGAGCCAAAAAAGTTACAATAAGTTACATGGAAAAGCCTATATATGAGATATATGTTACTAAAGTAAACAAGTGGTGATCTTCTTTTGGGTATAAAGTTACTAGATGCTATTCAAACTCACTATAAGTGATATAATCTTCGTTAAATAGATTTTCGAAGGAGTTGCAATGGCTCAAAGAGCGATTCGTGAATACGACGGTAAAGCAATTTTCTCTAAACATTGGGAAAAATACTTCAGTGGTTTTCATTACGGTTTCAAATCAGTATTGGTAACCAATGGTGATGAATTGCGTGCATGTGCGCAAAAACATGGTTTTGAATGGTTGAAACAAGAGGCTCTTGTTGCAAAGCCTGATATGTTGTTCGGTAAACGGGGTAAAAATGATCTAGTATTGTTTAGAACCAATAAACCGGGTGATGTCACTCTTGAAGAAGCCGCAAAATGGATTGATGAAAAAATCTCTCACGAAACAACGCTTCTTTCAGGACAACACGGGACATTGACCCATTTTATTGTTGAGCCGTTCACTCCACACTCTCAAGACCAAGAGTACTATATTTCAGCAACCACTGTCGGTGAAGACGATGTTCTTTATCTATCGGCTGAGGGTGGTATGGAAGTAGAAGAGGGATGGGAAGAGAAAGTTAACGAAGTAACAATTCCTATCACAATGGATGATGCAAACATCGCTCATTTGATTCGTGCCAATGTTCCTGCGGGTATTCCTGCGGAAAACAAAGAGCGTTTTATCGCTTTTGCTGAGCAGTTTTACAAATTTTATCGCGATCAAAACTTCGCCTACCTTGAAATCAACCCGATTGTTATGATCGGCAACGATATGCACATCCTAGATCTAGTGGCACGTCTTGATGACACGGCAGGGTTCATGATGGGTGATGCTTGGTGTGGAGCTGAGTTCCCGACAGCATTCGGTATGGAAGATCAATCTCCTGAAGAAAAAGCGATTGCAGAAGCAGACTCGAAATCGGGTGCTTCATTGAAACTCACTATCCTTAACCCTATGGGTCGCATCTGGACGATGGTTGCGGGTGGTGGAGCATCGGTTGTGTATGCTGATACTATTGCTGATTTGTCTGGTAATGTTGCTGATCTTGCGAACTACGGTGAGTACTCCGGTGGACCGACTACGGGTGAAACCAAATTTTATGCGGATACCGTTTTGGATTTGATGACACGTCACAAAGATCCAAAAGGGCGCGATAAAATCCTCATCATCGGCGGTGCAATTGCAAACTTCACCGATGTTGCGAAAACTTTTACAGGGATTATCCAATCGTTTGAAACCTATGCGGATAAAATGAAAGCGGTCGGAACACGTATTTATGTGCGTCGTGGCGGACCAAACTATGAAAAAGGTCTCAAAGACATCAAAGAAGCGGCAGACCGTCTAGGTCTCTATATCGAAGTTTATGGGCCAGAAACACACGTAACAGATATCGTGCGTATGGCGTTGGAAAAATAAGCGCATAGCGCTTTGGAGCTTTCTGCTGAAGAAAACTCAGCGTTAGCGTAGGTAAAGGAATTATTTCCTTTGCCGTATTTTATTGTAAAAATAAGGAGAAAATATGGGTGCTTTATTTACCAAAGATACACAAGCCATTTTTTGGAACAACAACGCGAGTGCTATCCAACGTATGTTGGATTATGATTATGTCATCAATCGCACAAAACCCTCTGTCGCGGCAATCGTTGCCCCAACATCAGGTAATAAATTCGAGAAATTTTTCTATGGTCCCGATGAGATCATGGTTCCGGTTTTCCGTAACACGACAGAAGCGGCAGGCGCATTTCCAAATGCAGACGTTCTTTTAAACTTCGGATCATTTCGCACCGCGTACGATGTTACTATGGAAGCGATCACGCTCAAAGGACAATTCAAAACCGTCATGGTTACGGCTGAGGGGATTCCTGAGCGTCTTGCTCGTAAAATGAACCAAGCGGCTCGCGATGCGGGTGTCGTTGTTATCGGACCGGCAACCGTCGGCGGTATCGCTCCAGGCGGATTCAAAATCGCAAACGTCGGCGGAACGATTGAAAACATTATTAACTCTAAACTTCACCGTGCGGGTTCATGTGGTCTTGTAACCCGTTCAGGCGGTTTGTTCAACGAACTTTCAAATATCGTCAGTATTAATGCTGATGGTATCGCTGAGGGTGTTGCAATCGGTGGAGATCGATTTGTTGGTTCCGTATTTATCGATAACCTTCTTCGTATGGAGAGCAACCCTGAAGTTAAATACATGGTTCTTCTCGGCGAAGTAGGGGGGACAGAAGAGTATAAAGTGATCGAAGCGGTAAAAGCTGGCTTGATCAAAAAACCGATCATCGCATGGTGTATCGGTACTATTGCTAAACATTTCAGCTCAGGTGTTCAATTCGGTCACGCAGGTGCTTCGGCAAATGCGGATGCAGAGACAGCCGCGTCTAAAAATGAAGCGATGGCAGCAGCAGGTATTCATGTCCCTGCGAGCTTCAACGATCTTCCACACACCATTGCAGAAGTGTATGGAAAACTTCGCGCTGATGGTACTATCGGTGAAATCGTTGAACCTGAATTACGTGCCGTTCCAAAAGTACGCCGTAAAAAAGAGTTCATTTGTACGATCTCTGATGACCGTGGTGATGAAGCGACGTATGCGGGGTATCCGATCAGCTCGGTAGCAACCCCTGAGACAGGTTTTGGAATCGGTGATGTTATTTCACTCCTCTGGTTCAAAAAACGTTATCCGAAATGGGCAACCGATTATCTTGAAACGGTTATTAAAACTGTTGCCGATCACGGTCCTGCCGTTTCAGGTGCACACAATGCAAAAGTAACCGCTCGTGCAGGGAAAGACGTTATCAGTTCCCTCGTAACAGGTCTTTTGACTATCGGACCACGTTTTGGTGGTGCGATTGATGATGCAGCCCGTTATTTCAAATACGCAAACGACCGTGGAATGAGCCCAGCTGAATTTATCGATTATATGAAAAAAGAGGGTAAAACGATCTCCGGTATCGGTCACCGTATCAAATCGGTTCGTAACCCAGACCTTCGTGTATCGGGACTCAAAAAATACGCAGCTGAGCATTTCCCTGCTACGCCGTTGCTTGATTTTGCTCTCGAAGTTGAAAAATTGACCACGTCGAAAAAAGATAACCTTATCTTGAACGTTGACGGTACTATCGGTATCTTGATGGTTGATATGTGGCGTGCGCTCGGATATTCTGAAGAAGAGATTGACGGCTTCATCGAAGCAGGTGCGTTGAACGCATTCTTCGTTGTTGGCCGCTCTATCGGATTTATCGGTCATATCTTGGATGAAAAACGTCTCGGTATGCCAATGTATCGTCATCCAACGGATGATATTCTCTACAACGTCGAACTCGCAGACGAAATTTAATATGTGTCATCCTGAACTTGATTCAGGATCTAAGATTGCGGATCATATCCGCAATGACATCGCAATTATACTTCTTCAGTTTTTCTCTCCCCCTTTTTTTCATAACTTTTTTCATAACTTTTGTTATAATCGTTTTCTAATGAATTTTGTTTTCTAAGGTATTCAAAAATGAAACGTTTTGCTTTTACAATGCTTGAAATGATATTTGTCATTATAGTGATAGGTATAGTGACAGTTCTTGCAATGCCAAGTTTTCATTCAAACCAACTGCAACAAGCTGCAGAACAGGTTGCTGGACACATACGCTATACACAACATCTTGCAATGGTGGATGATCGCTTTAACCCTGCTGATCAAAAATGGTGTTCGGAAATGTGGATATTTAGTATCCGAGAACTTAATGATAGCAATAATAATGGTGAATCTGAATGGTTCTATGAAGTATTTTCAGATCGCTCTTTTGATAATGATTCGACTGCTGATGAAGAGGCTACTGATCCATTAACAGGTCAAACTCTTGGTAATGGTAGTTTGAATAATACTGTTGATGATAAAAAAATAATCAATTTAACACGTAAGTATGGAATAAAAAATATTGTATATGCTGGTGGTACAAATATTAAAGGTTCCACACAGAAAAGAATTGCTTTTGATAATCTAGGGCGACCATATCGTAATGCATCAGCAAATTTAGGTGAAAATTGGCGTAGATATCTGATAACAACTCCTGTAACTATTACTTTAACGGGTTCAGACAATCAAACAGCTGTTATCACTGTTCGTCCTGAAACAGGCTATGTATCGGTGACTTATTAATAAAGAAAGTGAATCTACTTCACTTTTTAGTAAATTCTTTCAAATACCTCTTGACATTCTTCATTAAATCCCCTATAATTCCCCTCCACAAACGATGAGACGCTTTGAAAGAAGAGTTAAGTTTGAGTTTGAGATCATTGAAAACTAAGTAGGTCAAACGGTTCGAGACGGTGTCTTCGAGACGTTGACCTTATGTCAACACAATACAACAACCGTCTATTTACTTTGGCTGG
>Ga0209467_1003521_pt1 | contig 10073 bp, 9 predicted proteins | sample Higcelwee11metaG_FD_187175 | JGI IMG/M metagenome (GOLD analysis project Ga0209467, IMG submission 187175) | Freshwater pond sediment microbial communities from the University of Edinburgh, under environmental carbon perturbations - High... | ecosystem: Environmental > Aquatic > Freshwater > Pond...
TTAGCCGCCGATGCCGGTGGTGATTTCCTCGAAGGTGGTGCGCAGCGTGGTGCCCAGGGCGGTGACGGCCAGCACGATGACAGCCGCGATCAGCGAGGCCAGAAGACCGTATTCAACCGCCGAAGCCCCTTCCTCATCACGCACGAAGTTCATGATCTGGTTCAACATGGCCGTTCTCCTTGTATTGAAATTTGTTTTGAAATTTTTCCTTGCGGATGACTTCCCTTAAGCAATGGCCGTGCCAGGGCCCGACAGCGCCGGAAAAGAGCAGGCAGAAATTTTATGGACATTAAAAACAATAATGATCTTGGCGTGTTGTGCGGCCCACGCATCTGGCCTGCCGCCACGCCCGCAAAGGTCGACCAATACCTGGTTCCACAATTCGTGGAAAGCGGGTCGGCTGCATCGCCGGAAAGCAGCCTGCGGCGCGGCTTTGCGGAAGTCCTGCCGGAAAGGGCCGCCGGGGCGGCGTAATCCACGGATCGTGGAGCGCAGGCCCTGGGGGCGGGAAAAGGCGCGAGATATTTTTTTCCTTTGAATATCGGAAGGTTGCTTTGATGCATGCGGTCTGATCACAGGTCCGGCCCCGGCCGGACCGCCGTTGGCAGGGACGCGGCAGGCGGCGGACCTGGCGCGTAGGCCCGTGGCGGTCCACGAATCGTCGAAGCCGGGGTAGGCGCCTAGCGGCGCAAAACAGGGGTGAAGCGTTGCGGGCGGGTGAGCAGGGGTTTCCCGGCGGCGTGGGCCAGCCCCGTGAGCATCCCCGAGAATACGAGCTGGTGCAGGGGGAAGGTCGCGTACCAGTAGGCAAGGCCCGCAAGGCCCCGGGGCAGAAACCGGGAATGGGCGGTCATCTCGGTGACGTTGTCGGCCACCCGCTGCAGCCGGAACTCCAGGAGCGCCTCGCCCGGCAGCTTCATCTCGGCCAGGAGCGCCAGCCGGCGGTATTTCTCCACGGCCAGGATGCGCCAGAAATCGAGCGGGTCGCCCACCCGCAGGGTGTCGGGATTGATGCGCAGGCGGCGAAGGCCCACCCCGCCGACGAGCTTGTCCGCAAAGCCGCGCAGCCGCCACAGCATGTCCCCGTAATACCAGCCCGTCTCCCCGCCGATCCGGGACAGGGCGCGCCACAGGTCCTCAGGCGTCGAGGCGATGCGGGCCGTGTAGCCGCATTCCAGCACCGTGCCCCCGGCATAGGGCGCGTCGCCCGCGCTCAACCATTCCGGCGGCGTGGCCGCTCCGGCGTCGGTGCAGCAGGTCTCCACCGTGTTCTGGCGGATTTTTTCCAAGGCCCGGGCGATGGTCTCGCGGCAGGTGAGAAGGTTTTGGGGAATGATGTCGCGGATGGCGTCGTCTGTGCACACCACCTCGTTGCGTAGGCCCTCCACCAGGGGGATGACCAGGGAGGCCGGGATGGGGGTGACGAGTTGGGCCCAGTAGCCCGACAGCCGGGGGGACATGACCGGCACGGGGATGATCAGACGGCGCGGCAGCCCGGCCTGCTCGGCGTAGAGCTGGAACAAATCTCCGTAGGACAGGATGTCCGGGCCGCCGATGTCGAAGGTGCGGCCCACGGTGCGCGGCTCGTCCAGGCACCCGGCCAGGTAGCCCAGGACGTTGGTGATGGCGATGGGCTGGCAGCGGGTGCGCACCCAGGACGGGGTGAGCATGACCGGCAGGCGGTCGCCCAGGTAGCGCAGAAGCTCGAAAGAGGCGCTGCCCGAACCCAGGATCATGGCCGCCCGCAGATGCGTCAGGGGGACGCCGCCGTGGGACAGGATGCGGGCCACCTCGTGGCGGGATTTGAGATGGGGGCTTAGGTCCTCGCGGTCCTCGCCCAGGCCTCCCAGGTAGATGATGCGCGACAGCCCCTCTTCCCGGGCGGCCCGGGCCATGATCAGGGCGGCGTGGCGGTCGGCGGCGGCGAAGTCGCGTTTGCCGGGGTGCATGGAGTGCACCAGGTAATAGGCCGTGTCGCAGCCGCGAAGCGCCGCCCGGGCGGAATCGAGGTCGGAGAGGTCGGCGGCGGCAAGCTCCGCCCCGGGATGAGAGGCGAAGGGGCGGGCCGAAAGCTTGTCGAGCGAACGGCCCACAGCCCGCACCCGGCGTCCGGCGTCAAGGAGCCTGGGGACCAGGCGTCCGCCCACGTAGCCCGTGGCGCCGGTGACCAGGATGGGTTTTTCACTCATGTCCGCCTCCAGAGGGATATATGACGCACGTTAGCAACCCGGCGCGGTTGTGGCAACGCGGGCGGTGAAATGGGGCGGGCGGCGAAGTGCGGATCAGGCGGCGCCGCTGCGGCGACAGAAGGTGTCGAGCAGGCGGCGAATGGCCTCGGTGGTGGCGGGCTTGACCACATAGCCGGAAAAACCCGATTGGCGGCAGGCCTCACGGTGGGCCGGGTCGTCGTGGGCGGTCAGGGCGATGACCGGGGTGGGCGCGGCGTGGCGTCGCCGTTCCATGGCCCGGATGCCGGCCGTGACCTCGTGGCCGTCCATGTCCGGCATCTCCAGGTCCATGAGCACCAGATCGAACGCGCCCGGCTGGAAAAGCTCCAGGGCCTGGCGGCCGTTTCGCGCCCCGTGGGGGGCGCATCCGGCGTGGCGCAGGCACATCTCCAGGGCCAGTCGGGAACTGTCGCAATCCTCGGCCAGAAGCACTCGAAACGCGGCATGGCCGACACAGGAGGTATCGCTGTCCATCTCTTTGTACATCCTTGCGCAGAGGTTGCGAGCATGCCGGGTTGGCTGCGTCACGGCCCGTGCTTTGTCGAGCATTTTTCGTTATTCCGACAAAAAGTCGAAATATCGTATTATTCGTCGCCGGTCGTGCCTGGTCGGGAAGGGCCTGCGAATCTCGCCGTCGGCCTGGCACGGGGGTATTGTGCAATATGTTGCACGATGGGAAAAAGGACAAGCAAGAAATGGTCCGTACATGTGATGGCCGACCGGGGGCCTCAGGCCGTCTCGCCGGGGGCCTTGCCGGACCGTTCCCCGGTCAGGTATTTTACAGGGCAGGCTGGGACACGGGCCGGGGCGGGATGGGCCGCTCCGGAAGCGCCCGGACCGGCCGCCAAAGCTGCCGCGGCGGTCGCCGACCACCGCCGTGCGGGAAATCGCCCGATATGCTTGACGGAATTTCGGCCGGACTTATTATGTAAACTTGGCTGGGCACACGGCCGGAAAAAAGGGAGAGCCAGTCGCCATGAGCGTGGAATACAAGGACTATTACAAGCTTCTGGGGGTCACCAAGGGGGCGAGCCAGGAGGAGCTGTCCAAGGCCTTCAAAAAACTGGCCCGAAAGTACCACCCGGACCTCAACCCCAACAGCCCCGATGCTGAGAAAAATTTCAAGCAGATCAACGAGGCCTACGAGGTCTTAAAAGACCCCGAAAAGCGCAAGCTCTACGACTCGCTTGGCCCCAACTGGAAGGACGGCCAGAACTTCCAGCCGCCTCCGGGCTTCGAGAACGTCCGGTACCATTTCGGCGGTGCAGGCGGCCAGGGCGGCGCAGGCGGCCAGCAGTTCGACGCCGGGGCCTTCAGCGACTTTTTTGAGACGCTTTTCGGCGGCGCAGGCGGCGCAGGCGGCGGGGCGCGGTTTCAAGGCGCCTCGGGCTTTTCCGGGGCGGGCGGCTTCGGCGGGTTCTCGCGCGCGGCCTCGCGCGGGGAGGACGTGACCGCCACCCTGGATCTGACGCTGGAGGAGGCCTACCAGGGCGGGGGCAAGGCCATAAGCCTCCAGGAGCAGACCATCCGCCCGGACGGCTCGCCGGCCATGCAGACCAAGACCCTGAGCGTGAACATCCCGGCCGGGGTGCGCGACGGGGCCAAGATACGCCTGACCGGCCAGGGCAATCCCGGCGCGGGCGGCGGCCGGGCCGGGGACCTGTATCTCAAGGTCCGCATCCTGCCCCATGCGCTTTTCAAGCTCGAAGACCACAACGTGGTCCTGGATCTGCCCCTGGCCCCCTGGGAGGCGGCGCTTGGGGCCACGGTGCGGGTGCCCACCCTGGACGGGCATGTGGACCTGAACGTCCCCCCGGGCATGGGCAGCGGCAAAAAATTGCGCATCCCGGGCAAGGGGCTGGGCGGCAAGACCCGGGCCGACCAGTTGGTGCGGATCATGATCCAGGCGCCTGCCTCGATCACGGAGAAAGAGCGTAAGCTCTGGGAAAAGCTGGCCAAGGCCTCGACCTTTTCGCCCAGAACCTTTTAGGCCCCCGGAGACGCCATGGACATCACCCACGTCATTCACGCCGCGGCGCCTGCGCGCTCGGGGCACATCACCTGGACCGAGGTCATCGATCTGACCGGCCTGCATCCCTCCACCCTGGGCGAACTCATCGAGCTGGGCTGGATCACGCCGGTGGTCATCCGGGACGAGTCGTTTCTCTTCAGGCCCGGGGACATCTACCGGCTGCGCAAGCTGGACCGCATCGTACGCGATTTCGAGCTGCCGCTTCTGGGCGCAAGCATCATCGTCGATCTGCTTGAGCGCATCGAATACCTGGAAAACAAGGTGCGCGAGTTGGACCGTCTGTTGTGACCGGAGGGGAGAGCCGTCCCGGCCAGCCCGGACAGAATCTTTCTGAAAGGAGCAATCGAACATGGATATGAACGCCTTCACCCAGAAATCCCAGCAGGCCCTCTCCGAGGCCCAGGCCCTGGCCGTGCGCATGGGGCATCAGCAGGTGGACGCCGAGCACCTGCTTTTGGCCCTTATGCAGCAGGAACAGGGGCTTGCGGCCCGGCTTTTGGAGAAGGCCGGATATGACGCAGGGTCCTACACCACCCAACTTGAGCAGGAAATGTCCCGCCAGCCCCGGGTCAGCGGCCCGGGTTCGCAGCCCGGGTCCATCTACGTCACCCCGCGCTTAAATGAAGTCCTGGTGCGGGCCCAGGATCTGGCCAAGAGCCTCAAAGACGAATACGTCAGCGTGGAGCACGTCTTTCTGGCGCTTCTCGACGAGCCGCCCAGCACCATCATCGGCCGCTTAAACGCGAAATTCGGCGTGGACAAAAACAAGATCCTCACCGCCCTGACGTCGGTGCGCGGCGGCCAGCGCGTGACCTCGGCCGATCCCGAGGCCACCTACGAGGCGCTCTCGAAATACGGCCGCGATCTGGTGGAGGAGGCCAAAAAGGGCAAGCTCGATCCGGTCATCGGCCGCGACGAGGAGATTCGCCGGGTCATCCGCATCCTGTCCCGGCGCACCAAAAACAACCCCGTGCTCATCGGCGAGGCGGGCGTGGGCAAGACCGCCATCGTGGAGGGCCTGGCCGGACGCATCCTCAAAAAGGACGTGCCCGAGGGCTTAAAAGACAAGACTGTCTACTCCCTGGACATGGGCGCGCTGATTGCCGGGGCCAAGTACCGGGGCGAATTCGAGGAGCGCCTGAAGGCGGTTCTCAAAGAGGTGCAGCAGTCGGAAGGCCGCATCCTGCTTTTCATCGACGAGCTGCACACCATCGTGGGCGCGGGCAAGACCGAAGGCTCCATGGACGCCGGGAACCTCTTAAAGCCCATGCTGGCCCGGGGCGAACTGCACTGCATCGGGGCCACCACGCTTGACGAATATCGCAAGCACCTGGAAAAAGACCCGGCCCTGGAGCGGCGCTTCCAGCCCGTGTTGGTGGAGGAGCCCAGCGTCGAGGACACCATCTCCATCCTGCGCGGCCTCAAGGAACGCTTCGAGGTGCACCACGGCGTGCGCATCAGCGATTCGTCCATCGTCGAGGCCGCCGTGCTCTCCAGCCGATACCTGCCCGACCGGCAGTTGCCGGACAAGGCCATCGACCTGATCGACGAGGCCGCGGCCATGATCCGCACCGAGATCGACTCGCTGCCCGCCGAACTGGATCAGGCCAGCCGGGAGATCATGCGCCTGGAGATCGAGCGCGAGGCGCTGCGCAAGGAGACGGACAAGGCCTCCAAGGAGCGGCTGGCCAAGCTGGAAAAAGAGCTGGCCGACCTCAAGGACTCCCAGGCAGCGTCGCTTGCCCAGTGGGACCGGGAGAAGGGCGCGGTGGAGGACATCCGGCGCGTCAAAGGCGAGATCGAACGCACCCGGCTTTTAATCGAGGAGGCCGAGCGCAACTATGACCTAAACCGCGCCGCAGAGCTGAAATATTCCACCCTGGCCGCGCTGGAGAAGGAACTGGCCGAGCGCGAGGAGCGCGTGGGCGCCCAGTCCGGCGGGGTGCGCATGATCCGCGAGGAGGTGGGGCCGAACGACGTGGCCTCGGTCATCGCCCGCTGGACAGGCATCCCGGTCACCCGGCTGCTGGAGACCGAGCGCGAGAAGCTCCTGCACTTGGCCGAGAAGCTGCACGAGCGGGTCATCGGCCAGGATCAGGCGGTCACGGCCGTGTCCGACGCGGTGCTGCGCGCCCGGGCCGGGCTTAAGGACCCCAGTCGGCCCATCGGCTCGTTTATTTTCCTTGGCCCCACGGGCGTGGGCAAGACCGAGCTGTGCAAGACCCTGGCGGCGGCGCTTTTCGACACCGAAGAGAACATGGTGCGCCTGGACATGTCCGAATACATGGAGCGGCACACCGTGGCGCGGCTTATCGGCGCGCCTCCGGGCTACATCGGCTACGACGAGGGCGGCCAGCTCACCGAGGCCGTGCGCCGCAAGCCGTATAGCGTGGTGCTTTTCGACGAGATCGAAAAGGCCCACGGCGACGTGTTCAACGTGCTGTTGCAGATCCTCGACGACGGCCGCCTGACGGACTCGCATGGCCGCACCGTGGATTTCAAAAACACCATCATCATCATGACCTCGAACCTGGGCTCGAACATCCTGCTCGACGGCATCCGTCCGGACGGCGAGTTCGAACCGGGCGTGCCTGAGCGGGTCATGGAGATACTGCGCGGGCATTTCCGGCCGGAGTTCCTGAACCGGGTGGACGAGGTCGTGCTGTTTAAGCCGCTTCTCCGGGACCAGATCGGCAAGATCATCGAGCTGCTTATGTCCGGGCTGCGGTCCAGGCTCATCGACCGCAAGATCACCCTGACGCTGACCGACGCGGCCAAGGAGCATATCGTGGAGGCGGCCTACGATCCGGTCTACGGGGCAAGGCCCCTTCGGCGCTACCTGCAGGCGCATGTGGAGACGCCGCTGGCCCGGGCGCTCATCGCCGGGGACGTGGCGGACGGGCAGGCCGTGACCGTGGATGAACGGGATGGAGGGCTGGCGTTCGTGTAAGACGATAGAACCGGGGCGGCTGCCCCGGACCCCGCCCGGGGGAAATCATTTCCCCCGGAACCCCCTGATATCGGCCGCATTTCTCTGGCGCAAAGCGTCGGGGTGTGCGGCCGAAGGTTTTGGGAAGGGATGGGGATATTAGTGCTCCCAAGTGCGGAGAGGATCTGGATCCCGTCAGAACCTAGATGATTTCAATGAGTTTTCCTAGAACTGAGAAGCCCCAACATGTACTTCTTTTGCGGATATCGGCTAGCATTGTTTATAGTGTGGCATCTCTCATGGTTGAACAATTCAGAAGAAGATCTCTTAAAGAGTTAAAAAGATTAAGCGGCATAGAAGAGAATGTTGGAAGTGGTCTTTGTGGAATTTCACATTGCTGAAAAATATATATTGATTTTTTATATTTACATGCGATATGCCTTGAGGGTTATCTGTAAGTATGTTTGCAGGTGTCGTGACTAGGGTTTTGTATAGCACAGGTAGTATCTTGAGTCATCGGGGAGGTCCACGGTGAATGACAGTAAGTTTGCATACTGGAAAATAAAAGGGCTTATTTTTAGCTTGATACTAGTTATTATTGGGTTAGTCTTGACTTGGTATACATCAAAAAAAGATGAACAACTTGTATCTTTTGTTTCGCAAATCGGTTCAATTTTTTTGATAACTGGGGCATGGTCAATATTATATGAGATTTTCTTGCGCGCACAATTCATCGAAATTATTGAATCAAGAGTCTCTAAAGTTACAAATTTGATTGAACTTGCGAAACAAGAAAAATCATTTGGTCTTATTTCTATATTCTCGAAATCAGACCAATATGATTTGCACAAGTTTTTATTGAACAATAAAGCACTCTTTGTGTTGCTAAATGATGGAAGATCATGGATTTCCGTGCACGCGCCAACCATTGAGAGCAGACTTGCGAAAGAAGATCTTACGACAACATTTATATTGACACACCCCAAATCTGATATGGTTAAAGTGTTAGCCAAAAAACAAGAAATGTCTGAGTCTGACATTAGGAACAAAATTAAACAATTTATTTGTTCGATAAAAGCACTGCCAGGATACTCGCCAAGCAAAATACAAATATTGGGACACTATCTTTATAATCCTCACAGCGTGTTTCTTGGCGATGAAAGAGCCATTGTCACGCCGTATCATGCTTCTGCAGGAAGACGTTTTGTACCTTTGTATATTTTCGAAAACAAAGGCATAAACTCTTATTACTACTCCATTGGACAGGACATTGATTACCTTGTAAAGCAATCAGAAGACATATCTACTTATTTTGACAATTCTAAGTGTTGATATTTTATGTTTTTTATAGAAAAGTTAAAGTATTTTATCTTATACTCCCTCGCAAGGCGAATTTATGACCAGTTTAATTTTACCTCTTTTTTTGCACAGATTTCATTTAAAAAATACACTATTCATGGATTGCGTCGTGATATTCTCCTGGCCATATTGATAGTAACGCTGAAAACGCGCTACAAAAAAAATGAAAGACACACATATCGTCTCCATGGGCATTCTGTCGTTCAAAAATATAAAGTTCTATTGATCATTAAATATGAAATTATATTTTGCATTCTGAAGAACATAAACCGCGGAATCACTACTGCACGTCTCATGGGCATTGTGTTCAGTCCGGCAAGACACACACATTCATATTCATTAAGTGAAATATCGTGATTTAATAATACGTTCATATATGCTCAAAGAGAAATTCAATGCGTAAAAGTACAAAGTATAACATATCGCGCGTTAATGCCAAATTCAATAATCGCTTCAATCCTTTTCCTGTTGACTATGTAGAATTCGAGGATTCCATTTGGGAACAATGGATTACACGGATAAATGATGGCCAGAGAAAGGAACACGAATGGGTATTGCGCCAAATTCAAACACTTTCCGAATCAGATGTTGAGTGGTTTGCTGAAGATTATTGGAAAGCATCTGAACTAAGTAATTTTATGTTTGGATCATTAGTCGTTGCGGTATGGTCTCGAATTGAAGACTATTTATATTTCATAGAAAAAAATTCTGTAAATTCAATGGATAGAACAAATAGTGGGGTTAGCATTCAGTCGTTAATGAAAAAATTTAATAAACATATTGGCATAGACATTGCTAGAATGCTAAATTTTAGCATTGCTAACTCTGTTAGAATTTTATCAAACTGTTTTAAGCACAACAATGGGAAGTACAAAAGAGGGCATAAATCCATTGATTTACTTTTGAAACCAATAGAGAATGCATGGGGATTAAAAAACAACAAAAGAATTGATTTTACAAAAATACCATTGGCCGATATCATTGTTGATTGTGGAAAATTCTGTGCGGCTGTTACCTTAGAAGCAAAAGGGAAGTATATCGAAAAATATCTTCCCTGGCAATTTACAACAGGAACATGACTGGAAAATAGGTGAGATTCTTTGGATTTTGGGGCAGGATGTACAGTGAGAGTATTCACCTGACACCTCCTCCCCCGCAGACCGAAATCAGGCTGCTTCCATCTCCCCGCCCGCTTCATATTCCCTGAAAGAGAAGCCGTCATCAAAATAACGCCCCACGGCGACCGCCCCCCATTCCGTCCTCCCCGGTGCATTACCCTTCCGCCCCCGCCGCATCTCAACCCGATACAGGCGGCATGAGCAATCGCTCACGCAGTAGTTCGGTGAAGTTGCGCCGCCCGTCGGCCACAACATGGATATACACCTCGCGTGCCGCCGTGTTGACCTGGTAGATGACCCGGTACGGCGCGACCTGGATTTCCCGATATGAGCCGACGTTGACCCGCTGCAACTCCGGCGGGATACGCCCCCGGTCGGGAAGCTCCCTCAGGCTGTCCCGCGCCCGG
>Ga0209467_1003526_pt1 | contig 10053 bp, 10 predicted proteins | sample Higcelwee11metaG_FD_187175 | JGI IMG/M metagenome (GOLD analysis project Ga0209467, IMG submission 187175) | Freshwater pond sediment microbial communities from the University of Edinburgh, under environmental carbon perturbations - High... | ecosystem: Environmental > Aquatic > Freshwater >...
CAACAAGAATTATATTTTTAATTTGATACTTTCTACACAAACTGAATAAAGTCGTTTTCTTCCATCAGTCTAGATACATATCTACCTAATTCTTCACTTTCAATAGCTGCAGCTGGCTCATAAATTTCATTAAACTTGCCACGAAGATCAGTAACATTATATTTATGCTTCAAAATTGGAATATATTTTTCTTTGTAACAAGTCTTGCAAAGGAACTTCCATCCTTCATCTAACCCTACCCTAAATTTGTGACCACAACTTTCACAGCTAATAGTAATTGTCTTTCTGGAGATGCCTGCTGGTGCCATTTTAATAACCTCATTCAAGTTGAAGTTTATGGAAACCTACTGAATAGCCAACTTTAGATGAAAACCTTTGAGTAGGTATATCAAGATAATATTCCTCAAAGTCTCTTTTCTAACATTTTATAAAACCCCACAACCACAGGGTCAATTAAATATTTATATTTATAAACAGTAGATATGGATAAACCAGAATGCATTGAAATATTTCTGTAAGTTAAACTTGTATCATTTATAATTAATTCAGTAATCGCATCATTAATTTTAGAGATACTTTTATCCGACTTTACTTTGCTAGAATAGATTGCTCCCAAAGACTTATTGTTACTTATATCTGTGCCATCATCTTCATATATTCTACGTCTAATTTTCATTACTCCGACATTCTTAACATACTGCTTAAACTGCTTGTCATCTTTCTTTTGCCATATCCATCTTGAAACTGACCTTGCTATCTTATCTGCTTCTGAATGTGGCAAGCTGCCTCTAGCAGGCCAGTTCAATGGAATGGTAGTTTGATTGTAATTCATACAAAATTCGCGCATGTAATCTTCAAATCTTTCGAAACTTTTAAATTTCATTACTTGTTTGTATCCATGTTTGCGCGAAAAATTAAACAACTCATCATTTCTGCCAACATAAACACCGTCAGTAGCACCATATATTTTCAAATTACCTTTCAAATCAACATATTCTGCCAAATCATCAAGGCTATAGACATGTTCTGACCACCTTGAAATCCACCTCTTCGAAAATGGATTCTTTGTAGATGCGCAAGTATATCCTTGGTCAGCTTCAACTCTCTTTTCAATTGCTTTTCTAATAGCGTTGAAATACAAAATAGGCTTTCTTCTAATAGGACTACTTTGACCTCGAAAATGCCAAAGAACTGGCTCTTTAAGCATCCAGACAAGATGAGCATGAAAGTTTTTTGGATTAATAATTACTACAGTAGGCATAGGCAGATCATGCTCAATCCAAGAAGCTCCACCTTCTGGATAATCAATATCAACCTGAACAAATCCTCTTTTATATCTTGGAAATAGCAAATACTCATAGTTTTGAAATGCACATATCTTGTCTTTGAACTCAACCTTCTTGTCACTATTCATGCAACCAACATTTTTATCAAATAAATTTAAATAAGCTCTTTTTACAAAGTTTATATCCATAATAATCCTTTTTCATGGTGAGACTCCTTTTGAAAGAAGTCTCACCAAGTTTCTATGCTACAGCTAGTTCTGGAAGAAGACCGATCGCCCTTTCCTTTTCTCCATGCATTGCATGATAATAGACATCAGCAGTCATCTTAATTGAAGCATGGCCCATTAACTTGGAAACTGCTGCTAAGTCTGCCCCTTTTGCCAACATCGTAGATGCAAATAGGTGCCTAAGATCATACATTCTGACTGGATATGTTATCCCTGCCCTAATAGCAGCATGTCGAAAGCCTTTAGCGATCGACAAAACTCCACGACCTTTAAACTCAATGACATATTCAGAATGACCTTCTTCCATTTTCAACTTTAATTTTTGCGCGAAGGCCTCAGAAATGGGAATTAATCGTTTTGTTCGAGTCTTAGGTGCATAAGCAGTAACTTCCCGCTTATCAAAATCAATATGCTCCCATTTCAATGCTAACAGTTCAGACTCACCCGATCTCAACCCGAGATTGAAGTTTACTTCCATCGCCCATTTCACATGGTCATCAGCATGATCCATAATTTTCTTGACATCTTCGACATTCAACTTAACTTCTCTAGGAACTTCCTTGATTTTTTTCCTGCCAACCACTGGATTTACAGTCGTCAACTTCATTTGAACACCGAAGTTGAAAATTGCATTCAGATAATCCCCATATCGATTCAAAGTCGATTGGGACCTCAGCAGACCTTTACTTCCAGGGTTGTCTTTGAGAAAAGTCATTACAGCCATGAAATCATCATAATATGTCATATCATCAACAATTTTATTTCCAATGAGATGATAGAACATATTGTCGCATAACAATCTGACCATCTTCAAATACTTTTTGCTCTTCCCACTTACTTCTACATGTTTTAAATACTTCCCAGTTAACTCTTTAAATGTAAGTCTTCCATCTCGATCTCGAAGTTGCCCTACAACCTCAGGATCAAGACCAGAACTTTCAGCAATATTCACTTCAGGAACTTCAATACCACGCTTCTTAAGTTTTATATTCATATCAAACTGATGAGCTTTTTCTTGTGCTTCATCACCTCTGCCAAACGACTTATCAAACCTTTTTCCAGTTTCATCCTTGTAAAACACCATCCATCTTCCCTCTCTCTGATAAATACCCATCGCTTCCTCCGAATTTTCTATTTGCACTTCTTTGACATAAATTAATTTTTAATAGCGCATAAATGAGAATGGGGCCGCTGAGGCCCCATTTTTTAACAGTAATTTGCTTTAATTTATCAGATTACATTCATGAGAATTTCTTCGACTTCCTCCTCCTTCACTCCGAGATATCTCCGAGTTATCGATGGACTTGCATGGTTTAACCTTTTCGAAATCAGTTCCCATGACACACCGAATGTCTTTCTCTGATGGTAACACCATGTTTTCCGTAGTGTATGCGCGCCAAAGTTCCCTTTGAGATTAACCATATCAGTCCAAATCTTAACATACTTAGTTATCGCATAGGTTGACAACGGCGAATTATACCCTTTTCTGCTTTTGAAGAGGTAATGTTCATCATTCAAATCGATCGTAGACAAATATTCTGCGATATTATCTCCAATCTCTTTATTAATCATGATGACATTTTCCTTACCAGTCTTCAATTCAGTAATTACAATTCGATCACCTTCATTAAGATAGCGCACATCTGAAATCTTAAGATTTAAAATATCTTGCACTCTCAAACCAGCATTAATTCCTAACGTAAATAGCAATTTATCACGAGGTTTATCCAACAACATGCGCTTGATATTCTTGATGTCACGAAGATCAGTAATTGGCTGCACTTTCAACGAAATCACCTCCTTTACAATACTTTTCTGAATTTTACTATAAAAACGGGAATTCAAAGCAGGAGAGCCAACAAGCCCATAAAATGCGCTTGCAATACCCGTTTGAAATCTTTCAATATTTTCTACTTTTGAGGCCCAATTCCCGTTTTAATATAATAACGTACATTCAACTTCTTTCGAAGAGTCTTGTACATATACATTATTTTTATATTAAAAATGACAAAATTAAAGAATCTTTGCGCATTTAACAAAAAATTATGCCATCCGTAAAAGCATGACATAATTTGTATAAATGCTACTTCAGACCTTTGTCAAAATGATCATGTCATTCTCGCAATGAACTGAAAACTCATCTCCTGCTGAAAGCTGCAAATCCTTTAAATCAATCTTTTCCAGACTGATCTTGATCTCCAGCTTGGCATTTACCTTTGGACGATTCGAGTTCTTCAAATACAGTCCCTTTACCTCATACAACTTATTGTCATCTGTGATCAACTTCAAAATATGTTGCTTCAAAGTTTGACGATGTTTCAGTTTCATAGTCTCCATAATTTCATTTGCAGACATACCTTGACCGATCATTTCACGAAGCATTTTCGGATTGTATAAATTTTCTTGCTTCTTCTTCGCAGCCTTTTCAATCTTCTCTTTCTTATCCATAACAATCTCCTTCGTTTATATTTATAATTTCTCTATAAACCTGGAGAATGTTCACGAAAGAACTTACTTTTTGCATTATAAAGTAGTTCTAACATCGCTAAAAACGTGCATTGGCCCCAGGCTGCGATTTCCTGGGTTTTCCCCCTTGGGCGACCCCAACTATGGGGCAAGCCCCTCCCGCGCGTCCTCGGGCATCCTGGGGGCCAGGTCGGGGCTGGGGGCAAGGTCGGGGTGGGGGCGAAAACCGAAATTTTGGAGCCGAGAACAAAACTTGAATTTTTTTTCAGTTTTTGCGCGGGGGTCAAAACAGATGCGATCTAAGGCCATGGATCTTTTCAAAAGCAAATCCCCTCCGTTTCTCTGGAGGGGATTCCGCTCACGCTACTTGCCCTGGCCCGCCAGGACGCCTCACAAATGAGGTCATCCAAGCGAGCCAGGTCTTCGAGGTAGAATAGAATTGTCGCCAACCTAAGCTCCTGTAATTTCAGGATATGCGGTTTTCCCGCATCCCGCGATCCGGGAGATGTTTTTGTTGTGCTATAAAATCCCTATAAATTGCATACGATCCTTCATGTATCGCCACACACTTTAAACCTTTCCGAAAGAAACCTCTAAAACTTTCATTGTTCATGCTATAAGCACGTATTTCAACATCTCCCTGCATTCCTTACGAATGCGCTGACATCCTTTCACAACTTAAGCTCCTTAAAGCTTTACTCATCGAACAGATAAGATTGTGAAAGAACTTCCCTTGGTCAAAAATCATCTTTTCATAAACATCCCGCATCTAAACGCTTTCATATATCTGTAAAACATTCAACCTGTGTATATCTTACTATGATCGTTATAACGATCAACTTCAGTTCACCATGAACCTCGTTTAATATATGAGCCACCACGATTTCAGATATCTTCATATCTTACGGGCTACTTAAACGGCTCAACCCCTCCCAAAACTTTCTTGCGAAATATCTTGTTGGTATAACTTAGCTAAAACTATTCGATAAAGACGATAGTTTTTCATTTCTTGCTGAGTTAATTTTATTTTTTGCCGAATTCCAATATCAGGAGTATCAGAATAATCATCAAAGACTTGACGACAACTTTCTGCAAGGCACCCATGGCAATTTAAGCAGCATAACGCGCTATACCATGAACAACTTCAATTTTCATTTCCTTCAGTCTAATTTAACATGCATAGCAAAGAATTTCGCCGCATACTTATTTCAACTTCATAACTATATGTATTATTTCTCTATTTAAATGGACAAAACAAAAATTGTTCCCTTTGAAAACCAATCAAAACGCCACTGGATATAACATACTTTCAAATGGGAAGACCGGCGATGCTGGCTATCCCATAACAAGCAAAATATTTAAAACAAGCAATAATTCGAAATGCGCACAATCTTGATTAAACTTGGATTATAAACCTTTTCCCATTGCGCTTCAGTGTCAATTTTTATTTCATTTGGAACAAGAATGTCTCTCACAAACTTATTTTCATTCCCAAACGGAATAGCAATAGTACGATGTCCTTTGAAATCCTTAATCTTGACCATCCATCCAGCAGGATCAATATCAAAACAATTTTTCTTTGTCAAAGACATCGACAATTTAAATGGCTTAGCGATATGCTTGTCACTACGATACTTACCAGGAACTCCAATGCTTTTTACTAAATACTCATCACACATGCTCGAAAAATTGTTATATTCTTTATTTATCATTTCTAACATTTCACGATTTCTAGTTATTTGGTCTTTTCCATCGGCAAAAAGTATTTCAATAATTTTCTTTTCCAGCTCTTTCGAAAATAATGAAGAATTCGATCTATTTTGGTTTAAACCTTTTGTAACAATGACTGGTTCATCATAAACACCGTTCTCATCAGCAATTTTTATGAAAGCCATTTGCTTCTTATTTACAAACACAATCTTGTCAATTACTGATTCTACTTTGAAATCTAGAGAATTATACTTAGGGTCAATGTTTGATCGTTTCAAAAATTCATTCATCATACCTGAAACACCTTTATTTAAAACCGAAGCATACATTTCTGCATATTTCAATTTTTCTTCATTGCCTAAATTTTTTACATTAGTTGGCATACATGATATTACAGAATCAGTATCTGAGTATATGACATTTTTCAATATGCCTGGAATTTCAACTTTATTATAAAAGCTTTTATGCTTATCATCAGGATTGATAAAAGCAGAGACAGCCCATTCCCTTAACGACTTCGAATTTGCCATTTCCGAAGGATCTTTCCCACCTATAGGTGGCAACCTTTTCGCACAATTGGGAAAATTTTCTATCCACCAACTAGAAGCTTTGAAACCTGCGTTATCTCGATCTAAAGAGACAAGTATTTTTCTTGACATTTTCAATGTTTTCAAAATATCAAATTTTGGCTTTGTTGATGCTGAACCTAATCCAATTATACTTATAAAATAACCACACTCTTGATACATAAGAAGCGCATCAAGCTCACTTTCAACAACCATACAATCATTTTTAATCCCAAAAACCATAGGTCGACTTGATGACCCTGAAGCTATTACATAACGACCAAAAGTATCATTTTCATTTTCGCGACGAACTCTAATACGTATAATATTACCTTCGAATGCGTAGGGGATAACTATCCCCTTAGGCAACCAAAGCTTTTTATTCTGACCATTTTCGTTTACTTCCTCATCCAAGCCCCATGAACCTCTCGAAATATATTGATCTTTTGGATTATATCCAATCATCGCCAATCTGATCATTTTCTCAGAGAGATGTTTTGACTTTAAAAAATCAAGATGTTTTACATTCTGCGGTAAGTTTAAATTTCTTGCGCAGTCATATACAAACTTTTCTGCCTCAATCATCCACTTTTCAGGTGGTTTTTTATACTCATACTCGGTTACTTGCGAGTATTGCTGGTGGCTTGTGCTGCCTGAATTACCAAAAAGAGCCTGTGCATCCTGATAGGACATGCCCCTGCGCTCTACCAGGTAATCTACGCCGCTTCCACTTCGCCTGCATTGCCTGCACCACCACCGCCCTGAAGGCCCCTGCTTGGGCCAAATGACGAATCGGTCCTCACCACCACACCAGGGGCATGGGGAACTGAACTCGCCCCCAGACCTTGAGGATCGACGAGAACATGAAAACCCATCTTGAACAAGATAGTCGATAAGCATCCCTTCCCCCTTACACTTGTTATCTTGGCGATAAGTGCTCTTTCTATTAGGGTTTTTGCTTATTTCGCTTTTTTCGCCAAATTCGCCTAGCCTACTTTTTCAAAGCTAAAAGCGTTTTTGACCGTCCTGCAGTTTTCACGGATACCAACTCGACACGGTTTTGGGCGATCATTTTTTTCAATGCACTGTTGATCGCCATGCGGTCCCCGTGGTTCCCAAACAGCTTGCTGATACCTGTCATCGTAAGAGACTGCTTTTTGAGACCTTCGAGTATCCTTTGCTCCACGGGGTCCTGTTCGTAATTCGAAAACAGATACTTAACGGTACTGAAGCTGTAATCCCAAACCGCTTCTGCCGCTTTTAAATGTGCCACATCGACAGCACTTTCGCAGTCCAGTAAGGCGTAAATTAACGCAATACGAAGAATCTGAACATGGCTCCGAGACAGAATCGCACCGATTTTCCCGTCTTCGGTTGCCTCGTACAGGTCATAAATCTCGATCCAATAGTCGCGCCCCGCTGCGCTGAATCCCAAGGTCGACTCCTGAGCTAAAGACAACGCGTACTGGATACGTGTTGCGATATCCTTTAACCGACAACTGTCCATCGCCTCAGGAATTTTTACGGTCTTCCGTTTTCTTGCAAAAATCCAGAGAAAACGGTTTCCGAGTCCAGACCAAAACTCCTGCTCAGGGTAGACTTTTTGCAAAACCTCGAATGTCGAATGCGCTACAATTCCAACATGCGCGCCGGTGGTCTTGATCTTGTTGGTTTTGGTCAATGGCTCAACGTTTCCATGGTCCCAAAAGCTCAACAGCATCGACAGGATTGTATTTCCCGTACGCTTTGCTGCAGTAAGAGTACGGGAAAACTCTGCCTCAAGAACAAACAGCCGTTTGTCATCGGTACCTGTTACTACGGTACCGCCTTTTTTCTGAACAACTTCTACGTCCTTAACACGCTCGATAAGCCCTTCGCCAGTGCTTAACGGCCCATCGCATGTCTGAGCAAGATCTGTTTTCAGATCACCTAATACGTTGAACAACCTCTTGACCGGTTCTGCTGAAGTCCCCTTTCTCGCTGCTGCAGTTGCACCGATAACCGCCGCGAACAGGCGAGGCGGGTGTAGCGTATCCCCAAACTGGAACACGTTTTTCGGTCCGAATTCAACTCCAACGCGAGCAAGGAACGTAATCAAGACAGCGGCCGGGTCTGCATCACTCCGCTCCGTCGCCAGTTTTACGAAGTCACCAGCGATCCCGACCAGGGCTTTCTCAGACATCGTTGGTGGGAGAATCTCCTCAAGACATCCATCGACATCCGTAGATTCTTCCGAAAAAGCCAACTCCTCGGCTTCAACGGCCTCGGCTACTTCATCGGCCATGACCGTAACACGGTCAAAAAAATCATCGAAATTTTTGGTAAATTGGTCCTGGCTGAAACTGGGGACCGTAGAATTAATGGCGGGATATAATGTGGTTGTGGGAGTGGGTTTTGCTTGAACGTCATCAAGCATTTAACTCATCCCCTGTTTCAGTGACATATGCAATGTGGTGAAGCGACAGTGCTTTTTGTTCACGGTGGCAGTCCAAAAGGGAATGCCTTCCGTGGTTATGATGGATCTTCATCTCATCCTCCGAATGTCAAAGAGCACTTTATCGCCAAGATCTATTTATAACAACGCCGCACCCCTGTCAAGGGAGAAAATGAAATTTCAGGCTGCCCGTGAGCTCAACCAGGCACAAAGTTACCCAGGCGAAAAATGCGAAATAAGCGAAAAAAGCCTTATCCATCTAAAAACATTAGTTATTTTTTTCACCCTTTTTCCCCTATTTTCGCTGTAAGAGCGCGAGGGCCACTTTTTTCGATAATTCGCTATTCCTCCGATGAAAATTGGTTGAACCAGGCCCCCTCTCGCGATCATCATGCGCCCATGGTCACCAGGGCAGCTTCGGGTTCGACTGAAAGGATCAAAGTGGGGGGCAAGAGTGACCTGCTCTGCTAAAACTTGGTCGATCGTGGGAAGCCCAAAAGTCTACACCCAGCATTTTCAGCACCCACCCTCGAAAATCGAGGGGCAAGTGGGAGTTTGATGAACATCGAAATTTTCATGACGAACAAAACCATGCATCTTCGTGATTGTTTGCGTATAATAATCTTCAACTAACAATGTTTACTCGAAAACTTCACCATCAATGCTTATTGACAAAATCGAATTTCATGGGCAGATTCCTTTCGAGAACTTAACTCGAACAAGGAGATATCTATGCCCCGTGAATCCAAATTTGACGCAAACAAACTGCGCACTCTCATTGAAGAAGGCAAGAATGCTCAGCAGATGATGAATGAATTTGATGTCAAAAAGCCCATCCTCAAATCCTATTTGTTCAAGCTGATGGCGATTGATTCGAAATTTTATAACATCTCTGGGCTCGAAGAACGTGCTGTCAACGGGAAGCCTAAATTTGGTTCTCTAGGTTTGCGTTTGAGCCCTACCATGCTCAAAAGCTATGGCTTTGAGATCGGGGATGAATTTAAATTTTCATGCCCTGAATCGGGGAAGATCGTGCTTGAGAAGATTTAATGCGTTTGGATTTGTGAATGAAGTGAAAAGCTCACGCCTTTCAGTGTTGAACCTGAAAGGCGTGAGCACATCTCCTACAAACTTGAACTAATATTTGATAATTTTCTCAAATTTCCATTCTTTCAAAGAACACTTTAGATCATTTTCGATCCTGCGAATCAAATTGAAAAAAGTGCTTACAGCTAACGCAGCGGAACCATAATTAAATTCTTCTGAAAACTCCTGAAGTTCATCTTCATACAACATAGCTCGCATTAAAAGCTCATCATCAGGCATGTTTGCACAAAACTCAGGCATCAATTCTGGATAAATTG
>Ga0209467_1003528_pt1 | contig 10050 bp, 10 predicted proteins | sample Higcelwee11metaG_FD_187175 | JGI IMG/M metagenome (GOLD analysis project Ga0209467, IMG submission 187175) | Freshwater pond sediment microbial communities from the University of Edinburgh, under environmental carbon perturbations - High... | ecosystem: Environmental > Aquatic > Freshwater >...
GATATTAATAAAGAATTAAGAATTAAGAATTAAGAATTAAGAATTAAGAATTAAGAATTAAGAATTAAGAATTAAGAATTAAGAATTAAGAATTGATAATCAGATACATCGACCGCAGGACCGCAAGACGGAGCGAAGCGACAGACCTTAGATCATAAAACTTCCGACTTTAAAGACTTTACTCACTTTTGACTTCAGACCTTCAGACCTTCAGACCTAAGACAATGGTAAGTACCAAACCCACCCGTGAAGAAGCCCTTGGGCTCTTCAGAAAGTACAATAAAAGTGAAAGTCTTTACAAACATGCTCTTTCAGTAGAGGCAGTCATGAGATACATGGCCCGCAAACATGGCGAGGATGAGGAGATGTGGGGGGTGGTAGGGCTGATACATGATCTGGATTACGAGATGTATCCTGAACAGCACTGTACAATGACCGGAAAGATAATGAGGGAAGAGGGATGGCCTGAAGAGTACATCAGAGCGGTAATAAGCCATGGTTACGGGATCTGCTCTGACACCGAACCTCAGACACTCCTTGAGAAGACCCTCTTTGCAATCGATGAGCTGACCGGGCTGGTAGCCACCAGCGCGCTGGTCAGGCCCTCGCGCAGCGTCCTTGACATGGAGGCCCGGTCAGTACGGAAGAAATGGACTGACAAAAGATTTGCTGCCGGAGTAGACCGTGGTGTCATCGAACAGGGTGCCGCCCGCCTCGGCGTTGATCTCAATGATCTTATTTCAGATACCATAGCGGGTATGCGCGAAGCGGCCGACGAAATTGGCCTCAGGGGAACTCCGCAATTGTATAATTGACGATTTTCGATTGTCGGTTATTGGTTCATCCATTCACAAATCGTAAATGTCAAATCCCATTCGCAAATCGCAAACCGGCAATCGGTCAATAAAAAAGGGCGCTCAGTTTACCGGGCGCCCTTTTTTTGTATCAATCACCGATCAGATTACAATTCGCGGATCTGTATATTCCTGTACCAGACATCATCGCCATGGTCCTGAACACCGATGTAACCCTCGGTTGCAACGACTGCCCAGTTCGGATTAAGCGCGGGGAACTTGCTGGCTGCGACCAGGGTGTTCCATTCCGGAGTCCAGAGATGATATTCAAGCACGGTCTCGCCATTCTGCATATGCCATACTGAACCTTTGTAAACCTTTATCTCAGCGGTATTCCATTCGCCGGCCGGTTTTGCATTCTGCGGCACTGCCGGTATCAGGTCATAGAGTGAGCCAGACTTGCGGTTGCCATCCTTGCCGGCTTCAGCATCGGGATGACGGTCGTTGTCAAGCACCTGCATCTCGGGAGCGCTTTTCCAGATATAGTCCAGTTCAGGGCTCTCCTGCGCCAGGTAAAAGATACCGCTGTTTCCTCCCTCAGATATCTTCCATTCGAGTTTGAGGTGGAAATTCGAATACTTCTTGTCATAGAGTATGTCGCCACCGCCACCGCCTGCCTCGCCCCTGCCTGAGCCGATGCAATGCAATGTGCCGTCAACAATCTCCCAGCCCTGCTCGGGGAATGTTGCCTTGTTATAACCGCGCCATCCCTGTGTGGTGGAGCCGTCAAAGAGGAATGTCCAGACCTCAGCTTCAGTCGTTTTCTTTTCGACATTCTTTTTCTCCTTGCCCGAACCGCATGAGACAAATGAAGCTGCAAGAGCAAGTACTAACATCATTTTAAACACTTTCATAAGTAACAGGTTTTTAATATTTGATTTACGATTATTATTGTTAAACCGGCATCTCCGGGAGTGACCAGCCTGCGCGGTAGTTGTGTCTGATCATCTCATCAGCAAACTGTTTTGCGCTGATCGGGTCGGTCCACTTTTTGTTAAAGGTCGGGTGACCGTCAGTAATGCTGAAATTATCTTCCAGACATATCTTGATGGTTTCGGTATCATCGATATTGGTGAATTCCATCTTTTCACCGTCCCATTCCAGGATCTTGTTAAGGCCCTGAAGTCTTACTGCCAGAACACCCATCACAACCATCTCATTGAAAGGTCCGGCTTCGGAGAAGTCCGATTTGGTTATCACCCTGGTTTCTGCCGGTTCCTTGCAGGCGCGTACCCAGTCCATCTCATGTCCGCCACGTGTGGCGTTTTCTACGCGTCTTTCGGTCTGCGGAGCATTTGGTACCCGGCCTGAGAGAAGCCATGGATTCAATCCGTAGCAACCGCAAATGAGGGTATCCTTTGTCCCATGGAAGATGACTCCCCCGCCATTGTCATTCATATCCTTGCCGGCTGGCCATCCTTCGGGTTTCATGGGCTGCAGACCACCGTCATACCATGTCACCTCCACCTCAGGGAGATCAATCTTGTAGTGTGCCGGTGCCATCCTTGCCGGATAGACCAGTTTTACCGTCTGGGCATTAGGTGCACAGTCAGCAAGAAGCAGCGTAGAGCTGGCCTGCACATTTGTCGGGTATGTAAGCTTAAGAGACTTAAAGACAGGATGCAGGATATGACATGCCATATCGCCCAGTGCTCCTGTTCCGAAATCCCACCAGCCCCTCCAGTTCCATGGATGATAAATGGAATTGTAGGGTCTTACAGGAGCAGGACCCAGGAATAGATCCCAGTCGAGTGTCTTTGGAACCTTGTCGACTTTTGTCGGTCTGTTCAGCCCCTGAGGCCATATCGGACGGTCGGTGAAGGCTTCCACTCTGGTCACCTCCCCTATCTCCCGGTTCTGTATCCACTCCTGGACCAGATCAACTCCGACGCCGGATGAGCCCTGGTTACCCATAGAAGTGGCAACCTTATGTTTTGCGGCAAGCTTCGTCAACAGACGTGATTCATATACGCTGTGCGTTAAAGGTTTCTGCAGATAAACATGCTTGCCCATCGTCATAGCCTGTCCTGCCGAGAGAGCATGCGTATGGTCCGCCGTAGCGATAATCACAGCATCAATCGATTTGCCCATCTCATCGTACATCTTTCTGAAGTCCCAGAATTTCTCCGCAGCGGGATAAGCATCAAAGACCCTCTTCGAGTAGCCCCAGTCGACATCGCACAATGCAACGATATTTTCCGTTGCTGCAACGTTCCTGATATTTGTGGCCCCGACACCTCCGATACCAATGCCGGCGATATTCAGCTTATCGCTCGGGGCACGGTGTCCGAGACCGCTGACTACATTGTTCGGCAGAATGGTCAGACCGGCAAAGGCAGCGCCGGTGGTGCCTACAAATGACCGTCTGGTGAATTTCTTTGTTTCCTCTTTCATATTACAGGTGGTTAATAGTTCAATAGAAAGCTTAAAAGTAAATAATTCATCCGGAAAATAAAACGGCAGAGTCATTTTTAAATCCGGAACGGTCTCTCAAAAATCATTACATTGCATCAAAGCTTATCATATGGCAGAAAAAAGGTATAGCATTGAACTGCATGAAAATGCAACCACCGGGAAGACCATGAGGCTATTGATGGGTCTTGCGTGCCTGGCGGTGAGTGTATGGTTCATGTACAGTATCAGGGGTACTGCCGCCTCCGTGGGAACGTCATGGATAGCCTCGGGGTTTCTCCTGATGTTCGGCATCTGGATGATAGCTACAGGACTTGGGTATACTGAGAGATATATCACTATCGGTGATGACATGATAGTACTCAGGCAATATTTTTACAGAAAACCATTGACTTTTGTACCCTCAACCTTAAGAGCTGTTGAGTTCAGGCCGGTTGTAATTGACTTCATCACAGAGACCGGAAAGATCACTCTCAGGATGGGAACTACTTATCCTGAAAGAACAGCCTCCATCATGGAGGCTGTGAAGCAATTCTGTCACCGTCACGAGATTGAGGTCATCGGAGCAATGCCTGACGAACTGGAGGAAGGATCAGGAAGCTGAATCCGGGAAAAATGAATTCGGAGAGCTGTTACTTCAGCAGCCTGGTCAGATAATAGCTGCGGCTGATGGCGATGCTCTCCATGGGTGTATGCGTCCTGCAGTGATCCTGTTCCAGGAACCAGTACTTCATGCCTGAGGTCTTGGCCTCTGCAAGTATTGGTTTGAAATCAATTATCCCCTCGCCCAGTGTGGCATCCTGTTTTTCTGGACTAAGGTCCTTCATGTGCCATACCTGGAACCTGCCGGGGAATTTTCTGAAGTAGGCTATGGGGTCCTTGCCTGCAGCTGTTATCCATGCAATGTCAATCTCATAGGTGACAAGCTTTGGATCAGTGTTCTCAAGAAGCACATCATAGGGAACCCTGCCGTTTATCTCCTGGAATTCCACCTGGTGGTTGTGAAAGCCGAAGGTAATTCCGGCTTTCCGGGCTCTCTCCCCTGCCTTGTTGAAGAAGTCGGCTGCCCTCTGGTAGCCGTCTATCGAACTGCTCCAATCCTGCGGAAGTGATGGAAGCATAATATATTTCATTCCTGCCTCGGCAGCATCATCGATCATTTGTTCATGGTTTTCCGGGTTTATTCCGCTGTGGGAGCTTAGAGGAACCATGCCGGTCTTCTTCACCAGTTTTCCGAACTCTTTCGGTGCGAGACCGTAGAATTTCCCCTCTCTGTGGTCTGCTGCTTCCACCCAGTTATAACCAATAGCAGCCGCCTCTGACAATGCAGCAGCCGGATCCTTGCTCATGGCGTCACGTATTGTGTATAGGGCAAGGCCGGTCTTTTTTGAAGGCCTTGATGACGCAATCAGATCAGTGTTGATGAGAGGCATGGCTGCCACTACAAGGGCTGATTGTCTTACGAAGTCTCTTCTGGTACTCATTTCGTCAGGTTTAAGGTTGGATGTCGGTGAAGCAACCGGCAGACAACCACAAATGCATCTACCGGTAAACAAAAATAACATTAAATTTATAAGTTTTAAATATCATCCGTGATGAGGCTATGGGAAAAACATGAGGGAGATGAGAGGGTGAGATGCCTCCTGTGCCCGCATTCATGCCTGATTCTCCCCGGAAACACCGGTCTTTGCGGTGCCAGAGAGAACCTAGACGGAGAGGTTGTATCTGCCACTTATGGAATAATCTCGGGCTATGCGGTTGATCCCATTGAAAAAAAACCTCTCTACCACTTCTTCCCGGGAACATCCATCCTATCAGTCGGATCTTACGGCTGCAATCTCAAATGCGACTTTTGTCAGAATTTTCAGATTTCGCAACACAAGTCTACAGGAGATCACGTAAGACTGTCTCCACGCGAGCTTGTTGACAGAGCTTTCAGCATACAGGGAAACACAGGGCTTGCATTCACATACAATGAGCCGGGAATATGGTATGAGTATGTGACTGACAGTGCCAGGCTGGCTGCTGCTGCAGGACTTCGCAACGTGATGGTCACCAACGGGTACATTAACAGAGGTCCCCTGGAGGAACTGACCGGGGTCATTGATGCATTCAACATTGACCTGAAAGCTTTCAACAATGACTTTTACAGGCGCTTCACAGGAGCCACTATCCAGCCAGTCATGGATGCAATAAAGACAGTAGCGTCATCAGGCAGGCATCTTGAGATCACTACCCTCATCCTCCCCGGCCTGAATGACTCTGAGGATGAGATGAGGCGGGAGGCCTCATGGATAGCCGGGAATGCGGGCAGAAGTGTTCCCCTCCATCTGAGCCGCTATTTTCCGATGTACCGGAGAAACACTCCGTCCACGCCTCCGGAGTCCATCCTCAGGCTTAAGGAGGTGGCCGGGGAGTATCTTGATTTTGTATATACAGGTAATATGCCGGGATCTGAATCCGGAAGCGACACCTTATGTCCGGCATGCGGATCAACCGTTGTCAGGCGTTCAGGATACCAGGCTGCAATCACCGGTCTCACTGACGACGGGAGATGCTGCAAGTGTAACAATGAAATAATGAGTTGGGTTTGAAAACCAGTTGGCAGTCTGAAAAATTTGCGATTTGCGATTTGCGATTAAATCGACAATCGAAAATCTGAAATCGAAAATCCAAATACTGCCTAACCCTTGGAAATCTTGCTCAGCCGTTCGAAATAACCGTCGACCTTTTCGAGGAGGTCCTTCTGGAGCGCAGTATAATAAGTCTTTACCAGCACCGGGTTGTCTTTCCCGTCAGGGTGATTAACCCTGTCAATGAAATCATTTCGCATGCTCACGGCCTCCTCTATCAGCTCCTGGGCTTCTGCCTTTTTAGGGCCTTCATGAATGCTTGTGAACATGAAACAGTCTGAGATCAGTTCGAAAAAGAGATAATCGATATCCTTCTTGAGATTTTTTATGCTGGCCATTGTATTAATTTTGTGCAAAGATAAATATTAATCTTTTCTTTTCTTCAACTTATAATTCCGCATACTTTCTGCTACTATCGCGGCATATGCCTGCCGAAGCCTCTCTGTCACCGGATTAGCGACTTCAAACATCTGATTTTCAATACTTAGAACAGGCAGCACCATGGGTGATGTACCGGTAATGAATGCTGACCTGAAGCTACTTATATCAACCTCTCTGACAGGCTCCGGAACCAGACCGAACCCCTCCTGCCGGATGATCTGTATGACATAACGGCGTGTGATACCCTGCAGAACCATCGCATCGGAAGCTGTGTGTATTGTACCGTCATGCGCGACAAAGAAAACATTTGACCTGCTTCCCTCGGTGATATAGCCTTCGCTGTTGACGAGCAGCGCTTCATATGCTCCTTTCCTGGCCAGCTCTTCGTTGACCGACAGACGGAGCCTGTTGTTAAGGATTTTTACCCCTGGGTCAAACCGGACGGCATGATACAACAGCAGCCTTACCCCCCTGCTGATCATTTCCGGGTCAGGATATGACGATGAGATATAGAAAATGCGAAGCGAGTATTCCTGACCTGTGAAAGTAACGGTAACCTTGACATTAACCTCCGGGAACGACTCTCTCCCGACGAGAGCATCAAGCCCCTCCCTGACCTTCTCCGCGATATCGTGGTCAAGGTCATATCTTGTCGATATTCCCTGGCTCAGACGCTTCATGTGGTCGTCGAAGAAAAGTGGTATTCCTTCACGGGTTCTGATCACCTCGTAAAAGGTAACATCTCCGGTGGTTACAACTTCAACATCATCCGAAGGCAGGATGTTCCCATCGAGATAGAAGAATTTACCGCTGCTTTCCATGATGCCTCAATTTTTCATCAAATTTATGAATTATTCGCAGCAGCATTAAAAGTAATTATCTTAGCATTTTCCTTCAATTTTGTACGCTGTAATCGACATAGAGACCACCGGGGGAAGCGCCAGGCATGAGAGGATTACCGAAGTTGCCGTTTACATACATGACGGCATAAGGATAGTTGATGAGTATTCAACTTTGATCAACCCTGAGCGCAACATACCGTACTTCATAACCTCACTCACAGGCATCACCAATGAGATGGTTGAAGATGCCCCGAAGTTTTTCGAGGTGGCAAAAAAGATTGTGGAGCTTACTGAAGGTAACGTTTTCGTTGCCCATAACGCCAGGTTCGACTACTCCTTCATAAGGCAGGAGTTCGGTATGCTGGGTTACAATTTCAAGCGCCCCCTGCTTGACACCGTATCGCTCAGCAGGAAGCTGATGCCGGGACACAAGTCATACAGTCTCGGGAACCTCTGCAAGGATCTGGATATCGAGATAAACGGAAGACACAGGGCATCAGGTGATGCCATGGCCACAGTGAGGCTCCTCGAGATGCTCCTCGAGAAGGATAAGGCACTTAAAACAGGGAGCCTGGTAAAAAACCGGAAAGCCGCGAAGCTGCACCCGGCACTTGAGATGTCAAGACTGGCCGAGATTCCCGAAGAGCCGGGTATCTATTACTTCCATGATGAGTCAGGCGAGATTATTTATGTAGGTAAAAGCCGCAATCTCAGTCAGAGGGTGAACACCCACCTTTCAAACAACACCTCCGGCAGAGCCATGGAGATGCGATCCCTAATTGCTGATATCACCTGGGAATGTACCGGTAGCGAGCTGATAGCCCTTCTCCTTGAATCGGCCGAGATTAAGAGTAAAAAACCGCTATACAACAGGGCTCAGCGGCGGACGGGTTTCCGGTGGGGAATTTACAGCTATACCGACGAAAACGGATATCTCAGGTTTGAATACCGCAGTGTCAATGATGACGAGATCCCCCTGTCGCTCTTCACCTCGCGCGATAAGGCCAGGGGCAAACTGGAACAGATAGTCAATGCTTACAGTCTCTGTCAGAAACTCTGCGGAATGTATGAGACAACCGGCCCCTGCTTTCACAGACAGGTCAGTCTTTGCCGAGGGGCATGCTGCGGCGAAGAGGAGGTCAGGACATATAATGAAAGAGCTCTTATGGCACTTGATGAATTCATCTTCAGAGAGAGAAACTTTTTTATAATCGATCGCGGCCGCGACAACGAGGAGAGAACGGCGGTCAAGATCGTCAATGGTAAATACGCCGGCTTCGGCTATTTCAATATAAATGACGTCGGGTTCGGGTTGACGGCGGTACATGACTGCATTAAAACCGCAGCTGACAACCGCGACATCCAGGTAATAATAAAAGGCTACCTTAAAAATCATCGCATTGAGCGAATTATTGATTTCTGATTGTTCTGAGCACGATGCTTTTCTTAATATATTTGTCTTAACCAACACCTGCAACGGCATATGTCGCTCTTCACCCGCACAACCAAGGAACTTACAGTAAGGATTGACGAATTCTTTGACACAATAGAGATAGGCATACTCATCTTCAAGGAGGGTGTAAAGGCTTACGTCAACGGGGACAAGGAAGTCTTTCAGAGTCATCTGGCAAAGATCGATGAACTGGAAGGAAGGGCTGACAAGCTCCAGAGAAGCATAGAGAATGATATGATCGTTCACTCCATCCTTCCGCAGCAGCGAAGTGAGATTGTGAAGCTGCTGTGGCAGCTCGATGAGATAATAGACACTGCCAAGGGATCACTCAACGAATTCTACGTTGAGATGCCTCACATTCCTTCGTCCATTGCCCGCGACATAATCTCTCTCACGGAGGTATCGGGCAATGCTGCTGAAGAACTGATGCCGGCTGCCAGGGCATTCTTCAGGGAACCACATCTTGTCAGGGAGAAGCTGATTAAAGTATATTTCTTTGAGAGAGAGACTGATAAGGCAGCTTTCCAGATGAAGAAAAAGGTGTTTCATGAGATGAATGATCTCTCCCTGGCTGAAAAAGCCCATATCAGGTATATCACCCATCATATTGAAAATATCTCCGACTCAGCGCAGGCAGCGGCGGATCTGCTTGCCTCCATGGCCATCAGGCAAATGCTTTGATCATGATATTTCTATTCATCACCAGCGGCCTCTTTCTGGGGTGGACACTCGGCGCCAATGATGCGGCCAACGTGTTCGGCTCCGCGGTTGGTTCCCGTATGGTATCCTTCACCAGGGCAGCTGTCATTGCCTCTGTTTTTGTCATCCTGGGTGCGGTTATACAGGGTTCCGGCGCCTCTGACACTCTGGGCCGGCTGGGCTCGGTAAACGCCATGGGAGGCGCCTTTACAGTTGCCCTGGCTGCCGGACTGACTGTCTATTTCATGACCAGGGCCGGACTGCCCGTCTCAACCACCCAGGCCATTGTGGGTGCTATAATCGGATGGAACTTCTTCACGGATAACGCGATTGATACAAGGGCTCTTTCCCAGATAGTTATGACATGGATCACAGGCCCGCTCCTCGGAGGTCTCTTTGCATACGCCCTGTATCACCTGGTTAAGATCGTCCGAAGACGAATAAAGGTGCACCTCCTGGAATATGAGTCATACCTCAGGACCGGACTGATGGTGGCAGGTGCCTTCGGAGCCTACAGCCTCGGGGCAAACAACATCGCCAATGTCATGGGGGTCTTTGTGCCGAGTATCCCTCTTGGTGATGCTGATTTTGGGATCTTCACACTCTCCGGAGCACAGCAGCTGTTCTTCCTGGGCGCCATTGCAATTGCTGCAGGAGTGCTGACCTATTCCAGAAAGGTGATGCAGACTGTCGGCAGCAATCTACTGGAGCTCTCCTCAGAAGCCGCCTTCGTAGTTGTGTTGTCGCAGGCGCTGGTGTTGTTCATATTCGCCTCC
>Ga0209467_1003529_pt1 | contig 10048 bp, 7 predicted proteins | sample Higcelwee11metaG_FD_187175 | JGI IMG/M metagenome (GOLD analysis project Ga0209467, IMG submission 187175) | Freshwater pond sediment microbial communities from the University of Edinburgh, under environmental carbon perturbations - High... | ecosystem: Environmental > Aquatic > Freshwater > Pond...
TTCGGAAGGAATAACCGCTGAAAGCATCTAAGCGGGAAATCTGCCTCAAGATTAGTTCTCCCTCAGCTTCGGCTGCTGAAGACTCCCGGTAGACCACCGGGTTGATAGGCCGGGCGTGTAAGTGTGGCGACACATTTAGCTAACCGGTACTAATAAGTCGTGCGGCTTTTAGTTTCAAAAAGCTCCTCTCTCCCCTATCTAACTTATATATTTGTCTTGGTGGCCGTGGAGGCGGGGGTACACCCGATCCCATTCCGAACTCGGAAGTTAAGCCCGCCATCGCCGATGATACTGCGGTTCTAATCGTGGGAAAGTAGGTCGCCGCCAAGACTTAATTTCAAAAAGGCGCTCAGCAACATGAGCGCCTTTTTTGCGTTTGTGCTATGGTTGGCCTGCGCTTCCGTTCTTCCCGGCATCCTGGAACATGCATGCACAACCGCACATGCGCTGACACCTGAACACCAGTACTTACCGGGGGACTTTTCGAATAGCTGCGTTGATCTTGGGTTCCCAGTACCACATGGATTGGCTCCATGAACTTGCAAGGGCGTTGTGTTATGGACTGTCACCAACGTCGGCTTTCGCTCACAATGGTCAACCGGTGAGTGGTATAGAACTACTCGCTATGATCAAATGAACACGTACTTACTGAGCTGTTGTCACTGCCTTGTGCCGTTATTACGGTGAGGAGCGGCCACGTCACTACATCCCGTACAGTATAGAACAATCAGAATGATGCTGAACTTACACAGTCTGCCCGGCATCTGCCTTAAGGTTCTGAATCAGAGCCCGGAGGTCGTTTGCTTGCTTAGAGAGTTCGTTTACAGATTTCGCAGCGTCCCCCATGGCGGTTGATGTTTCCTTGGCAACCGTATTCACCTCTTCGACCGCGCGATTGATCTCTTCGCTTGCTGATGACTGTTCTTCAGCCGCGGTGGCGATGGACTGCACTTGATCAGTGGCCGTTTCCACAAGATGAACGATGTCTTCAAGCGCCTGGCCAGAGAGACCTGCAAGCTCTGTCGCCCCTATGATGGATTTGACAGCCTCATCCACCTTTACAATATTCGTACGCGTGCAGGCCTGTACGCCTTTGATGGCATCGCCGACTTGTTTCGTGGCGGTCATGGTCTTTTCAGCAAGTTTTCGCACTTCATCCGCAACCACAGCAAAACCCCGTCCTGCATCGCCGGCGCGTGCCGCCTCAATTGCGGCATTAAGAGCCAGCAAGTTTGTCTGATCCGCAATGTCGCTGATTACGTTGAGTATCTGCCCTATGCCTTCCGACTGCTTGCCTAAATCAGTCATTTGATTCTTGAGTTCCACAGCGGTGCCCTGCACATGGGCAATTCCGTCAATGACGCGACGCACAACATCTGCTCCTTCCTTCGCCTTGTCTTGAGCCTTGTTCGAGGTTTCGGAAGTACGTGAGGCGTTCTGGGCAACTTCCAGGACTGTTGCGTTCATTTCCTCCATGGCAGTGGCCACCTCAGAGGCTTTACTGGCCTGAGCCTGCGCGCCCTTGTTTGATTGTTCTATCTGTGCTGCGAGCTGCTGCGAAGCGGAGCCGACTATCTCAACAACCTCTTCGAGCTTGAGGGCTGCCTGAAGCATTCCCTGCTGCTTGGCCCTTTCAGCCCGGCCCTTGGCTTCTTCAGCCTTTGACGTGGCCTCACGCGCGTTCATGGCCTCAGCCTGAGCAATCTTTTCAGAATCGCTCGCCAAATTAAGGCTCTCTTTCACCTTGCCGACTGTCTCTGACAAGACCTGGGCAAGATTCCCTATCTCATCGCTGGCCTTGATTTCGCACGTGCAGTCATAGTCGCCGCCGGAAACTTGTTTCGCATATGCTGTCAGGTTCGTCATGGGGCGCATGATTGATCGAATGGCGAAGTAAGTGAGCAGCAGCACCAGAATGTTGATGCCGACTGCCGAGACTATGAGTGACTGGACGCTGCTGGTGAGGGTCGTGTCGGCTTTGGCCTCAACCGCTTCAACTTCTTTGTTGGCGAGTTGGACTGTCTTATCGATGCCGGCTCGGTGTTTTTGGTAGGCTTCCGTCAATGGACCATCAAGAGTGTCCCGGGCTGCATCACGCATCTGCGCCCTGATCTGCGGTAGAAACGTACTTTTTACCGTGGCATAGAACATCAAGGCGGGAGGCGTGGCCTCATCCAGCATGGATTGCCGGATTCCTTGATGCTTCAGCTCTTTCTGCCATAACGCGTTGCGTTCACGGTAATCCAACTCAAGCGTCGCCAATTTCTTTATCAGCGCTTCCTGGTTCTGGCCATCCGCTTTGATGAGCTCAAAACAAGTGAGATACGATTCAATGAGATATTCTGGAGGGGGGAGGATGTCCGCGAGGAGGTCTTTGTAGGTGATGATGTCTTGATACAGGGGGCTGCGGATCTTCACTTCATCAATGGTTCGTATGGAGACAAACAACAAGGCTGCGGAACCGCTGAGAGCAACGAGCGCAATGGCCCATAGCCTGGCAGCGAGGGAAATTCCACGTGGGGGCATGGCTCCTCCTGACGATATTGTGATTTACACATCATGTATCAATTTGAAATTCGCCTAAAAAGAATGAATTGTCAAATTTATGTAACATGGTGTTGCATACTTCCCTGTTATTGGACAAAAAAAAGCCCGGGGTGTCCGGGCTTCGTTGTCCTTTTTGCGATGAGGGCCTTAGAATTTGTAGCCGATTGAGAAACCGGCCATGTAGGCGCGGCTATTTGTGATCTCAGAAGATCCAATGGTGTTGCTGTTCGCATCGATGCTGCGATTGTTGTTCAGAACGCAGGCCACCGAAAAATCATAGGTGTATTTGTCATCAAGGATGCCGAAGCCTGTGCTGAAGATTTTGCGGTCGTTTGTGGGCAGCATATAATCCTCATATCCCTTACGTATGGGGTCCTGGTCCCACACGAAACCGGCGCGCAAAGCCAGCCAGTCTGTTGCCATGTATTCCGATCCCAGCTGGAAACGCCACACATTGCGCCAGGACTTAATGCTGATGACTTTTGGGTTGTATTCAAAGTTGTAGACCATCTGTTTGTAGTCCTGCCATTGCGTGAAAACGGCATCCGCCTCGAATTTCCAGTCCTTGTTCGGCTTGTAGGCCAGGCCCAAACTGTAGGACGCGGGCAAATCCAGGGTGATCTTCAGGCGTTGGTCGATGGAGGCGCCGGTGAAGCGTGCCTTGCCGCTGTCGGCCGCGTGCTGCGTCATGTGGTAGACGAAGCCCGCGCTCCATTCGTCGTTGAGTTTGTAATGCAAGGCCGCCTGCGCACCAATGCTGACGCCGTCAACTTCCATGCGAAGGTCAGAAGTGCTTGTGGGCTTTTTGCGCAAGTCGGCGCTACTATATAATATTTCCGGGCCGAAAGCCAACGAGAGTTTGTCCGTCAATTTGAATGCGATGTTGGGCGTAAAGGAATATGAGCTGAGTTCGGCCCGGTAGATCTTGGTGGCGCCGACCCAGTCGTACCCATATTGTGTTCCCACGCCAAAGCGAGTGAAAAGGCCGAATCCCAGCCATACGGTGTCGTTGACCTGATGCGTGAGAAAGGCGTGGGGCGGGGTGTAGAAATTCGTTTGAGTCGTTGTTTGCGCACCTGTGCCGGGCTTTACGTCCGCCATGGGCGAAATGACGATCATGCCGGCCATGGCACTGTCGCCAGGAAGCTGGGTGATGCCGGCCGGATTGTAGGCCACGGCAGAGGCGTCGTCGGCAAGGGCGATGATGGCGCCGCCCATGGCGTTTGCACGGGCTCCGAATTCATTCAACGCGAACCCGCCGGCATGGCAGAGCGTGGGGACAAGCAGGAGGAGGGCGAAAGCCCGCAGGCTTGAGATGACAATGGCGCTGTTCCGTTTCAATCGCATCTGGGTTTCCTTCTGGTAATTAACTGTCTCTGCGTCGATTAGATACTCTAAACAACTGCTTTGACAATTGTAATTCAAATTGGATTGAATCAATTACCAGTACGGATGAAAAATGTAAATGCGCAAAACGTAGCCCGTACGCAGCTTTGGGCAAAAAAGAAGGGCGCATTGCTGCGCCCTTCTTCGAGGGAAACCGGACACCCGGGTTCGGACCGCTACCGCTGCTCCCTTTCGGGCCTGACGGGATTCACGGCGAACTCGCCGTCCGGCTTCCCCGGGAAAAATATGGCGGAGAGGAGAGGATTCGAACCTCCGGTACCCTTTCGGGTACACACACTTTCCAGGCGTGCTCCTTAAGCCGAGCTCGGACACCTCTCCGCGAGGTCGAACCAATTAATACGAAACACTTTGGCTGGCAAGAGAAATCTGCGCTTGCCCACGCATTCTTGGGCCTGAAGGTCAGGCAATGTTCAGGCTCCCGCGCAATTCTTTCAGTTCTTCGCACTGCGCCTTGAGCATGACCCTGGGCAGATCGGCGACGATTCGGAACGCCTGGTCCGGCCGCAGGAAGTTGGCGGTGCCAACCTGCACGGCCGAAGCGCCCACCAGGATGAATTCGAGGGCGTCTTCCGCCGTCCCAATGCCGCCGATGCCGATGACCGGGATGCTGACCGCCCGGCAGGCCTGATGCACGCAGCGCAGGGCCACGGGCTTGATGGCCGGGCCGGAAAGGCCGCCCACCACATTTGCCAGGCGGGGCTTGCGGGTGCGGATGTCCACGGCCATGCCGAGCAAGGTGTTGATGAGCGACACCGCGTCCGCGCCGCCTTCCTGGGCCGCGCGCGCGCACAGGGCGATGTCCGTGACGTTTGGCGAAAGCTTGACGATGACCGGCTTGCCGGCCGCGCGCTTCTTCACCTCTTCCGTCACCTTGCGTATCTGCGTGGGGTCCTGGCCGAAGGCGGCTCCGCCGGTCTGCACGTTGGGGCAGCTCACGTTGACTTCGAGGGCGGCGACGCCTTCTTCCCCGGCAAGAACCCCGGTCAAGTCGCCGAATTCCTGCACCGAGCAGGCGTACAGGTTGGCGATGATGGCGGTTTCTCGCCAGGGCAGCAGCGGCAACTTGTCGCGCACAAAGGCCTCGACGCCGGGATTCTGGATGCCGATGGCGTTGAGCATGCCGCAGGGCGTTTCCACAATGCGCGGCATGGGGTTGCCCTCACGTGGTTTCAGGGAAAGACCCTTGACCACGATGCCGCCGAGTCGTGTCAAGTCACCGAAATTCATGAACTCCAGCCCGAATCCGAATGTGCCCGAGGCCGTGATGATGGGATTTTTCAGCACCAGCCCGGCAAATTCAACGCGCAGATCCATGCCTGACTCCTTTAATTAAAGCTGCACGTCATCGGCCTTGAACACCGGGCCGTGCGCGCAGACCTGCACATGTTTGTCCTGGACGTTTTTGCACACGCAGCCCAGGCACGCCCCGACGCCGCAGGCCATGCTGCGCTCCAGCGAAAGCTCTGCGCGCACGCCGTGCGCCTTGGCGCTCTGCTGCACGGTCTTCAAAAAGGGCAGGGGGCCGCAGGCAAGCACCATGCCGCCGGCCGTATTGCGCACTTCCTGGTCCAGGCGCGCAATGATGGCGGGCAGGTCGTCCGGTGTTTTTTCCTGCATGGCCTCGGCACGCACCTTTTCGGTCAGGGCGGAATAAGGGTAGCAGCTCAGATCCGGGCGGTGGGCAAAAAACAGCCGCAAAAATTCCGGTGAGGGGTGGCGCTCGATGTAGCCGCGGAACGGCGCAATGCCCATGCCGCCGGCAAGCAGCAGGGTGGGCGTTTCAAGCGGCGCGCTGAACCCGTTGCCCAGCGGCCCCCAGACGATGACCTCGTCACCGGGGTTGAGCCGGGCCAGGCGCGCGGTGCCGCGGCCAACCACCTGGAAGAAGAAGGTCAGGCTGTCGTCGTCGCTGCGGGATATGGAGAACGGCCGGCCCCAGGTAAGCTCCAGCCCCCAGTGCTTGGGCCGCAGCATGGCGAACTGGCCGGGTTTGTAGCCTTCCCAGCCCGGACTTTCGAGCGTGAGCTCGACGAAATCGCTAGGCTCGTCCCACGCACCGAGGAAACGCACCTCGCGCACCTTGACTTCACGGCAATTTCTGACCACCATCCCACTTCCTTTGTCCTGCCCGCAGCGGCCGGACGCACTCTCACCCAAAGGCGTTTTCCCCGAATGGACAAACACGTACCCGAAATTATGGCCCCGGCGGGCGACCGCCCGAGCTTTCTTGCAGGCGTTGCCGCCGGAGCGGACGCCATCTACCTGGGCCTGAAACATTTCTCCGCCCGCATGCAGGCCAAGAACTTCGGCCTTGGCGAGCTTTCCGCCCTTACGGACTATGCCCACGAGCGCGGCGTGCGCGTGTACGTGGCCATGAACGTGCTGCTCAAGCCGGACGACTCCCGCGCCGCAGGCGGCCTCATGGAGCGCCTGGCGCGCATGGTCGGCCCGGACGCGCTCATCGTGCAGGACCTGGGCCTCTTGGCCCTTGCGCGGCAGGCCGGTTTTACGGGCGAACTGCACATCTCAACCCTGGCCGGAGCAAACCATCCCGCCGCGTTGCAAGTGGCGGCGGAAATGGGGGCAAGCCGCATAGTGCTCCCGCGTGAGCTGGACCTGGACGAGGTGAAGCTCATGGCCGGGGCCTGCCCGCCGGGGCTCGGCATGGAAATATTCGTGCATGGCGCGCTGTGCCACTGCGTTTCCGGCCGCTGCTGGTGGAGCAGCTTCTTCGGCGGCAAAAGCGGCCTGCGCGGCCGGTGTGTTCAGCCCTGCCGCCGCTTGTACAGGCAAGGCGGCCCCAAAGGCAAGCCCGAGCGCCTGTTCTCCTGCCAGGACCTGAGCCTGGACGTTCTGACCAAGCCCTTGCTGGATATCCCGCAGGTAACGGCCTGGAAGATCGAGGGCCGCAAGAAAGGGCCGCACTACGTGTATTATACGGTGAGCGCCTACCGCATGCTGCGCGACGACCCCGCCAACGCGGAGACGCGCAAGGCCGCGTTCTCGCTCTTGGAGCAGGCGCTTGGCCGACCTGGCACCCACGGCGTGTTCCTGCCCCAGCGGCCGTACCCGCCGGTGAAGCCCAGCCAGGAGACCGCCTCCGGCCTTTTGGCGGGTTTGGTTAAGCGCGAGCCTGACGGCAAGGTGTATGTGCAGACCCGGCAGGACCTGCTCCCCGGCGATCTGCTGCGCCTGGGCTGCGAGGACGACCCCTGGCACCAGACCATTCCCCTGCGCCGCCGCATCCCCAAGGGCGGGAGGCTGGACATCAAGCCCGTGCCCGGCATGCGGGGCGGGCCTCCTGCCAAGGCCCCGGCGTTTCTCATCGACCGGCGCGAGCCGGAGCTGATGCGGATTCTGGCGGGCATGGAGAAAGACCTGGCTGTGCGCCCAGAGCCGCCTGAGAAGGAGGCTTCGAGCTTCACGCCCAGGCATTTCAGCCCGCCCGCAAGCATCACGCGCACGGAGTTGAATGTGTTCCGCGCCCTGCCGCGCGGCCAATCCCGCGGCGGCAAGTCCATCGAGACCGGCATCTGGCTTGAGCGTTCGGCCTTGCTCGACACGCCGCGCCCGGTGACGGGCCGCATCTGGTGGTGGCTGCCGCCGGTCATCTGGCCCAAGGAGGAGGAACGCTACGCGCGCCTTGTGGGCGAGGCCCTGGAACGCGGGGCGCGCATCTTTGTGCTGAATGCGCCCTGGCAGGCCGGACTGTTCAAGGAAAAGACCGGACTGCGCCTCATCGCCGGGCCGTTCTGCAATGTGGCCAATGCCTACACCACGGCACAGTTCGCCGCGCTTGGCATGGCGGCCGCTTTTGTTAGCCCGGAGCTTTCCGGCGCGGAGATTCTGTCCCTGCCGCGCACCTGTCCGGTGCCGCTGGGCATCGTTGTCGGGGGGTTCTGGCCCCTTGGGCTCACGCGCATCCTGGCGGAGGAGGTCCGCCTTGAGGAGCCGCTCTTGAGTCCGCGCGGCGAGGCCGCCTTTGTGCGCAAGCATGGCAACAACCATTGGATCTACCCCGGCTGGGAGCTGGACCTCTCCGGCCATCGGCGTGAGCTGGAGCAGGCGGGCTATGCCATTTTCGCCACCCTGCGCGAACCCTGGCCGAAGTTTCTGGAAACCGCGCCGCGCACCAGCGTATTCAACTGGGACCAGGGGCTCTTGTAAGCTGTGAGGAGGCCGGATGGACGGACTGCCGCGCATCGGCGTAAGCCGCTGCCTGCTGGGCGAGAAGGTGCGCTATGATGGCGGGCACAAGCTTGACCATTTCCTTGTAGATACCCTTGGCCCGTTTGTGGAGTTCGTGCCTGTGTGCCCGGAGGTGGAGTGCGGGCTTGGCGTCCCGCGCGAGGCCATGCGCCTGGTGGGCGACCCCGAAAGCCCTCGCCTCGTCGGCATCAACACCAAAAGCGACCTGACCGGGCGCATGTTCGCCTGGGCCGATGCGCGCGTGGCAGAACTCGCCGGGGCGGGCTTGTGCGGCTTCGTGTTCAAGTACGGTTCACCTTCAAGCGGCATGAGCCGGGTCAAGGTGTATCCGGAAAATGGCGGCGCGCCGGTGCTCAAGGGCAGGGGGATTTTCGCCGCGCGGTTCCTGGACTGCTTGCCGCTCGTCCCGGTGGAGGACGAAGGCAGGCTCAACGATCCGCAATTGCGTGAGAACTTCATAGAACAGGTGTTCGTTATGCACCGCTGGAGGCAGTTGCTTCAGCGGGGGTTCAGCCTTGGCGGTCTGATAAACTTCCACACCCGGCACAAGCTGCTGGTCATGGCCCACAGCGTGGAGAGCTACCGCGCCCTGGGGCGGCTTGTGGCGCACGGCGCTGCGCTGCCCGAGGTCGAGCTTCAGCAGCGCTACCTGCATGGCCTCATGCAGGCCCTGCGGCGTGTGCCCACGACCAAGAAGCACGTCAACGCGCTTTCCCATGTCATGGGGTATTTCAAACGACTGCTCTCGGCGGACGAGAAGCGGGAGCTCGTGGAAGTGCTGGATGCCTATGCCCGCGAACTGTTGCCCCTCATCGTTCCCGTGACTTTGCTCAACCACTACGTGAGGAAATCCGGGCAGGCGTATCTGGCGGACCAGTGGTACCTGCGGCCGCATCCGGCAGAGCTCAAACTGCGCAATCATTCCTGAAAACATCCTTCGCCGCCTTGTGGCGATGCCGCTTTGCGTATACTGTCTTGCAAAGGAGTGTGCCATGGTTGCGTCTGTGCAGCAGATTGATCCTGTGGAAGCGGGCAAGTTTCTGGCCGAGGCGCGCCTGGGCGCTCGCACCCTGCTCGATGTGCGTCAGGACTTCGAATACGCCGAGGGGCACTTGCCCGGCGCTCTGCACATTCCCCTGCCGGAACTTTCGGAGAGGTTGGGCGAGTTGGACCGCCACCTGCCGCTGCTGGTCTATTGCCGCAGCGGCATGCGCAGCCTTGCCGCCGCCAACCTGCTGGCCGGGCAGGGCTTCCGCGAAATCATGAGCCTCAGGGGCGGCATGATGGCCTGGGAGGGCGCGCAGGCGCAAGGACCGGCCGACCTCGGCCTTGCCGTGTTGCTTGAGGCTGATACCCCCGCCTCGCTGATTGAACGCGCCTGGGGCATGGAACTGTCGCTGGAGCGCTTTTATAACGGGCTTGCGGCACATGCCGCCAATCCGGAGACCGCCTCGCTGTTCACGCGGTTCGCCGGGTTCGAGGAAAAGCACCGGCGAACCCTTTCGGAAATATGGATACGGCTCACCGGCGGCGACAAGGCCGGTTTTGAAAGCGCCGTTGCCGTTCATTTAGAGATGCAGACCCTTGAGGGTGGTGTCGGTCCGCAGGATTATCTGGAACTTTTGGGCGACCCCTCCGATGCCGCCGCGGCGCTGGAACTGGCCATGGCGGTGGAAGCGCAGGCCATGGATTTGTATCTGCGGCGGTCGGCTACGCAGTCCGATCCCGATCTGCGGCGCACGCTGCTGCTCTTGGCGGAGGAAGAGCGTGCCCACCTCAAGGTGCTCGGCACCTATGCCGATGGCCGGAGCGGGCTCTAGTCCCGGCGCTTTTGCAGTAGATTGCCGCCAAGAATCAGGCAAAGGCCTGCGTAGGTGGTGGCGTG